>Ga0194125_10007283_pt1 | contig 16003 bp, 11 predicted proteins | sample TA2KigC250mmetaG_FD_148626 | JGI IMG/M metagenome (GOLD analysis project Ga0194125, IMG submission 148626) | Freshwater microbial communities from Lake Tanganyika, Tanzania - TA2015034 Kigoma Deep Cast 250m | ecosystem: Environmental > Aquatic > Freshwater > Lake | place: Tanzania: Lake... | reverse complement strand
CTGGCTTGAGAAGTTACCTTTTTCACAATTCTGCTCCCTTATGGGTATCGATGAATCGACTTTGGAATTTGTTTAAAGAAATTATTGATAGTTACTTAACTTTTTAGAAACCGAGTTTTGGAGAAAACTCGGTTTCTCTGGGTTAGGTAATTTTCAAAAATAAACTTGCGTAATTGTAGTAACGAATTCATTCGTTACAGCGCAAGCAAACGACTGAAGTCGTTACTACAATAACCTAAACTTTAATACTGAAAATTACCTAAAATTTAATATAAACTTGAGCTACAAGTTCCTGGGCATTTTCTTTTTCTCCACTGACATAGTGGGCTCTATTTTGGAAGGTCGCTATTGTCTTAACCCCCTTGGGTAGTTCATAGTTCATAGCTTACCCCCCATGCGCATCAAGTTAAGCCCGAATTCAGAGGTTACCCCCTACCTTTCCTCCCCCTTGACGGGGGAGGTTAGGTGGGGGTGGAAGAAAGAGGCTAATCTTGCTAATCTTGCTTTCACCCTCCCCTAGCCCCTCCCGTCAAGGGAGGGGAATTATGGAAAATCCGCTTAACTTGATGCGTATGGGTAGTTCATAGCTTACCCCCCGATAATTCGCATGGTTTCATCTTCGTCCTTATCCGTATTGGCATCCCAGCTATCTAAACGTCCTATGATAGCAAGATTGTTCAATGGACCTTCAGTGCCCAATTTTACTTCAGTCGCGACCGCAAAACCGCGGCCGTTAATTTCATCTTTGCCATCCTGGGACATACCAAATTCTGCGCTGAGTTTTGCTATTTGATAAGCAAAATTCACCAGGCCACCGTATCTTAATTTATTGTCGCCTTTATCATCTTTATCGCTATAAGTAATTAAGCCAGCGACCCCTAAATTTTTCAGAATTTCATCTTTAGGCATAGGTGTAATGAGCAAGCGCCCTGCCAGGGCTTTGTCCGGATTGGTCTCAAGGGCGGAAGCCGCATAGACGGAATTTAAAAACCCAGCGTATAGTGCAATGGTTAAGTTGATTACAACCGCAATTTTGAAATTCATTTATTTATCTCCATATTTTTAAAATTCACCGATTTTTTGCACACATATTATACAAATTCAGGGTTAAGAATAGGTAAAGAAATGGTTATTTTCAGGTAAAAAAAGGGGCAAATGGGCAAGATGGCAAGATGGCTTGGTATTAGAATAGTACAATTGCTGCATATTCAAACTATCAAAGCGATTATCCTTAAACACGGCGGCATCCCGATTTAATCGGGACGCACCATGCCGCTCTTTTTGGACCTGATTCTTGGGGATTATTTAGTGGGCGGCGGATGGGCAATTGTAAGGCTGCTGTTTGGGATAGATGTCTATATATTTTATCGGTAAAAAATCTTCTTGACAACAATGGCAGATTGGAAGTAAAATAATTATGCAGTGAAGCAAAGGACATTTGAATAGTTGGACAACGATAAAACATTTCACATCAAAGTTACCTTGTAGCTGATTAACTTCAAGGAGGATATCCAAAGATGAACCTGGATTTGCAAAGCAAAGACGTGAATATGATAAAAGTGAAGGTTTCAGACCAGCCCGATGTTCACATTCCAATCTATCTTTCCAAACAACTGGGTTTGGCTGAAGGGGACCAGGTTGAACTACTGCGTTTAGGTCACCTGATTGCTTTACGCAAATTGCATAATGTTTCACAACCACATTCCTTGCGATACCTGGCTGGCATCGTCAAGTCTTCTCGCCCTAAGGCGTCCGTGGACGTAGCTCAATATATGACTCAAAGGGGGTATGAATCTCTTGGTGGCCAACAGGATTCACAGGTTCACTGATTCTTTGCCCTCTGCCTTATATTGGGATGCAAGCTTCGTGGTCAATTTTGCCTACGATGCTGCCAGATACTTTCAGGAATCCGCCGATTTCCTGACCCGGTTGGACACGGCTCAGACAATCTCTTATATCTCCACTCTGGGGATAGATGAAGCCTGCTTCATTCTTCTTCAATTGAAAGTGGAAGAGAAACACCAACCTGATAGATTCTGGAACGTATATAATGCTAACCCAGGTGTGATTGAACCTTACATCAGCGAACTCCAAGAACTCGTTGAAGAGATTTACTTTTAATTCCTCTTCTTTTCTTTTTGATTAAACTTTTTCTCATTCCTCAGTGTTTCTTTTGATTAAACTTTTCTTTTTAAAAGAAAAGTTTGGAGAAAAAGTTTGGTTACACGCATCCTCGAATCAGGCTGGTTGGGACAGAAGCGATTTTCGCTCTTGATGCGTTAATCTATATGCGTGCCTTCCATTTTTTGCCCAGAGATGCCTATCACCTGGCTACCATGCGTCACTATGGTATTGACAGCATCGTCACTCTGGACGCTGATTTCCTGACAGTGCCAGACCTTCACATCTACACTTGTAACCCTTCTATCCTCCACCAAACCTCTCACTCCTAAGCTTTGGCGTAGATACCTATATATTTTATTGATAACTTGCTCATCACGCCATAGTAATAGTGTTCGTGAAAATTTTATGCCAGGTGTCTGAGAGTGTGAAAAATTTCTTCTTGACAGAATTTGTAATTTGCGTTATAATTTTTAAAATATTCGGGATTTGAAATCTCGAATTATAAATTTATGATAGGGAGGTGATGATGATGAAAAAGTTAAGCGTTGCTTTGTTGGCTTATATCACTGTTTTGGGGATAGGTTCTTTCGCCTTTGGATTCGGAGTTGCTAATGTGATTATTACTGAAATAGCCGATCCCGATGACTATAAAGCTTCTTATATTGAACTTTATAATGCAGGTGACGTGGCTCAAGATTTGTTAGATTGGAAAATTGAACAGTATAATTCATCCAAAACTACTATTTTTAATACCACTGCAAATCCCGATTTGACAACAAATATGACAGGTAATTTTTCGCTTGGCCCAGGTGAATATGTCATTCTCATTAGAGGTACTAAGAGTGATTTAGAAGCAACCTATGGTTCTTACTCGGGATATTACTTTGTGGATGGTACTGAAGATGCAGGTGTACCAACAATAAATGGTAGTGAATATTTTGAGCTTTACGACAGTGATAGCATTGTAATAGATAGATGTGGAAATAGTAGTAATACTATCGCGCAGGACAAGCTTTATCAGAGAATAAATTATCCTAATGATGGTACTAGTTTAACTAGCCATTGGCATTCAACGGGCAATCCTGATATAAATGCAACCCCTGGTAGTGCGAATGACCAATCCCTCCCCGTCACCCTTTCCTCCTTCGCTGCCATTTCAACCGATTCTGGGGTAATGCTCCAGTGGAGAACCGAAAGCGAAGTTGACAATCTGGGCTGGAATATCTACCGCAGTGAGAAGAAGGATGGCGAGTTTGTCAAAATCAACGACAAACTGGTTCCGGGCGCTGGCAACTCGGCGATGCCGAATAGTTACCAATTTGCGGATAAGACAGTTGTTAAAGGTGGACAATATTATTACTACCTTGAAGATGTAGATATAGCTGGTACGCGCAATAAATCCTTGATTATCCCGGTAAATAAGGATGTGGGGAAACTTACCACGACCTGGAGTAAAATCAAGAAGGGACAATAAAATTGATTTCATAATCTTTGTGGAATATACAAGAAGGATGGGAATAGAAAAATCCATCCTTCTTTCCTTTTCATTTTTTCCTTCCATAATTAGAGCTTTCCCAAAATGTAAATTATTTTCTGAAACGTGCCCAATGAAGTTGATTTAAAATGTTTGATGCTTATCTACTTCATAGAGAAAAGAAAAAGCAGAGACAGACTAATGAGAAAAAGCGGCAGGAGATGATATCAAAAGTATTTGCCGTGCTTAGAACATGATGCTTGAAACGTCACCAGAACATCCTTTAGAACAGATAGCTCAAGTTTTTGATACTACCCACAAAGAGATTTGGGGAAGCCATCCTGAGAAGGTTGTCCGTCTTTTAGGAATCGAAAAGGCTGAGGGGATGCGCATTGCGGAAAAGAATGTGGAACTTAGGAAAACCTTTGCTCTGGATGTTGACCTTGCCTTCTGGGTAGAGTATCCCGATGGACGCAGATGGATTCTGCATCTGGAATTTGAACGGGAGACAAAGAAAATTACGCCAAAACGGATGTTTCAGTATAATGTTCTTCTCGCTCTTTGCAATGACGAAGGTGAGAAAACACCTCAATTTCCAGTTGTGGAAAGTTATCTTGTTTACTTTTGGCCATCGACCGGACAATCAGACCCAGGCGTCTATCATCATGGTGAAAATCTATTTAGATATCACAAACTTTTTTTCTATGATTTGACTTTAGAAGCTATCGAAGCCGCTGAATTTTGGGAATTGTTAGCTTTTGCGCCATGCTTGCGCGATATCAAGCCTGATGATATAAGAGAGATACAAAGGAAGCTTAAAGAGCATATAGATAATCCAGACGCATTGCACCGTCTCTTGATTTTCCTTGCCTTCTACTTTAAAAAAAGGTACAATAAAAGTATCACTTCAGTTATTAAGGAGTATGATGTTATGGCTACCGAAAAAGCAACAGCCCTGGAACGTTGGGCTGAATATGAGCAGATGAGAGGTATGGAGAGAGGGCGGATTGAAGGGCTAACCGAAGGTCTAACCAAAGGTAGAATCGAAACACTGAGAGCACAACTTCAAAATATCCATGGCATCTACAGCGACCAGATAGCTCAACTCTTAGCTGCCCCCTTACGCTCTCTTGCTTTACACGAAGCTATATACATTTTAGAAAGAGCGTTGGAAGGCCGCGATGACGCCTTCTATGCGCGTGTAAAAGGAGATGTGCTGGCGATTCTAAACGGGAGGCGATAGGAGTACAACCCATAAGGATCAACTTAACGGAAATTTTGTCAATTCCCCTCCCTTGACGGGAGGGGTTAGGGGAGGGTGAATGGAAAGAAAATGCCACCATTTCACCCCCACCCAACCTCCCCGTCAAGGGGGAGGAACAGCGTGGTATCTGCAAAATGGGTCTTAAGTTGATCCGTATGGAGGCGATAGGAGTACAACCCCAGCGGAAACATTCTGCCTGTCCTACATTGAAACAAGCAAGATGCTTGCTCTATGTGCGATATCGTGGCGGTTTATAATGGTGAAAATTCTTATGCGATGTTTATGTTTGTTCTTCCTTTTATTATTTGCTACTAACGTTTATTCGCAAGATCTAATGGGAACGGAGGATAACCAGGTCAGAGTGCTTTCCGCCGATGACAATAGTGTTGTGTTGGAAGTGGTAATGGGTTCTTTTGACGAAAATGGCCTGCCATTTTCCGTTGCATCCGTAGAATTAGGTGGGCAGACCTTTAATCGTTTGGTGCTGAAAGGGTTAGCTTATATCATCGAAGAAGGCAAGCCTCAATTACCTATGAAAGGCGTTTTGCTGCAAATTCCTCACGACGCGCAAGTAGGCCTTCGAGTCGAATCGAAAGAAGCAATGACTTACTCAGGTTACCGCATTCCTCCAGTAACGGAAGTGGGAAGTGGGAAGTGGGAAGTCGGAATGAGAAGGGCAAGTCCTGATTCTCGGAATCCCGCTACGCGGGAATGGCAAGAGGGCAAGAGGGCAAGATGGCAAAACGGAAATAGCCCTCTAGCCCCTTTGCCCTTCTTCGATACCGAGATTTATTCGAGAGATGCGTTCTATCCACAGCATCCGGCTGAAATTCAGATTCTTGGCTTTTTGCGCGATGTGCGCGTGGCGAATGTAAGTGTTTATCCCATCCAATATAATCCTATTCGAAATGACGTTAAATTCCACCGCAGACTTCAGCTTACAGTTTCCTTCCGATACTCCAATCAATCCTTAAGCCAGTCTCAACTGTCTCAAGCGCCTTCGGTAGGTAGTCGCAATGCTGTCAAAGTAGATACCACGGACTTAATAGACGCGCGCGGACAGATAAGTCCGCATTCGTCTATAAGGTCAGTGGTATCTACATCTTATGCTGCAACCGAACATCCTGACTTCCAGCAAATATACCGTGACCTGATTGTAAACTTCAATCCCAATGCCCAGCCGGTAAAATCTATACCTTCAAGAGCGCCACAAAAAGAAAATACTTCCACTGGCTACAAACTCATTGTAGACCAGGACGGTATTTACTGTTTGACATATCAGGATTTAAAACAAGCAGGGATTGATGTTGCTGGTATTAATCCCAAAACCTTGAAATTGACTAATAAAGGGAAAACAGTCCCACTTTTGGTGTCCGGGGAAAAGGATGGCGTGTTTGACCCTATTGATTATATAGAGTTTCAGGGTGAGTTTAATAGGGGAACGTATTCCTTGTTGGGTGAATATACTACTGAAAATGTATACTGGCTTTCTTGGGGCGAGGAACTCGGCGCGCGGATGGCTATCAAGGATGCGACCTCTGAAGATAATAATTCAATAACCAATGTAGTATCATATCGCGCCGTCGCTCACTTTGAACAAGATAATTTCCGCGGCAGCCTTGGCTATGTGGATGAAAAACGAGACCTCTGGTTCTGGGCAAATATGTCGCCGGGTATACATCAATATCCTTTTGAATTACATGACATTCAGAAAAATACTGAATCTATAATTCGAATTATGCTTCATGGTAACACGTTGACCAACCATCGGATATCGGTTTTTGTCAATGGCGCTTCACTTTCTATTATCCGATGGCATGGCCAGGAAAAATATCTTCTCGAAATTCCGTTGGATAGTATACTTCTCAAGGAAGGAGAAAATATTCTCACATTGACTTTACAAACTGATACTTCTGTAGGCGATGAAGATAGAGTATATCTTAACTGGTTTGAAGTTGAGTATTGGCGGGCTTTCAGGGCTCAAAACAATCGAATCGAGTTTGAAATCCCGAATAAAGGATTGTCCCCCTTACCACAACCCCCAATCCCCCACAACCCCCTGCCCCCTTTATTAAGGGGAATGAAGGGGGAGGGGGTTAGGGGGTTGTATCAGTTCAAAATCATCGGTTTCACTAATCCCAATATTGAGATTTACAAAAGTGGATTCAGTAAGCTAATTAATGTCAAAATTGAAAATGAGGGTGTCGATGAGAAAGGTAGTGTTCATTATGCTGCCATGTTCTTTGATGAAATTGTTCAACCAACGAAATATATCGCCCTGACCACAGAGAATAAAAAAAAGCCGAAGGCGGTTGTCAAATCCCGATTGAATCGGGAGCAACTGCATTCATCTTTAAACGGCGCGGATTATATAATCATTGTGTACGACGATTTTTATGAAGATGTTTTACCCTTGGCGAAACATAGAAGTAAGCAGTTTCGTGTTGCGGTTGTGAAAGTGCAGGATATCTATGATGAATTTTCCTGGGGCTTGTTGACGCCAGAAGCAATTCGAGCTTTCATTCGTTACGCATATCAGTATTGGCGTCCACCGGCACCTTCATACATTTTTTTGGTTGGGGATGCGTCATGGGATTTTAAAAAAGGTAAAAATTATATGCCCACATATTATACTCATACTTATAAATGGGGGCAAACCGCCAGTGACCATTTTTATGTCTGTGTCAACGGTGATGACCCACTCCCAGACTTATTCGTCGGTCGTATTACAACACGCACGAAAGAAGAGACACGAGCAGTTGTGGAAAAAATTATCCGCTATGAAAACAACCCCCTGGATTGTCGATTGGTGATTGATGATTGTCGATTGGAGAAACACCAATCAACAATCGACAATCAACAATCATCAATCCCAAAGGATTGGCGGCGACATCTGCTTATGTTAGCTGCGGCGGGTAGTTTTATCAGAGATAGCGAGCAGTTGCTGAAAGATTATGTGCCAATTGATTTGGGCTACAAAGTAGCACGGGTATATACTGACCCCAATTCGCCGTATTATGGGGACACTTCGCAACTACTGGATTTCTGGAATGCGGGTTGTTCCTTCGTCCACTTCTCTGGACATGGTGGCGGTAATATCTGGGCTGATTCGAAGCTGTTTACTCTTGACGACGTTAAATTTCTCTCGAATAAAAATCGTCTCGCTTTTGTCAGTAGCTTTACCTGTTTCACGAGTTATTTCGATGACCCAGGGAGTAGTGGATTAAACGAAAAATTAGTAAATTTCCCCGAAGGCGGCGCCATTGCCTCCCTTGGCAGCACAGGCTTGGGATGGGTACAGGGCGATTATTATATGGAACAGGGATTGTTCACCTCTCTCTTTCGCCATGGAAGGAGAAGAGTTGGACAGGCTATAGTAGAAACGAAGGTCTGGATGCTCCTTAATACTTACCACTCACTTAAAGTGGCTATGGTATCTCTGTTTAATTTATTAGGAGACGCCGCTTCAGTAGTGCCTCTGCCGCAGCAAAAGATAGCTGTAATGGCATATCTAAAGGAGAAAGAAGGAGAAAAATGGATTCAAGTGCGCGGTGTAATTGATGAAAAGTTCAATGGGCAGGCGCTCGTTGAAGTTTATAGAAAAGAGCCTACTCCTGAAGAGTTACAAATATATTCTCCGGATTATCAAACAACGTTGAAAGTTAAAAATGGAAGATTCAGTGGACAATTGGTAATTCCGAAATCCGAAATCCAAATTCCGAATTCCGTTATTCGGTGCTATGCGTGGAATGAGGCAGAGGATGCTGATGCAGTTGGGGCAACAGTCTTACATGTGCCTGGGAAAGATGAAATCGACTTCAGCATTTTTGCCGATGATATCCAATTTACTTCATTGCCAGTGGAACATCCCGACGAAGACGGGGATATTTACCCCCCCGTTGACGGGGGGGTTGGGGGGGGGGCCCCATTAAAAGTTAAACTCCAGGCAACCATCCTTAATTTGGGAGAGAAAGCGGCCTCTTCTGTCAAAGTCCGTTTTTATTCTGGGCCGCCCTTTGCTGGTGGTAGCATATTAGGAACTGCGACAATACCGTTGATAGAGGGTGGACAAAGCGCCACAGCAGAAGTTGATTATACGCCGCATTTAGAAGCCGAGACGATTTACGTGTATATCGACCCATTAAATGAGATTGTTGAGGGTAATAAAACGAATAATACTGCGGAAAAAAAGCTAATGTTTAATAGTTATACCATCGAACCGGAGGGCAGTTTGAACAATGTTATTTCCAGTTTGGATGGCAATTTGCTTATAAATGTTCCAAAAGGCGTGGTATCTGCGGCTGTTCAGCTTAGCGTCGAAGCGGTTGCTATACCTCGTATGATAAATCAACCTGACCTTCAATATGCGCCGCTGCCACAAAAAGCGAATGGTGGAGCATATCGCCTCTTGATTTCCCCCCCTCTTTCCCCCCGCATGCGGGGGGATGAAAGGGGGGGGGCCATCGATAGTGGAACCTTTTCTATATCTTTGACATTTCGATACGATGTCAACCATCCAGGTAATTCCAATTCTGGTAACCTCAGTGTTTACCGGTGGCAGGATGATGAAAATTTGTGGGAAATTGCAACTGATGACACGCAACGAAAATCTGGAATGGTAAAAGCAACGGTGAATCAGTTGGGGCTTTTTAGTTTGTTACACAACACCGATTCATTGCCTCCTGTCATTCAACTGACCCTCAATGATGAACAATTTGCGTATGATTCAGTTTTTGCTTCGCAAACACCGACGCTTTCCGCAACTATTGAGGATGCTAATGGAGTGGGAAAGGTGCAAGTTTTTATGAATGGAAGTCTTGTGAAATCAGAAGAGTTGTCATTCTCTCGTAGCCCCTCACCTTCCAACGCGACAGTGGTAACTTTTACTCCAACATTAAATATCGGTGACTATTTATTTGCTGTGGAAGCTGCTGATGTAAATGGTAATTTTGCCAGAGAGGAACTATCTTTTCGGGTAGGCGGTGAACTAAAACTGCTTAACGTCGCGAATCACCCAAACCCGTTCAATCCACCTGCCGATAAGGAAACTCGCTTTACATACATTCTAACTCAGCCTGTGGAAGATGTAGTCATCAAAATTTATTCCTCCTCGGGCCGCCTCATCCATCAGATTCAGGATGCTTCTCAAAGACAAGGATACAATGAAGTTCCCTGGGATGGTAAAGATGAAGATGGTGAAGATTTAGCCAACGGTGTCTATTTTTACAAGATTATCGTGCAAACGCAGGAGGGCAAGTTGTCACGAATAGGAAAATTAGCGGTGATAAGGTAATGAATGAAACGTGATGCGTGATGCATGGTACGTGATACGTGATGAGTGATTTTATATTTATCACATTTCACTCATCACTTATCACTATTCACGTTTCACGTTTCACTCTTCACGTTTCACTTGAATTATAATGCAAAATAGAATTTGCTTCATTTTATTCATCTTAATATGGTTTGTCAATCCGACTATATGTTTCGCGGGGAAATACGCCGGTGACTTTCTTTCAATCGGCGCGGGCGCACGTGCATTAGCACTGGGCGGCGCAGCCATTGCTTTGACTGATGATGCTACCGGAACGTATTGGAATCCCGCTTCACTTATTGCAGTAAACAAACGCTCTATGGTGTTAATGCATGCGGAACGTTTTTCGGGTTTAGAAACTTATAATTTCTTCAGTTTGGTGTCTGAGATTAAACCCTTGGGACATTTGGGGGTAAGTTGGATTCGACTAAGTATAGATGATATTCCAATCCACGAAGCACTTTCAGGTACACCTGAAGACCGCTTTGGCAATCTAGACCTTCAGCCTAAAGGCGGAGGAGAATATGAAGAACCTTTGGGATATCTGCAAGATGTCGAAAATGCCCTATTTTTTTCATACAGTAGACTTGCTGCTGAAAAACCCATATTAATCGGTAAAATACCAGTCATCGTATCATGGGGCGCCAATTTAAAATATATCTTCACCCATTTAGGTAGCGCCAACTCTCGCGCCATCGGTTTTGACCTTGCAGCATTATTCTCTGCAACCTTTAAATCCGGACGACTCTTCATCGGCACAGTTGCGCAAAATGCCTTCGCTGCTGAAGTGAAATGGAACTCGAAAGCGGTTCACGAAGTACCCACCCCTAACCCCTCCAGGGAGGGGACTGTTGAGCGAAGCGAGCATGAAGATATTATCCCTGTGAACCTTAGATTCGGTTTCGCTTATACTCCCGCAAAAGGGATATTTTCCCATTTCACAGTGGTCTATGCTCTTGAGACGCAATATGGATTTACTAATCATGTTGGTTTAGAATATCACTTGATGAATTTTCTCACTTTGCGCGCGGGGTTGCATCAGCGCGAATATGCAATGGGCGCCGGTTTAAAAATTAAAACTTACGCGTTAGATTATGCCTTCACGAATGAAGATTTGGCTAATTCACATCAGGTTAGTTTGAATATAATGTTTTAGCGAATCTATAGATTACTTTGTGCGCACTTTCCAGGGTAGGAAGAGAAGTTTGATACCACTGATAGAATGGACAGACGCGGATAGTAGATATTGTATCATCCGCGTGCGTCTATAAAATCGGTGGTATCTACGCAGTGGTAATAACCGTAGCAAATGCTTTCATCCGGCATTTACATTTCAAGCAAGGGATAACAATGTTTATAGAAATTGCAGCGATAGTTGTTATGGCGTTGATACTCTTGACCTGGATGCGAATCGTTATTTCAGGAATTATCATGCGGAGAAAGTTTACTCTCAACTTAGAATATCCAGTAGATATTCCGAACTCTCCTAAAATTTCGATTATTGTTCCCGCGAGAAACGAAGAGCACAATATTCACCGCTGTTTAGAAAGTCTCCAGAGAATAGAGTATCCCAATATAGAGATTATAGTGATAAATGATAGGTCTACCGACAGAACGGGAAAAATCATCGCCGAAATTGCGCAAGTCGATGGACGAGTAAAACTTATACAGGGAAGTGATTTGCCAGATGGATGGGTAGGGAAGACTCATGCAATTCATCAAGCTGTCTCGCACGCTACTGGGGACTGGTTCCTTTTTATTGATGCTGATGTTGCCATTCACGAAAAGGCCCCCTTGATAGCCCTATCTTACTGTTTGAGCAATGATTTAAAGATGCTCTCTATCTTTCTGAAGTCATCCTTCAAGACATTTTGGGAAAACATCATCATGCCGGTAGTTTTCGGGGCAATCTTTTTTTCAAACCCGCTAGAAAAGGTCAACGACCCGGATGATGAGGCTGCAATGGCAAGTGGAGGATTTATTTTAGTAAACGCTGAAAGCTATCAAGCTATTGGAGGGCATGAAGCCAACAAGAACTCGGTAACTGAAGATTTGGATTTGGCAAGACTGGCAAAAGTAAATGACGTGCCTTATCAATTTGTGCTCGGGCAAGAAATAGGAACTACGCGTTGGTATGCAAGCTTCCGCGAAATATGGGAAGGGTGGAGTAAAAATATATTTGCTGGCATGAATTATCAACTTTCCGTGGCGGTAAAATCTATTCTGTTAGTGTTCATCCTGAACATCCTACCGTTTATTGTTCTACTTGACCAATCGGCTACTCTGGTTTCAAAAGGAAGCTATAACTCTCCTATTTTCTGGCTTGCTCTTGCTCAAACGCTCATCATATTAGGATACCGATTTTATCATGCTGTTTCTCAAGGGCTTGCGAAAGGCTATTTTTTCACTCACCCTTTAGGAAGTGCCATATTTATTGGAATAATAATCAACTCAGCTTTTCGTAGTCTTACTGGAAGAGGAGTTACCTGGAAAGGTCGGATTTACACAAGTTTAACCGACACTAAATAATAAACTGGAGAGGAATAATGAATTCTCAAATTAACTGTAACACCAGCCTGCTTATCGACAATTTAGCCACTACAGCGAAAATAGCAAAGGGGCTAAATTCCCCTCTTGCCGTCTTGCCCTCTTGCCCTCTTGCCGTTAGCATCATTGAATCCATCAAAAAAATTTACGGCGATGCTCAAGAAACCGTGAGCAAGCAGATAAATCGATACTTGAAATTGGTTACGACATTTCAAGAAATTTACGGCGATGGGGCGATAACCATAATCAGGGCGCCAGCCAGAATCAACCTTATTGGCGAGCATATTGACTATATCAAATATTTTCAAACACGCGTTCTGCCATTCGGCAGCAGAGAATACGATATGCTCATGGCAATGCGAAATCAAGATGACGATTGTATAAGGGCGGCGACAACTGCTGCAGGATTGGAAGCGAAAGAATTTCGTATCAGCGAGTTTCCCAGAAATAGCGAATATCAAAAGCGCGACGACTATTGGTTGCAATATCTTAATACTCTCGGTGTGCCTGAAACCAGTTGGGGCAACTACATCAAAGCATCCGCGTTTTATTTGCAAAACATGTACCCCACGACGGGCCTAAAGGGGATGGATATTTTAATCGACTCAACGATTCCCATTGCTGGCGGTGCTTCGTCATCATCAGCTCTGGTTGTTGTCTCCGGACTCGGATTAAGACGTGTAAATAATTTGAAGATAGACAAAGATGAACTCGCGGATTCATCTTCAAAAGCCGAGTGGTACATCGGCACACGCGGTGGAAAAATGGACCACGCCACAATGTGCTTCGCCGAGTTGTCCAAAGCCTTGCTCATCACGTTTGAACCCTTCAGCGCCCAACCAATTCCCATGCCTGCCGAAGGATACAAATGGATTACGTTCTACACCCAACCTGCTGACAAAGGCAGTAAGGTGATGAGCGAATACAACGAAAGGTCAATCGTCTCCCGCCTCCTCATACCGATACTACTTGAGAATATCCTTGCTGAAAATTCGCAATTACATGAACCCTGGAATCGTATGCTTGCTGCAATAGAAACAGGCGACGTCGAATTAATCGAGAACAACAACGAATTGATAAATCAGATTATCGACTTGCTTCCGGAAACCATGACGCTTAATGAAGTCAAAACGCGTTTTCCCAAACTATATGGCGAAGCGAAAGGGTTATATCCTGTGCTTTTTGAAGCGCGCGGCGAGGAAAGCAAACTGAAAATTCGCGATAGAGCCACACATCATTTAGGCGAAATCACACGTGTACTGAAAGCGGCGGAGATGCTGAAAGCGGCGGCTGAAGCAAAAGACAAAACTTTAGAATCTGAACTGATGAGGCAAGTTGGACAATTGATGTATGAAACCCACGATAGCCTGCGCGACCTCTACGAAATCAGCACAGACGACATGAACAAAGTGGTAGATATCGCGAAACGCCTCTCCGGCGTTTACGGCGCTAGGGTCATGGGTGGCGGATTCGGCGGCAATGTGCTTGTACTTGTTGAGGATGAGAGTGTCTCTGAATTAATAGAAAAGGTCGAAAAAGAATATTACGCGCCGCAGGGACGAAATGGATTGCAAGAAAACTCCATCCTCATCTCCACGCCAGGCGACGGCGTCATGGCTGTACCGATTGGCTCCGTCCAGGAATCAGTGTCAGAGAAATCCCCCCAAATCCCCCTACCCCCTTTAGAAAAGGGGGATGCCCTTTTGCAAAGGGGGGAAATAAAGGGGGCGGAATCAGCCCCGATTTCATCGGGATGTTCCACGCGCCAAATGTTAATTAATCTTACAAACGATTGGAAAAATTGGGAATATAATGAACCCAAAATAATGAACTTAGCCGCCGACTTATTGGGGGGATTTCAGCCTATCCGACCGATAAAACCCATCATCGTCGCCGCGGGAAAAGGGCAACGTGCAAAAGATAGCGGAATAGAAATCCCTAAGCCGTTGGTCGAAATTGCTGGCAAACCAGCGATAATATATGTTTTAGATACTGTTCTCTCAATCCCCAATATAGAAAAACTTATCGTCGTCGTCAGCCCAGAAAGTGAATCTTCGCTTCGGACAGCTTTAGAGGAATATTACGATGTAGACTATGTCATCCAGAAGGAAGCGAAAGGCACAGGGCATGCGGTATATCAAGCAAAAGATAAATTGCAAGATTTCGATGGCGATGTCATAGTTATTTGGGGCGCGCAGCCAGCGATTAGACCTCAGACTGTGCGGAAGTCAATTATGATTCATCAAGCCGTGGGCAATAGCGCAATGACCTTTCCTACGACGAAACACGAACATCCGTATGCGCCATTGATACGAGATGATAAAAATAAAGTAATTGACAGCCGGGAAACTTATTTAGAGGGCGCCTCAACCGTTGATTATGGCGAGGATAACATCGGCGTATTCTGTCTGAAAAGCAATGACCTATTCGACGGACTCGACCTTGCCCATACTAAAGCTCTTGATTCCATCACCGGCGAATACAAAACTCCCAAAGGCGAACTTGGATTTCCCAATCAAATGGTAAGAACCTTAGCAGCACAAGGCAAAATGGTCTTAGGATTAGCAATGGCGGACCCAAGAGAAGCTAAAGGTATAAAGGTTGTGAATGATATTGCGGTGTTAGAGGAATATTTGCGTGAAACGTGATGAGTGATGAGTGATGCGTGAAACGTGATGCGTGAAACGTGAAAGAAATCCAGTCAGATGAACGGTTAATAGAGTGGACAGATGATTGTTTTAAAGAACGAAAGGAGGCATTACAAATGAACAAGCTGGACTTTCCGCTTATTGATTTTCATGTTCATATTGAGGATGATATGACACTCGAAAGAGTTTTACAGCTTGCAGATGAGCGCGGTGTCAGAGTTGGGGTAGTTGAACATGCCGGGATTGGACAGACAATTGCCGATGACGATGACATGAATCGCTACATTGAGAAACTTGCTCTACAACCTGTTTACAAGGGTATTCAAGCAGAGGGAAGGGATTGGATGGGAGCATTTTCGGAATATGTTGTGTCTCAACTTGATTTTGTTTTAACCGATGCGCTCACCTTTCCTGAAAAGGATGGGAGGTTGGTGCGGTTATGGACAACTCCCCCCATACGCATCAACTTAAGACAATCTTCACAGCCGTGACGCTGTTCCTCCCCCTTGACGGGGGAGGTTGGGTGGGGGTGAAAGGAGAAAGTAAATTTCTCGCTTCCTTATTTATCACCCTCCCCTAACCCCTCCCGTCAAGGGAGGGGAAAGGAGAGGATGCTTAAGTTGATGCGTATG
>Ga0194125_10007282_pt1 | contig 16006 bp, 15 predicted proteins | sample TA2KigC250mmetaG_FD_148626 | JGI IMG/M metagenome (GOLD analysis project Ga0194125, IMG submission 148626) | Freshwater microbial communities from Lake Tanganyika, Tanzania - TA2015034 Kigoma Deep Cast 250m | ecosystem: Environmental > Aquatic > Freshwater > Lake | place: Tanzania: Lake... | reverse complement strand
CCCGAATTGGAAGGATGGGACACCCTACAAGGCCAAGCGCGACGCGGACACGGCCCGGGCCGGGACATAACGATAGGACGAAATCGCCCCCGTTTCTGTTTTTCGCGCCCGAAGGTCGAATCCGCGGCTGAAAAAACGATCCGCCTCGTGCCGCCGCGGTAGCCGTCATTTCGCCGGCGGATCGTTGGCGAAGTGGGCGTGGGCGATCCGCCACGCCCCGGTCGCGGCCTCGCGGACGAGGACGAATGTCGCCGGCCCGCGCTGGGCGGGCGTCGAGGCCGAAACGTCCCGGTCGAAAAGCCAGCGGGCCGTCACCCAAGCCGCCGGCTCATCGACGCGCGTCCGGACGTCCTCGAGCCAGAGCCGGCCGTCGCGGGCCTGTCCTCCGGGGACGAAGCCGAAGCCGCGATGATGCTCGACGAGCGCCTCCCGGCCGGCGATCAGCCCGGCTATTTCGGACGAAAAATACGTCGCTTCGTCGCCCGGCATAAAAAGCGCGGTAACGGCCTCGAGATCATAGAGGTTCCAGAAGGCCGTCCAGGCCCGAAGAAGGGTTTCGGGCTTCGAGAGGTCGGGCGGCTCGAGGAGGAGCCGGGCCAGGTCGGCTTCGGCGGCGATTTGGGCGAAGGCCGGCCACGCCGCTCCGGAGACGATCTCCTCGAGGCGGGACCTGGCGGCGTCTTTGTCTCCGGCCCAAAGCTCGCGTTGGGCCAGGCCGTAATGGTAGATCGCGGCGTTGGCCCGCAGCTCCGCCTCGCTTTCGTCCGGCTTGGGGCCGAGAAGGGCTTCCGGGGCCAGGATTCCCTTGTGCATCAACAGACGACGGTGGTAGGCGGCGTTTTCGATGATCGTCATGTTCGGGCCGATCGTCTCGAGGACCTTGGCCGCGGCTTCGGCCTTCCCGGCCCGCCGCAAGGTCAGGTAGAGCCAGTCCGTGGTCGCGGCGATCGAGTCGTCGTTCTTGGACCAGACGAGACATTCCCGGTAGGCCGCTTCAGCCCTCGCCCAGTCGCCCGCGAGAAAGCGGGCCAAGCCGAGATGGTAGAAGATGTTGAACTGGGTGTTCGAGAGGGGGACGCTGGCGTTGTTCGGGACGCCGTCGGCCTCGACCTCAACGGGCGCGGACCGGACGAGGGCGGCCGCTTTTTCAAAATCGGCCGCGGCCTTGGCGAACTGGCGGACGGAGATGTGGCGGTGGCCGCGATGACGGAGGAGACGGTAAGAGCCGGGGAAGCGGTCCAATCCTTCGCTGAAGACCGCGATCGCTTCGCGGTAGCGGCCGGCGTAGGCCGCCCGCCGGCCCAGCCAGATCGTGTTCTCTTCGGACGGGTCGCGGGCGAAGTCGGCCTTGGCCTTCTCGTACCTCTCGAGGGCGGCGGCGTCGGCGGCCGTTGGGACGAGCTTCGCCCCGAGGAGCGAGACGGCTTCGTAGTCCTTGGTTTCCATGGCGACGACAAGGGGGACGGCGAGAAAACATGCGGCGGCGAGGCGTTTCATATCCGGAATTATGGTCGCATTCCCTCTTACGGTCAATCCCGAAGGCCGCCGGCCGTCGCACGGCTTCAATGCGCTTATTTCCTCCCTCTCCGCAGCCGCTCTTCGAAGAGCCCGGCGTGTCATGCGGCGGCATGGCCGTCCTCGTGACCCCGTAGCGGAAGGGGGACCCGACGCTTCCGGCGTCGGGGGGAACCGACGGGACTGGTTCCCCGGGGCCGGGGTTAGAGGATGGTCATGTCGCCGCAACACGCCGCGGGAAATCGGGCCATGCCGTCGAGGCCGAACCCATGTGCTATAATCGGGTCGAATGACGCGGAGCGCCCTGTTCGTCTTCGCCTTTCTCCTCCTCGGGATCCTGGCCATCCCGGTTCTCCTCTTCTGCATGCTCTTCGGGCTCCGAGAGACGTTCATCGTTTACGGAGTCTGGATGATGGACGTCGGCCGCCGCGTCCTGGGAATCGACATCGAAGCCCGGGGCCTCGAAGCCCTCGAGCCCGGGCGCCCCTATGTCTTCATGTCCAATCACGAAAGCTTCATCGACGGGCCGCTCCTGACGACCGTCCTCGACCGGCCCCTTCGGTTCATCGTCAAGAAATTCGTCTTGGGAATCCCCGTCATGGGGCCGGGGATGAGATTCGTCGGCTACATCCCCGTCGAGAAGGAGGGCCTCGGCGCCGGACGGCGAAGCATCAGCCGGGCCGTCCGGGCGATGCGCGGAGAAGGGCGTTCTTTTCTGATATTTCCCGAAGGGACCCGAAGCTGGGACGGGATTCTCCAGCCTTTTCGGAGGGGCGGTTTCTTCCTGGCCCTCAAAGGCGGCGCCCCCATCGTCCCGGTGACGATCCGGGGGACCTACGGCCTCATGCCCCGCGGGAAATGGCTCATCCGGAAGGGGCGGGTCCGGATCGTCTTCCATCCGCCCGTCCCCGTGACCGGATACACCCCCGCAACCATGGCCGGGCTCATGGACAAGGTCAGTGCGGCCGTCGTTTCGGGTTGATCTCCGGCGATTTCCTCTTGTCGGGGTAGGGGGGGTGCTTGGGGACCTCGACGGGGTCCTTGGCGATTAACTCCTGAAGGTGCTTGACCGCGGCCTCGAGCTGGACATCCTTCCCGAGGAAGGCCGCGTGGGGCGCGTTGTCGACGACGATGTCGGGGTCGACGCCGTGGCCTTCGATGAGCCAGACGCCTTCGGGCCCGTAGACGCCCGTCTCCGCGGCCGAGGCCAATCCCCGGTCGACGAGGACGTTCGACGAGCTCAGCCAGATCTCGCCGCCCCAGGTCCGCGTCCCGATGACTTTGCCCAAGCCCAGCCGGCGGAATCCCTCGGCGAAGGCCTCGCCGTCCGAGGCCGTGAACTCGTTGCAGAGGACGACCATGTGGCCGCGGAAGGCGTACTGCATGTTCCAGGTCGGATTGCCGACCCGCGGCTGCCAGTAGAACCAGGCCCGGCGGAGGAGCTTCTCCAGAATCCAGGAGTCGATGTTTCCGCCCCGGTTGTGGCGGACGTCGATGATCAAGCCCTTTCGGTTGTAGACGGGGTAGAAGTTCTTGACCCATTCCGTGTAGTTGCCTCCGCCCATGGCCCGGAGATGGACGTATCCGAGGTCGCCTTTCCCCTGTTTTTCGACTTCGAGGCGGCGGGTGTATTCCCATTCGGCGTAGCGGAGGTCGGATTCGGCACCGGCGGCGATGGGATAGACGACGGCCTTCGTCGCCATGCCGCCGCCCGCCGGCTTGAGCTCGAGAAGGACCTGGCGGCCGGCCGTCGTCCGGAGGAGGAGCGACGGGTCGGCGACGCTCAAGGTCGGGACGCCGTTGATCGCGAGGATGACGTCGCCCTCCCGGACCGCAAGCCAGGGTTTGTCCAGCGGCGAGAGGCGCTCGGGATACTCGGGGTCGGCCCGGTAGATGTGTTCGATCCGGTAGCCGCCCTGGGCTTCGTCCCGGACGAGCCGGGCGCCGAGCGAAGCCGGGGCGATTTGGTCCGTCCCTTGGCGGATGTCTCCGCCGCGGACGTAGGTGTGGAGGGCCGAAAGCTCGCCGACGAGGTGGGCGAGGAGGTCGTTGAGCTCGGAGCGGTCGCTGACCCGGTCGAGGAAAGGCTCGTGCCGCTTGAGCAGGCCGTCGTAGTCGACGTTGTGGAGGTTCCGGTCATAAAAAAAATCGCGCTCCATCCTCCAGGCGTCGAGGAACATCTGCCGCCATTCCTGGCGCGGGTCGAGGGAGAACGTCCAGCTCGAAAGGTCGATTTTCTTCTCCGGCAAAGAGGCCGGGGCGTTTCCCCCGGCCTCGATGACGTAGAGGTCCTGGCCCTTCTGGACGAGGATTTTCTTTCCATCGGCCGAAAGTTCGAAGTCGCGGATGTCCTCGACGAGGATCTTGGCCTTGACGTCCCGGTTCTTGACCTCGACGGCCTGGAGCTTGGCCCGGCCGGCGGCCCGGGACTCGCGGTCGATGACGAAGAGGAATTTCTCGTTGAGGGCGAGGCCGGAATAGACGCCCACCGGGAGCGGGACTTCGTAGATGCGGTCCTGGAGGCCGGCGAAATCGATGGCGACCTCGACGGCTTTCTTGTCTTTCCGATCGTCCTTGGATTCGGCCGCCTCGCCCGCGCCGAGAAGCTCGTTCGCCGGAAGGAAGGGAAATGTCGTTTTGGCCGTCAGGGCGGCGGCGTAGATTTTGGCCGTCTTGTCGAAATAGGGCTCGGGCTGCCGGGCCCCCCAGGGGCTGCCGACGACGCTCTGGAAAACGCGGTCCGAAAGGAAGTAGAGCCATTTCCCGTCCGGGCTCCAGGCAGGGCTGTACGCATCGACCCGGTCGTTGGTCAGCGCGACGGCCTCGCCCGTCTCGGCGTTGAAGATGAAAATCCGGGAGTACTGGTTATCGGCCGGCTGGACGGCGGCCAGCCAGCGGCCGTCGGGCGACCAGGCCAGGTCCCTGGGCATTCCGTTGGCGCTCTCGGCGGCCTTGACCTGGGTTTTCTTCTCGAGGTCGGCGATCCAGAGCCGCTGGTCCTTGTCGGCGAAGGCCAGGCGCCGGCCGTCGGGCGAGGGGAGCCCATCGAAACGAATGACCGTGGCCCCGCTTGTCAGCCTCCGTCCGGCGGAGAGCCCGTCGGCCGGGAGGCGCGAAAACTCCCATTCGCCGGTTTCGTCCGAGAGGGCCATCAGGCTCTTGCCGTCGGGGAAGAAGCGGGCGCTGCGGTGGCGGACGCCCTCCCGGCGGGTGACCCGGACCCAGCGGCCGTCGCCGGCGGGAGCGACGAAGACCTGCCCCCGCGAGACGAGGACGACTTTATCGCCGGCGGGGGAGATATGGGCCGAGGTGAGATACTCGAGCGGCCGGGAGATCCAGCGTTCCCGCATCTGATCGAAATCGGAGGGGAGGGAGATCTCGACTTTCCGGTCCCGGCCGGAGCCGAGGTCGAAGACATGGAGGTCGGCGACGAGCTGGTAGGCGATCCGTCCGCCGAAGAGGGAGGGGGAGCTGGCGTCGTATCCCTTGTGGTAAGTCAGCTGTTTGAGCCCCCGGCCCTCGAGGTCCATCGACCAGAGGTTCATCGTCCCGTCGCGGTCGGAGAGGAAGTGGATCCGGCCCTGCCAGAGGAGGGGGTTCTTGCTCGTTCCCGGATAATCGGTCGTCAGGGGGACGGCCTCGCCGCTTCCTTCGACGTACTTCCAGAGGTTCTGGGCCGTCCCGCCCCGGTAGCGCTTGGTGTAGCTTCCCTGGAAAGGCAGACGGGTGAAGAACAGGGTTTTCCCTGTCGCCTCGAAGCATCCGTCGGCGGCCTGGGCGAGGGGGAGGAGAAGTTCGGCGCCGGTCCGGGGGTCGAGGACGACGATCTGGGCGTTGGGCAGGGTCGAGTATTTCTGGGTCGCGTAGAGGATTTTTCCGTCCGGCGTCCAGCCGACGGCGGTCGAGGCCTGCCCGGCGAAGGTTCGGCGGACGGGAAGCCCGCCCTGGAGCGGCATCGTGTAGACTTCGGTCGGTCCTTCGTATTGGGCCGAAAAGGCGACGGTCGTTCCGTCGGGAGAGACGGCCGGGAAGCTTTCCATTCCCGGATGGGTCGTCAAGCGGCGGGCCGTTCCCCCTTCAAGCGGAACGGTCCAGAGGTCCCCCTCCGAGGTGAAAACGATGACGTTCTCGGCCATCGCCGGATAGCGGTAGTATCCGCTGCGTCCGGCGGCCGGGGCGGGCGGGGCGAGCGAAGCCAGGACGACGGCGAAAGCGGCGAGGACGGCGAGCGTTTTTTTCATGGAAAGGCCTCCTGGGGCGGATGGGGCATGATGGCCTATTGTATCCGAAAAGGCCGGCGGGATTGATTTTTTCTTGAAATCCGCATATAGTTCAGCCCGAAGAACCGGGGCCGGAAGGCTCGGCGACATTTCACGATAAGGAGAGAGACATCCATGGCCAAAGCACTCACGAAGAGCCAAATCGTGGCCGGCGTGGCCGAGAAGGCGGGCCTTTCCAAGAAACAGGCCGGGGCGGCGATCGAGGCTTTGATCGAAATGGCCTACGCGAACGCCAAGGACGGTTTTTCCGTGCCCGGGTTGGGCAAACTCGTCCTCGTCGACCGCAAGGCGCGCCAAGGCCGCAATCCCGCGACCGGCGAGACGATCCAGATCCCGGCCAAGCGCGCCCTGAAGTTTCGGGTGGCCAAAGCCTGCAAGGACGCGATCCTCGGCTGATTCGGCTGGACAAATCAGCCATCGAGTCGGAATCCGAAAAGGGGACGGTTCTCTTTTTCTCGGGAAAAGAGAACCGTCCCCTTTTTTATTGACCTTGCCCCGGAGTTCGGGTCATTCTCCGGGGGGGGGAGGGCCGCCATGACGCCTAGAGTCCTTGCCTCTCGGATGAGTTGTTTTCTGGCCGCCGTCATCCTCGTCTTTTCCGGAGTCGTCGGCCTTGCCGGTCCCGCTTCCGAAAAGGCCGTCTACGATATTCTTTTCGTCAACGGAAAAATCCTGGACGGGACGGGGAATCCCTGGTCTTACGGGGACGTGGCCGTCAAGGACGGCCGGATCGCCGCTGTCGGCAAGCTCCGGGGGGAGGCCCAGGCGGCCAAGACGATCGACATCAAGGGGAAAATCCTCGCTCCCGGCTTCATCGACATCCATACCCACGCCTACGACAACGTCATCCGCGAGGACGTCTGGACGGGGACGGACGAAGCCCGCTTCGGGGCGCCGAACTACGTCAGCCAAGGCGTGACGACGGTCGTCTCCAACTCCTGCGGCTACGGCCCTCCCGACCTCAAGCTCCAGCGGGAGGTTCTCGTCCGGAAAGGGACGGGTCCGAACGTCCTCCTCATGATCGGCCACAACGCCGTCCGCCGGGCGGTCATGGGCGCGGACCACAGGCGGCCGGCCCGGCCCGAGGAGGTCGAAAAGATGGCCGCCCTCGTCCGCCGGGCCATGGAAGAAGGCGCGGCGGGGATGTCCTCGGGGCTCGAATACGTTCCGGCCATCTGGAGCACGAAGGACGAAATCGTCTCCCTCGTCAGGGAACTCGTCCCCTTCGACGGCGTCTACATGGCCCACGAGCGCTCCTCCGGCCTGACCCCGATGTGGCATGTCCCCAGCCGGGACAAGCCCGGACCGCCGACGATGATCGAGAATATCCAGGAGCTCATCGAAGTCTCGGAAGAAGCGGGGGCCCGCGTCGTCGCCTCGCACATCAAGGCCCGGGGGGCCGATTTCTGGGGGGCGAGCGGCATTCTCATCAGGATGATCAACGAGGCCCGGGCGCGGGGCGTGGATATCTGGGCGGACGCTTATCCGTACACGACGTCGGGCAGCGACGGCAGCGCCGTCCTCCTCCCGGATTGGGCCGTCGGCCGCTCTCCCAAGGAAAACCTCGAGGCCGTTCTCCGCGATCCGGAAAAGGTCAAAGCCCTGGAGACGGACATCCGGGCGGCCATCAACTGGCGTGGCGGGGCGGAGAACATCCTCGTCATGGATTATCCCCATAGCGCTCTCATCGGAAAGAGCTTGGGCGAGCTCGCCCGGAGCCGCGGCCTCTCCGCCGTGGAAATGGCCGTCCGTCTTCAGCTCGAGGGTTTCCCCCACCGGCCCGGCGGGGCGCGCCTCAGGGGCTTCTCCCTCTCGGAGGCCGATATCGAGGCCTTCTACCGGCAGCCCTGGGTGGCCACCTCCTCCGACGGGTCGATCGCCCTTCCCGGAGACGGCCCGGTCCACGCCCGTTTTTACGGGACGTTTCCCCGGAAAATCCACCGCTACGCCATGGAGAGAAGCGTTCTGTCGGTCGAGAACGCGGTCCGGTCGATGACCTCGCTCCCGGCCGCGATCTGCGGGCTCCGCGACCGGGGGATGGTCCGGGAGGGCCTCCGGGCCGATCTCGTCGTTTTTGATCCCTCGACGATCGGGGACACGGCGACTTTTTTCGAACCGCACCAGTACGCTGCGGGGATCGAGTTCGTCCTCGTCAGCGGGACGTTCGTCGTCGAGGCGGGCCGGCTCACCGGAAAACGCCCGGGGACGGTCCTGACGAGACGCTGACCTTCGCCGGCACGGTTGGGGCGTCGACGGAAACCCACGGCTCGGACGCCCGGTATCAGGAGCTGACGATAAAGGTCAAGGCGTCACTTCCCGGGACGGAGGTCATCGTTCCCCGGACGCTGAAGCTCTGCAAGGTCAAGGTCATTTGATCTCGACCGCCGGCGGTCTTTTTTAAATTTGACACGGCGTCCTTGGGCATTTATAATCGCCTCATCAAAGGGACCATCGAGAACGCCCATCGGGAGGATCTGTATGAACAACGAAATCATTTTCATTGTGGGAGAATCTCCCGAAGGGGGATATGAAGCCAGGGCGCTCGGCCATTCCATCTTTACGGAAGCCGATTCATACGCTGAGCTGAAATCGGCCATCCTGGATGCCGTTCGATGCCATTTTAATGATCTCGAAGCTCCCCGCATTATTCGATTGCATCAAGTCCGGGAAGAAGTCCTGACATTATGAAAATTCCGCGTGACATTGGCGGCCGCGAACTGGCCCGCCTTCTCGGCCTCTTCGGATATTTCGTCTCTCGTCAAACAGGTAGCCATATACGGCTTACGAAAAAAGGTGAATCCGATCATCATGTGACGATTCCGGATCACCGTTGTTTAAGAGTTGGAACGCTAAACAACATCATCAAAGATATCGCCGCGCATTTGGGGAAAACGAGAGAAGAAGTCATCGAGGCCATATTAGGCGAATAACACATCTGTCTCTCGATGTGAAAAAAGGGGAGTGGCGCTGAAAAACGAATCGGGAATCCAAATGGCCTGTCGCTTAAGGTCGGTTTGTTAGGCGGATATTCGTTACGGAATTACAGCGTCGGGGAGATCAAGGATCTCGCCGGAATTTGTAGCCGGCGCCGTGGACGGTGAGGATGTGCTTCGGCTCGGCCGGGTCGTCCTCGATTTTCCGGCGGAGCTTGGCGATGTGCTGGTCGAGCGTCCGAGTCGTCCCCTCGTAACGCATCCCCCAGACGGCCTCCAGGACGTCGAAGCGCTCGATGACCTCCCCTTCGCGGCGGAGGAAATATTGGAGGAGCTTGATCTCCCTGGCTGTGAAGGCGACCGGCCGCCGGGCCTTCGTTCCTTCGTGGGTCCGGGGGTCGATCCGGACGTCGCCGAAGACGATGGGGCCCTTGTCTTCCGGCTCCTCTTTTCTCCGCCCCCTCCGGAGAAGGGCCCGGACCCGGGCCAGGAGCTCGGAGACCCCGAAAGGCTTGACGACGTAGTCGTCGGCGCCAAGCTCCAGGCCGACGACCTTGTCGACTTCCTGGCTCTTGGCGGTCAGCATGAGGATGGGCGTCCGCTTGTCGTTGGCCCGGATTTCGCGGCAGACGTCGTAGCCGCTCTTTTTGGGGATCATGATGTCGAGGAGAACGAGGTTCGGCCGTCCCCGGCCGTAAGCCAGAAGGGCTTTCTTTCCGTCCTCGGCCGCCTCGACCTCGTAGCCTTCGCCGCGCAGGAGATCCACGAGACCGGTCAGGATGGCCGGGTCGTCCTCGACGACGAGGATTTTCTCCTTGGTCATGGCCCTTCGCTCCTCGGCAGCCGGATGGTGAAGACGCTCCCTCCTCCCTCCCGCGGGGCGTAGGCGATCTCGCCGCCGTGGTCCCGGACGATGCGGCGGGCGATGGGCAGGCCGAGCCCCGTTCCCTTGGTCCGGCTGGTCAGGGAGTCGTCGGCCCGGAAGAATTCCTGGAAGACCTTCTTGGCGTGGGCCGGGGCGATGCCGATCCCCCGGTCCAGGACTCGGACGAACGCCGACCGCTCGTCGGCGGCGAGATCGACTTCGACCTCGATCTCCTTCCTCCCTTCCGAGTATTTTTCGGCGTTGGAGAGGAGGTTGAGCACGGCCTGTTTCAAGGCTTCCTCGTCGCCCCGGACGAAGACCGGCCCGGCCGGCGTCCGGAGTCCGAGGATGAAGCCGTTGGGCTCGAGCCGGACGCGCTGGCCTTCGACGATCTCCGTGACGAGACGGCCCGCCTCGAGGGGCTTGAGGACGTAGGGCCGCCGCCCCTTGTCGAGCCGGGAGAAATCGAGGACATTGTTGATCAGGCGGGTCAAGCGGTCCGTCTCGGAGACCATGAGGTCGAGATATTGACCTTGCCGGGCGGGGTCGGGTTGACGGCCGTCCTTGAGCATTTCGGCGAACATCCGGATCGAGGTCAAGGGGGTTTTGAGCTCGTGGGAGACGTTCGTCACGAAGGTCGTCTTTTTCCGGGCGAGGTCCATCTCGCTCCCGACGGTCTTGAGGACGAGGGACCCCCCGGCGAGGATGGAGATGAGAAGCGTCAGGACGAGAGCCCAGAGGATGACGGCCGTGACGTGGGCCCGGGAGCGGATGAGCCCCGGGTCGGCGAGGTAGGAGGCGGCTTCCCAGCGAGGGAGAAGCTCGCTGATTTCGCGGGAAACGAAGGGCCGGCGCCAGTCGCGGGAGCTGTCCCCGGCCGGGGCGGTCAGCGGCCGGCCGTTCTCATCGAGGACGGCGAGCACCCGGGAGGGGGAATAGGCTTCCGGAAGCCGGCTCAACAACCGGCTCTTCAGGGCCTCCGGGTCGACGACGCAGCCGGCGATCCGGCCGTCGGATTCCTTCTTCCAAAAGAGGAGACGGAGGTCTTCCCCCAGGAAGCGGGGGATCAGCCCCGAATCCCGCCCGGCGATGATCGCCTCGAATTTTTTCGGCTCGGAGATGTAGATGGATTCGGGACGGTCGGCCGCATCTTCCCGGGCTTGGCCGATGCTCGGGCTGACCGTTCTCCGGACCGGGTCCTGGCCCCGGAGCTGGGCTTCCTGGTAGACCTGCTGGCGGAGACTCTCGTTTTCAACGAACGTTTTCAAGGCCTGTTGGGTTTGGACGTAGTCCGGCGGGGCCGGGCTCGGCTTGGCGGCGGCGTCGATTTTCCGGCTGACTTTCGCGGCCTCCATCCCGGAGGACGCGTCTTTCTCCATGGCCTCGGCCTCCGCCTTCACCGTCCCGAGGCCGGCCCCGCCGAGGCTTATGCTCCCGGGCGCGGTCCGGTCCCGGACCGGGGCCGCCGTCTGGGCCGCGATCTCGTCGCGGTAGGCCAGGACGATGTTCTGGTAAACGGGGATTTCCTTGACGTTCGAGACGAACTCGCGGTTGGCGTTGAGGAAGAAAATTTCGTCCTCCGAGGCCGAGGCCGACAGCTTCGGCCAGAGGATCTCGAATTTCGGGGAGACGAGGAAAGGCGTCCGGACGAGGGGAGAGGCCCCCTTCCATTGCCGGAAGGAGTCGGCCGGGTCGGACCAGACGGCGGGGACGGTCCGGCCGAGTTCTTCGCCGACGGCCTCGAGTCCGGCGTTGACCAGACCGACGACATGGACGAGCTCGGCCGAGAGCGTCTGGGCGGTCTGCTTCTCGACGTAGGCTTCCTCCCGGTTGATGGCCCGGGCGGCGAGGACGGAGAGGAAGGCGGCCGGCAGGATGACGGCCCCGATGAACAGGACCTTCAGCCGAGTCGAGAGCTTAGCCCGCATCGCCTTGTCTATCATCCCACGCTCTCCATCCCGATGCAAGCCGGCTGTCCGGACTAGCGGATCCGTTGGACGAAATCGCGGATGACCGGAATCCTCTGTTCCGGGGCTTCGAAGCCCTTGCCCCCGTCTTCCTGGGGGAAGGCGGCGAAGTGGATGACGGCCTCTTTGTGGACGAGGGCCTTGGCCAGAACGGTCGCATCGCTCGCTTCGAGTTCATATCCGAGGTCGAGGGCGGCTTTCCTCCGGAATTCCTTGCCGGCCAGGCCTTTCAGGAAATCGGCCGCTTCGCCCTGCCCGATCCGGCCGGTTTTTCCGTCCCGCAGGGAGGAGAGGGCGGAGGCCTTGAGAATTTTCGGCCACTGCTTCTTGAAGAGGCGGGGGTTGGCGAAGGTGTCGGCGCTGACGATCCGGCCTCCGAGGCCGATGACGACCCCAACGGTGTCCTCGGCCAAGCGCAAATCCTCGGTCATCTTGCGCTCGATCGCGGCGATGGCCTCCTGATTTTCCTTCTTATCGAAGGCCGCCTGGTAGGCCCCCGTTCCGGCGGCGACGTCCAGCTTTTCGTTCTGGGCCTGGACCTCTTCCCAGATCCGCGATTGGGCGGCGGGCGCTTGGGCGACGGCCTTGGCCCGAAGAGAGGCCGTCCCGAGGTTGGCCTTGCTCGTGAAGCCCATCGAGGCCGGCGTCCAGCGCCCCTGCTCGACGCAGAAGACGGGGACGACGAGGTCCCGGGTGCCGGGGTTCAGGAGAACGTCCTGGGCCAGGATCCGGTCCTGGCGGGCCCCGCTCAAAATTTCGCCGGCCATGAGGAAGAGGACGTGCTTGGAGAGGTTGGAGATCTTGGCCTGAGGGACGCGGCCGCCCTCGACTTCGGTGATCTCGACCCATTTGAGCTTGACCGCCTCCTCGAGGGTCGTGTAGTCCGTCCCATCGGCGATCTTCCGGGCGTAAACGGGGACGATCGTCAGGCCGTTGTGGTGGACGGGCCGCCCGACGTCGAGAACCCGGATGAGGGCGGGGATCGTCCCCCCGCCGGGCCCTCCGGCTTGAGCGGCCGGCCCGGCCGGGACGGCGGCCAGGGCCAAGGCGGCCAGACCCAAGAGCATCGTTCCGATTTTGTTGGTCATGACATCCTCCTCGGATTCATCGGTCGCCGTCAAGGTACGCGTTCGGGCGGGAGGATGTGTCATCGGCGGGAAAAAGAATTGTCAAAAAAACGTAAAAAGAGGTCTCCTCGCCAAGACACGGGCCGCCTTGACAGCCGGCCGGTCTCCGGCTATCTTCTCAGAAGAAGGCGGTTTCCCATGAAGAGACGCAACCCCGGAGTCATCGCCGGCGTCCTCCTCCTCATTCTTCTCTCGGGCGCTAAATTTTCGGCCTCGGGACGGCAAGGGAACCCCGGGAGGCGGTACGCGATCGTCGTCGGCAACAATGCCTATCCGGATTCGCCTCTCCGGGCCTGCCTGAACGATGCCCGGGCCATCGGCCGGGCCCTCCAGGACGTCGGCTTTACGGTCACGTTTCTCGAGGACGCGACCCGGCAAAAAATCTATGACGGAGATTCCGTCGAATCCTTGCGCCTCCATGCGATCAGCGCCAACGAAATCCAGAGGCTGTCCCAGCGGGCCCGGGTCAAAATCCTGGTTTTGGACGCCTGTCGGACGAATCCCTACGCCCGCTCCCGGGCCGGCGGAGACGGACTGGCCCTGATGGAGGCCAGGGGGACGCTGATCGCCTTCGCCACCGGGGCCAACCAGGTCGCCCGCGACGGCTCGAGCGAAGGCCATGGGATATTCACCGCGGCCAGAAGTTTCTCCAGTTCCCCGGCCTGGCCGAGGCCGTCGAATACCTCAAGGACGATCCCTACTGGAAAAACGGGGAGTACTCCATCACCTCCGTCGCCGCCGGGAACGACGGGATCCTCCTCGTCCTGTCGAAGCTCGCCAACGAGGCCCAATCCTACGTCTATGCGAAGGATTTTCCCCAGGACGAGGTCAAAAAGAAATGGGACGAGGGCTATCGGATCACCGAGCTGGGCGTCGTCCCCGACAACTGGTTCGTCGTCATGACCAAGAACAGCGGCTACGGCTCCCAGAACTATTGGATCCAGGACAAGTGGCCGGCCGAGTTCATCAAGACGCAATGGGACGCCGGCCAGCGGATCACCCACGCCCGCTGGCGGGACGGAAAATACGTCGTCGTGACCTCGGAAGGCCAAAGCCGGAAGATCGCCATGCAGCGCTGGAAGAAGGGGTGGGACGACGCCTGGGTCCGGGAATCCCGGGACAAGGGATTGGTCATCAGCCTCGTCGTCCCGGGAGGCGAAGAAACGTATTACGTCATGAGCGAGTTCCCGGGGGCCTATGACGGCTTTAGGCTTTCCGACGACAAACGTTTTCCGGCCGCCGACCTGGCCGGCTTGCCGTTCGCCGCCTCTGATCCGGGCCGAACTCCCGGACTGAGCCGCCTTCGGTCTTGACAGAAGCCGGGGCGGGACGGAATAATCGGCCTGTGACCGAGCCGCGCCGCGTGCGAACCTGGATCGAAGTCGACACCGGGGCCCTGGCCCGGAATTTGGGGATTTTCCGGGGCCTCCTCCCGCCGGCCTGCCGATTGATGGCCGTGGCCAAGTCGAACGCCTACGGCCACGGGCTGTACGATTTCGTCCCGGCCGTTGAGCGGCTGGGGGCGGACTGGGTCGGGGTCGACTCGATTGTCGAGGCCGCGACCCTCCGGGAGGTCGGGATTCGAACCCCGATCCTCGTCCTCGGCTACACCCTGCCCTCGCTTTTCGAGGAAGCCGTCCGGGGAGATGTCCGTCTGACGATCTCGAGTTTCGAGAACCTGGCCGCCCTCCTCGATTCGCCGTTCCGGGAGCGCCTCGGCATCCATCTCAAGATCGACACGGGCCTTCACCGCCAGGGATTTCTGCCCGCGGATATGTCCCGGCTCGTCGGCCTCCTCCGGGAGCGGGCCCGGTCCTTGAAGGTCGAGGGTGTCTACACCCATTTCGCCCGGGCCAAGGACCCCGAGGACACGTCCACGACCCGCCTCCAGGTCGAGGCGTTCGAGAAGGCCGCCGCGGACATCTCCGCGGTCGGCTTTCGTCCGCTCCGCCACGCCTGCGCCACGGCCGGAGCGCTTCTCCATCCCGAGGCCCATTACGACATGGTCCGGGTCGGGATCGGCCTGGCCGGGCTCTGGCCGTCGTCGAAGATGAGGGAATCCTTCGGCGGACGCCTCGACCTCCGGCCCATCCTGGCTTGGAGGACGCTCGTTTCGGAGGTCAAATCCCTGCCGCGGGGAGCCGGGGTCGGCTATGATCTGAGCGAACGCCTCGTCCAAGACTCCCGGGTCGGGGTCTGTCCGGTCGGGTACTGGCACGGCTTCCCCCGGAGCCTTTCGCGCCGAGGAGAGGTTCTCGTCGGCGGCCGCCGGGCCCGCGTCCTGGGGACGGTGACGATGGATATGATCGTCATCGACCTCACCGACGTCCCGGGAGCCGCGGTCGGGGACGTCGTCACCCTCGTCGGGCGCGATGGGGCGGACGAAATCACCGCCGTCGAGGCCGCCGCCCGGGCCGGCCAGTCCCCCTACGAGTTTTTGACCCGCCTCAATCCCCTGATCCGGAAAACGTACGGGTCGTCTAGGCCCGGCCCTTGAGAATCCGGTCGATTGACGACTTGTAGTATTGACGGCTGACGATGATTTTGGCCCCGCTCTTGAGGCTGAGGGCCGCTCCTCCCCGAAGCAGCGGCCTGACTTCATGGATCCGGTCGAGACGGACGATCGTCGAGCGGTGGACCCGGGCGAAGACGTTCGGGTCGAGGGACTTCTCGAGTTCTCCCAGAGGGATCCGGAGGAGGTGTTCGCCCGAGGGGGTATGGAGGGCGGCGTAATTGCCGGCCGCCTCGATTCGCTCGACCTCGTCGGCTTCGACGAAGTAGATCCGGCCCTTGGCCGGAACGGCGAACCGGGACCGGTACCCGGCCTCCCTCGGCATGGACCGGAGGATCCGGACCAACCGCTGAAAAGCCTCCGAGGCCGCCGGGAGATTCCGCCGGACGTGGTCGAGGGCCCGATGGAGACGCTCCCCATCGAAGGGCTTGAGGAGGTAGTCCAGGGCGTGGCACTCGAACGCCTTGAGGGCATAGTCGTGATAGGCCGTGGTGAAAACGACGGCCGGGCGGGTGTCGAGGTCGAGGGCCTCGAGGATCTCGAATCCGTCCAGGCCGGGGACCCGAATGTCGAGGAAGAGGAGGTCGGGTTTCGAGGCTTGGATTTTTCGGACCGCCTCGGGACCGTCGGCCGCTTCGCCGACGACCTCGACATCGCCCTCGCGGAGGAGGAGGTCGCGGATTTTCATCCGGGCGACGTCCTCGTCCTCGACGATGAAAACGCGCAGGGCCATGGTCAGCGGGAGCCTCCTTCGGATTCGTTTTCGGCCCCTTCGCGGAAGGGAAGAGTGATCACGACTTCGGCCCC
>Ga0194125_10007279_pt1 | contig 16012 bp, 18 predicted proteins | sample TA2KigC250mmetaG_FD_148626 | JGI IMG/M metagenome (GOLD analysis project Ga0194125, IMG submission 148626) | Freshwater microbial communities from Lake Tanganyika, Tanzania - TA2015034 Kigoma Deep Cast 250m | ecosystem: Environmental > Aquatic > Freshwater > Lake | place: Tanzania: Lake... | reverse complement strand
TACCTCGGCCGGTCGACCTCGGTCAACAACGTCGAAACCCTCTGCGCCGCGGCCCGGATCCTCGACAAGGGGGCGGAATGGTTCAAGGGGATGGGCACGCCCCGGTCGGCCGGGACGAAAGCCCTGAGCGTCTCCGGAGACTGCCGCCTCCCCGGCGTCTACGAAATCGAGTTCGGGACGACGGTCTGGCAGGTCCTCAAGATGGCCGGGGGGACGGAGGCCCAGGCCGTCCAGGTCGGAGGCCCCTCGGGGACCTGCATCTCCCGCGGCCAGTTCAACCGGACGATCAGCTTCGAGGACCTGGCCACCGGCGGCTCGGTCATCGTCATCGGCCCCCAGCGCGACCTCTTCGAGGTCGTTCACAACTTCATGGACTTCTTCATCGAGGAATCCTGCGGCTGGTGCGTCCCCTGCCGGGCCGGGAACGCGATCCTCAAGCGGAAGTTGGAGAAGGTCACGTCCGGGAAGGGGACCCCCCAAGACCTGTCCGACCTGGAATCCTGGGGCAAGATCATCAAGGCGGCCAGCCGATGCGGCCTCGGCCAGACCTCGCCCAATCCCATCCTGACGACCCTCCAGAATTTCCGGGAGCATTACGACATGCGCCTTCGCCAGGGCGCCGATTTCGTCTCCGAATTCGACCTGGCCGCGGCCGTCCGGCCGGCGGCCGGCCTCACCGGCCGGGTTTTGATCGTTTCCGAGGAGGGCGGCCATGAATAAGATCACCTTCACGATCGACGGCCAAGCCTGCACGGCCGAAGCCGGCCAGACCATCCTCGAAGCGGCCCGGGCCAACGGGATCTACATCCCCTCCCTCTGCTGGTTCGAGGGGATGAAGCCGGCCGGAAGCTGCCGGATCTGCACCGTCCGGGCCGGCGGCCGCTATATGGCCGCCTGCACCCAGCCCGTCTCCGAGCAGATGGTCATCGAGAACATGGCCCCGGACCTCGAGGACATGCGGAAAGCCCTCGTCGAGATGCTCTTCGTCGAGGGCAATCACATGTGCCCGACCTGCGAAAAGAGCGGGAACTGCGAGCTCCAGGCCCTGGCCTACCGCTACCAAATGCTCGTTCCCCGCTTTCCCTACGATTTCCCCGTCCGGCGGGTCGAGCCGGCCGGGCCGAAGATCCTCCTCGAGCACAACCGGTGCATCAAGTGCCTCCGCTGCGTCCGGGGCGTCAAGGCCAAGGACGGGCGCCGCGTCTTCGGCGCCCTCCGCCGCGGCGGGCGGAAAAAGATCGCCGTCGACCTCTCCCTGGCCGCGGCCCTCTCGGACCGGCGGGCCCGGGAGGCCATGGACCGCTGCCCGGTCGGCTCGATCCTCAAGAAGGAGGTCGGCTTCATCGTCCCCGTGGGGAAGCGCAAATACGACGCGACGCCGATCGGAAGCGACCTCCGGAAAGCGGAAGGCTGAGGAGGGCCCATGTCCAAACCCGTCATCGCCACGGCATCCCTGGCCGGCTGCTTCGGCTGCCACATGTCCATCCTCGACATCGACGAGCGCATCCTCGACCTCGTCGAGCTCGTCGAGTTCAACAAATCGCCCGTCGACGACATCAAGACGTTCACCAAGCCGGTCGACGTCGGAATCATCGAAGGCGGCTGCTCGAACAGCGAGAACGTCGAGGTCCTCCGGGCCTTCCGGAAGAACTGCAAAATCCTGATTTCGCTCGGCGAGTGCGCCATCATGGGCGGCCTCCCGGCCATGCGCAACGGCATCCCCGTCCGGGAGTGCCTCGAAGAGGCCTACCACCGCTGCCCGACGATCGACCCCTTCGACCCGAAGATCATTCCCGACGACCCCGACCTGCCGATCATCCTCGACCGGGTTTATCCCCTCCACGAGATCGTCAAGATCGACGCCTTCCTGCCGGGGTGCCCGCCCTCGGCCGACCTCATCTGGAAAGCCCTGACGTCTCTTCTCCAAGGTAAACCCCTCGTACTTCCCTATGCCTTGGTCAAATTCGATTGAGAGAGAAACCATGGCCCGCAAAATCACGATCGAACCCGTCACCCGCGTCGAAGGCCACGGCAAGGTCACGATCCATCTCGACGACGCCCACCGGGTCACCCAGAGCCGGTTCCACATCGTCGAATTCCGGGGCTTCGAGCGGTTCGTCCAGGGCCGCCCCTACTGGGAGGCGCCGGTGCTCGTCGAGCGTCTGTGCGGCATCTGCCCCGTCAGCCATCACCTCGCCGCGGCCAAGGCCGCGGACGTCATCGTCGGCCTCGGCCTCGAGGGCCTGTCCCCGACAGCCGAGAAGATGCGCCGGCTCATGCACTACGGCCAGATGTTCCAGTCCCACGCCCTCCATTTCTTCCATCTCTGCTCGCCCGACCTCCTCTTCGGGGCCGACGCCGACCCGGCCATCCGGAACGTCATCGGCGTCATCCTCCGCCACCGCGACCTCGCCGTCCGGGCCGTCCTTCTCCGCAAGTTCGGCCAGGAGGTCATCCTGGCCACGGCCGGGAAGAAAATCCACGGCACGGGGGCCATCCCGGGCGGGATCAACAAGAACCTCGGCCCCGAGGAGCGGGATGCCCTCCTCCGCGGCCCGGCCCCCTTCAACGCCGAGACGATGATCCAATGGGCCGCCGAGGCCGTCGAGTTCTTCAAGGACTTCCACAAGAAGAACCGGGCCCTCGTCGACGGCTTCGCCGCCTTCCCCTCCAACCATCTCAGCCTCGTCCGCAAGGACGGCGCCCTGGACTTCTACCACGGCGTCCTCCGGGCCGTTGACGCCGAGGGGAGGAAGGTCCTCGACGACGTCGATTACCAAACCTATCTCGACCACATCGGCGAAGAAGTCCGGTCCTGGAGCTACATGAAGTTCCCCTACCTCCGCCGGCTGGGCAAGGCCGACGGCTGGTACCGGGTCGGTCCGCTGGCCCGCCTGAACACCTGTGATTTCATCCCGACGCCCCTCGCCCAGAAGGAATTCGAGATCTTCAAGGACTTCACCAAGGGCCGGCCGAACAACATGTCCCTCCACACCCACTGGGCCCGGCTCATCGAGCTCCTCCACTCGGGGGAGGTCATCCGGGACCTCCTCCTCGACCCCGACCTCCAGGGGACCGAACTCGTCCGGAAGCGGAAGAAGCGCCGGGAGGGGATCGGCCTCGTCGAAGCCCCGCGGGGGACGCTTTTCCATCACTACCAAATCGACGGCCACGACCAGATCACGATGGCCAACCTCATCGTCTCGACGACGAACAACAACGAGCCGATGAACCGGGCCGTCGACTGGGTCGCCCGGAACGTCCTCGAAGGCCAGACCGAGATCACCGAGGGGATGCTCAACCGGGTCGAAATCGCCATCCGGGCCTACGACCCCTGCCTGAGCTGCGCGACCCACGCCCTGGGACAAATGCCCCTCGCGGTCGAGCTCTACGACGCCGGGGGGGCTCTTCTCGACCGCCGTTCGCGGTGAAGGTCCTCGTCGTCGGGGTCGGAAATCCGGGCCGGCGGGACGACGGCCTCGGCGGCGCCCTCGTCGATAGGATAAATGTTGAAAAGAAAGGGGGACAGGCACCCATTTCAAGAGAAATTGGAGCCTGTCCCCTATCTATTAAAGCGGAGTGGAAAACCCAGCTCAACATCGAGGACGCCCAGGCCGTCCAGGACGCCGACCTCGTCGTCTTCGCCGACGCGACGACGGAAGGCGAGGAGCCGGCGACGCTTGAGGAAATCGCCCCGGCCGCCCAAATCGCCGTCACGACCCATGCCATGGCCCCGGCCTCCGTCCTGGCCCTGGCCGAAGAGCTCTACGGGCGCGCGCCCAAGGCTTACCTCCTCGCGATCCGCGGCTACGACTTCGACATCGGCGAGACGCTGTCGCCCCAAGCCGCGGCCAACCTCGAATCCGCCCTTTCGCTCTTTTCCGAGTTTCTCTTGTCGCTGAAATAAACAGGCCAAGTCCCGGCATCCGAGAGCGGCCGGAGCGTGATGAGGGTTTGCCGCCCCGCAGACGTTCTTCGAGGCTCCCGTTTCGGGCGCCGGATTTTCAGAGACCATCAAAGCCGGCGGAGGAGCTACGAGCGGGTAAAGCGCGGGGAGTGTAAAGCCCAAGGCGCCGAGAAGGAGCGGCGAGGGGCGGACCTACAAACCCGATCTGGAGTGAAGGCCGCTCTTGGATGCCGGGACGGGGCCGTTCCCGGAGGCCGGGAAGTCGGCTATAATAGGGGCTTCGATGCCGAAAAAAGACATCCTCGTCCTCCAGGACCTGCTCCTTTCGAACGCCCAGGCCGCGGCCGCGATCCGGGCGGAGCTCGAAGGCCGGGGCATCCTGGCCGTCAACCTCATGAGCTCGCCCGGAGCCGGAAAAACGAGCCTCCTCGAGCGGATCGCCGAGCGGACGGCCGGCGGCCTGAAAATCGCGGTCATCGAGGGCGACATCGAGACCGAGCGCGACGCCGAACGCATCCGGGCCAAGGGCGTTCCGGCCTGGCAGATCACGACCGGCGGGGCCTGCCATCTCGAGGCCAAGATGGTCGGCCGCGTCCTCCCCTCGGTCCCCCCGGAGACCGAAATCTTGTTCATCGAAAACGTCGGCAACCTCGTCTGCCCGGCCGGCTACGACCTCGGCGAGCGCCTGCGGATCGTCCTCCTCTCCGCCCCCGAGGGCGACGACAAGCCCAAGAAATATCCCCAGGCCTTCGCCACCGCCCAGACCCTGGTCCTGACCAAGGCGGACCTTTTTCCCCACCTCCCCTTCGATCCCGCCAAGGCCAAGGCCGAGGCCCTCGAGCTCAATCCCAAGCTCGAGGTCTTCATCACCTCGGCCGTGACGGGCGAGGGCTTGGACGAGCTCGTCGCCCATCTCCGGCGGAAGAGAGAGGAGATCCTCGGCCGTGCATGAGCTTTCGGTCATCGCCTCCCTCTTCGACACCCTCCTCGCCCAGGCCAAGGCCCACAAGGCCCGGGCGATCACGATGGTCAAGCTCGAGGTCGGGGCCCTCTCGGGAGTCGTGCCCGAGCTCCTCGAATCGGCCTTCGAGATCTACAAGAAGGGGACGATCGCCGAAAAGGCCGACCTCGTCATCGACCGGCGCCCGTTCGAGGTCCGCTGCCGGGCCTGCCGGGCGGTCGAAACCCGAAGCGATTTCGTCCTCGCCTGCCCGTCCTGCGGCTCGACCGACCTGGAGATCGTCCACGGGACCGAACTCGTCCTCCAGAAAATCGAGGCCGAGACCGAGTAGCTCCCGAAAAAATCGTTTTTTATGAGATTTCGCCGGTGAGGTAGGCGCGGGTGCGGGGATCGCGCGGATGGGCGAAAATCTCGGCCGCCGGACCGTGCTCGACAAGCTCGCCGAGGTAAAGAAACGCGAGATAGTCGGCGATCCGGCGCGCCTGGCGGAGGATATGGGTGACGACGACGACCGTGTAGTCCGCCTTGAGAACGGCCAGCCGCTGCTCGACGACCCGGCTCGATTGGGGATCGAGGGCCGAGGTCGGTTCGTCGCCCAGGATGATCTCGGGCCCGACGGCCAGGCCGCGGGCCAGGCAGAGCCGCTGCTGCTGCCCGACCGAAAGCCGCGAGGCCGGCTCGTTGAGGCGGTCCTTGACTTCCTCCCAGAGCCCGGCCGCCCGGAGCTCCCGTTCGACGATCTCCCGGAGCCTTTTCTTGTCCCGCAGGCCGTGGATCCGGGGGCCGTAGGCGATGTTGTCGAAAACCGACATCGGCAGGACCTGGGGCTTCTGGGAGGGAAGGCCCATCTTCTTCCGGATGCGGGTGACCTCGGTCCCGGGATCGTAAATGTCCTCCCCGTCGACGAGGATCGTGCCTTCGATTCGGGCCGCGTCCTCGGAATCGAGAAGGCGGTTCATGGCCCGCAGGAGGGTCGTCTTGCCGCACCCCGACGGTCCGATGACGACCGTGATCTTGCGGTCGGGGATGTCGAGCGAAACGCCCTTGAGGACGGGCTGGCCGCCGAAGGAAACGCTGAGGTTCCGGATCGAGATATGGCTCGTCGCGTCCATCATCGGACCGTGTGTTTCGTGTACCGGCGGCCGATCCATCGGGCCGCCAGGCTGATCGCCAGGATGATGACCGTCAGGACGGCCGCCGAGGCGTAGGCCCGCTGCTGGACCTCCGCGACCGGCGTGCCGAGCTGGAAGAAGATGGCCAAGGGGAGGGTCGCCGCCGGCTGGAGGAGCGAGGTCGGCACCCGGTCGGTGAACCCGGCCGTGAAGATGACCGAGGCGGCGTCGCCGATCCCCCGCCCGAAAGCGATGAGGACGGCGGTGAGGATCCCCGGGAGGGTTTGCCGGACGATGATCCGGAAGGCCGTTTCGAACTTCGTCGCCCCGACCGAAAACGACGCGTCCCGGAAGGCCGGGGGGACGAGCCGGACGACCTCGTCCATGGCCCGGGCCATGATCGGGAGCTCGAGGAGGGCGACGGTGATGATCCCGGCCAGGAGCGAGGCCCGGAGGCCGAGAAAGACCATGAGGATGAACCCGAAGGCGCCGTAGACGATCGACGGGACCCCCCACAGGACGTCGAGAGCGAAGCGGGTCAGGACGGCGAACCGCGACCCCCGGCGGCGGTAGATGTTCAGGTAGAGGGCGATCGGCAGGCTGAAGAGAAGGGCCAGGATCGTCGCTCCCGAGGCGAGAAGGAGCGACCCGACGATGGCGTTCAGGATGCCGCCCTCCTTCCCGAGATAATAGCCGCCGCCGGAACCCCATCACTCCGCCTTTCTCTCCGCCCGGACGAGGACCAGACGGGCCCCGACGCTGAAGACGACGACGACCGAAAGAAGGACGAGGGCGGCGAGCATCAGGGCCGAATCGTAAAGGGGGAGGCTCATCATTTCCCCGTAGTTGTTGGCGATCAGGGCCGGGAGGGGATAAGCGCTGTCGAAGAGCGACCGGGGCGGCCGGGCGACGTTCCCGACGACCATGAGGACGGCCATCGTCTCCCCGAAGGCCCGGGACAGCCCGAGGACGACGGCGGCGACGATGCCGGCCAGGCCCTTGCGGAGGACGACGTGCTTCGTCGTCTCCCACGGCGTCGCCCCGAGGGCCAGCGACGCGTCGCGGAGCGACTGGGGCACCGCGGCGAAGACCTCCAGGGCGACGTGGATGATCGTCGGGAAGACCATGATCGCCAGGACGATTGCCCCGGCGAGGACGGAATAGCCGGAAGATTCGGCCCCGAAGAGGGGCGCCAACACCCGGACGAAGGGGACGATCATGAGCGTCCCCCAGACCCCGAAAACGACCGACGGGATCCCGGCCAGGAGGTCGACGACCGGCCGGGTCGCCGCCCGGACTTTCCGGGAAGCGTATTCGGAGAGGTAAACGGCGGCCAGGAGCGAGACGGGCACGGCCAAGGCCATGGCCGCCAAGGTCACCCAGAGCGTTCCGGCGAGAAAGGGGAGGAGGCCGAAGGCGCCTTGAAACGGGTGCCAGGACGCGCCGAAGAGGACGTCGGCGAACGAATTCACGGCCAGGACGGCCCGCGATTTCCCGGCCAGAGCCAGGAAAATGAGGACGACGAAGACGGGGGGCGCGGCCGTGAGGAGAAACATGGACCGGCGGGCCAGGGCGTCCCGAAGAAGACGGCCCGTCCTCTTCGGTCTCATCTCCGCCTCATCGTCCGAGGAGGCGCAAGCTTTCGGCCAGCTTGTCCGGGCCGAGGCGGATGTAGCCGGCCTCGGGGACGAAGGCCTGGCCCTCGGTCAACACCCAGGCCAGGAACTCGATGACGGCCGGCCGGGAGGGCTTCCCCCTGGCGACAAGATAGAGGTCGCGGGCCGGCGGGGAGGGATAGGACCCGGCCGCGATCGCGGCCGTGAGTTCGCCCCGCGTTCCGTAGAACGACTCGCCCGGCTCGACCGACCCGCTTCCGTCGAGGTCGATGGGGACGACGGCCAGGCCGGCGACCGGCCGGAGCGTGCCGGCATCGTAGGCGAAATTGACGTTGTTGTAGCCGATCCCAAGGGGATCGCGGCGGACGGCGTCGGCCAGCCCCGGGTCGCCGTAAACCCCGACCCCGGCCAAATCCTCCTGGCGGCCGCCGAGAAAAGCGGCCCACGTCTCGGCCGCTCCGCAGGCGTCCGAGCGGGTGAAAACATGGACGGACTCCCTGGCCGGGAGGCCGAGCAGCCGGCCCCACTCGGACGGACGGCCGCCGATCCAGACGTCCCGGAGCGCGGCGGGAGTCAGTCCCTTGGCCCGGATCTCCCGGAGAAAAGGATTGTCCGCGCTGACCATGGCCACGACCGCGTCCTTGGTCACGGCGAAAGGCCGGGGGCCGCGGGCGACTTCCTCGGGGCGGATATCGCGCGAGACCATCCCCAGGTCGACCATTCCCGAGAGGACGTCGGCGACGCCCTTTCCGGCCCCGCCGGCCTGGACATCGGTCGTGATTTGCGGATGGGCCTTGTGAAACTCCTCCCCCCATTTCAAGGCCATGGGATAGAGGGCCCAAGCCCCCAAAAGCGTCGCCGTCCCCTCCAGTCGGGCCTCGGGCGTTCTCCGGCAGGCTCCCGCGGCCCCGGCCCATCCGGCCAAAGCGAGGCCGGCCGCAAGCCTCCGCCGGCCGGGCGTCATCGCCTCCCCGCTTTCCGCCGGCCGGGCGCTTTCGCCCTCGGCGCCGGGCCCGTCCTCCCGGCCAGGTCGGCGAACGTCGTCCCCTCGAGGATCCCGGTGACGGCATCCCGGGTTTCCTTCCAGAGGCTCTTCAGGCCGCACGTCCGCTCCCGGGGGCAGCGCTCGCGGGCCGTGACGCTGACGCAGTCGATCGGCGCCAGGGGGCCGTCCATGACCCGGATGACCTCGGCCACGGAAATCTCCTTCGGCGGCCTGGCCAGGGTGTAGCCGCCGTTCGGCCCTTTCCGGCTCCGAAGGTATCCGGCCCTTTTGAGCTGAAGGAGGATCTGGCCGAGGAAGCGGGCGGGAATGCCCTGGGCCCGGGAAATCTCCGCGATGTGGAGGGCGGGGCCGCCGTGCCGGACGGCGAGCTCGAGCATCGTCCGGCTGGCGTACTCGCCCTTGGTCGAAAGCCGCATCGGCCGCGTCCTTTAGTCGACTAAAACAATAGACTATATCATTTAACACGGGCCGGCCGGCCTGTCAAACGCCCGCCCGGCCCGGCCGCCTGAGCGTCGGCCGCCCTTCCGTTCGGCCGGCGATTCGGATATCATGAGGCCAAGAAGGAGCGCCCATGTCCCGACCGACGCCGAAAATCCTGATCGTCGACGACGAGAAAACCGTCTGCCACAGCCTCGGCCTGGCCCTGGCCGGCGAGGGATACGAGATCGACTCCTCCCAGAGCGGCGAGGAGGCCTTGAGAAAGATCGAGGACGGCGGGTACGCGGCGATCATCTGCGACCTCATGATGCCGGGCCTCAGCGGCCTCGACGTCCTGAAAATTCTCCGCGACCGGGGGAGGCCGACGCCGGTCATCATCGTCACCGGCTACCCGACGAGCAAAGCCGCCCGGGAGGCGTCCCACATGGGGGCGTTCGATTTCCTGATGAAGCCGTTCGCCCCCGAAGACATCCGGGGCGTCGTCCGCCGGGCCCTCGGGGCCGGACTTGGATAAGGCCCTCCGGGCCGAACGCTGCCCGGTCTGCCTCGGGCGCCGCTTCCGGGCCTTCCGAAAGGGGACGCTGGAGGCCGCCGCTCTGCGGGCGGATCAGGTCAAAATCACCGACCGCGAGTACGGGGCGACCTGGGATCTGAGCCTCTGCCTCGACTGCCGTCACCTCTTCGCCGACCCGTATCCGTCGCCCGAATTCCTCCTGTCCCTCTACGGCCGGGTCGAAGACCCTCTTTATGATCAGGAAGCGGTCGGGCGATCCCGGAATTTCGAGTCCATCCTCGACCGGCTGGACAAGCTCCGGCCGGCCCGGGGAGAGCTTTTCGACGTGGGCGCGGCGACGGGCATCCTGGGCGACCTGGCCCGGCGCCGGGGTTGGAAGGTCGACGGCATCGAGCCGAGCCTCTGGGCCATCCGGAGGGCCGAGGCGAAATACGGCCTCGCGCTCCGCCGGGGCGACTTTCTGGAGGCCGAGCTTCCCGAAAACCGCTATCAGGCCGTGACCATGGTCGACCTCATCGAGCACACTCCCCGTCCGCGCGAGGCGGTCGGACGGGCTTTCCGGATCCTGGCCCCCGGCGGAGCGCTCGTTATCGTCACGCCCAACATCCACAGCCTCGCCGCCCGGGCCGCCGGCCGGCGATGGTGGCATCTCCGGCCGGGGCATCTGGCTTACTTCAGCTCCCGGAGCCTGCGGCGCCTTCTTGCGGAGGCCGGGTTCCGGATCCTGTCCTGGCGCCGCTACGCCTGGACGTTCAGCCTCCATTATCTTCTCTCCCGGGGCCGGGCCTTCGCCGGCCTCCTCGAGTCCGCCCGGTTCGCTTCTTTTTTGAAGGGCGTTCGGATAAAATTGGCCCTGGGCGATTCTTTCGAAGTCTACGCCGCCAAGGAACAGGACCCCGCCCGATGACGGCCTATCTCCGAGCCCTGCGCCTCGAGCGCTGGCCCCGGAGTCTGGCCATTTTCCTCGGCAGCGCGGCTTATGTCTTCCTCCACCGCGGCGTCCCGGCCCGCTTCGGGCTCGGCGGCCTCGCCGGGCGGAGCGCGGTGGCCTTCCTCCTGACCTGGGGAATCTCGACGGCCAATTACATCGTCAACGAGATCGTCGACCTCCCCTACGACATCCATCATCCCACCAAGCGCCTGCGGCCCCTGGTCAGCGGCGACATCCGGAAAGGCCCTTTCGCCCTGCTCGGCCTCGGGCTGGTCCTCCTCTCGCTGGGGGCCTCCCTGGCCCTTTTCGACCTCGCCTTTCTCCTCTCCCTGGCCTCTCTCCTCGCCGCCGGGTTCGTCTACAACGTCCGGCCCGTCCGGACCAAGGACATCCCCTTTCTCGACGCCATCTCCGAGTCGGCCAACAATCCGATCCGCTTCCTCATCGGATGGTTCGCCTTCGCCGCCCCCCCTTCGTTCCCCCCCCCGAGCATGCTCCTCAGCTGGTGGGCCTTCGGCAATTTTCTGATGGTCGCCAAGCGGCTGAGCGAATTCCGGTTTCTCAAGGACAAGGCCGGCGATTACCGGGCCTCCCACCGCCGCTACGGCCGCCGGTCGCTGCTTGTCGGGATGATCCTCAGCGCCTCGATCTCCCTGGCCGCCTTCTTCCACATCGCCTACGCCTTCAAGCTCCAGACCTTCCTTCTCATCGCCCCCTTTCTCGTCGTCTTCTTCTTCCTCATCTTTCGCAAGACGCTCCGCGAGGACGAAGTCATGGAAGAGCCGGAGAAGCTTCTCGTCCGGCCCAAATACGCCCTGTTCGCCCTCTTTCTCCTGGCCCTCTTCGTCCTGTCCTATTTCCGGGACGCCTTGGGCCGATGAACCGCCGTGAAACCTGAGCGCCCCCGCCTCCTCATCGCCACGACCAACAAGGGAAAGGCCGCCGAGATCGCCGCCGGACTTCGCGGCGTCCCCTACGAGATCGTCACCCTCGGCGATGTCGGACCTCTGGGAGTCTGCCGCGAGGGAGAGGTCTCTTTCGCCGAAAACGCGCGGCGAAAGGCTCTTTTCTACAGCCGCCGGACGGGCCTTCTGACCCTGGCCGAGGACTCGGGCCTCGAAGTCGCGGCCTTGGACGGAGCCCCCGGCGTCCGTTCGGCCCGCTTCGCGGGGAGCGGCGCGGACGACGCCTCCAACAACCGTAAAACCCTCCGTCTTCTCCGCGGCTTTTCCCGGGAGCGGCGGCGGGGAAGATTCGTCTCCTGGATGGCCCTGGCCCGGGACGGCAAAATCCTCAAGGTCGTCCGGGGCGTCGTCCGAGGGACGATCGCCCGGGAAGAAGTCGGCTCGCGCGGGTTCGGCTACGACCCGATCTTCTACTACCATCCCTTCCGGAAGACCTTCGGCCAGGTCTCCCCCCGGGCCAAGAACGCGGTCAGCCACCGGGGCCGGGCCCTGGCCGTAATGTCCGCTTTCCTCCGCGGCCGCCCGCCGAAGCGGCGGCGGGGAGACCGTCCTCCGGCCCCCCGCCGCCCTCCGGCCGCCGGCCCTAGACGGCGATCAGGTTCTTGATCTGGAGGAAGAGCTTCTCCCCGATCCCCTTGACCTTCATGAGGTCTTCGACTCTCTTGAAGGCGCCGTTCTCCTTGCGGAAGTCGATGATCCGCTGGGCGACCTTGGGCCCGATCCGGGGCAGCTTCTGCAGCTCGTCGAGCCGGGCCGTGTTGAGGTTGACTTTCTCCCCGGACGTTTTGCCGGCCTGGGTCTGGGTCTCCGTCCGGCTCTGCTGGCTCTGCTGGCTCTGCTGTCCTTGCTGGGCGAAGACCGGAACAAGGAGGAAGACCGCCAGGACGGCCAGGGCCGTGCTTTTCCGAAAAACGCTTCTCATGGGAAGCCTCCTTTCGGCTTCCTGAAACGCAAGAGGCATGCCAGGCCCTCCGCTTCCCTTATTCGTTGCCCATCAACGACATCGCGGCGGGATCGTCCGACCGGAGAAAACTCTCGTTGACTCAAAGCCATCGGGCCGATCAAGCGGCGTTGACGGCCCGTCCCGTCCCGGGGTCCGGGAACGGATTCGCCGCCCCCGCGGGCTCAGGCCCGGGGATGGCTCTTGCGGTAGGTCTCCAGCATCTGCTTGAGGTCGATGTGGGTGTATTTCTGGGTCGTGGCCAGGCTCTCGTGCCCGAGGAGCTCTTGGATGACCCGGAGGTCGGCCCCCCGCCCGAGGAGGTGGGAGGCGAACGAATGGCGGAGCGAATGGGGGCTGATCTTCCGCCGGACGGCCGTCCTTCGGATGTACTTGGCCACGAGCCGCTCGACCGACCGGCTCGTGATCCGCCTCCCGCGGTAATTCAGGAACAGGGCCGAGGGCTCCCCCCCTTTTTCCGACAGGCCGGCCCTTTCCGCCAGATAAGCCTCGAGGCCTTCGGCGGCCTTCCGCCCGAAAGGCACGAGCCTCTCCTTTTTTCCCTTGCCCCGGACCCGGATCATCCGCTCCGCCAGGCTCAAATCGGAGAGGTCGACCGAAACGAGTTCGCCGACCCGGATGCCCGTGGCGTAGAACAGCTCCAGGATGGCCCGGTCGCGCCGGCCCATCCTGTCCCCCGGACCCGGGAGCTCGAGAAAGACCCCCATTTCCTCCTCGCTGAGGAAGCCGGGGACGGGCTTGTCGAGCCTCGGCGTGGCCACGATCTTGGCCGGGTTGTCGTCGACGAGCCGGCGCTTGAGGCAGAATTGGAAGAACGACCGGACGGCGGCCAGCTTCCGGGCCGCCGAGGATTTGGCGACCGGCTTCCGGTGAAGCTCGAGGAGGAATCCCCGCAGGACGACGTTGTCCACCCGGCGGAGCCCGATCTTCCGGGCTTCGAGATAGGCCGCCAGCTGGGAGAGATCGATCCTGTAGCCGGAAACGGTCGCCGGCGAGGCGTTCCGCTCGTGCTTCAGGTATTCCAGGAAGGCGTCAAGCTCTTTGCGCATGGCCGGGCTCTCCCGGTTCGCGCCAGCCGCAGGCCTCGTCGGCGCAGTGTCGGTAGGTCCCGTCCTTCTTGGTCGATCGGCGGAGGACGAAAGGCTTTCCGCACTTCGGGCAAGGCTCCTTGAGCGGCTCGTCCCAGGTCGCGAATCGGCATTTCGGGAAGCTGCTGCAGCCGTAGAAGAACCGGCCCCGCCGCGTCTTGCGCTTGAGGATCGTCCCCCCGCAGGCTTTCGGGCAGGCGAGTCCCGTCTCCTCCGGCTTCTCCTTCTTGATGTACTTGCACTTCGGGTAAGTCGAGCAGGAGACGAAGAGGCCGAAGCGGCCGCCCCCCCGCTGGAGGCCCGCCCCGCACTCGGGGCACGTCTCCTCGAGGGGGACGACTTCCTTCTTGACGAGGTTCTCCTTGAATCCGCACTCGGGATAGCCGGAGCAGGCCTTGAACCGGCCGTAGCGGCCGGACTTGATGACGAGCGGCCGGCCGCACCGGGGGCATTTCTCGTCAAGGGGGATCCCCGTCGCCTTGACGCTCTCGGCCTTGGCCCCGTTCTTGAGGTCCTTGTCGAGCCGGCCGTAGAAGTCCCGGAGCGAGGCGACCCAGTCGGCCCGGCCTTCCTCGATCTTGTCCAGCTCCTCCTCCATCCCGGCCGTGAACCGGACCTCCATGAGGTCGGGGAAAATCTGGACCAGGAAGTCGGTCACGAAAATCCCGAGCTGGGTGGGCTTGAACTTGCCCTCGTCCCGGACGACGTAGGTCCGGTCCTGGAGGGTGGCGATGATCGGGGCGTAGGTCGACGGGCGCCCGATCCCCTTGGCCTCGAGCTCCTTGACCAGGGTCCCTTCGGTGTAGCGCGGCGGCGGCTGGGTGAAGCTCTGTTTGCTCTCCAGGTCCGCCAGGGAGAGCCGTTCCCCGGCCTTGGCCGGCGGCAAGGTCTCCTTCTCTCCGTTTTCCCGGTTGGGGTAGAGGGCCCAGAAGCCCTCGAACTTCACGACTTCGCCCTTGGCCGTCAGGAGGCATCGGCCGGCGGAAATCTCGAAGGCCGTCTCCTCGACGACGGCCGGGCTCATCTGCGAGGCCAGGAACCTCGTCCAAATGAGCCTGTAGAGGGCCAGCTCCTCGCGCTTGAGGAAGGGGGCGACGGCCTCCGGAGACAGCTCGCAGGTCGTCGGGCGGATGGCCTCGTGGGCGTCCTGGGCCTGGCTCTTGTTTTTGTAGACCGGCGGGCGGGGAGGGGCATGGCGGGGAGAGTGCTTCTCCTCGATGCAGCGCTTGGCCCAGGCCTGGGCCTCGGCCGAGACCCGGACCGAGTCGGTGCGCATGTAGGTGATGAGGCCGACGGGTCCCCGTTCGCCGATCGGCAGCCCTTCGTAGAGCTTCTGGGCGATGGACATCGTCCGCTTGACCGGGTAACGGAGGAGGCGGAAGGCGTCCTGCTGGAGGGTGCTGGTGATATAGGGCGGGGGCGGCAGTCTTTTCTTCTCGACGACCTTGACCCCCTCGAGGATGAAAGGCGCTCCCCGGAGCTCGTCGCAGACGGCCCGGGCCGCCTCCCCGTCGCCGATCTTGGCCTTCCGGCCGTCGATCTTCGACAGCGTCGCCTTGAACCTCGGCGGGGCCGAGGCGTCGAGATGGGCGAAGATCGTCCAGTACTCCTCGGGGACGAAGGCCAGGATCTCCCGTTCGCGCTCGACGATGAGCCGGAGAGCGATCGACTGGACCCGCCCGGCGCTCAGGCCCTTGCCGATCTTCTTCCAGAGGAGGGGACTGATGAGGTAGCCGACCAGCCGGTCGAGGATCCGGCGGGCCTGCTGGGCGTTGACGAGGTTCTGGTCGATGGGTCGCAGCGCCTGGAGGGCCTCCTCGACGGCCCGCTTGGTGATTTCGTGGAGCGTCGCCCGCCGGATGGGCTTCTCCGTCTCGGACAGAAGGTCGCTCAGGTGGCGGCAGATGGCTTCGCCCTCGCGGTCGGGGTCGGCGGCCAGGATGATCGAGGCCGCTTGTTCGGCGGCTTTCCTCAGCTCGCCGACGACTTTGCGGCGCTCGGGGATGACGATGTATTCGGGCTCGAAATCCCGGTCCAGGCCGACCCCGAGCTTGTTTTTGGGCAGGTCGCGGACGTGGCCCATCGAGGCCATGACGGCGTAGCCGGAACCGAGGTAGCGGTTGATCGTCTTGGCCTTGGCCGGCGATTCGACGATGACCAGGGCTTTTTCCATCAGATTCTCCGCCGGTAGGCTTTGCCGGGATGCTGGGCGACGAGGCCCTTGATTTCCAGGCTCAGGAGGATGGCCAGAAGCTCCGAGACCGACATCGAGCTCCCTTCGAGAAGATCGTCCATCTGGGTCAGGGCGTCGGGCCTGAGCCGTCTCCAGACCGCCTCCTCCGCGTCGGAGAGCAGCGGCAGGGGCGGGGTCCCGCCGGAGGGCCGGGCCAAGAGGCATTGCCGGAGCGGTTCGGGCATCTCCTCGGCGACATCCTCCCATCCCTCGACGAGCTTGGCCCCTTCCTTGATCAGGCGGTTCGTCCCCCGGCTTCGGTCGGAGGTCACGTTGCCGG
>Ga0194125_10007277_pt1 | contig 16012 bp, 9 predicted proteins | sample TA2KigC250mmetaG_FD_148626 | JGI IMG/M metagenome (GOLD analysis project Ga0194125, IMG submission 148626) | Freshwater microbial communities from Lake Tanganyika, Tanzania - TA2015034 Kigoma Deep Cast 250m | ecosystem: Environmental > Aquatic > Freshwater > Lake | place: Tanzania: Lake... | reverse complement strand
CGTAGAAGCTCTCCCGACCCACGAACTCCAGATACCGCGTGTCCGCCGCAAACAGACTCCCCTGCGGCGAGCGCTCCCCCATCATCGGCCGACTCCCCTCTCCCCGACGACGCCCACCTCAAGACTCGACACCCAACCACAGACCCCTGTTCTCTGCCGGCCTTTTCGGCCAGGTCTCTAGGGGACGGCGGGATGGCCTCCTCGCCGGCGATCGGCCCGGACGGCACGATCTACATCGGCACGTACAGCGGCAAGGTCCTCGCTGTTCGGTAGCACTCCCTCGTCTCGCACCTCTCGTGTACGACGTTACCCGTCGTGGGGAAGCTACTCACCTCCACTCGGTGTGATCCATGACCTCTCTCGCCACGGGAAAGCCTCCCAGTTCGTGAGTTAGCCGGGCTCGCCGCTCGCGGGGACCGACTGACGGCTGCGGCGGGCCGCCCAGAGCGCCTTCGCCATCACTCTGAAGCGAATGCGCGCCACAGCGTAGCTGGCGGCAATGCATGCAAGTAGTCCCGCTACATAGGCTACCCCGGAGGCACCGATGGTGCCCCCCAACATCATCGCGACGACCGCGACGGCGACGCCGATGAAGAACGAAACCAGCGTGTTGTTGGTGAGGAAGAACTGCGCGAGTATCCGGGTCAGGTGCCCGTGGGCATCATCATCCCCGCGCAACTCAGCCAGCAGGATGTAGGCGCTGCGATACTCCACGTACGGATCGATCTCGATGTCGATGCGCCGGTGTGGATCAGTCGGGTCGAGGCCCTCCGGGACGTTGACTCTGACCGGCTTTCGCCCAAGCCACCGCCTGGACGTCAAGAGTTCCTCGAGGAGGATCCCGAAGGCCTGTGTCAACACCATGATCGCGACCGCCACAGACGCCCCGACCCACTCAATGCCGATGATCCGCGACACCTGCGTGTCCGCAGCGGCCGGCACTGCGACCACACACGCACCATAGATGGTCGCCATGGTCACCAGCCCGGGCACGACCGTGGCCAGTGCCACCCAGACCGAGACGTTCAGGAGTGCGCCCACTGCTCTGCCTCCCCAGCCGATGGGGCCACGTTCCCCGCGGGTTCCTGCGCCATCCGCGGGCATGTCCCCGTCCGGGCAGCCATCTTCCCAACAGAGGACTCCCGACCCCAACCCATATCCCTGTTCTAGCGACCCGACTTCCCCAACAGCCCGCTACTGGTCCTTGACCCGCTTGACGGTCTGCGTGAGAACAACCGGTCCTGCCCCGGCCAAGGCGCTCTTCCTGGGCATGGTGACCGGGATTCCCTATATCAGTCTGGATACCCGGCTCGTTGCCAAGAAGCCAGCCGTTGGCTTCGGTTCTTCGCCGGCCGAACTCCGGAGACCTGCAGACGTCCCTCTGGAACCGCGGACTCGTGGCAGGAGAGCCGCACCCACTGCAGGGCGTGCTCGCCTTCCTTGTTCCACTGCTCGCAGGTACCCCGCCCGTTGCGCAAGTGAACCGCGCCCCGGGGCGGGTCCGTGCGGTTGGTCACGATGGAGATTGCGTCTAGAAAGGGCTCGGCCGAGGACGCACACCCCTCCTACACGCCCCACGTGTCTCGTAGGTCGGGGCTCGAATCCCGACACTGCCTTTGTCAACCCAATCTTCATCGCGCCCGAGGCTCGGTATCGCGGACTGCTGTCTAGCGACCCGGCCCGCGCAGGTGTCCCTGCGGGCATGGCGAAGGAACCACGTGTGATGACGGAGCGGGCGGCGTGATCGTGGCCTATGCCTACCAGTTCGTCGAAGGCGAAAACGCGGGCGACGCGGACATCGTCGCCCAGCGCGTCGATCCCGACGGCAAGCTGCTCCGGAACGAGGGAACGAAGTCGGTGGACGTCGCCGCCACCGACAAGCTGGAGCCCAACCCGTGCGCCGTGGTGATCGGGGCCAGGTAACCATCGCGAACCAGGGGGCTTCCGTGTCAGACATCATCAGCTTCAGCTTCCCCACGCAGATTCGCTTCGGCGGCGGTGCCCGGTCTGCCCTGGCCGAGTTCGCCCGACTGTGCGAGGTGACCCGCCCGCTGGTCGTGACCGACGCCGACCTCCCCGATACTCCGGCCTTCGCCTTGGCCGCCGTGACCCTGGATGAGGTCTGGCCGGGCAAGTGGGCCCGCTTCACGGAGGTCCGCCCAAACCCACTGGAAGAGGACGTCGAGGGCGTCTTCCGCGCCTACACGGACGGCGCGTGCGATGGCGTGGTCGGTCTCGGGGGCGGGAGCGCGCTGGATGTCGCCAAGGTGGCGCGCCTGAGGGTCGCCTTCCCCGACCTGTGCCTCATGGAGATCCCGGGCCGCCCGTGGCCGCGCCGGCTCGCCCCATTCTGCGCCATCCCGACGACAGCCGGAACCGGCAGCGAGGTCGGCCGCAGCAGCGTCGTCACGATTCTCGCGCTCGGTCGGAAGGCCGTCATCGGCGGCCCGCCGCTCCTCGCCGACCTCGCGATCCTCGATCCCGAACTCACCGTCAGCCTTCCTCCCGGCCTGACCGCGGCCACCGGGATGGACGCCATGACCCACGCGATCGAGTCCTTCGTCTGCCCCGTCTTCCACCCCATGTGCGACGGCGTCGCTCTCGAAGCGATCCGGCTGGTGCGGCTCTACCTGCCGAGGGCCTACGCCGACGGCTCGGACCTCGAAGCGCGCGGCATGATGCAGGTCGCGGCGGCGATGGGCGCCGTCGCCTTCCAAAAGGACCTCGGCGTCGCCCACTCACTCTCCCACCCGCTCTCCAGCGAGTTCGGCGTGCACCACGGCCTCGCGAACGCGGTCGTGTTGCCCGCCACGATTCGGTTCAACGGCGAGACCGATACCGCCCAGTACGCGCGCGTCGCGCAGGCCCTCGACCTGGCGCCGGGCCCCGACCCGGCGGGACCGGTCGCCGACTTCATCGAGCGGTTCAACGACGCGCTCGGAGTCCCACGGCGCCTGCGCGACCTCAGCGTGCCACAGGACGCCCTTCCGCGACTGGCGGCGCTGGCGCTGGAGGATGGCTGCCACCTGACGAACCCCCGGCCGTGCACCGAGAGCGATCTGCTGCGCCTGTACGAGGAGGTCTGGTGATGCTTGAGACGCCTACAGCTCTGTTGATCGATGGGACGTGGCGGACAGAAGCCTCGGGCGGCTGGCTGCGCCTAATCGAGCCCGCGACCGAGCAGGAATGGCATCGGGTCCCGGCGGCCGGCCCGGCGGAGATCGAGGAAGCCGTCGCCGCCGCGAGCCGCGCCTTCCGCGAAGCCGACTGGGCCGGTGCCTCGCCGCGCCAGCGTGCAAACGTGCTCTTCCGGCTGGCCGCGCTGATCCGCGAGCACGTCGAGGACCTCGCCGTCATCGAGAGCCGCAACGTGGGCAAGCCCATCGCCGACTCGCGCGACGAGGTGCTGGCCGGCGCGACCTGCATGGAGTTCTACGCGGGCGGCATCTCGCGGTTCGGCGGCGAGACGATCCCCGTGGCCGGCGCGGGCTTCGACTTCACACTGCGCGTGCCGGTCGGCGTGGTCGCAGCGATTGTGCCGTGGAACTTCCCCTTCCTGATGGCCTGCTGGAAGGTCGGCCCGGCCCTCGCGACCGGCAACGCGGTCATCCTCAAGCCCGCCAGCCTGACGCCGCTGACGGCGCTCGCCCTCGGGAAGCTCGCGATGGAGGCGGGCGTGCCGCCGGGCATCCTACAGGTGGTGCCCGGTCGCGGGAGCGAGGTCGGCGACGCCCTGGTCGGCCATCCGCTCGTCCGCAAGATCGCCTTCACCGGCGAGACCGCCACGGGCGCGCACTTGCTGCAGGTCGCCGCTCCCGACATCAAGCGCGTTTCGCTGGAGCTGGGCGGCAAGAGCCCCTACGTCATCTTCGCCGACGCCGACGTCGAGGCCGCCGCGAAGGCCGGCCCGATGTCGGTCTTCGCCAACACCGGCCAGGACTGCTGCGCCCGCAGCCGCGTGATCGTCGAGGCCTCCGTCTACGACCGCTTCCTGGAGGCCTATGTCGCGGCGACGCAGGCCATCGTGATCGGCGATCCCCTCGACGACGCCACGCAGATCGGGCCGCTCGTGTCGGCCGCGCAACGGGAGCGCGCCGAGCGCTACATCGCCCTCGCGCGCGAAGGGGGCGGCCGCGTGCTCTGCGGGGGTGAACGACTGCGAAGGCCCGGCTACTACCTCACGCCCGCGGTCATCGATGGCCTGCCCTCGGGCTCTCCCGTCTGCCAAGAGGAGATCTTCGGCCCGGTCGCCTGCGTGATGCCCTTCGAGAGCGAACCCGAGGCGATCGCCCTTGCGAACGATACGCAGTACGGCCTCTCCGGGTCGCTGTGGACGAATGACGTTACCCGCGCGCTCCGCGTGGCCCGCGCTATCGAGACCGGCGTACTGAGCGTGAACACGAACAGCAGCGTCCACATCGAAGCGCCCTTCGGCGGCTTCAAGCGCAGCGGCATGGGCCGCGACCTCGGCATGGAGGCCATGCGCCTCTACACGGAGGTGCGGAACGTGTTCATCTCCCTCCCCAGAGAGAGCCACTGATGAGCGACCCTCAGTTCCCGGACTGGTTCACCCCCGAGTGCTTCGACACCGTGATCGTCGCCTTCCCCGACGCTTACGGCCGTCTCCTTGGCAAGCGCCTGACCTACGATCACTTCACCCAATCCGCCGTACGCTCCGGCGTGGACTCCTGCAACTACCTGCTGACGGTCGATCTCGAGATGGAGCCGATGCCCGGCTATGCCCTGGCAAGCTGGGAGCAGGGCTACGGTGATTTCAACGGCCGGATCGACCTGCGCAGCCTGCGCCCGCTGCCGTGGCACGAGGGCTCGGCGCTCGTCCTCTGTGACCTCACCCACGAGGACGGTTCGCCGGTCGAGGAGTCACCTCGGCAGGTGCTTCGGCGCCAGATCGCCCGGCTGGCGGAGAAGGGCGTCGTAGCGTGCATGGGTTCGGAGCTGGAGTTCTACCTCTTCGCCGAGACCTTCTCGGCGCTCACGGCGCGGCGCTTCGCCGACGCCCGCCAGGCCTCCGACTACCTCATCGACTACCACATCCTCCAGCCCGGCCGCGATGAGGACGTGCTGCGCCGGCTGCGCAATGAGATGTGCGCGGCGGGGATCACCGTCGAGTGCAGCAAGGGGGAGTGGGGGAGAGGCCAGCACGAGGTGAACCTCGCCTACGCCGAGGCGCTGGAGATGGCTGACCGCCACACGGTCTACAAGCTCGGCGCCAAGGAGATCGCGGACCAGCAGGGCCGCTCCGTCACCTTCATGGCCAAGTGGGCGGCCGACGAGGCCGGCAGCAGCTGCCACCTCCACAGCAGCCTGTGGGACGCGGCGGTCGAGCGCAATCTCTTCTGGGAGCCTGACCCGCCCGGGCCCGGCCCGCTGTTCCGCCAGTTCCTCGGCGGGCTCCTGCGCTACGGTCGCGAGCTGACCTACTTCGTGGCCCAGACCGTGAACGCGTACAAGCGCTACCAGCCGGCCTCCTGGGCGCCGACGCGGATGGTCTGGGCGCCCGACAACCGCACGTGCGCCTTCCGCGTCGTCGGCCACGGGCAGGGCTTCCGCATCGAGAACCGAATCCCGGGCGCCGACACCAATCCGTACCTCGCCTTCGCCGCCACGATCGCGGCAGGGCTGCGCGGGATCGAGGAGGACCTCGACTGCGGCGACCCCTTCCGCGGCGACGCGTACCTGGGGGACGAACTCCCTCGCGTGCCGGAAAGCCTGGAGCACGCGCTGGACCTCTTCGCAGGCAGCTCCCTGGCCCGCGAGGCGTTCGGTGACGCCGTAGTGGAGTTCTACCTCCATACCGGCCGGATCGAGGCGACGGCTTTCCGCTCCGCGGTCACCGACTGGGAACGCATCCGCTACTTCGAACAGCTGTAGAACGGCGGGCCGGATACATCGCCTGCAGACGGCAGCAGGCGCTGTATGCGGCCCCTCCCACTGTGCATCATGGAGGCTGACATGAGGCCCTGTCTGCTGATGACCGCTCTGGCGATTGCGTGTTCCGTCGCCGCGCTCGCCGCGACCACGCCGGTCGCCGAGCTGACGCTCGACTCCGCCACGCTGGTCCGCAACGGCGAGCCGGCGGAACTCGCGCCCTCCCCCGACCGCTTCGGTCCGGGCCTGGACAGCGTGGACCTGATCGGCACGCCGCTGTTCAGGACGGAGCTTCGCTTCCCGTGCGATGGCGTTGCCGGGGGCGACTACCACGTCGGCTTCCTGGCGATGCGTCAGCAGTGGGACGGCTATGTCGGCTTCGGGGAGCACCTCGCCAACTGGCTCCAGGTCTACCTGAACGACACCCGCCTCATCATCACCACCCACACGGAGCCCCAGCGACCCGAGGACGCCGCCGAGAAGAACCTCTACCAGGCCGAGTTGCGCTGCGAGGGGCCGGTGCACGTGAAGCCTGGCGACGTGCTGCGGTTGGTGTACATCCAGGACGGCGGGTCGGCAACGGTCGGCCCAGTGCGGCTGTACGACGGGCCGCCGGAGGGCGGCATCGTCCGCGTGGACCGGCCCGAGTACGGCCCGCGCCCCTCCGTGTGGCTCATCGGGAAGTGGGAGGACACAGAGCGGGTCGGGGATGTGATCCGCCAGCGCTGTCTGCTGCACAACCCCGGCGCGCTGCCGCATACCGTGACACTGAAGGTGCTTGCCCAGGACTACCTCATGCGGACGCTTCTCTCGACGCAGGAGGAGATGACGATCGGGCCGGGTGAGAAGATCACCCCCGCCTTCGAGTTCAAGCCCGGCGACACCCGCCGCGCGCGCCTGACGGTTACGGCGACCGCTGAGGGGTTCTCGCCGCCGTTTCGGCTGGTGAGGTTCTACCTGAACGACGCGACACAGGGCCCGCGCCCGACCGCGCGGCTCGAGGGCGAGTGGGAGATGTGCTTCGTACCCGGCGCGGAGCCGGGCGAGGCGCCGCCCGCCGACGCGGCCTGGACGAAGACCAACGTTCCCGCCTTTCAGTCCACCGACAAGACCCATTGCCTCTGGTACCGGAAGACCTTCACGGCTCCCGCGCACCTGAAGGGCGAGCGGGTCATCCTGAGGTGCGGAGTGCTGCTCAGCGAGGGCTGGTTCACCCTCAACGGCAAGTCGGTGGGTCACGTCCTGCACGGATCGCTGCCCTTCGAGGTCGACCTGACCCCGGCGTTCAAGCCCGGCGAGTCGAACGAGCTGCTCGTGGCCGTCCGCGACTGGCTGGCCTACTCCCCGAAGAACCGCGAGCGCGTTGCGCGCGGCGAGGCCCCGATCTTCAAGGACAACATGATCGACGTGGCCGGCTACCCCGGCGCCGCCTCCCTGGGGATCGGCGGGACCGTGACCCTCGAGGGCCGACCGGCCGTGTCGGTCGATGACGTGTCCGTTGCGACCAGCGTGCGCAAGCACACGCTCACGCTTAACTACCGGCTGATCAACACCAGCCCGACCGACCAGACCGTCACGCTGACCCCCCAGGTCCTCGACGCCGGCGAGGTCGCGAAGGCCCTGCCCAAGACGCAAGCCAAGGTCCCGGCCGGTGCAAGCACAACAGTCGAGGTCACAGTTCCCTGGGCCGATGCGAAGCTGTGGTGGCCCGAGGACCCGCACCTGTACGTCCTGCAAACCGACCTCCAGCCGACCACCGGCGTCGCCGACCGCCACCTCCAGCGCTTCGGCTTCCGGGAGCTGTGGATCGATGGGGTCGACTTCGTCCTGAACGGCACGCCGATCAAGATTCGCAGCCAGTGGGCCAGCTCGGCCAGCGGCATCTGGCAGGCCTTCGAACGCTGGGAGCCCGACAAGCGACTGGAGACCATCTGGGACTGCCAGACCCGCGCCGTTCAGGACGCCGCCACGCAGCTCACCCGCACCCACAACGTGAACGGCGTCCAGGAAACCTGCGAGATTGCCGACGAGACCGGCCTGATGCTGAAGATCGAAGAGGCCGACACGGCGCAGGTCAACTTCACCTTCGACCAGGCCTACTGGAACGCCGCCCTGAAGCACGAAGTGGGGATGGTGGAGGCCTACCGCAACCACGCCTCGGTGATGATGTGGAGCGCCGGGAACGAGGACAACCTCTGGAACTGGATCTACCAGGGCGAGGCGGCCACGACCCTCGGCCATCGCTGGCAGATGAAGATCTGCCACGCCATGCGCGCCGCCGACCCGATGGCCCGCCCCATCGAGTGGGAGTCCGACGGCGACCTCGACGGTGAGTGGGAGCACCATGCCTTCCACTACCCGCGCGAGCTGAGCCAGTTCCCCGACGTGCCCAACGGCGCCTGGTGGGGGCCTCTCGACGGGAAGACGGTCGTGCCCTACCACGCCTACCCCGTGACCCTCGGCCAGAAGCCGCTCACCGTGGGCGAGGCCTTCGAGCCGGGCGTCCTCAACTACCCCTGCGGCCAGTCGGTGCTGCTCGGTGATGATACGTACCTCGGCGGCCAGTACTGGTGGCGCGGGTGGATCGAGGCCGCGCGCTTCTTCATCAACGGGTTCCGCGACGCCGAGTTCGCGCTCGTAGACACCTACACCCCGCTCGCGATGCAGAAGCCGCAGACAGTCGTCCTCAAGCAGGAGGTCCGCGGCTTCTTCGGCGGCCGCCGCCTGTCGCGCGACCTCAACGTGCACAACGATATCCGCCGCTCCGCGGAGTTCACGCTGCGCTGGAGCCTGAAGCCCACGCCTGCCGCCGGTGAGCAGAAGCTGAAGCTCGCGCCCGCCGAGCTGAAGCGAGTCAGCCTCGACATCGCCCTGCCGGCGGTGAAGCAGGCGACGAACGCGACGCTGCGTACGGAACTCATCGAGAAGGGCGTGCCGGTCGATGTGCAGACCCAGGACTGGCGGATCGAGCCCTCCCCCTCCGTCCGCGTTCCGGCGGGGCTGCAGCTCTCGGTGTTCGACCCCGGCGGGCAGACCGCCGCCATGCTGACCGCGCTGAAGGTGCCATTCACGCCGCTCTCGCAGCTCGCCGCCCCGGCGGCTGGCGCGCTGATCGTCGGCCGCGACGCCCTCAAGCCGCCGCCCGAGGGGCCGTGGCGCGAGGCGCTTACCGGCTTCGTGCGCAGCGGCGGCAAGGTGCTGATCCTGGAGCAGAGCGAGACGCCGGACTTCCTGCCGACCCCGCTCACGCAGGCCCAGGGCCGAGGCGCGACGCTCGCCTGCATCCGCGCGACGGACCACCCGATCCTCGCCGGGCTGACCGACGCCGACCTCCGCTATTGGGCCGCCGATCCCTCCCATCCTGAGCGCGAGCACTACGTCAGCTTCGGCAACTACCGCAAGCCGATCCGCGGCAACTACCTCCCGCTGGCCGATGCCGGCACGATGGACGGCCCCGTGGAGACGCCGCTCCTGGAGGAGTACGAGGGCCAGGGCAGCTTCATCCTCTGCCAGCTCCTCGTCACCGAAAAGGCCCTCGCGGCGCCTCCCGCCTGCGCGCTGCTGCAGAACCTGCTCGACTACCTCGCCAGCCCGACCTGCTACCGCTCCCTCGGCGCAACCGCCGTGTTCGCGCAACCCGATTCCCCGCTGCGCAAGGCCCTCGATGACAGCCGCCTCGTCTACGAGGACCTCACCGGCAAGCCCGCCGACCTGACCGTTGACCGCTTCCAGGCCGCCATCGTGGACCTCGCCCCCGGCCTGGACGAGCCGACCGCCGCCGCGCTGAGGGCCTTCGCGACCGCCGGCGGCCGTGTGCTCTTGCACCGGGCCACGCCGGCTCAACAGGCCCAGCTTGAGGCGCTCCTGGGCCTGCGGCTGCGCTTCTTCTCCGTGCCCGACGAGCCGTGGGACATCCGCTACCACGTCTTCCGTCGCGGGAACGCCGGGCTGATGGCCGGCATCTCGAACCACGAGTTCTTCTGGCCCGACAACGCGCTCCTCGCCGACATCCGCCACAACGGCGGCTGGTGGTCGGGCTACGACTGCAAGCCTGAGACCTTCATCGCCGACTACTTCTGCTCGCCCGGCGATGACGTGCTCGACCGCGCGGTGCGCCTCACGCGGCCGGGCGGGCTCCTGCAGGTGCCGGCGGGCGAGGGCTACTTCCTCCTCAACCAGCTCCGCTGGGACCAGCCGGTCGCCGATGCCGCCGTCACCGCTAGCCGGTTCCGCAATCTCCTGCTGACCAACCTCGGCTGCACTATCCGCAGCGAGGGCGGCGCCATCGCGGCCCGCCAGCGGCGACTGCGCCAGTACGAGTTCTTCACCGTTGACCTCTCGCCGTACGCCAACCGCGGCCTCGCCGATGACGCCGCCGCCGGAATCGTGGGCTGGACGAATCAGGGCGAGAACGACATGCGCGCCCTGCCGACCGGCCGCCAGACCTTCGCGGGAATCCCCTTCTTCATCGCCTCACCCAAGGCGGCCATCGTCCTGCACTCCGTCTCAGCCAATAACCTCGAGCTGCCGAAGGAAGTCACGGGCATCAAGATCGGGCGCAAGGCCGACGTGCTCTTCCTCCTGCACACCATGGCCTGGAGCGCCGACAAGCCCTTCAAGTACCGCGTCAACTACGACGACGGCTCCTCCGTGGACATCGAGATCGTGAACGGCCAGCAGGTCGTTGACTGGTGGAGCGATCCCGTCCGCTTCGCCGACGCGATGTCGCGCCACGGCCTCTTCGTCGCCTGGCAGGGCGACAACCCCATGCACCAGGGCGTGATCCTCCCCGGCTACGAGTGGACGAACCCGCACCCCGACAAGGTTATCCGCGACCTCGACTTCCTCACCGTGCCCGAGAGTGGCTACTACCCCGTGCCGGTCCTCGCCGCGATCACGGGCGCGGTCAGCCGGCCCACCGAAGGCGTCGTCACCGACGTGATCGGCACTCAGGGGGTGAAGGTCAAGCTCGGCACGCAGGAGGAGGAGGTCTACTACATCGGCGTCGCCGGCCTCCCGGCAGACCACCCGTACTACGCGCAGGCCCTCGAGGCGCACCGCGCGATGGTGGTGGGCCAGACCGTCACCCTGATCAGCGACGTGGTGACCCAGGACGCCGCGGGCCGTCGCCTGGCGTACGTCTACGTGGGCCGCGACCCAAGCAACGCGAGCCAGTTCGTGAACGCGAAGATCATCGGCGGCGGCCTGAGCAAGCTCGGGAACTTCGAGGGCAACAGCCGCGAGCGCGTCTATCTGGAGAACGTGGGCTTCATCGCCTCGCAGAAGAAGGTCGGCCTCTGGTCCGTCGGCGGCTGAGTCGGGACTGTCCCGTTTCCTGCCCGTTCAGGGTAGGAAACGAGGACTGTCCCTTGTTCGCCGTGGCCTCCTGGGCTACCTCAGTCAATCAGTATCCCCGGCGGCCCCGGCCAGATCATGTGGATGGTGAGCCAGACGATGAAGATGACGTTCATGCCCAGGATCAGCCCGAACGCGACCGGGCGTAGACGCCGGAACGTGCCGTAGCCCCCCAGGCGCACGATGATGGCCTTGATGACCCATCCGATGAAGATGGAGCTCCAGTAGCGCTCGATCGGCCAGCTGAGCCACGTCACGAACCCCAGCGGGTGCAGCGGCCACCAGACGAATCTCCGCCGCAGCGCAAACAGCCCCCACGTCGTCGCCGCGCCCATCCCGATGGCCAGCCAGTCGATGGCGGCCATCGGCGCTGACTGGTTGATGACGTTGCCGAGGCCGCGCGCCGCGTTCAGCCCCGACTGCGTGCACCACGGAGAGAGTTTGGGCACGCTCCAGTTGTAGATGATCCACGGCGAGACGACGTGGCACGTCATTATCGCCACGCCGATGGCCGCGATGGCCAGTAGCATGATCCGCCCGCGGTCTACCCCCGCATCCGACCCGAGCCGGTACCCCTGGAACACCGCCGCCGGGTTCTGCGTCGCGGTCGAGCGAATCTGACACCAGCTCGTCATCGTCATCAGCGTGATGTTCCGCGGGCCGATTCGCCTGGCACCGATGACGGTGAACAGGGCCTCGTTGAACCCGGCCGTGTAGCCCCCGAGCGGCGCGGCATAGACGAGCATCCCTGCCTCGCAGATCACTCGCGCGACCACCATCCCCACCAGCGGGAAGAACACGTACTGCAGAACCGCCCACCCCACGTTCATCCCGAAGTACGTGCACCACCCGACCACGAAGATGAACGCCCCCACGAACCCGAAGACCGCCAGCCGGTACGGCTCCCCGCGATCCGCATCCCCCTCGCCTCGGCGGACGGTGCCGATCGCCGCCGAGACCACGCGCCGGATGTGCCCCCGCGCCGAGTACAGCAGCCCTCCGGCCAGCACCACGTACCCGCCGATGGTCTGCAGTCGGAAGAACTGATACTCTCCCGCGTTCAGCCCCACCGACAGCCGGATGGCCTGCTGGAAGCGCCGGAACAAGAAGAAGAACCACAGCGAGAACCCCACCTCGGCCGCCAGCAGATACGTGACGCCCACCATGTCCATCCGCAGCCACAGCAGCGTCCCGTTGAACGCCGCCATCGGCCCGGTGAAGCGCCACTTGGGATCGGGGTCGGTGTTGATGTAGGGGATCTCCGGCCAGTACCCGTGCAGTCCCTGCAGCGTGTAGTGGATGCACGGCAGCGCGAACGCAATCCACGCCGGCCATCCGCGCAGCAAGGGCGCGGCGGCCAAGGGCTCCTGCTCCGTCACTTCCAGGGGCACGCTCATCAGCGGATAGGGCAGCTTCTCCTCTCGCTCCCAGCGCCACGCCAGCACCGCCGCGAAGCTCAGCACCATCCAGTAGACCGCCAGCAGAAACGGCGTCCACACGATGAGCGGACGCACCCACGCCCGCCACGGCATCGCCCCGCCCGGCGGCAGCCCCTCGTGCGCCCACACCGCCACCGAGCCCGACGGGTCCTTGCTCGGCACGAGCATGGGGTTCAGGTCATCGAGGTACACGCGAGGGGAGACGATGTCCGGCGTGGCGTAGTAGACGAGTCCGACGAGGTTCAGGTAGTAGTGCTGGTTGAACTCCTGCCCGGCGACGGCCGCGACGATCATCAGGATAAGGAAGATGACCAGCAGCTCCCGCCCCGTGAGCGGCCTGATCCCCAGCCCCTTGAAGCGCCGCACCACCGCATTCCCCGCCACCAGCGCCAGGAGCACCGCAACCGCGCCCCGGGGCAGATACCCCGTCCCGATGATCTCGTACCGCAGCAGGACGGCAAAGCACCCCGCCGCCGTGAACGCAATGACGAGCACGAACGCCAGCGCCACCGCGCGCGGAGTGACGGCGCTCGTTTCTGCGTGCTCGTCCACCGGGTCATCCACGGATGTGTGGACGGGTCTCTGCATGGAGTGCACATATCGCCGCGAGGGGGCCGAATCCCTTCGGCGTCGGCCGACGCAGCCGGCCCCGGTCAGCCTTCGACCGTGAGTTCGACCTCGTGGATGGTGTTGCGGCCCGACTTGGGGAATGGGCGCGGCATCGGCTGGATGTGTCCCGCGGCATCGATTGTACGGCAGCGTAGGACGTACTTGCCCGCCGGCACCTTGGGCAGCAGGACCGCCCAGTGGGCGATGGTGAAGCGCTGGGGCCAGGTCTGCGGCTTGTGCGAGGCGTCGAAGCCCAGCGGCTGCCCGGGGAGCGGGCGATCGCCCACATCGCCGCCCCAGCGCTCGGGCGGCCCGAGGATGGTGGCATCGCGCCAGTCCCCGTCCGATACCTGGACCTGCACGCGGGAGAGCCCGGAGATGCCGATCTGGGCCAGTCCGGTGACCGGGATCGGCTGGTCGGAGCGAACCGACGCGGGGTGTGAGAGGAACCGGGCACACGTCTTCAGCGACGTGTCGATGTCGTTGTTCCACTCGCCATACGTATCGTTGGCCTGGAAGGTGTTCGACAGCACCACGCGCTGCAGCCACTTCACCGACTTGAAGCCGTAGGCATCGGGCACGAACATCCGCACGGGGCCGCCGCGCTCGGGGGAGAGGTACTCCCCGTTCAGCCGGTAGCAGAGCATCACCGGCGGTTGGCCCGGCGGGTCCTCCAGCACGCGGCCGATGGGCAGCGAGCTGCGGAAGATCTGAGCCGGGTCATCGTTGTGGAACCCGTTGTAGAAGACCCGGCGGATGTTCTTGACCGGCTTGGCGAGCCACACCACGTCGCGAAGCGGCACGCCCTCCCACAGGCCCATGCCGCACGGGCCGGCCATGTTCAGGCAGGTCAGCACGTGCAGATAGCACACGGCGTGTTCGGCGGCGAGGGCCATGAGGCCGTCCCAGGTGAGGGCGGTCCCGAGGTCCTTCGACAGTGGGTTGGCCACCTCGGCGTCAGTGTCGGGGTCGGCGATGACCTCCAGCTGCCAGGTCTCCCGGTCGAGGCCCGCCGCCCGGCGCGCCTCGGGGGATAGGGTGTGGGGAGGGGGATTCCCACGGCCGAAGTTGGCGAACTTCGTGCTGTGGGTAAGGTACTCCAGGTTGGTGATGGCCGGGGCAAGCTCGGGCGGCACTTCCGCGCCGGCCCGAGACAACGCGACACCCGTGGCCGCCGCTGCGCCGAGCCCGACGAAGTAGCGCCGGGTGAGCTGCGCGTGTTGGTGGAGAAGGTCTTCGGTGGTTGGCATGGCGCTGAGACACCTCGCCCTCACATAAACAGTCACGGTGCCGGCATGTGCCAGCGTTCGCGGAACCAGGGCGTCAGGTCCGTTCCGGCGGCCTCCGAGCAGAGCGCGATCACCTCCGCCTCGCTGATGTCCGGCCGCCCCTTGGTGCGCTCGAGCAGCACTCGCAGCAGCTTCTCGCCGAACCCGCGCCCGTGCTCCTCCTCGAGTTGGCAGTACATCGCCACCAGCAGCCCGTGGAAGTAGGCGTAGTTCTCGATGCCCATGGCGGTGTAGCCCGCCTCGATGCACTCCGGCAGCGTCCGGTGCTGCACCTTGCTCCGGCCCTGCTCGTACATCATGCGGTAGTATCGCCGGAAGAGCCGCTCCTGCCGCTCCTGCCCCCGATGGCGGCACACGAGGATCGCCGCGATCTGCGCCTGCCACTCGTGGAGCCAGTTCGGCCGGCGCGCCGTGTTCGCCGCGTTATTGAAGGCGTGCGCGATCTCGTGGGGCAGGATGAAGTCGAGGCAGAAGTCGAGGTAGAACGCCTCCGAGGAACGCAGGTGATGGTCCAGGTCGGAGGCGGAGGCGGTCGCGGGCAATCCCAGCAACCGGGCGAAACGCGCACGTTCCTCGGCTTCCATGTCCTCCAGGCTCAGCAGGTTGGCGAGGCGCGCCAGCTCGGTTGCGGGGTCGATATCGACGGCCGGCAGAATCTCCTTGCCAGCCGAGTTCGACGGGAAGCCGTACGGCAGCGAGGTGTGGCTGCCCCAGTGCTCCCGGGGAAGCCAGAGTACGGTGACCGGGTGGTCTGGCGGCAGGCCGTAGAGGGGCGCGACGTACTCGGCCGACGCCCGCGCGGCCTCGGCGATTCGCGGCACCGCCGAGCGGCTTTGCTCGACATGGATGACGGTGACGTTGAGCGCTACCGTGGTGAGGAGTGGCGCCATGTCAAGGTCCCTACCAGCCGAAGACCGTCTTGTCGGCGACGAACCGCGCGACCTTCCTCGGAGGGGCCTTCGTGGCCTGCATGTCGGCGCGCTGGTACAGCGGATAGGTCGTCGGCGACTCGTCATGCGGTTGAACGTCGATCACCGTACTCCCCCGCACGGACAGCGTGTAGACGCGCTCGTGATCGGGAATGTGCGCCGCGATGGTGTAGCTCGCTCGGCTCTCCGGCACAGGGAACCGCAGCGCCACCTGGTCGTTCGCGCGGAGGTCCTGGAACGTCAGGTAGTTGCCGACCCAGACGCCGGCCTGCGGGCGTCCGTTGACCTCCGCGTGCAGCTCCGCGCGGCGCACCCAGGACGGGATGCGCACGGCGAGGCGCCGGGCTGTCTTCACGCGAATCTCGACGCGGCCCTCGAAGGGCAGGAAGCTGTCCACATCGAGCCACGGTGAGGCGCGGTTCAGCAGAAGGTTGACCTGCGCCGAATCGCCCTGGCCCCGCACGATGCCCTCCCAGGCGTAGTAGAGCCCTTGCGTGGCGTT
>Ga0194125_10007273_pt1 | contig 16017 bp, 15 predicted proteins | sample TA2KigC250mmetaG_FD_148626 | JGI IMG/M metagenome (GOLD analysis project Ga0194125, IMG submission 148626) | Freshwater microbial communities from Lake Tanganyika, Tanzania - TA2015034 Kigoma Deep Cast 250m | ecosystem: Environmental > Aquatic > Freshwater > Lake | place: Tanzania: Lake... | reverse complement strand
TTCATATGTTTGACATATTTCAGTTGGCGCCCCGAAGGGGCGCCCTTATAATGTATCCTCTCATTCATCTTTCCAAAAAGGTTTTTTTAAGAGATGATTGAGAGGTTGTCATTTGATTTAGAATGGATTGAACGGAGGCTGCAAATATATTGCTGTAGTTGATATAAAAGGCTTTAAGTTCATCTGCAAATACATTTATCGCTATTGCTATCGGGAAATGAGTGGAATATTAATTTTTGATGGATACTGCAAACATATTTGATGTGCTAACCTCTCTTATTGTTCTTACGAAAGGGTTTTTGGGAGATTATGTAGACATTTGATTTAGAATGAATTGAATGGGAGTCTGCAAATACATTTATATTGCTGTCGGGAAATGAGTGGGATATTGATTTTTGATGAATACTGCAAATATATTTGATGTACTAACCTCTCATTTATCTTTTCAAAAAAGTTTTTTTGGGGAGATAATTGAGAGGATGTCATTTGATTTAGAATGAATTGAATGGGAGTCTGCAAATACATTTATATTGCTGTCGGGAAATGAGTGGGATATTGATTTTTGATGAATACTGCAAATATATTTGATGTGCTAACCTCTCACTTACTGTTCTTACAAAAGGTTTTTTGAGAGATGATTGAGAGGATGTCATTTGATTTAGAATGAATTGAATGGGAGTCTGCAAATACATTTATATTGCTGTCGGGAAATGAGTGGGATATTGATTTTTGATGAATACTGCAAATATATTTGATGTGCTAACCTCTCACTTACTGTTCTTACAAAAGGTTTTTTGAGAGATGATTGAGAGGATGTCATTTGATTTAGAATGAATTGAATTCGATAAACATATTTAGAGGGATTCATATGTTTGACATATTTCAGTTGGCGCCCCGAAGGGGCGCCCTTATAATGTATCCTCTCATTCACCTTTTCAAAAAGGTTTTTCCGAGAGATGATTGAGAGGTTGTCATTTAATTTAGAATGGATTGAATGGGGGGAGTCTGCAAATATATTGCTGTAGTTAATATAAAAGGCTTTAAGTTCATCTGCAAATATATTTATTGCTATTGCTATCGGGAAATGAGTGGGATATTGATTTTTAATGAATACTGCAAATATATTTGATGTGCTAACCTCTCACTTACTGTTCTTACAAAAGTTTTTTTGAGAAATGATTGAGAGGTTGTCATTTGATTTAGAATGAATTGAATTAGATAAACATATTTAGGGGATTGTGGTCTTTAAGTTCATCTGCAATATATATTTATCGGGAATAGGGGATTGTGGGGGATTGTGGGGGATTGTGGGGGATTGTGGGGGGATGGGATTCGAGGATGGGATTCGAGGATGGGATTCGAGGATGGGATTCGAGGATGGGATTCGAGGATGGGATTCGGGGATGGGATTCGAGGATGGGATGTGGGGGATTGGATTCGGGGATATATATTCGTGTAATCCATATTAACAGAAATATTTATTATTCTATAAATATTGATTATCTAATATGGTCAAAAATACCAAAGGCGGCAATAAATCCAAAGGCATCGCACGCAAACATATCGCGGGCTCTAGAGATTTTAACTCTTTAAGATTATCCACTTCCGATTTTGAAATATTTGGCGTCATTTCCAAATTACTCGGCAATGGCATGTTTTATATCGTTTCTTACAATTTTAACCAACTTCTTGGCCATATTCGCAAAAAATTTAAAGGACGCTCCAAAAGGGATAATTCCGAAAAAGAAATACCTACATCGGGTATAGAAAAATTAAATTTTTTAACGAAAATTTAATTTACTGGTATATGTTCAATCTGCTTTTATTTTTCTGCTATATTTATCCATTATTGTTCCTTTTAATTTGCATCTATTCAGTTCAACCTCATCTGTGGGTTCTCCTTTCTCTTTTATTCGTTTGCATAGCATTATAACTCGTTCATCTATCGTCTTGTATTCGTATTCGACATTTAGGGATATTGTTCTTTGTGCCTTTCTCTGCAATATCGTTTGCATCAGTTTTACTTCTTCCATTTCGCATTTTCCTTTTGGTTCAATATATTCACTTTTAGCTACAGGAATTTCAACTACCCAATATCCTAGTCCATTTTCTTGTGGTAGAGTATCAATCATATTGTCTGTGGTAGCATCGGCTACATTGTCTGTGGTCGCATCAGCTACATTGTCTGTGGTCGCATCAGCTACATTGTCTGTGGTCGCATCGGCTACATTGTCTGTGGTCGCATCAGCTACATTGTCTGTGGTCGCATCGGCTACATTGTCTTCGGCTTTTTTACTCGGCTTCATAAGTTGGTTAAATCCAGTTTTCATATAATCAACTGCATTGTATAAACCGAGTCGTTTAACGGGCCAGTAATTATAATTATTCGATTCTGTTTTATTGGGTTCTTTTTCTGCGTTATCCGGGTTGCTCTTACCGAAAAATGAAAATCCGTTCTTCTTATTATTATTGCCTTGAACTAAATAAACAAATTGCCGAAAAGGTACAGTTACTTTATTCGGGTTATATGACCCTCCTGTCGTGGCGGATTCAATGCGAATTTCTGCATTTGGAAATCCAATACGGGCAAAATATTCCTTATTATAAAACAACGCTTCTTCCACTGATTCGCGTTTCTTTCTAAACACGTGATTTCCATTTTCTAAATTATAGTGTATTTCGTTCATTATATATACAATATCAAGACTTCAACATTATTGAGTAAACAAACAATCTACGCAATATTTGATTGTCATTGACCTATCTGGGTCAATATCGACCAAATCATCTACAAATACGTGATTGCAGCAACTTTGGTATTCAATAAACTGCGACAATTGCGACAATTTGTTCTCTAATTGTATCTCTAGTTCCATTATCTCATTATCTATCACTGCAATATCGACATCTTTATCATCATTGCTATTATCACTCAACAATGCAAGTTTGTCTGCTTCTAGACCAACAATCCGGTCGCGTATCTTCTGAACGTTACAAGATAAGTCTTCCATTTTCTATACGGTTTTCGTAATATAAATATCAACTTGTATTTATATTATTTCTATTATAGTGATTACAGTAGAATGTCTAGACGATAAAATGGTCTATGACATTAGTTCATCAAGCCGTTCTAATTTTTCAAGAGGCATTTCAGGCAAAATAGCGTGTGATTCCCAAAAGAACTTGCAAAACATCCATTGAAACTGCAAGTGTTCCGCATCGACATAGTATTTCATATAATCATTTTCCCGCAAAATATTTCGTAGTTTATCGGTAAATAGGCTATGATTCCAAGGGGGAATAACATACGCTAATTGCGTGCTAGGTAAAAATGGCCGATTGATTCCTTTATGTTCGTCTATAAACTGCGTTTCTAAACTCGGCACTCTCTGCACTAAATCGGCGAATAAAGGAGGATAATGATAGTTATATTTCCATCGCCAATGCGGACATCCTTCAGTGTAATACTTGAACGTCCATTCTAAACCTTCCAAATAGTTATTGCAGAGACAATCGACGAATTCTTTATTCAGCTCCGTATCTCGAAAAGCGACTTTATAATATCGTTCTTGCCACCCGGGTTCGCAAGGAAATATGTAATGTTCTTCTGCACGATAAATCGTCGGAATATTATCAAATGCAATTTCCCTGTCTTCTGGTGTGGTTGTAGGATAAACGCGTTTCTCCATTTTCGACCGAGACTCATATTCATTTTGTATCATCCTCGGTTCTTCTTTCGCCAATTCCCGCAAGAACAATTTGACCCATCCCCATTGTATATTTCCCGTTTCCAAACTAATAAACCGCCGATTGTTATGTTTAGCAATCAATTTGCGATATGTCTCTAATATAGTAAAATTGCCGTGTGTTCGAATATTCAACGCCGGAAAATGCGGCAGAAAATCATTCCCAAGTAAAAAACACGCGAATATATAATCATAAATGCGTCCTCTCGAATCCGCAAATTCGTGCGACACTTCCATCTCGCTCAATATAGCGCGAGAAAGACCGCGACTGTCTAAATATAGCAATTCATCTCTCTCGAAGTTACGGTCGAGCAATATTTTGCCGAATTCAGGCGACTCGCGAAAAATGAATATATTTTTGCAGGCAAAGCAGTGAAATAGAGAAAGCATAATCAAATCCGCATCCAATCCGTACACGGCAATTGTCTCGGATAATAGGGCGTGGTCTCGCATATATTGAAACATCTTGTGTTCGCCTTCCCCCGCTTCATCTGCTCCCGAAACAATCACTGTTTTTACGCCGAATCCGCGATTTGCGAATAAACGTTTTACTTGAACTGACAGCATATTCATAAATTGTGTTCCGGGCGTTATTGCCGTCGTATTAAATCCCCGCGTTTTAGCCGAAGCCGTGTTTTTGTATCTTCTCGTCCTTTGTTGCTCCATCTTTGCAAAGGGCGCAACTCCATCAAATGCAATATAAAGAACATTTGTGGGCGCGATAGTATTCACATAGAATTCGATTTTAGCAATAACTTCTTTTATTAGCTGGTCTTCTGTTACAACCGATTCCGATAAATCATATTGTAGTTTTCTCACGCAGTCATAAATGATAGAATTGCAGTCCATATATAGACTCGAAAACGTGACATTCACTTGTCTTTTTTTACGTATAATATTAGAGTGATTCTTAATAATATACGAAAAATAGCTCGGTATTCCCATTTTATGTAGTTAAGCAATACGTTTCAATATAGAATTTGAGCAAACACAATATAAATACAATATTACGACAAATAATCTTTATATAATTATGTAACTTATATATATTGATTGTCTATTTTTGATTTGTGTATTTTAGACATAGAATGAGTACATTTAAGAAGAAAGTAGATGTGGTATCACACGCAACGAAATTAGCATCAGATGTGAATCCGTCTGCATTGCAAGAAATCGCAAAATTAATAAAATCGAAAATGGTTAAAATCCACAGCATTATACAGCGCATATTGCAGGCACTTAATTCTTACCGCGGATTGAATATAATTAGCAATAGTGACTTAATTGTATGTACATCGACGTTGATTGAATGTTATGATAAATCGTCCTCTATTGTGTCGCAATTAGACACCGGCACGTGTTATACGGTAGAAAAAATAAACTTGTTCATAGACCAATTACAGCAAATTGTTGATAAATTGTCCATTATTATGTGTGGTTACGGTGCATTTTCCGTCGAAGATATATTTTTCATTAGTTTTGGGTCAGATTTTGATTCGTCATCTTCTGTGCCGGATATGGATATGTGGAAAAACAAACGAGAATTGATAATGAAATATGTGAGGCCGATTGGTTACAAGACGTTTCATTGGAAACAGAGTAAGGCGAAACCGAAGAATACGTCGGATGCGAGTCCGGCTTCTCCCATATGTGCGAATAAAATAGTAGAAGAGGTAATACAAATCGAGTTGTCGAATCAGTATGAATGTTTTGACATTGATTTTACGGGGAAATCGAATTATGTGAAGATATATGGCATACGTATAGTTGTGCATAATGAAAAAACGCAAAAGACACTCATTGTGCAAGGTCTAGTGGATGATATACCGACGGAATGTCTGGACTCGTCTTATATCCAGTTTCGAAAAAGAGAAATATCGGAATTGTTGAAATCGATGGAAATATATAAAGAACATCCGCATTCAAATTTCGCAGACAGATTGTTGGACACACTCACTATAAAGGACGCACTGATATATGGAAACGCCGATTTCTGCAAAAAAAATTATGCAATTATGGCAGATGTAAATTATGTGAAAATGAACAAATTGACTGCTACCATACGCCGATTTTTGGATATGGACATATACAGTCAGCGGTCGATGATAATGAACCTGCTCATTTACAATCAAGAAGACGAGGTTCAATACATTACGTATTTATTGTACGACCTGATTTCCGCGAAAAATGCGTGTAGCAATTCGCTCGACTCGTCGGAACAGCAAATGATATACGACAGCTTTCCTTGGAGGATTAAACTCTATTTCAAAGAAACAATGAAACACACGATGAAATATACGAAAGATATGATAAACAAATATGACGTCAATCGCATCTCATTGGAACAGCAAATATATGTGATGAAAGTGCCGGAGAATGTAAGAGAGAAAGCGATGGCAAAACTGAAAGAAATAAAGGGCAAGTCGGACGATTCCGGCGCAAAAGCAAAACAATATTTGGAAGGATTGATTAAAATACCGTTCGGTGTTTATCGGGAAGAACCAATTATACGCAAACCGAAAAAGTTAAATACGGTGTTTATGAACGGGGTCAATTTTATCGATGAGAAGTTGCGTGCCGATTTCATTGCAACATATATGTACGGGAAACCGAAATCGCATTATTCTGCGCTCGAGATAGTGCAATTATCCGATAGTTGCGAGAGGTGGGTAAAGACGAAGATGTTGGACTCTTTTACCGCCAATTTGTCTTCTTATTCGGCAAAACAAATTAGTCAAATCTGGAATTTATTTTGCGATGAAATGAAAGACGCCGAGTTATATGAGAAGCGTCTCAAAAACGACAAAGTCGGTGTTTTGCGTTTGAATTTGTCAAAGTGTTCCGAAGAAACACTACAAAAAATGGCGGACGTCGTATTTAACGTGGAAGATATTTGCTATAAAAAAACGCTTCAAGAAATGAAGAAAACCAGGGCGATTGCATCCGAATTCAAGCACGATTTAGACGGTGTTGTGAAAATACTGGACGATTCTATCTACGGTCACGAATCCGCGAAAAACCAGATATTGAAAATAATTGGGCAGTGGATGAATGGTGAGCAGTCTGGATATTGTTTCGGGTTTGAAGGGTCGCCCGGCGTCGGAAAAACGTCTTTGGCAAAACGCGGACTGGCAAATTGTCTAAAGGATGAATATGGCAACTCGCGTCCATTCTCGTTTATTGCTCTTGGTGGGTCTTGTAACGGGTCTACATTGGAAGGGCATTCTTATACGTATGTAAATTCGACGTGGGGACGAATCGTCGATATACTAATGGATTCGAAATATATGAACCCTATTATTTACGTTGATGAATTGGATAAAGTGAGTAAGACAGAGCACGGCAAAGAAATAATCGGCATACTTATGCATTTAATCGATACGACACAAAACAGTGGATTCCAAGACAAATATTTCAGTGGAATTGATATTGACCTCTCGAAAGCGCTCTTCATTTTTTCCTACAACGACCCATCGCAGATTGATTCTATATTACTAGACAGAATACACCGCATCCGATTTGACAATTTATCGATAGATGAGAAGTTGGTAATAACCAAAAAATACATATTGCCGGAGATAAACAAGAAGATGGGGTTGGAGTCGTGCATTCATATTCCCGATAATATAATAAAATACATAATCGAAACATACACGCTTGAATCCGGTGTCCGAAAATTAAAAGAAGTCATATTCGACCTATATGGAGAAATCAATATTGAATTATTGCGATGTGAAAACTGGGATATTACATTGCCGATGGAAATAACGGTCGAATTACTAGATGCAAAATACTTGTCAAAATACGATAAGATACGCGAAAAGACGGTCCACGAATCTGCACAAGTGGGTATAATAAATGGATTGTGGGCAAACTCATTAGGACGAGGTGGAATTATACCAATCCAAGCGGTTTATTTCCCGGCATCTACTTACTTAGATTTGAAACTGACCGGTATGCAAGGCGACGTTATGAAAGAGAGTATGAATGTGGCAAAAAGTTTAGCGTGGCGTCTTCTCACCGAAGAAGAACGCAAACACTGTTTAGACCGGTTTGAGAAGACACACGAAAAAGGCATACATATCCATTGTCCAGATGGAGCAACGCCGAAAGATGGTCCGTCCGCCGGTGGAGCAATTACAGCAGTTATTTACAGTTTATTGAGTGGGCGACGTATAAGGAATGATATTGCAATGACTGGCGAAATAAATTTGAAGGGCGACATAACAGAGATTGGTGGATTAGAGCAGAAAATACTGGGAGGAATTCGAGCTGGTGTGAAAACGTTTTTGTATCCATCGCAGAATGCAAAAGAATTCAGCAAGTTCATTGAAAAATACGGCGATAAGGAGGATATTATGAATGGAATTGAATATATTGCGGTGTCAGAAATAGCAGAGGCGTTTCGGCATTTGTATACCGATTAGTATCTGCTTATATGGAGTAACCTCTACTCGTGGAATTGTCTCTATTGAAGCGTAGCAACCGAAGCTTAGCGACCGAAGCTTAGCGACCGAAGCTTAGCGACCGAAGCTTAGCGACCGAATCGACACAAGGTCTCCCGTTAGGGAGGGACCGACGGCCCGCCTTTGGGTCCGCCTTTGAAGCGACCAAGAGACAAAATAGACATTAGATAGATATCGACGCGAGACTGAATAATATGTGGTATTTGTATAATATATTATTGCGGATTCAAGATGATTAATGTGTTAAATGTGAAAACCATTATGTATATCGGATTCCGATTGGCACCATTCGTGCTAATTAGTTTCTTTGCTTTATCTGCAATGTTCAATTCCGACATAAAGGGCATTATATTCTTAGCAATGTTGCTTCTCAATTGCTTTATAACTATATCAATTGGTGTAGCATTACCAGAGGACACATTTGCAACAAAGAACCCGAATATGATATGCAATAGTCTTACATTGACGAGAGGCGAACCTCTGTCGAAATTGCCTCTCAATGTAAATATACTTACATTCACACTTGCCTATTTAGCGTATATAATTGGCGTGAATAATGCAATAATGAATAATATTCCGACCGTCATAGTGTTGCCAATATTCATATTATATCAGATATATTGGTCTTTTACGAATGGATGCAATTCATTACTATATTCTATTGTTTCAATGATTCTGGGAGGTGGATTAGGCGCTTTATTTTCTTACGCCATAGATAAAACCGGAATTGTGCAATTACAATATTTCAATGGAATAACAAAACAAGATGTATGCGTACGGGCTACAAAAGCAAAATATAGATGCTCGACAAAACCGAGTGTATAAACAAGTTACTCGTATAAACTGGTTACTCGCATAACCTCCCAATCCGCATATTATCGTTTTATACGAGCAAAACAATAATAATCAAGACAGCAACCTCTCATTTTATAGGTCAAAGCAGACAATATTCTTATTAAACCACGCCTTCAGTTGAAGTGCGACGCGCGAACGATGCAAATTGTCTGCTATTAATCGCATACTTCCAGTGCGGTCTTCAAAATACGGCATAAAATTATGTATTATATTGACGGTATTTGCTAGTGAATACTTTGCGTCTAACTGCTCAATAGGGAATTCGGGGAACTTTTTCCGGCGATTTACTTCATTATGAAAATTAAAAAGCATTAATTGCAAATCCCGTTTTGTTCGAATTGTATTGAAGTTGATACTATTCATATATTGACTGGCATGTTTAGCACAGTCGGGGCAAGGCAAATTGGTGCAAATGGTGTAAATAATATTTAGTAGCTCCACTCGAATATCGGAGAAACACTCGGGTTTTACTTTTTCGGCCAAGGTGTGAAATAAAAACCAAGTCGGTTGTCCCCATTTCATCGGTTTTTTCTTCTCTTTCTCTACTTTAGGTTCTTCTATATTTTTCTCTACGGGCGGCGGTTGATTTAATGTTTTTTGCGTTACAAATCGCCTATATTGATTTGAAAACGTCGCCATTGGAGAATCAATGTAATTTACAACTGGGTCTGTTTTCTTTGCAACGCGATTACTTGTGGTAAATATCATTTATTTATACAATATTATTATTTTTTGTCCCCTTTATAGAAGACGAATTGTACTCACTATGCGCCTAAACTTATTTAATACGCAAAAATATATAAATCAAATATATTATATAAAATAAATGACCGATAAATCAAACCAAAAATCAGAAAAACCAGAAATGCTTGAAACAATAGAACAACTAAAGCAAACTGTACGGGAATGGGTAAAACTTGACAATGAAATACGCACACTAAATAAGGAAATCTCGGCGCGACGAAACGAAAAAAAGATAATATCAAAAAGTCTCATCGACGTTATGCGAAGTAACAAACTCGACATATTCGAACTTAAAGACGGGCAATTGATGTATGTAAAAAAGAACAAAAAGAAACCAATTACACAGAAACAATTACTTACCTTGTTGTCTTCTTATTACAAAGACGATGTAGCTAAAGCAGAAGAGATGCATACGTATTTAATGGAGAATAGAGAAGAAGTGACTGAAGAGACAATTCAACGCAAGATTGTAAATTGATTCAGACAAGACCAAATTCGGGTATCGTATATTTCTCCCCAGTCTTTTCCCATTTTGCTATGATTCCAGGATTTAATTTTGACCGCAAGACATCTTCGGTATTATACACATTTCTAAATTTGTCGATGTAATAAACGATTCCGCCAATTTCTTCTGCAAATACTTCTAAGTGAATTGAATCGTTCGCAGTTGAACTGTCAGCTGAATCAGTAACGGTTGTAACTCCGTGTGGAGTTCCTTTATAGTGAGTGCCGCAGAACTCACAATCATCGCGTCGTTTACGCGTGCATTGTTCGCCATTTGCTCGTTTTGCATTACATCTATTTTCAATAGGAACGGAATTCTTGACACGGCGACGCTTCATAAAATCTTCTTTTTCGAAAGATAAGCGTTTATACTCATAAATATACTCCAATAATTCATTCACGTGTTCCGTGTCCTTTATACCCAATTCGACAATTTTATTGCGGATATCGTCCTTAAATGTCGAAATGTATTGTCTGGTTTGTTCATTAATTCGTTTTTCCATCGTATCAGCGAATTAAGTTGGGTTTGGTATTGTGCGAATAAAGCAGAAATATATGGTTGCTGTTTGATGTATTAATAAACAAAAAATGTTTATTTCAATTTTTTGTTTATTTTGAAGAGTTATATATAAAGAAATATGCATACCTGTGCAATTACTGCCACTCATCCGGTTGAATTTTCGTACCTCCGTCATAACGAACCGCGTGTCCTTTGGTTATCATCCATTCTCCGACATTCACTCCATTCTGAGTAAATACATCCGCTAGGATTCGACCATATTTATCGTAAGATACATTCGAGAGAACTACGATATTACCAAGAATCAATTCAATTAAATCGTCTCGCGCTAAAATTGCAAGTGATTTTTCCTTCGCGTTCTTCGTTTTCAATTCCGGCGTATCAATGCCATTCAATCGGACACTAAATCGATACAATCTAGGTATTTCTTTTCCATCTATCACCATACGCGCCGCAATCGTAATTGTATCGCCGTCATATACTTTCACTACTTTACCTACCCGTATTTCCGGCACAAACGCGGTCAGATTATCGTATGTTGCCGTTTCCATATCAACGTCGATTACGCCATTTGCATTTGTGTTCGACGGATTCATATGTTCGTTTGCGATGACTCCGTTTATACTAGAAAAGCAAGATAAATTTCGGAAAATATTCAGCCGCATTCAATAGAATGTATAGAATTGTAATAATACGAATACATATCATTTCTTATGATGGTTTCAATTTTCATTTTGCAAAGCGATTTTATTTTGCAAAGCGATTTTATTTTGCAATATGTTGTTTGCTTTCTTCCAACAATCGCCTAAATTCATCTATTGCCAACGTTTTTGAATCGGTCGAAACATTCCAATCACTGCCATACTGATTTCCATATCCTCTCATTTTTGCTGACTCCATAGCATTGTTCCATAACAAGTAGTAATCGATTAGACAATTCCGTTTCTCCTTCGCCATAAACCATATACATTTGCCCTTGGTCAATAGGAAAACACATTGACCCGAATGTAGTATGAGGTGGTCCTCTAAATTGTTTCGTATACAAATCATAGTTCAGTTTTACTTTATACACTCCAATATCATACTGAATCGTGATGTAATTGGAAAATTCCGTGTGGGATAGTCGAATATTTACAAGCCCCTTAACCTCTATCCATACAGATTAAAAATCCGTATGAATAAATGCAAACGCTATATAGTGGAGTTGTCCCTCTTGAGGGACAATTCCGCGAATAGACGTTAATAGTTGATAATTTCCCCTGCAAAATTCCACAAAAATTACATTTGAGGGTTTTCATATTTTGGTCACGCTGATGGTCTAAAGCACGATGTAATGGAGAATTCATATTATCACAACAACAATCGCACATTGTATGCAGTAAATAAATATATTTACAATAAAAAAATATATTTATTTAGATTGGCGTTAATTGTTTATCGGTTAATCAAAATTTAGAAGAAATTGATTTAAATATATAAGATAACTCAGAGCACGACTGTTTCAGGTCATTTTTTAGCCAGTTCTTGTCGGCCGCATTGTCAATATAACTTACCCGGATAATGCTATGGGCATCGTGAGGATGCATCTTTTTAAACCCGCAAAATTCCATTTTTGGACTGCCACCTTTTCCCATAAACCCTTTTTCGTAAAGGGTATATTCCAACGCTTTGCCTACCGTATAATCACCGCGTTCTAATATAAAATCATACGAGTTATTCATAGTCGTTTCACTTTTCACAATGGTCACATTGTCGGATTCAATTTCCTCCCCTAATTTGTCAAATTGATATTTCAGTATATCGCACGCGATTTTGCATAGTTCTCGCGGTTCGTAAATTCCGACCGATTCAATATTAAAGTCAAAACTATCTTCCACGAAATATCGTTGTCTGTCCAATATCTGAAAATTCTTCTTTTGGAATTCGAGTTCCGTAAGATTTACCGATTCATTACGTTTTGCCGCATCGTCGCGAATACGGAGTTCTGCACTATCCCACGCTTTATTCGCTGCCTCCACATCAATGGTATTTCCATACACTGAACAACACACTGCAGTGAAAGCGCTGTTTTCCGCCGCATTCGATATAGCAAACTCGCAACTCAGTTTTAAATGTTCTCCCGGAATCGTATCACTAATCTTCGGGCGTAATCTAGCAAATATAATATGCGAATTTGTAATCTTATCTCGCGGGAAAAGTCGTTCCATCTCCGCGGTCGTCAATTGTCGTCCATTTGACTTGTTTTTTATGCGGAAATCCGCAGTAGTCACATAGATTGTTTGTTCTCCGTCATTCTGCACATCCAATTCCATAACGTATGTATCCAATATATTGTGACCGGGGTTCTCCAATATCCAATCATTGACACTCACTTTAGAGTGAATCGGAATGCATTGCAGGCGATGTTTTAGGATTTCATTGTGAAGACGCCCAGTATTGATTTCGATGTGGCATTTATCGATATTGAATACATAAACCGGAATATCATCTTGCACTGTGCGACGAATCGCATTTGCTAAACTGACATTGAGTCCTGCCAAAGTAAACTTGAACGTATTGTCGTTTTCTTCAATCGGGTTCAATGACAACCCAGAAACAATACTATTCGCCCAATCCATCGATTTTTTCGTAGGCGCATCTTTCACATTCATTTCAGATTCATATGCGAACATTTGAGAGTGTTTATTGGGTATTAAAATACGGGAATACGTATAATAATTAAGGCTAAATTGTTTATGTTGTTAAGAATAGAAACAACGCAAAATCCATCAATTTTTCGCGGCCGTTAGTTTAACGTCTATTAGTGGAATTGTCCCTCTTGAAGCTGAGCGACCAAGGGACAATTCCACTAATAGACGTTAACCCATGGCTCGCTATCCAGTTTCGGTAAAAACCCGCGCATTTTACGTGTCATTGCGGGAGAAGGCACATATTTCCTTCCGCAAGATGACCCCCATCTTCCTAAAAATCGCATTTTTTTCGCCATATCCGCAGTGACCACTTTCCCGTCAAATGCGCCGAATGGATATTTTGCAGGACGTTTTTTGGTATGGTCGGGTTCAAGTTCAACGTGTTTGCAGATACTTCTCGACCCCATTCTCATCTTCTCTTTATACGCATCATAGTGGTCGGAAATAATCCGTTTTGCGTTGTTTGCGTCGATTTTTCCCCAATATGTTTTATTGAGCAACCAATCCAGACGGTTCGACCTAGCAATATCACTGCGACATAAACTCGGTTGTGTTTTTCCATATGTAGTTTGCGTCTCCCTTATAAAGGGGTCTTGCGCATAATTTGACCCGTAAAAAACACCGCTCGTTGTGCGTCTCGGTTCCGCCACCGTTTTCGCAACTTCAAGTAGCATAATCTCATTCGTATTGATATCACCGAACATCCAACCGCAAGGATAATCACCTGCATTATCCTCTCGCATTATACGAACGCAATCGTCCAATGTGTTTGCATATTGCATACACTCACGTATTCTGCAAAAATACGGTTTGCCAAATTTCGGTAAATAGTTGATTGACCCAATCGTTGTTTCGCATCCGACAATTCCCGATTCACACAGGAACCAATCAGTACTACTACATAATAGTCCAGGACCAGTTTGCATAACGAATGCGTGTCCTTTTGCCGGTTTTACATATTGGACCACATTCGATAATGGAACAAGAATGAATTTGCTGTGAGTATTATGCGCCATTACGATTTTGCCGTCTTTCGTAGCCTCTCCGGTAGCAATAAATGCAGAACATCTTTCGTGAGGTGTATGTGATTTTGTGTTTTTGCGGTAATTTGATAGGTTTATACTAAGATACAAATTCCAGGAAAACAAAAAATCGACATTTACGACAACTCCTCTCGACAATGCACCTGCGACCATACCTTCTAATTCTTCGCGCCATTCAACACATTTGTCAAATTCACTTCTTGCCAAATCATTGCAAAGTTGAATATAATCCTCTAAAGATATGTTGTTTTCGGTTTCCAATTCATATCGAAAGATATCCAACAATTGTTGCATTTCATTGAATAATAGCTGCCCGTGCATAAATCCTCTCTGATATGCGTCGCCAGAAACCTCAATTATTTTCCACCCGGCTTTAGTATGGCACCGTTTTTTACGAGTCTGCATACTGTATATTGTGTATGGATGTTTTATCTGTCTTTTTACACCTCTACTCACGCAGATTATAACCTCTATTACTGCGTATTTGAGTTTTGGCAAACGCCACTATCTATCACTACGTATTTATCGTCTATTAGTGGAATTGCCCCTCTAAATCGAAGATACCTTTGGTTGAAGCGGCACAAGGCCTCCCGTTAGGGAGGCCCGCCTTTGGAGCGACCAAGGGACAATTTTACAAATAGACACTAATTAAATAAATTCGGGATATAGAATATTTTGGAGAAATCGTATAAATTCATAACTTGCATTGCCATAAAGAGTAACATTAAGACAATAGGGATTAATACTAGCACCCACGATATTACCTCGAATCCGTTCTTACAAAGCAGATTGAGTATCCATGTCCATACTAAAACATATAAGATTTTAATAGTAAATAAAGTATATACATTGGTATTCGGACATACTTGTGTTCCAACGCAATAATAATGTCCTTGTCCAATATTTTGCAGACCAACCCAAATAATGATAATAAGAGATATCAATAGATAGTAAAATGCAGGGTCACACAAATCATATAATCCAGCAGAAATCATTGTATTGAAGCAAAATATATATAATTAACTATATATTTTGAATAACATCTGGGACCAACTAAGCTAATGGCGCAGACATCATTGGACTCGGATTCGTCGAATTGTAGAGACTTCCGGTGTTACTAAACATACTCATTACACCAGAAGCCCCCGAGATTTCATTCACGTGTGGAACTGGCATAATTCCTTTTCCAACTACAACGGTATTCATCGCGTTTGATAATACGGAAGATGCTTCACTACCACCACGAAAAACGCGTGTTCCTATTCCTCTCCCTCTCCCTCTCCCTCTCCCTCTTCTCTTCATTGTTTTTGCTAGACGTCTTGTTTTTCTTCCTTTCTTCTTCGCTCCACCGGAGGATACTCCCGTTAAAAATGGACCAGTATTTGATGAACTTATCGCGGAATAATTCGGGTCATTCGCAAAATTATTGTAGGGCAAATAAGATTGCGG
>Ga0194125_10007269_pt1 | contig 16023 bp, 17 predicted proteins | sample TA2KigC250mmetaG_FD_148626 | JGI IMG/M metagenome (GOLD analysis project Ga0194125, IMG submission 148626) | Freshwater microbial communities from Lake Tanganyika, Tanzania - TA2015034 Kigoma Deep Cast 250m | ecosystem: Environmental > Aquatic > Freshwater > Lake | place: Tanzania: Lake... | reverse complement strand
CCAGGTTGGCCTCGGTGAATCCCGGCGCATCCACCAGCAGATCGGCGGAGCCGCCATAGGCCCCAGCCTCGAGCAACCAGCTGCTGCCGCCCTGGCTGTCGCGACTGGGGGCAAACAGCCACAGACCTGGACACACCAGCTGGGGCGGCCGGCCGGATTCGGGGGGCTGGGACAGCAGCGTCAACGGGGGCGGCAGCGAGGGATCGGGAAACGGAGACAGACACCAGGCCTGTCCGGAGGACCTGCCTAACGTTGGTGCATCCAGGCTTGGCCCCTTGACGGTCCAATTCAACAGTCCTGACCTCGCCCAGGCCCCCACGCAGCACCTGGGGATCCACATCGGCCATCCCTGGCCTCTGGGCGCCAGCCTGACGGCGCGGGGCGTGAATTTCTCGGTCGTCGCTCCCCTGGCCACCCGCATTGAACTGCTGCTGTTTGCCAGCGGGGAGGCGAGTGAACCGGAGCGGGTGGTGGAGCTCGACCAGCGGCACCGCTCAGCCGACCACTGGCACGTGGAGGTGGAGGGAATCGGGCTGGGCAGCTGTTATGGCTACCGGGTGTTTGGGCCGCTGCAACCCGGGGGCCATGGCTTCAACCCCTCGAAGGTGCTGCTCGATCCCTGTGCCCGAGCCATTGCCGGCTGGGACAGCTACCAACGCGGGGCCGCCGTCGGGGCCGCCCCCAACACCGCCCAGTGCCTCAAGGGGGTGGTGACCGAACGGGACCTCTTTGACTTCCAGCACGCCCCGCGGCCGCGCCACAGCTGGCAGAAGAGCGTGATTTACGAGCTGCACATAGGCGGCTTCACCCAGGGGCCGGGGTGCCCGGTGCCGGCGGAGCAGCAGGGCAGCCTGCTGGGCCTGATCCCCACCCTCCCCTACCTGCGCGAGCTGGGCATCACCACCATCGAGCTGCTGCCGGTGATGGCCTTCGATCCCCACGACGCCCCGGCCGGCCGCAACAACTACTGGGGCTACAGCCCCCTGAGCTGGATGGCCCCCCATCCCGACTACCTGGTCGGGGACGACCCACTGGCCGGCCGCGACCAGGTGCGCCAACTGGTGACGGCCTGCCACCGGGCTGGCATCGAGGTGCTGCTCGACGTGGTCTACAACCACACCACCGAGGGCAACCAAGACGGCCCCACCCTCAGCTGGCGCGGCTTCTGCGACCGCCTCTACTACCAGCAGAGCGCCAAGGGCGATTACCAGGACGTGAGCGGCTGCGGCAACACGATTGCCGCCAACCGGCCCCTCGTGCGCCGGTTGATCCTGGAATCACTGCGCTGCTGGGCCACCGAACTGGGGGTGGATGGCTTCCGTTTCGACCTCGGCATTGCCCTCAGCCGCGGCGACAACCTGGCTCCCCTGGAGCAGCCGCCACTGTTTGAAGACATGGAGGCCGACCCCGACCTCAGCGACCTCAAGCTGATCAGCGAGCCCTGGGATTGCGGCGGCCTGTACCGCCTGGCCGATTTCCCCGCCCGCCGGGTGGCCACCTGGAACGGCCGCTTCCGCGACGACCTGCGCCGCTTCTGGAAGGGTGATGAAAAAACCTGCTGGACCATGGCGCAACGGCTCTCCGGCAGCCCGGATCTGTTCAATCTCACGCCGGTACACCCCGGCCAGTGCATCACCTTCCTCACCGCCCACGACGGCTTCACCCTGGCCGATCTGGTGAGCTTCAACGGCAAACACAACCTGGCCAACGGCGAAGACAACCGCGACGGCGACAACCACAACAGCAGCTGGAATCACGGCGTCGAGGGTCCCAGCACCGACCACGCCATCACCGCCCTACGGGAACGCCAGCTGCGCAACCTGCTCACCAGCATGCTGCTGGCCCCCGGGGTGCCGATGCTGCTGATGGGGGATGAGGTGCGCCGCAGCCAGGGGGGCAACAACAACACCTGGTGCCAGAACAATCCCCTCGGCTGGATGCACTGGCAACCCGATGCCGGCGACCTGGCCCTGCGGGTGTTTCTGCAACGCCTGCTGAGGCTGCGGGCCCACCTGGCGGGGCTGTTCAACCCCGAGCTGCCCCTCGACGACAAACCGCAGCGGCGCAGTGGCGATCGCGGCCACCTCTGGCGCCAGTGGCACGGGATCGAACGCGACAAACCCGACTGGGCGAGCTGGTCGCACACCCTGGCCTGGAGCCTCAACGACAGCCACCAGGGCCCGCTGGTGTGGTGTGGCATGAACGCTTATAGCAAGGCCATGCAGTTCGAATTGCCCAGTTGCCGTGAGGGTTGGCTGCGGGTGATCGACACGGCCCTGCCACCGGGCGACGACCTGCCTGCCACGGCGGAACCCTGGCAACCCTGCGGAGCTCGACTGCAAAGCCGCAGCCTGATGGTGCTGGTGGCCGCGCCGCTGCTCCACAACACAACCCTCTGAAATGGCTGACTGGGCTTACAACCGGGAGTTCTCGTAATGCGGCCGTGAAGGGGTATCCGACTCAGAAAGGGGTATCCGACTCAGTTGGTGATATCGGGCTGGAGCAGGGCACCCAAAACCCAGGCGCCAAGGAGAGCAATGGTGAGAGCAGCGATCATCGCGTCCTCTGTCCCAGATCGGTGGGACGGCTGAGGACATAGACCGTCATGCCGGTCAGCACAGCCACCAGGGCGACGAGGGAAGCGATTGCTGCGGTGTAGTCGGTGCTCATGGTGATCAGCCCAGGCCGAGTTGGGAAAGGATGCCCTGGCCGGTGAGCAGCTCGGTGCCGAAGCCGATCACGAAGCCGAGCATGGCCATGCGGCCATTCCAGGTTTCGGCGAAAGCAACAAAGCCGAAGCGGGAGGAAGAGTCAGCCATGGGGCGTTTCAATTTGTTACGCGGATTGTAACGGGCTGTGAACGGATCGGACTAGGGGTGGTTCCCGCATGGCCTCTCTTGCACCACTGCTAACCACTGCAACACTGCTAACAACGCAGCCACGGCACCGCTCCAACAACCGCGGAACGGGCGCGCGCCTGCCGCGAAGGACACCATCCTGCAGAAAAAAGCGGGCGGCGGGAATCGAACCCGCATCATCAGCTTGGAAGGCTGAGGTTTTACCACTAAACTACGCCCGCAGCAGTACAGATGTACTGGAGCAGCTGCTGATCGTTGGCCCGCCAGCGGGGGCTGCAACCTGCAGTTGCTGCATTATGACCTGCCCACCCAGCCCGAAATGGCCGCCTGTGACGCCTGATCTCACCGCGGCCGGCAACGAACCCCTGGGGACAGCTGCGCGACGCCGGCTGCTGTGGAGCTATGGCCTCGGCGACATCGGCACCGGCATGGCCGCCACCCAGCTGGGCTTCTATTTATTCGTGTTCTACACGGGTGTGGTGGGGCTGCCGGCCTGGATGGCCGGCCTGGTGCTGATGGTGCTGAAGGTGTGGGACGGCATCAACGACCCCCTGGTGGGCTGGCTCAGCGACCACACCAAACACCCCTGGGGCCCGCGCCTGCCCTGGATGGCCGGCAGCGCCATCCCGCTCGGCCTGGCCCTGGTGGCGATGTGGTGGGTGCCGCCGGGGGGGGACTGGCAGAAATTCACCGTGCTGGTGGCGATCCAGCTGGTGGCCATGGGCCTCTACACCTGCGTCAACCTGCCGTACTCCGCCCTCGCCTCCGAGCTCACCAGCTCCACCCAGCTGCGCACCCAGCTGAATGCGGGCCGCTTCACCGGCTCAATCCTGGCCGGCCTGGCGGGGCTGGTGCTGGGGGCCCTGCTGGTGGGCCAGGGCGCCTCGGGCTATCTGCGCATGGGCTGGGTGTCGGGGCTGACGCTCACGGTGTTCACCCTGCTCTGCTGCTGGGGCCTGGCGCCCTTCGCCCGCACCTGCCAACGCCCCACGGGCCAGCCCGAGCCGATCCGGCGCCAGCTGCGACGCCTCGCCGGCAACCCGCGCTTTCTGAAGGTGCTGGGGCTCTATCTCCTGCTCTGGTGTGCGCTGCAACTGATGCAGCCGGTGTCGCTGATTTTTCTAGCGGTGGTGATGCGCTTGCCCGAAAGCTGGAGCACCTGGATCCTGATCCCGTTTCAGCTCAGTGCCCTGGTGGGATTGCAGCTCTGGAGCCGGGTCGCAGGACGCCACGGCCGGGTGTGCGCCCTGCGCTGGGGCACCGGCCTGTGGATCGCTGGTTGCGTCGGAGCCACGCTGCTGGTGCCCCTCGATGCCACAGCAGCTCCTCTGGCCAGCCTCAGCAATGGCATCAGCCTGGGCTTGCTGCTGCTCACGATTGTGGTCACGGGCCTGGGGGCCTCCACCGCCTACCTGATTCCCTGGGCCCTGTTGCCCGACGCCGTCGATGCCGACCCCGACAAACCCGCGGGGCTGTACACGGCCTGGATGGTGGTGGTTCAGAAGCTGGGCATCGGCGTCGCCGTGTTTGCCCTCGGCAATGGGCTGAGCCTGAGCGGCTACGAAGCCGCCCAGGGGCTGATCCAACCGGCTTCGGCCCTCACCACCATTCGCCTCTGCATGGGCCTGATTCCGGCACTGCTGATCGTCGCCGGCCTGGTGGTGATGCGACGCTGGCCGGAGAAAGGCCTGCACCGCCAGCCATGAAGCGTCCCGACTGGCTGAAAGCGCCCCGCTGGCTCAGACGCTTCGGCGCCAGCCTGCTGATTGGCGGCCAAGCCGTGAGCGCCATGGCCAAGGGGCGCATCGGCTTCAACGACCTGATGCAGGAGCTGATGGAGGCCGGACCCGGCAGCTTCCTGATCGTGCTGATCACCGCCCTGGCCGCGGGCACCGTGTTCAACATCCAGGTGGCAGCAGAACTCTCCAAGCAGGGCGCCAGCGCCACGGTGGGCGGACTGCTGGCCCTTGGGCTGTCGCGGGAGATCGCACCGCTGCTCACCGCCACCCTGCTCACCGGCAAGGTGGCCACGGCCTATGCCGCCCAGATCGGCACCATGAAGGTGACCGAACAGATCGACGCGATCACCATGTTGCGCACCGACCCGGTGGAGTATCTGGTGGTGCCGCGGGTGCTGGCCATGGTGATCATGGCGCCGGTGCAATGCCTGCTGTTCTTCTGGGTGGGGATCTGGTCGGGCCAGGTGAGCAGCACGATGCTCTACAGCATCCCTCCAGCCGTCTTCTGGAACTCGGTGCGCACCTGGATGGAGCCCAGCGACCTGCCCTCGATGCTGCTCAAGGCGTTGGTGTTCGGCCTGCAGATCGCCGTGATCGCCTGTGGTTGGGGGCTCACCACCCGGGGGGGTCCCAAGGAAGTGGGCACCAGCACCACCGGCGCCGTGGTCATGATTCTGGTCACGGTGGCCTTAATGGATGCCCTACTCACCAAGCTGCTGTTCAGCTGATGACGCCCACTGACTCCCTCACCCCTAATTCCCGCGAACCTGATCCCCGCGATCCCGCTCCCCTTGATCCATCCGCGACCCCAGGCTCCAGCGGCATCGTGCTGGCGCCCCGCTTCGGGGTGCCCCTCGGAGTAATCGCCCTGGGGCTGGCCGCCCTCACCCTGCGGCCCTGGTGGAGCGGGGCGATCTGGCTGGGCGCCAGCGTGGCCGTGTTCGGCCTGTTCCTGCTGCTGCAAACCAGCCTGCTGCGTCTGGAATTCGGCAGCGACGCCCTGCTGGTGTGGCGCCAGCAGAGCCTGCTGCGCCGCTTCCCCTACGCCGCCTGGCTGGGCTGGACACTCTTCTGGCCAGGGCTGCCGGTGCTGTTTTATTTCCGTGAACAGCGCAGCATTCACCTGCTGCCGGTGCTGTTTGATGCCGCCACACTGCGTCAGCAACTGGAGCAGCACGTGAGCCTGCCCACTGCCATGGAGCCACCCGATTCCCCCAGCGATCTCTGACGACGCCGATGTCTGACGATCCCAGCCAGGCTTCCCCCAGCCCCGACCAGCCCAGCAACGACCAACCCATCAACGAGGCCTCCAGCCCTGAACCCGCCTGGCAGGCCCTGGCCCTCCAGGAGCTGCGTCAGCAGCGCGAGGCCCTGCAGGAGGAGATCCGCCAGCTGGAGGGCCGCCGCGGCCAGATCCAGAAGGAGATCGACTCCAGCTTCGCCGGCCAGGCCGATGCGGTGGCACGGCGGCTTAAGGGCTTCCAGGACTATCTGGTGGGCGCCCTCCAGGATTTGGCCGTGGCGGCAGAGCAGGTGGAGCTGGTGCCCCAGCAGGTGCTGGTGCAGCCCTCCCCCCTCGACCAGGCCAGCACAGCGGCTGCAGCCAGCAGCAGCGAGCCGCCGGCTGCTGTGGCGGCCGCAGGCCTGTTCAGCCAGGACGAAGCCCTGATCCGCCAACGTCTGGCGGGCTTTGGCGGCCAGCCCGACTTCTACGCCGATCCCTGGCAACTGCGCCGCACCCTCGACCCCAGCGGCGCCGCCCTGCTGGACGACTGGTTTCTGGGCCAGGGCGGCCGCGGCGCCCAGCCGAGCAGCGGAAGCCGCAGCCGCAATGCCCTGGTGGCCGCGGCGGCGATCGCCATCCTGGGCGAACTCTACGGCGAGCGTTTCCAGACCCTGGTGCTGGCCAGCCAGCCCGAGCGCCTGGGGGAATGGCGCCGCGGCCTGCAGGACTGCCTGGGCCTAGCGCGGGAAGACTTCGGCCCCACCAGCGGCATCGTGCTGTTCGAGCGGGCCGATGCCCTGGTGGAGCGCGCCGATCGCCTCGAGGAGCGCGGCGAGCTGCCCTTCATCGTGGTGGATGCGGGCGAGCAAGGGATCGCCATCCCGATCCTGCAGTTCCCCGTGTGGCTGGCCTTTGCCGCCGGCCCCGGCGAACTGATCACCGACGAGCCCTACTGACCCCCCTGCCATGCCCCTGATCACCCTGCCCGTGCTGCTCACCGGCTACCTGCTCGGCTCGATCCCCAGCGGCTACCTGGCGGGCCGCTGGCTGGCTGGCCTCGACATCCGCCGCGAGGGCTCCGGCTCCACCGGCGCCACCAACGTGCTGCGGGTGGTGGGCAAGGGGCCGGCGCTGGGCGTGTTTCTGGTGGACGTGCTCAAGGGCACCACCGCCGTGCTGCTGGCCAAAACCGTGCTCGACCCCTTCGGTGTCGGCGTGGTGCTGGCCGGACTGGCGGCCCTGGCCGGCCACATCTGGCCTGTGTGGCTGGGTTGGAAAGGGGGCAAGGCGGTGGCCACGGGCCTGGGCATGCTGCTGGGGCTTACCTGGCCGGTGGGCCTGGCCTGCTTCGGCATCTTTCTCGCCGTGCTGAGCGTCAGCCGCATCGTGTCGCTCTCCAGCGTGGTGGCGGCCCTGGCCCTGCCGCTGCTGATGCTGGGCTGGTTTGCCAACACAGGCCTGGGGCTGCGCTGGCCCTACCTGGCCCTGGCGCTGCTCACCACCGTGCTGGTGGTGTGGCGCCACCGCAGCAACATCCAACGGCTATTGGCCGGCACCGAGCCCCGACTGGGAGCAGCCAAGGGCTGATCGCGAAGCCAGCCGCGCCCTCAGGCCAGCGCGCGGCTGCGCTCGGCGGCGGCCAGCACCGCTTCGATCAGAGCGGACCGAAGCCCGGCCCGCTCCAGCTGGCGCAGGCCGGCAATGGTGGTACCGCCGGGGGAGCTCACCATGTCCTTGAGCTGGCCGGGATGGAGATCCCGCTCCAGCATCAAAGCGGCGCTGCCAGCCAGGGTGCGGTGGGCCAGCTCCTGGGCCAGCAGCCGCGGCAGCCCCGCCGCCACAGCGCCATCGGCCAGGGCCTCAGCCACCACCGCCACAAATGCGGGTCCGGAGGAGGTGAGGGCCAGAAAAGCATCGAGCTGGGCTTCGGGAAGCTCGTGCACCTCGCCCACCTGGGCAAACAACTGCTCCACCCAACGCCGCCGCTCCTCCGGCACAGCGTCGGCGAAGGCCAGGCCTGTCAGCCCTGCGCGCACCAGCGCCGGCGTGTTGGGCACAGCGCGCACGCACTGCCAAGCGGGAAACAGACACTGCAGCCGCTCCAGGGTGACCCCGGCCAGCACCGAGATCAGCAGGCCACCCGATGGGGTAGCCGAGCCTGCCGCGGCGGCCTGGGCAGCACCCCGGGCGGCAACCTCCAGCTGCTGGGGTTTGACCGCCAGCAGCACCACCGGTGCCGTCCAAGCGGCGGCCGCATCGGTGTCAACAACCAACTGATGGGCCTGGCGCAGGCTGGCGGCGGAGGCCTCACGGGCCACCACGGCCCGCACACCCTCGCGCTCCACCAGCCCAGCCTCCAGCAGTGGCCACAACAAAGCCTGGGCCATACGGCCCAGGCCCACCACGCCGAAGGTCACCACGCCGGAGCTTGGCGTCACGACGGCCCTAAATGGCGGCGTCCTGGCGTCCCCAAGCTGGGCTGGGGGCCGCCTCCTGCTGAGGCTCGCTGCTCTCCCGGCTCACGATCGTGGAGGAGGCGGTCTCTTCGCTGGCGGCCGTGGTCACGGTGACGCAGCTGGGGGCAAACAGGAAGATGCTCTCGCCCACGCGCTCCTGGTGGCCGTCGATGGCGAAGGTGCCACCCGCCACGAAATCCACGGCGCGCTGCGCCTGATCCGGCTCCATCATCGTGAGGTTGAGGATCACGGTTTTGCGCTCGCGCAGAGCCTGGATGGCTCGGGGCATCTCATCGAAGCTGCGCGGCTCCATCAGGGTCACCTCAGCGGCGGCCGTGGACAGGCCAGGCATACCGATCACGTTGGTGCCGGCAAAGGGATCGTCGGCCGTGAAATCGGAGCTCAAGGCCAGAGCACTGGCACGGCTGGTGAAACCGGGCTCGGGCAGCTCGCCACCGTCGTAATCGAGCTCGTCGTCGTAGTCGCCATCGAGGTAGTCGTCTCCTGAGACAACGGCACGCAGACGGGAGAACAACGACACGGAGCGAACCTCACAGGAAGCTTTCCACCTGAATAGCGTCCCACGCCAATGGCGGCAAGGGTTTCAGAGCAACATTCGTGTCGATTTCGGGATTCGCACCCCGTCAACGGGAGGCTCAGCCCAACGGGGCCGGCCGCGCTCCAAACAGGCCACTGCCGATGCGCACCCAGGTGCTGCCCGCCGCGGCCGCCTCGGGCCAGTCGCCGCTCATGCCCATCGAGCGCTCGGGCAGGCCCAGCTCGGTGGCCAGGGCCGTGCACTCGGCAAACAACCCACCCCGCTCAGCCGCCGTGAGGCCCAGAGGGGGGAGGGTCATCAGCCCCACCGGCCGCAGCGGCTCCAGAGCGCTGAGCTCGGGCCAGAGCTGACGCAGCTCGCCGGGCTCGAAGCCCGTTTTGGCCGGATCGGGGCGGAACTTCACCTGAAACAGCACCGCCGGAGCCCGCTGCTCTTCGGCGGCGATGCGGGCCAGGCGGCGGGCCAGCTCCAGGCTGTCGAGGGAGTGAATCGTGCCGAAGTGACGCACCACGCCGCGAGCCTTGTTGGCCTGCAGGCGACCGATGAAATGCCAGTCGAGGGGCTCGAGATCGGCCAGCTCAGCCTGCTTGGCCGCAGCCTCCTGCAGCCGGCTCTCGCCGAAGCTGCGCTGCCCGGCCAGCACCGCTTCGCGGATCCGGGCCGCCGGCTGGCCCTTGCTCACCGCCAACAGGCGGCAGCCCGGGGGCAACCCTGCCCGCAGTTCGGCCAATCGCTCAGGCAGCCCGCCGTCAGCCACCAGCTCAGATAAAAGTCTGGTCAAACAACTGACGCCAATGGGCATGGGCCTCGGGACCCTCGCGACGGGCCCTTGCCAGATTCTGTTCGGCGTAGTGGCGAGCATCCATCAGGGGAACCACCTCAAAGGTGGCGCCCCGAGGCTGCAGGGTGACGATGAAGAAAATGCGCTGGGCATACAGCGTGGCAAACAGATCACGGCCTTCGGACAGCGGCGCCACCCGATAAAGCATCCCAAAGGTGGGATGGTTGAGATAGCGCTCGGGACTCACAAATGCGCTGCTCGCCAATGCGCTGCTCACGAATGCGATCGGTCAGATGCCATTAAAGGGCACCGACTTTCCAGCGCAGCACGAGCACCAGCAGCAGCAATCCCGCCGCCGTGCCATTGAGGAGGCCCTGGCGCCGGCCCCCAACCAGCGGGCGATGCAACAGCTCAGGCGCCAACCAGCAGCCGCCGCGAGCCAGCAACGCCTCAGCCCCCTGCTCAGCCCGCAGCAGCACATTGGCCAGCAGCCGCTCGCCCACGGCCAGCACCAAGCCGAGGCTCCCTTTCCAGCCCAGGCGCTTGAGATTCACGGCCCGGGTTGCAACAGATCGCAATAGGTTCTGCAGCTCCTCCTGCACCAGCGGCAGGAACCGCAGGGCCAGCAGCAGGGTGAACCCGAGCCGCTCCACCGGCCAGCCCAACCGACCCAGGGGAGCCAGCAGCCAGCTGATCGCCCACACCAACTGCTCGGGCGCGGTGCTGAGCAGCAGCAGGTTGGCGCTGTGCACCAACGTGAACAGCAGGGTGGCGCCGTTGAGGCCGAGCTCGGCTGAGCGCCGGGTGATCACCAGGGGGCCCTGGCGCAGCAGCACCCAGCTGGCACCGGAGCGCTCCGGTGGTTGAGTCCCGGGCGGGCCAGGCTCCAGGCGCAGCTCCGCCGGCGGCCGCTGCAAAGGGGCCGGTGGCGCCGAGCCCGCCGGCAGCAACGCCGCCAGGCCGCCCACCAGCAGGGCCAAGGCCAACAGCAGCGGCACACTGCGGCGCCACAGGCGCCAGCTCAGCCCGCTGACGGCGGTGATCAACAGCAGCAGGCCCACCAGGCTGAGGCGCCAGAGCGGCCCCGCCAGGATCGGCGTCACCAGGAAGATCAGAGCCCAGCCCAGCTTCAGCCGGGGATCGAGCCGGCGCAGCCAACTGCCACCACCGGCCGCCTCCGCCGGATCCGGAGCGGCGAACTGGCCGATGGGGATCTGGCGCAGAACATCCACTCAGCCGCTACCCCTCACCGGCCACGATTCTGGGTACGGGCCAGCTCTTTCTCGGCGTCGCGCTGCTGCTTGCCGCGCCAGAACAGCTTGATCGGCGTGCCCTCGAAGCCCAAGCCCTCGCGAATCTGGCGCTCCACATAGCGGCGGTAGGTATCGCCAAACAGCTTGGGCTCGTTGACGAACAACGTGAAGCTGGGGGGCCGCACCGCCACCTGGGTGCCGTAGTAAAGGCGCCCCTGGCGGCCGCCGCGGCTGGTGGGCGGCGTGCGCCAGCTGAGGGCTTCGGTGAGCACCTCATTCACCACCGAGGTGGTGACACGACGACGGTGCTGCTCCACCGCCAGCAGGGCCAGCGGAAAGATCGCCTGCACCCGCTGGCCGCTGAGGGCCGAGGTGAACAACATCGGCGCCCAGTCGAGGAAATAGAGCTTGGCGCGGAGCTCCTTCTCCATCGCCGGCATGGTGTGGCTGTCCTTCTCGATGGCGTCCCACTTGTTCACCACCACCACGCAGGCGCGGCCGTCCTCCTCGATGCGGCCCGCCAGGCGCTGGTCCTGCTCGGTGACGCCATCGAGGGCATCGATCACCAGCACGCACACATCGGAGCGCTCGATCGCCTTGAAGCTGCGGTTGATGCCGAAGTATTCGGGGCCGTAGCTCACCGAGCGGCGACGGCGAATGCCCGCCGTATCAAGAAGTTTCCAGGTTTTGCCCTCCCGCTCGATCGTGGTGTCGATGGTGTCGCGGGTGGTGCCGCGGATCGGGCTGACAATCGCCCGGTTTTCGCCGCACACGGCATTGAGCAGGCTGGATTTGCCCACGTTGGGCCGGCCGATGATCGCCAGCTGGATCGGCTCCTCCTCGCCCTCCTGCTCCTGGGTGGGCGGCAGGAAGCTCACCACCTTGTCGAGCAGGTCGCCGGTGCCGGCGCCGTGGATAGCCGAGATCGGGAAGGGCTCGCCCAGGCCCAGGCCCCAAAACTCCGCCGCCATCGCCAGGCCCGCATCGGGCGACTCGCATTTGTTCACTGCCAGCAGGGTGGGCACCCCCTGGCCGCGCAGCCATTCGGCGATCGACTGATCGGCGGCGGTGCAGCCCTGCTGGCCATCCACGATCACCAGGGCCACGGCGGCTTCGGCCAAAGCCAGGTTGGCCTGCTCGCGGATCTCCGGCAGGAATTCACTGTCGTCGTCAAACACCAGGCCGCCGGTGTCCACCACCCGGAAGGTGCGATCGGCCCAGTAGCCCTCCTGATAGGTGCGGTCGCGCGTCACGCCGGGCTGGTCGTGCACGATCGCCTCGCGGCTGCGGCAAAGCCGATTCACCAGGGTGGATTTGCCCACGTTGGGGCGGCCAATGATGGCAACGACCGGTAAGGCCAAGGAAGGTATTCCTACATCTGTCCTGTCTTGACCCTACAGAGAGGCCCTAACCCGAGCCATCAAGAGATCGGCAGATCGCCGGGGTGGCCCGCCACCGGGTCGGCCGGGGCGGCCAGCAGCTCCGGAAGCGGCCCTCTCTCGGGCAAGGGTTCGCCCCGCTCGGCCAGGTGGGCCAACAGCCAATTCACGGCGGTGGCGCGACGAGTGCGGCGCGGGTAGAGCTCGCCAATCCGATAGCCGCCAAAGCCCAGCTGCTCCTTCAGCAGTTGCTTGTGCGCTTTGGGGATGGAGCGGGTGAGCGCCACCGAGGGGGGCCGCTCGGCGATGAACTGGGGTTCGATCGGGAAGGACTCCCGCCACACTCCCCCCGCAGCCGGGCCCGCGCTCCAGGTGCCGGAGCCATCGGGCGCGTATCCCAGGCGCGGCCAGATCAGTTCACACACGAAGCGATCGCTGAGGCGATCGGCCAACACCGCATCCAGCAGCGCCCGGCTCAGGGGGTAGGGGTCGGGGCTGGCGGCGGCCTGAACGGAAGCCATCGGCCTGGAGCATCACAATCGGATCACCATGATCACTGCTTCACCCCTGCAGCTGGCCGGCAACGGCACGCCGCGCGCCCTGCGCTGCCGGGTGCTGCAGTCGCCGCTGGCGGGGGTGAGCGACCGCATCTTCCGCGGCCTGGTGCGGCGCTGGGCGCCCGATGCCCTGCTGTTCACCGAGATGGTGAACGCCACCAGCCTGGAGCTGGGCTTCGGGTTGCAGAAGGTGGAGGAGCTCTCCAGCGAAGCCGGCCCGATCGGCGTGCAGCTGTTTGACCATCGCCCCGCCGCCATGGCCGAGGCGGCCCGCCGCGCCGAGGCCGCCGGCGCCTTCCTGATCGACATCAACATGGGCTGCCCGGTGAAGAAGATCGCCAAAAAGGGCGGCGGCAGCGGCCTGATCCGCGACCCCGAGCTGGCGGCCCGGATCGTGGACACCGTGGCGGCGGCGGTAGCGATCCCGGTGACCGTGAAGACGCGGCTGGGCTGGTGCGGCAGCGACCTTGCCCCCGTGGCCTGGTGCCGCCAGCTGGAGAGCGCCGGCGCCCAGCTGCTCACCCTGCACGGCCGCAGCCGCGAGCAGGGCTTCAAGGGCCAGGCCGACTGGGGTGCCATTGCCGCCGTGAAGGCCGCCCTGGCCATTCCGGTGATCGCCAACGGCGACATCACCAGCCCGGAGGATGCGTTGCGCTGCCTGGCGGAGACCAACGCCGATGGGGTGATGGTGGGCCGGGGCACCATGGGCGCCCCCTGGCTGGTGGGCCAACTCGATGCGGCCCTCAGCGGCCGGCCGATCCCGCCCACCCCCGGTGCCGCCGAGCGGATCGCCCTAGCGGCCGAGCAGCTGCGGGCTCTGGTGGCCGCCAAGGGCGACCACGGCCTGCTGATCGCCCGCAAGCACATGGGCTGGACCTGCCAGGGCTTCGCCGGCGCCCCCCAACTGCGCCACGCCCTGATGCGGGCACCCACCCCGGCAGCCGCCCTAGCGTTGCTGAACAACGTTGCGGCGAGCCTGGAATGACTGCGGAGCTCTGGCTCCCCTGGCTATTCCTGCTCTGGCCCCTGTGGCTCAGCCGTCGCCCGGAAGCCAGCCGGCCTCTCTGGATGCGCCGCAGCCTGCTGGTGCTGCTGGCCCTGTTCAGCCTGCGCTATCTGCACTGGCGGTTGACGGCCAGCCTCAATCTCACAAGCCCCCTGGCCACCAGCCTGAGCGTGCTGCTGCTGCTGGCGGAGGGCTGGCTGCTGCTCAGCGGCCTGTTGCCGCTGCTTCTGGCTTGGCGCCGTTTCAGCGATGGCCGGCCCGAGGCCGATGCCGCCCAGGCCCGTTGGCAGGCGAGCAGCTGGCGCCCCTGGGTGGATGTGCTGCTTCCCACCTGCGGCGAACCCCTGCCGGTGCTGGAGCGCTGCCTGCTGGGGTGCATCAGCCTCACCTACCCGCGGCACACCGTGTGGGTGCTGGACGACGCGGGCAGGCCGGAGGTGGCAGCGCTCGCCGCGGCCTACGGCTGCCGCTACCAGCACCGGCCCCAGCGGCTCCACGCCAAAGCCGGCAACCTCAACGCCGGCCTGGCCCGCAGCAATGGCGAGCTGATCGCGGTGTTCGATGCCGATTTCGTGCCCCAGCACCACTTTCTCGAGCGCACGATCGGCCTGCTGCTGGAGCCCCAGGTGGCCCTGGTGCAAACGCCGCAGCACTTTCTCAATGCCGATCCGGTGATGCGCAACCTCGGCCTGGAGGCCTGGCTGCTGCCGGATGAAGAGAGCTTCTACCGCTGGATCGAGCCGGTGCGCAGTGCCTGGGGAGCGGTGGTGTGCGCCGGCACCAGCTTTGTGGTGCGCCGCTCCGCCCTCAATCAGATCGGCGGTTTTGTGGAGGGGGCTATCTCCGAAGACCTGGTGACCGGCATGGCCCTGGCCGCCCGGGGCTGGCAGCTGCGCTACCTGGGCGAAAAGCTCAGCGCCGGCCTGGCTGCCGAAACCATGCTCGATTTCGTACGCCAGCGGCAGCGCTGGGCCTCCGGCACCCTGCAGGCCCTGCGCCTGCCCCTGGGCCCCCTGCGGGTGCGGGGCCTGGGCTGGGGCCAGCGGTTGGCCTACCTGGAAGGCGCGCTGCACTGGTTCAACACCGTGCCGCGGCTGCTCCTGCTGCTGATGCCCCTGAGCCTCGGCCTGCTGGGGGTGGTGCCGATTCGGCTCAGCGATGGGGCCCTGCTGGGCCTGCTGCTGCCGCTCTGGGCGGCATTGCTGCTGAGCACAGGCTGGCTCAACCGCGGCAGTCGTCACGCCCTGCTGGCCGATCTACCCGGCTGGAGCCTGGCCGCTCCCCTGGCGGCCACGGTGCTGGCCAGCCTCTGGGGCCGGGTGCAGCCGTTTCGCATCACCCCCAAACACCGGGTGCGGGGCCAGAGCGGCATCGCCGCGTCCCTGGCCCTACCGCTGCTGGCGCTGCTGCTGCTCAGTGGCCTCAACCTGCTGCTGCTCCTGGGGAGCCTGGCGCCGGGCCGTGGGGTTGGCGCTGGGGGAGCCGGCTGGCTGGGATTGGGCTGGGCCGGCCTCACCCTGCTCGGCCTGGTGGTGGCCCTGCGGGCCTGCTGGGATCCGCCCCAGGCCGATCCCACGCCGTGGCTCGGCCTGACGCTGCCGGCCGTGCTCGACGGCCAGCCGGTTCAGGTGCGGGCCCTGAGTGAAACGGGAGCCGAACTGGAAAGCCTGGATCCCAAGCGGCTGGCCGCGGGCCCCGGTTTCCAGCTGTTGCAGCTCAGCGCCGCCCACACCGGCACTCCCCTGCCCCCGCTGCGGCTCCAGCGGCACTGGCCCACCCCCCAGCGGGTGCTCTGGGACCCGGCCGATCGCGCGGCGATTGTGGCGCTGCAGCGCTGGCTGTACGGCCGGCCTGGCGCCTGGCCGCAGCGCCAGGCGCCGCCGGAATGGCGCGCCTTCCTCGCGCTGCTGGCCCGCCTGCTCAGGCCAGCCTGGGGGCCAACGGCATCGCGGCTGAGCCTGGTACCGCAGCAGCTGGCGCCGGCTCCGGCGCCGGACAGGTGCGGGCCTGAAAATCACACTGGTAAGTCGCCGGCTTCTGCCAGCTGAGCGGGATCTCCAGCAGATCGCGGCTGCCGGTGATCGCCTGCACCGCCAGCAACACCATCACCAGCAGGTTGGAGGCGATGTGCAGCCGCCGCCAGCGCGGCCGGCGGCTGATCTCCGGCCGCGCCGCCAGGTTGAACAACAGCAACCCGGTGAGCAGCACCC
>Ga0194125_10007268_pt1 | contig 16024 bp, 11 predicted proteins | sample TA2KigC250mmetaG_FD_148626 | JGI IMG/M metagenome (GOLD analysis project Ga0194125, IMG submission 148626) | Freshwater microbial communities from Lake Tanganyika, Tanzania - TA2015034 Kigoma Deep Cast 250m | ecosystem: Environmental > Aquatic > Freshwater > Lake | place: Tanzania: Lake... | reverse complement strand
CTGGTCACTTCTTCGCCACCTCTCCCCCCGGTCGATCAAAGACAGAACAGAAGAGATCTGATCTTGAAGACCGACCGGGACATCATACCAGGAGTGCGATGTGTCCTTCATCCTCGACGCCAAGGAGGGGAAGAGAGAGGTGACTGTCTGGGGGAACCAGATGCCGCTGGAGCGGGCGCTGCGCTGGGTGTGCCGGGCCTCGGGAATGGCCTACACCTGGCGCGAGGGCGAGGTCGTCCTGGCCCCGCGGCCGTAGGGCGCGATAGAGGATCACGCCCGGGGAGGGGGAGTGAGCGTCTGAGCCCCTGACGAGAATGGCGTAGAGATAAGGCACTGCCGCCTGAAGGCGGGACTCCGAACGAGCGCGTAACCTGTTTGGAGTCCCGCCTTTAGGCGGTCCTCTCCTTCGGCTCCCGCGGAGCCAGTGCCCTATCTCGACGCCATTCGCCCCTGACGAGGAAGGCACGCCATAAGTGTTGTCATGTCCAGGACTTCTGGACACGCAGGTAGATGATCAAAGGCGGGGGGCTGACCGACGACTATGGAGGTGATGCGAGATGACCGGACGCGAGCTGGTGGCGGCGTTGCACGGCGGCAGGCGGGTCTACGGCACCTGCATCACGGCGCCCTCGCCCCGATGGCCGGGCGTGGCGAAGGGGCTGGGCCTCGACTTCGTGTTCATTGACACCGAGCACGTGGCCCAGGACCGCGAGCGCGTGGCCTGGATGTGCGGGGCGTTTCGGGGCCTGGGCATCGCGCCCGTCGTCCGCATCCCCGAGCCCGACCCGTATCAGGCGTGCATGGTCTTCGATGCGGGGGCGGAGGGGGTGATCGCGCCGTACGTGGAGACGGCTGCCCAGGTGCGGGCGCTCGCGGGCGCGGCCAAGCTGCGGCCGCTCAAGGGCAAGCGTCTGGCCGACCGCCTCTCTGCTGTGGGCGGGGCGTCTCTGCCTCGCGAAGAGGAACGCGGGGCACGGAGGCCCCGCCCACATTCGGAGGCGCTGGAGCCCGAGCTGGAGAGCTATCTCGCCGAGCGCAACGCGGGGAGCGCGCTCATCGTGAACATCGAGAGCACGCCTGCCATCGCGGCGCTCGACGAAATCCTGGCCGTGCCCGGCCTCGACGCCGTGCTCATCGGGCCGCACGACCTCACGTGCAGCCTCGGCATCCCCGAGCAGTACCGCCACCCCCGCTTCGACGAGGCGGTGCGGACAATTGTGCGGAAGGCCCGTGCCGCGGGCGTGGGCGCGGGCATCCACTACTGGCTCGGCACCGACCAGGAAATCTCCTGGGCGAAGGACGGCCTGAACCTGCTCATCCACAGCACCGACAGCGTGCTCTTCGCGGGCGCCCTCCGCGCCGACCTGGCCACGGTCAAGGCCGCGCTGGAGGGGAGCGCGGCAGGCGGCACGCCCGACGAATCCAGGCTCTGATGGGCGTGTCGCACGAGTGGTGAACTCGTTTGGAGTGCCGCCTTCGGCGGTCTGCCCCGTCCCCAATCCGCTTGAAGGCGGGACTCCGAACGGGCTTGGTCCCCTGAGTGGGTTCCGTAAGTCATTGCTCTGCAATCGGTTAGCCCTGCGTGAGAGAAAAGTTAAAGAACGTTAATATTCTCGCTTGCATTCCCTGCGGAACCTGCTATAATCTCTGCCGTCCGAAAGACGTCAAGTCTAGGGCGGTCTTCCAACCGAGCTCGTTACTGCACGATCTGGCCGTGCCCACAAGGCACGGCCAAGTCGTTTCATGGGCGCGGCGGTGTCATGTGTTGTCGTGTCTTGTCACCCGGTGTAATCGCGCCTGCCGGCGCCGCCTGTGGCGGTTGACTCGCCGGAGCGAATGCGTATATTCGGGCATGTGGGTGTGACACACGGAGAAAGGAGAACGCAGGTGGCAAGCGAGCCCGAAGCCCTGTCGCCCGACGAGGCGGTCGCCGCGATTGACGGCGAAGACATCCAGATGGTGAAGGCCCTCAACGCGGCCTACGAGAAGCTCACGGGGCAGATCTCCCGCGTCATCGTCGGCCAGAAGAAGGTCATCGAGGAGGTGCTCGTCGCGGTCTTCTGCCGCGGCCACGGCCTGCTCGTCGGCGTGCCCGGCCTCGCCAAGACGCTCCTTGTCAGCACCATCGCCCGCGTGCTGCACCTGACCTTCAAGCGCATCCAGTTCACGCCCGACCTGATGCCCAGCGACATCACGGGCACGGACGTGCTGGAGGAGGACCGCACGACGGGCAAGCGCATCTTCCGCTTCGTCCGCGGGCCGCTGTTCGCCAACATGATCCTGGCCGACGAGATCAACCGCACGCCGCCAAAGACCCAGGCCGCGCTGCTGGAGGCCATGCAGGAGCGCATGGTCACGGTGGGCGAGGAGGACTACAAGCTGCCCGACCCCTTCTTCGTCCTGGCCACGCAGAACCCCATCGAGCAGGAGGGCACGTATCCCCTGCCCGAGGCCCAGCTCGACCGCTTCATGTTTATGGTCCTGGTGGACTACCCGTCCGCCCAGGAGGAGATAGACATCATGAAGATGGTCGCGGGCACCTATGAGGCCGAGCTGTCCGTGGCCTTGACAGGCGAGGACATCGTGAGGCTCCAGCAGATCGTGCGGCGGGTGCCTGCGGCGGAGCACGTGTTCCAGTACGCGCGCGACCTCGCTCGGGCCACGCGCCCGAACCAGCCCGAGGCCCCCGCGTTCATCAACGAGCTGGTGCAGTGGGGCGCCGGCCCGCGCGCCAGCATCTACATGATGCTCGCTGCCAAGGCCCGCGCCATCCTGCACGGCCGCTACCACGCCACGACCGAGGACGTGCGGGAGATGGCCCTCCCCGTCCTCCGTCACCGCGTGATCACCACCTTCAACGCCGAGGCCGCCGGCATCAAGGCCGACCAGGTGGTGGAGCGGCTGCTCGCCGAGGTGCAGCCCAGGGTCGAGGAGGCTGTGGCGGTGGCGAGATGACGCGGGAATGCGTAATCCGTAATCCGTAATCCGTAACCAGAAAGAGCTGGCAGCGCTTGCCTTCTTCTCTGATTACGGATTACGAATTACGGATTACGCATGCCACACCGAAGGCAATCACTGTGGAAGCAACGGAATGGCCGAGCCAACTGGCACGCCCCGATACATGCGATTGCTCGACCCCGACGCCCTCTCCAAGATCGGCCGCATGGAGATGATCGCCCGCGGCGTGGTCGAGGGCTTTGTGGCCGGGCGCCACCGCAGCCCCTACCGCGGCTTCTCCGTCGAGTTCGCCGACCACCGCGAATACGTCCCAGGCGACAACACGCGCGACCTCGACTGGCGGGTCTACGCCAAAAGCGACCGCTATTACATCAAGCGCTACATCGAGGAGACCAACCTCCGCTCGGTCATCCTCCTCGACGCCTCGGGCTCGATGAAGTACACGGGCGACTCGGCCGCCCGCCGCCACGGGGCGCGCCTGAGCAAGTTCGAGTACGGCCAGTTCCTCGCCGCCAGCCTCGCACACCTGATGATCCACCAGCAGGACGCCGTGGGGCTGGTGACGTTCGACACGGCCATCCGCCGCTACATCCCGCCCCGCAGCCGCTCGAGCCACCTCCGCTCGATCCTGGAGGAGCTGGACGCGACGACGCCCGGCGAGGAGACCTCGCTGCCCCCGATTTTCCACGACATCGCCGAGCGCATCCATCGCCGCGGGCTGATCATCATCATCTCCGACCTCTTCGACGACCCCGACGAGATGGTGAAGGCCCTCCACCACTTCCGCTACCGCAAGCACGAGGTCATCGTCCTCCACATCATGGCCGAGGAGGAGTTCAGCTTCCCCTTCGACCGCTGGAGCCTGTTCCGCGACCTCGAGGTGGCGGGCCAGAAGGTGCAGCTCGACCCCCGCAGCATCCGCGCCGCCTACCTCGACGAGATTCAGCGCTTCGTTGGCGGCATCGAGCGCGGCTGCGGGCAGATGAACATTGACTACGTGCCCATGACCACCCGCCGCGACTTCGATGTGGCGCTCGTCACGTACCTCGCGCGGCGGAGGAGTTTGGTGAAATGAGGATGACGCGTGTGACCACTTCCCTCCCGAAGGTTCCAATACCTTCGGGAGGATAAAGATGAAGTGCCCGGGGCGACAGGGTGCCCAATTGCCCTCCCGAAGGTATTGGAACCTTCGGGAGGGAGGCGAGAAGATATGAAGTTCAGCAACGCCTTGATGCGGACCGGCCTAGTATGGGCAGGCGCCATGTGCTGGCTTGCCGCCGCCGCGGCGGAGGCACCTTCGGCGGAGCGGGTCCGGGCCGCGGTTGAGGAGGCGGTGCGGTCGGGGGCCTGCGACCTGCGGGTGGCCTCCGCGATCCAAAAGCTCCCTCGGGACCTGCGGCCCCCCCTCGCGGCACGGCTGGCCGATTCGGCTCACCCCGCCATGCGCAACCAGGCGGTCCTGATCCTGCGGGCCTACCCGCCCCAGGTCGCGGGCGAGGCGATGCGGAAGCTCTTCGCCGACAAGGACCGCTCCATCCAGACCGCCGCGGCGCTCTACCTCGCCACGGAGTCCAAAGACCCCGAGGCCCGAGCGCTCCTGCTGAAGGCCGCCTCCGACCAGGACCCCCAAGTCGCAGCTCAGGCCGTGGGCGCCCTGGGAAGCCTCGGCGGCCCGGGAGTGGCTGACCAGCTCCTCAAGCTCCTTCAGAACAAGGCGACGCCGAAGGCCGTCCGCTTTGCAGCCATCCTGGCGGCGGGCGAGACGCGCGCCGCTGCCTGCACCCCCGCGCTGCTGGCGCTGCTGGACGATCGCGAGCCAGGCGGACGCCATCCGGGCGACACCGTGCGCCTGTGCGACATGGCCGCCTATGCGCTCGAACGGATCCACCAGGTCAACCACATGGGGGCGCCCGACTTCTACGCCACCAGCCCGGTCGCCAAGCGCGACGAGGGGATCGCGCTTTGGAAGGCCTGGGCCGCGAAAGAGGGCGGACAGGCCGGCCCCGAGTCCCGCGAGGCCTACCTCGGCCGCCTCATCGAGGAATCGCTTAGGACGCTCCTCGACTCTCCCGACGAGGAGGCCCGCAAGGGCGTCCGAACCCGTCTGGAGGCCGCATTCAAGATGACCCTCTGCCTGGGCGACCTCCCGGGCGTGGACGCGGTGGTCGCCCCGAGCGTGCGAGACCTCTGGCGGATACTGCGGGTCACGGATGAAGGCTCCTGGGGCACGCTGCTGAACTCCTGGCATAGCCTCCAGTTGGCGTTCCGCGCCAAGCTCGTGCCGAAGGAGAAGGCGAGCGCCCCGGACCGCCAGGCACTGGCCTTCCTCCTCCTGGCGGAGGGCGCGGCGACGCTCCCGAGGGTATGGGTCTGGTCCTTCTCCCGCAACTTCGGCGAGGTGTTCCCCAAGTCGGGCCTTGTCGCGCAGGCCAACGAGATCAAGACTCGCCTGGAGGCCCAGTTCCGCAAGGAACGCCAGCAGGTGGTCCTCCACGGCCACATCGCTGTCCTGGAGCCGCTCCCGAAGCCGCCCGACCCGCACCCGAGCATGGTGCCCAGCGCCGCGACGGCCATCTGGATGAACCTGAGCCAGGAGCCGTCGAACTGGGCGCGCCACCGCGCCGCGGTCGAGCACTGCCGGGCGACAAAGAGCACCATGAGGGACTACCCGGCCTTCTCCCAGCAATCCACGCTCTACCGCGGCAGCGAGTACCCCTTCCTCGGCAGCGCCGCCTACCAGTGGCGGGTGCGGAACGACCCGAGGCTGGCGCTGGCGTTCGCCGACAAGGCGCTGGTCCTCAACCCAGGCAACCCGAAGGCCTATGCCCTCCGCGGCATGATCCGCGTGGCCGCGGGCGATTCGCCGGAAGCGGCCCTCGCTGACCTGATGCGCGCGGTCGAGATGGACCCTGCGTCGCTGGGCGATGAGCCGGAGACCCTGAAGGCCGCGGCTTTCCTCGTGGAAAAGACGCTCGCCGCCGGCGACAAGGCGGCGGCCCAGCAGTATCTGAGGTCCTTGGGCGACCTCAAGCCGTTCCGCGCGGACCAGGCGCTGAAGGCCACTGCCGAGTTCCGGTCCCTGCTTCAGCGGGCGAGTGCGCCGGCTGCAAAGCACTGACGGATCCGGCACGTATCTGGCTCCATGAAGGAGCCTGGTGAAATGACAACTGCCCTCCCGAAGGTTCCAATGCCTTCGGGAGGGTAAGGCAAGGCAACCGGGGGTGCCAGTGGCCCGGGCTACCCTCCCGCAAGTATTGGAACCTGCGGGAGGGAGGTAAGACGATATGAAGTTCAACAACACCCTGATGCTGATCGGCCTCATCGCCCTCCTGGTGCCGATCCTGATCCACCTGCTGAACCGCAGCCGGGCGAAGATTCTCGATTGGGGGGCAATGCGGTTCCTCCTGGCGTCGCTCACAAGCCAGAACCGCCGCATCCTGGTCGAGGAGGTCATTCTCCTCACCCTCCGCTGCCTGCTCGTGGCCGGCGTGGTGATGGCGATGGCGATGCCGTTCCTGCCCAGCCGCTCGCGGGTGCCGTGGGCGATTGCGCTCCCCGCCTTCCTCGGCGCGGCCATCTCGCTCGGCGTGGCGACGGCGATGTGGCACCACCGGAAGGCGCGTTGGGGCATGCTCCTCACGGCCCTTCTGCTCGGCGCCGTCGCGGCCACGGCCTCCGGCATCGAGCAGTGGTGGCAGGCCCTCAAGCTCGCACGCGGGCGCGGCGAGCGCGACGTGGCCATCCTCCTCGACGCCTCGATGTCCATGACCCTCAACGTCGAGGGGAAGACAAACTTCGCCCGCGCGGTGGACGAGGCGCGGGCCATCGTCGCCGCCTGCAAGCCGGGCGACGCCGTCAGCCTGTTCCTGGCCGGCCCCGTGCCGCGCGCGGTGATTGCGACACCGACGGCGGACCGGCAGGAGTTGGCCACCGCCCTCGAAGGGCTGACGCCTCTCGGCGGCACGATGAGCGTGCTGGAGGCCCTCAACGCCGCCGCAGGCTCCCTCGACCAGGGCTTCAACGTCACGAAGAAGATCGTCCTCATCACCGACGGGCAGAACGTGGGGTGGGACACCCGTTCGGAGGCCCGCTGGCGCTTCCTGGCTGAGGGGCTGAAGGGGATGAAGTCGCCGCCCCAGATCATCTGCCGCCGGTTGCCCGTGCCCAAGGTGGTGCGCAACGCCGCCATCGCCGACCTCACGTTCTCGCGCAAAGTGGTCGGCGCCGACCGCTCGGTGCGGATCAACGTGAAGGTGACGAACACCGGCACCATGCCGCTCCGCCCACAATCGGTCGAATTGAGCGTGGATGGCACGAAGGTGGCCAGCGAGAAGTTCGCCACCGACATCGCGCCACGGGCCGCCGAAACCGTCCGCTTCGACCACCGCTTCGAGCACCCAGGCCCCCGCCTCGTCTCGGCCCGCATCGCCCTCCAGGACGACTTGCCGGCGGACAACGCGGCCGACCGCGTCCTCACCGTGGTCGAGAAGCTGCCCGTGCTGCTGGTGGACGGCGTGCCGTCGCCCTCGCCGCTGGGCGGGGCGGCGGCCTTCATCGAGCTGGGCCTGATGCCGGGCGGGGAGGCCGAGGAGGACGAGCCGACCGAGGCCGACGTGCCCGAGGACCTGCCGCCCGAGAAGGAGAAGGCGAAGGACCCCGCGCTGAAGGAGGAGCCCGCCGAGCCCAGGTCCAAGGCCGTCGAAGAACTGCGCTTCCTCGTCGAGCCGACCGTCGTGCCCCTGCCCGAGATCGGCTCGGTCAAGAGCTTCCGCGACTACGCGGCAGTCGTCCTGGCCAACGTGGCCACGCTGCCCGCGTCGGTGGCGAACGACCTTGCGGGCTACGTGCAGTCGGGCGGCGGGCTGCTCGTGGCCCCCGGCCCGCGCGCCGACCCGAAGTTCTACAACGCCTGGGCCACCGCCTCCTCCGCCCCCGTCATGCCCGCCAGCCTGGCGCAGCCGCGCGACGTGCACGAGTCCCCCGTCCGCCTGACCCCGCGGAGCTTCAGCCACCCCGCCCTCCAGCTCCTCTCCGACGTCCAGGCGTCCGACACCACGCTCGCCCTCGTGAAGTCCTACTGGAAGCTCGATGCGGATGAGCGCGACTCGGACGTGCGGGTGGGCGGTCGCCTGGCCTCGGGCGAGCCATTCGTGGTCGAGCGCAAGCTGGGCAAGGGCTACGTCCTCCTCGCCGCCACCACCCTCGACCCCGCGGGCAGCAACCTGCCCGCCCTCAAGAGCTTCGTGCCCCTCCTCCACGAGGCCGTCTACTACCTCGCCTCGCCCATGATGCTCGAGCCGAACGTCGCGCCCGGCACCGAGGTGACGCTCGAGCTGCGCGCCCGCGGCGGAGCGGGCGGAGTTCGGGGCGGCGGGGGCCTCCGCGCCGAGTATTTCGAGGGCAGGAACTTCGAGCAGCTCCGCGACGCCCGAACCGACCCGACGATCAACTTCGAGTGGGGCAAGAACCGCCCCGCCCCCACCGTCTCCGCCGACGGCTTCTCCGTCCGCTGGACGGGCTTCGTCGTGCCCCGCTTCTCCGAGCGCATCACCTTCCACGTCACCGCCGACGACGGCGTGCGGCTGTGGGTGGACGGCAAGCTGCTGGTGGACGCCTGGCGCGGACAGAACCCGACTGAGTATTTCGCCACGCTGCCGCTCGAAGCCGGCCGACGCTACCCGCTGAAGATGGAGTTCTTCGAGGACACGGGGGACGCGACGGCCCGGCTCCTCTGGTCGAGCGACCGCCAGCGCCGCGAGGCGATCCCCCAGAGCCAGCTCCAGCCTGCCGGCGCCGCCGCCTCCGAGGCGCCCGAGACCCAGGCCGCCGAGGTCCTCACCCCCTCGCAGCGCCGCTGCCCGGCCACGCTCGCGCTCGACAACGGCCTCCTCCGCGTGAGCTTCGCCGAAACCCAGGAGCCGGGGCTCTACACGCTGGCCCTGCCACCTGCGCTGGCCAGGACCTATGCCCCCGAGGGCGCGAAGGGCAACGCCATCCCCTTCGTCGCCCTCAGCCGCATCGAGGAAAGCTCGCTCGACGTGTTGACCGCCACGGACATGGAGCTGCCCAAGCGCTCGCTCGCCGAGCGGAACCTCGACCTCTTCGAGACCGAGCGGACGGACGAGGCGGCCGCCGAGGCCACGGGCGGCGTGGCGGGGGAGGACCTGTGGAAGTACTTCATCATCGGCGCCCTGCTGGCGCTCCTGGGCGAGATTGCCGTCGGGCGCTGGATTGCCGTCCAGCGCCGCCTCGGCGCCGCGCCCACCGTCCTCTTCGGCTCCGAGGTCGTGGACGTGCAGACCTTCCGCGACCGGGCCCAACAACTCCTCAGGGTGCCCAACGCTTCCGAGCCTGTGCCAAAGTCGTAGGGTCAGAAGAAGACAACCACGGATGGGCACAGATGGGCACGGATAGGAGGAAGAGAATGGAAGAGAGGGTCATCCACGAGGGCGAGAGCGGCGCCATCATCGGCGCGGCTATGGCAGTCCTCAATGAGCTGAAGCCGGGACTGGATGAGAAGCTGTACGAGAACGCCCTCGTGGTGGAGCTTCACGAGATGGGGCACTCAGTGGACCAGCAGAAGCGGTTCCCCGTCCACTACAAGGGCACTCTCATCGGGACGCTCGTCCCAGACATGATTGTGGACGACAAGATCATCGTGGACCCCAAGGTGGTCACCGCCTTCAACGGGGACCACATCGCCCAGATGATCGGCTACCTCACGATCACGGGGCTGCGAGTGGCTATCCTCCTCAACTTCAAGCGAGCCAAGCTCGAATGGAAACGCATCGTTCTCTGAGACCCGGTTCTGGCCCTGCCTGGCTATCCGTGCCCATCCGTGCCCATCCGTGGTGGGTTCCTGGCTTCCGTCGTGCGAGGGCGCAGCGGCCATGACGCCAGCAGCCGGCCAACACGCGATTCTTCCCTTCCGCCTGGCGACGGCGCCGGCGCTGCTGCTGGCGATTGCGCTGGTGGCGGCGTGGGTGATGGTGCATGCGCTGCGGAGGCGGACCACGTCGCGGTGGCGCAAGGGGCTGCTCCTTGCGGCGGGGCCGGCGGTCGGTTTCCTGGCGCTGTTGACGGCCTTCGACCTGATGCAGCGGGTGGCTGTGCTGGCGACGAACTGGGCCATCTGGCCCATCGCGCTCGGCGGCGCCCTGGTCGTAGAGGCCGTGCTGCTGCTCTACGCGCTCGAACGCCGCATCGTGCCGCGCCGCACGGGCGTTGCCCTCGCCGCGCTCCGCGTGGCCGTCGCGCTCCTCATCGTCGTGATGCTCGCACAGCCCGTCCGCTCGATTGACCTCAGCCGCACGCTCCAGAGGTTCGTGGCCGTGCTGGTGGACGACTCGGCCTCGATGCACGTGCCCGACAAGCAGCTCACCCCCGCCGAAAAGGTCCGCCTGGCCGAAGTCCTGTCGCCCGGCCTGCCCGCGCGGCCGTGGCGCACGGAGGCGCTGGTCCGCAAGCTGCGCGAGGGCCGCGAGCAGCTTGCGGCGCAGGTGGACTGGTTTGCGTCCCTCCGCGAGGCCAAGCCCGAGGCCCGCCAACGCCTGCTCGAGGGCCGCCGCAAGGCCACCGCCGAGGCCCTCGACGCGCTCCGCGCCGCCGCAGCCGAACAGCTCAAGCTCGCCGCCGAGCCGCTCCAGGGCAAGCTCCCCCTCGACGCCCGCACTGTCACCGCCATCTCCCAGCTCCGCGACCGCCTGACCAGCGAGGTCCACGATCCTATTGTCCAGGCCGCCGAGTTGCTCGCCACCAGCCGGCTGCCGATGGTCGCCGCCGACCCCGAGCCTGCGATCAAGCTGCTCCGCGACGCGGCCGAGGCCCTGGGGAGGCAGGAGCCGCGCGCCGCCGCCCTCGGCGACGCGCTCGACGAGGCCTTCTACAACTCCCTGGCCCCCGAGCAGCGGGCGAAGGTGGACGCCGTGGCCCTCAAGGAGCGCTTCGCACTCGTGCAGGACCTGCTTCACCGTGCCGCCCGCGAGCCCGGCCCGGAGGCCGCCCGCCGCGGCCTCCTGGGCGACCTGGGGGCGAGCGGCTATGGCCTCCGCCTCTACGCCTTCGCCGCAAAGCCCGCCGAGGTGAATCTGGCAGAGGGACTGCACGAGACAAAGCCGCAACCCGTGAAAGCTCCGCCCGACAAGGGCAAGAAGGGCTCGGCAACCGGCACGAGCGGGGGCGCCGCTGACCTCCCGGTCGAGCAGCAGAAGACCGACATCGCCGGCGCCATCGAGAAGGTGATGACCGAAGTGCCCGCCGACCGCCTGGCCGGCATCGTGCTCCTCACCGACGGGCAGCACAACGCGGCAACCCCCGTCGAGCCACTCGCCCGCAGCATCGGCCTGCGACAGGTGCCCGTCTCCTCAATCGTCTTTGGCGGCGGGGCAAAGCCGACCATTGACGCCGCCGTCGTCGGCCTTGAAGCGCCCGAGACCGTCTACTCGAAGGACAAGCTCTACCTCAACGCCGACCTCAAGCTCGACGGCCTGGCGGGCAAGACCGTCCGCGTCACGCTCTACGACGGCGAGACCGCCGTGGACACCGAGGAGGTGCGGGTGGAGGCCGACAAGCTGCGCACCCGCGTCCAACTCGCCGACGAGCCGAAGGAGGGCGGCCTCCACGCCTATCGCGTCAAGGTCGAGGACGTGGAGGGCGAGGTCCTCGCCTCCAACAACGAGCGCCCCCTCGCCGTCAGCGTCACCGACGATCAGACCCGCCTCCTCGTCATCGAGGGCCGCCCGCGCTGGGAGTTCCGCTACCTCAAGAACCTCTTCGCGTCGCGCGACCGCACGGTCAAGCTCCAATACGTGGTCCTCCACCCCGACGAAATCCCCGGCCAGCCGCCCCGCCGCCGCGTCCACGCCTCCGCCGCACGCCCCAAGGACGAGCCCGAGGCCACCGCTCTGCCCGAAAATGAAGCCGAGTGGATGAAGTTCGACGTCATCGTCCTCGGCGACGTTGAGCCCGACATCCTCCGCGAGCCGCAGCAGAAGATCCTCAAGAAGTTCGTCGAGGACCGCGCTGGCGTCCTCATCGTCATCGCCGGCCCGCGCCACATGCCCCACGCCTACGCGAGCGCCCCGCTGGCCGACCTGTTGCCCGTGACGTTCAAGGCGGCGGAGACGGCGGACGACTACGTGGCCTCGCCCGACGAGCGCTTCCACATCGAGCTGACCCCCGAGGGCCGCGAGCACGTCATCACCCGCCTCAAGGTCGAGCCGGCGGAGAACCTGGAAACGTGGGCGTCGCTGCCCGACCTCGCCTGGCGCCACCCCATCACCACCACGAAGGAGGCCGCCCTCATCCTCGCCTACGCCCTGCCGCCCCAGGCCCCCGACTATATGAGGGCTGGTGCGAGCGAAGGGCAGAAGCCGGAAGCCGAAGAGCAGAAGGCAAAAGGCAAAGGGCAGAAGGCAAAAGGGGGAAGTCAGAACGCTGACGCCGATGCGGAGAAGCGCCAGCAATACATCCGCGAGCACGCGCTCTTCGTCACCCACAACGCCGCCCTGGGCCGCGTCCTCTTCGTCGCCACCGACCACACCTGGCGCCTCCGCTATCGCGTGGGCGACACCCACCACCACCGCTTCTGGGGACAAGTCCTCCGCTGGGCCACCTCCGACAAGTTGCCCGCCGGCACCAACCTCGTCAAGCTCGGCACCGACCGCCCGCGCTACTCCCCAGACCAGGTCGTCCGCGTCCGAGCCAAGATCACCCAGCCCGACTTCACCCCCGTCGAGAGCCCCGACGTGGCCGCCGTCGTCTACCTCGCCGACAAGCCCGTCCTCCGCCGCAAGATGGACTACGTGAAGAACTCCCTCGGCCTCTACAGCGCCGATCTGGGCAAGCTCGACGGCGGCACGTACCGCGTCGAGCTCGAGGCCCCCGCCGCCAAGGACCTCCTGGCCTCCGAGGGCGCCGACAAGGTCTCGACCGAGTTCTTCGTCGAGCCGGCCGTGCCCCAGGAACAGATCGAGCTGGCCGCCAACCGCGGCCTCCTCGAACGCATCGCCACGCTCACCAACGGCCGCGTCGCCGACCCCGCCCACGCCGCCGATGCCCTTGCCGCCCTCGGCGCCGCCACCCTCACCCTCCCCGACCGCCGCCAGTGGGCCATCTGGAACTCCTGGCCGCTTCTCGTCCTCATCGTCGCCCTGGCGGGCATCGAGTGGTTCATCCGCAAGCGCGCCCGCCTGGCCTGAAGCCAACAGGGAGGCCTCATCCTTGCTCACATCCCCCGACTTCGTAGCCCGCGAACGCGGGCGACCCAGCCGTAGCCCAGGGCGACCAAAGGGAGCCCTGGGAAGGATCGCCCACCCATGTGGGAGCCCCCGAAGGGGGCGATTCAGACTCCGAGAGGCGCCCCCTTCGGGGGCTTTGATAGGGGGATGCGCCGCCATCCCAGGGCTCCCTTCGGTCACTCTGGGCTACGGCTCAAACGCCCCCAGTCGGGGGCTGAGACCCGGCCGCAGAGCATGCGGGCGAACATGAGCACGGAGACCCCGCCCATGCCCGAAACCGACTTCGCCAAGCTCCGCCAACTCGCTGCCCTCGGTCCCGACGACCTCGGGGACAACGAGGAGGCCGTCAAGATCAACTTCGCCGTCCCACTCCTCGAAGCCCTCGGCCACAGCCGCCTGCGCTTCGAGCACCGCCAGCGCGACATCGTCCTCTCCCAGGGCCTCCCCCGCGGCATGGCCATCCTCGTCGAGACCAAGCGCCCCCGCGAGCCCCTCGACCGCCACCTCGACCAGCTCGAACGCTACGCCTACCAGGAACGCAGCCTCCTCGCCGTCCTCACCAACGGCGAAGAGATACGCCTCTACGTCCCCCTCTGGGCCAACGCCCCCTCCTTCGCCGAATCCCTGCTCCTCAGCGTCCGCCGCGCCGACCTGGCCGACCTCGTCTCCGCCCGGCGACTTGCCGCCGTCCTCGGCGCCCGCGCCCTGGCCAGCGGCGCGGCCGACCGCAGCATCCGCACGGCCCAGGCAAGGCGCGAGCAGGCCTGGAGACACCTGGCCGTCATCCGCGCCCAGGCCCGCCGCCAGCGCGAGGGACTCGAGGCCCGCCTCCGCGACCTCACGGCCCAGGCCGACCAGCTCGCCGCCGAGAAGAGCACCGTCGAAGGCAAGCTCACCCGCCTCGACGCCTCCCTCGCCCGTTCCCTCGACACCCTCCGCACCCTCTACGGCGTCCGCGAGCCCGCGCCTCCCAAGCAACCAGCCAGGCCTCACCTCTCCCTCGGGGCCTGGCCCGAGCGAAGTCGAGGGCAGAGGTCGCCCGCCGTAGCCTCTGGCGAAGGCGGGCGGGTGAGGGTGCCTTCTCAGGACGCCGCAGGAGCGCAAGCACCCTCACCCCAACCCTCTCCCCAAGGGAGAGGGGGCGAGGCTGGCGCCCAACGCCGCGGCCCAGGCCCGGGCCGGTCCAGTACCCCCGAGTGGACAGACTCCGATCTGACGACTATGAGCACCGCCAACCAACAGCGCATCTTCGCCGCGTTCGCACGCGCCGGCAAGCGCACCCTCGGCACCATCGAGATCGCCGAGGCCGCCGGCATCCCCCAGCACGCGGTTTCAGGCGCCATCTCCGGCTTCCTCTTCCCTGCCCGCTCAGGCAGGAAAGAGCACCTCTTCGAGATCGTCGTGCCGCCGCGAGCCGAATACGACCGGCTCGGCAAACTCGTCACCATCGCCGAGAAGTACTGGCCCATCGTCTGCCGCCTCTACCGCGGGACCCCTTCCGCCGCGGCCCCGTCGCCGCCCAGCGAACCCGTGCGCCGCGTGCCGCCGCCCACCCCTGACCCAACCCTCGCCAAGCTGAGGAAACGCAAGGGTCGAGCCCACGGATGGTCCAAATCCCTTGACTGGACCGACGCCGAGCTGACCACCGGCAGCACGGAGCGGCAGCACCGCATCCTGGGCGCCTTCGTGCGTGCCGGCCAGCGCACCTTGGGCCTCTTTGAGATTGCCGCGAGCGTCGGCCTGCGCACCCAGCAGGCCTGGGGTGCCCTCACGGGCTTCCTCACCCCCGTCAAGACTGGCAGAAAGGAAGTCCTCCTCCAGGTCACCATCCCCGACCGCATCGAGCGCGAGCGCCGCGGCGTCCTCATCACCATCGCCGACAAGTACTGGCCGATCCTCCGCCGCCTCTACGCCGAGGCAGCGGAGAAGAGGTCTTGACCGCGGATGACGCGGGTGGGCGCGGATAGGAAGAGACGCGAGCCCTGAGCCGCGAGCGCCGAGCGCCACACCCCAAGCTCGCGGTTCGTGTCTCGCCGCTCGCCGCTTCCCCTCACGCAGAGTCCGCGGAGGGAGCCGAGAAGGCAGCTTGACCGCCAAGCCGCCGAGGCCGCCAAGAAGATAGCATCAACCACGGATGGCACGGATGGGCACGGATAGGGCAGGTCAGAGATTCGGGAGCGCCTGGATCTGGACCGGGCCGTCCTCGACCACGTCCATTGTCAACCGGCAGCCGTGGAGGAGGGCCATGCCGACCAGCGCGCCGCCTTCGGTCTGGAAAACCGGCACAAGGAACGAGGCGCCCAGCCAAGCCACCACGCCCCAGTAGACGGGGAGGACTGTGTCGCTGCCGTCGGCGAGGACCACCCGCTCCTCGCCGTGGAGCGGCAAGCCCAGCTCGGCAATCTCCTCAGGCCGGAGGGCGACCGACTCTGTGAACCCTGTGTCCACCACGGCCTCAAGCGTCTGCGGCTTGCCGCGCGGGGCGCCGATCTGCACCCTCACCACGCCCTCGCGTTCGGCGCTTACCCTCCCAGTAATCATGCCTCTCTCCCGCGGAACCTGGCCCCGATGCGCGCCGCGGCGCGATAGCCGACGCGTTGGATATGGAAAACAGTCCCAGGATGCTTGGCGATGGCCCGCTCCAGCGCCGCCGCCTGGCTGGTGCCCAACTCATAGTCCCCCGTCTCCACGTCGAGCACGAGGAACTCCCCGTTGTGCTCCGGCTCCAGCTTGGCGCGCAGGTGCTCGCTGTAGTATGCCTCGCCGCGCCGCGCGAGGTCGTGAATGTCCACCGTGGCCGACGCCGTGCCCATGCCTCCTTATTTCCT
>Ga0194125_10007265_pt1 | contig 16027 bp, 9 predicted proteins | sample TA2KigC250mmetaG_FD_148626 | JGI IMG/M metagenome (GOLD analysis project Ga0194125, IMG submission 148626) | Freshwater microbial communities from Lake Tanganyika, Tanzania - TA2015034 Kigoma Deep Cast 250m | ecosystem: Environmental > Aquatic > Freshwater > Lake | place: Tanzania: Lake... | reverse complement strand
CGGCCACTCCCGCACGCCGGCCGGCGACCCCGTCCGCTTCGGCCAGGACCCCACGCTCGCCTTCCCGCCGTCCACCCTCAAGGGCCTGGCCTTCGGCAAGGACGGGCGGGCGCCCAGGCTCCTACTCCACTTCATGGGCCTCCTGGGCCCCAACGGCCCCCTGCCGCTCCAGCTCACCGCCTACGCCCGCGAGCGGCAACTGGCCAAGGACAACACGCTCGCCCGCTTCCTCGACGTCTTCAACCACCGCATGGTCTCGCTCTTTTACCGGGCCTGGGCCGCCAGCCAGCAAGCCGTCCAATTCGAGCGCGGGGGCGACGACCGCTTCGCCGTCTACGTCGGCTCCCTCTTCGGCATCGGCATGCCCAGCCTGCGCAACCGCGACGCCGTGCCCGACGTGGCCAAGCTCCACTACTCCGGCCGCCTGGCCTGCCAGACCCGCCACGCCGAGGGCCTCCGCGCACTCCTCGAAGACTACTTCCGCATCAAGGTCAACCTCCAGGAGTTCTGGGGGCAGTGGCTAGACATCCCGGCCGACTGCCAGTGCCGCGTCGGCGAGACGCCCCGCACCGGCCTCCTCGGACGCACCATCGTCGTCGGCTCGAAGCTCTGGGACTGCCAGCAGAAGTTCCGCCTCCGCTTCGGCCCGATGGGCCTCGCCGACTACGAGCGCATGCTCCCAGGCGGCAACAGCCTTGTCCGCCTCGTCGTCTGGGCGCGGAACTACGTCGGGGACGAGCTCTCGTGGGACCTCCAGCTCGTCCTCAAGAAGGAGGAGGTCCCGAAGACCCGCATGGGCCAGTACGGGCGGCTCGGCTGGACCACCTGGCTCCAGTCCAAGCCCTTCGGCCGCGACGCCGACGACCTCGTCCTGACCCCCTGCGCTGCCTGAAGCACAGTTCGCAGTGCAGCCTTCAGGCCGTATCCGACCGCACGGGCTGAAGCCCGCACTACAAACGCGGCCGGCGCCGCAAGTTGCCACCCGCTGCTTGAAGGGGCCACCCAATGGCTGAGATCAGTCGCGCGAAGCTCTTCGGCAAGCTCAACAGCATCGGCTACAAGAGCCTGGAGGGGGCCACCGTCTTCTGCAAGCTCCGCGGCAACCCCTACGTCGAGCTCGCACACTTCATCCAGCAGGTCTTCCAGCTCCAGGACTCCGACCTCCACAAAATCTGCCGCCACTTCACGATCAACCCATCGCGGCTGGTGGCTGACCTCACGGCGGCCCTCGAGCGCCTGCCGCGCGGCGCGACATCCATCAGCGATATCTCCTCCCACCTCGAGTCCATGGCCGAGCGGGCCTGGGTCTACGCCACGCTCCTCTACGGCGAGGGCCAGATACGCACCGGCCACCTCGTTGTCGCCCTCACCAAGACCAAGGAGCTCCGGAACATCCTCCTCGGCATCTCCAAGGAGTTCGAGAAGATCAAGCCCGAGGAGCTCAGCGACAACTTCACCAAGGTCACCGCCGGCTCCCCCGAGGAGGTGCTCGGCGCCCAGGACGCCATCGCGGTGGGCGCCGCCGGCGCACCAGGCGAGGCCAGCGGCGCCATGGCACCTGCCCAGATGGGCAAGCAGGAGGCCCTCAAGCGCTTCACCGTGGATATCACCGAGCAGGCCCGCAGCGGCAAGATGGACCCGATCATCGGGCGCGACCCCGAAATCCGCCAGATCATAGACATCCTGATGCGCCGGCGCCAGAACAACCCCATCCTCACCGGCGAGGCCGGCGTGGGGAAGACCGCCGTCGTGGAGGGCTTCGCACAGCGCATCGTCGCCGGCGACGTCCCGCCCATGCTCCGCGACGTCGCCCTCCGAACGCTTGACCTCGGCTTGCTCCAAGCAGGCGCATCCATGAAGGGCGAATTCGAGAACCGCCTCCGCCAGCTTATCGAGGAGGTCCAGGGCTCCGCCAAGCCCATCATCCTCTTCGTAGATGAGGCCCACAACCTGATCGGCGCCGGCGGCGCAGCAGGCTCGGGCGACGCCGCGAACCTCCTCAAGCCCGCACTCGCCCGCGGCACACTCCGCACCATCGCCGCCACCACCTGGGCCGAATACAAGAAGTACATCGAAAAAGACCCCGCCCTCACCCGCCGATTCCAGGTCGTCAAGGTGGACGAGCCGACCGAGGAGAAGTGCGTCCTCATGATGCGCGCCATCGCCTCCATGGTCGAAAAGCACCACAAGGTGCAGATTCTCGACGAGGCCCTCGAGGCCACCGTGAAGCTCTCGCACCGCTACATCCCCGGGCGCCAGCTCCCCGACAAGGCGGTCAGCCTCCTCGACACCGCCTGCGCCCGCGTGGCCGTCAGCCAGCACGCCACCCCGCCCGAGGTAGAGGACCTCCGCCACCACATTGACGCCCTCAAGACCGAGATGGCCATCCTCGAGCGCGAGGAGGCCGTGGGCATCATGCACCCCGAGCGCCGCGCCGAGCTCAACGCCACCATCGAGGCCGAGGGCAAGACCCTCGCCGGCCTCGAAGAGCGCTGGAACAAGGAGAAGGACCTCGTCGAGAAGATCCTCGGCATCCGCGGCAAGCTCCGCGAGCACCCCACCGGCACCATCGAGGGAACCTCGACCGAGCTCGGCAAGAAGGCCGACGAGTTGGCCAAGAAGGTGGACATCCAGGCCACCCCCGCCACCCAGCCCAAGCCCCTCTCGGACGACGAGAAGAAGAAGCTCCTCGGCGACCTCCAGCCCCTCCAGGCTCAGCTCGTCGAGCTCCAGGGCCAGACCCCGCTCATCCTCCCCAGCGTGGACGGCAGCGCCGTCGCCGCAGTCGTCTCCGACTGGACCGGCATCCCGCTGGGCCGCATGGTCAAGGACGAGTTGGCCGCCGTCCTGCGCCTGGCCGACACCCTGGGCGAGCGCGTCATCGGCCAGAAGCACGCCCTCGAAACCATCGCCAAGCGGATGAAGACCTCCCGCGCCGGCATGGACAACCCGAACCGCCCCATCGGCGTCTTCATGCTCGTCGGCCCGAGCGGCGTGGGCAAGACCGAGAGCGCTCTCGCCCTCGGCGAGGCCCTCTACGGCGGCGAGGAGAACGTCATCACCATCAACATGAGCGAGTTCCAGGAAGCCCACACCGTCTCCACCCTCAAGGGCGCGCCCCCGGGCTACGTAGGCTACGGCGAGGGCGGCGTCATGACCGAGGCCGTCCGGCGAAGGCCCTACTCCATCGTCCTCCTCGACGAGGTCGAGAAGGCGCACCCCGACGTCCACGAGATCTTCTTCCAGGTCTTCGACAAGGGCTGGATGGAGGACGGCGAAGGGCGCTACATTGACTTCAAGAACACGATCATCCTGCTGACGACCAACGTGGGCACCGACCTGATCATGAACATGTGCAAGGACCCCAGCCTGCTGCCCGACCCCGAGGGGCTCCAGAAGGCGCTGCGCGAGCCGCTCCTCAAGAAGTTCCCCGCCGCGCTCCTCGGCCGCCTCGTGGTCGTGCCCTTCTACCCGATCGGCGACGACGTGTTGCGCCTGATCATCAAGCTCCAGCTCGGCCGCATCCGCAAGCGCCTGGCCGAGAACCGCAAGATACCCTTCTCCTACGACGACGCGGTGGTGGACCTCGTGAAGAGCCGCTGCACGGAGGTCGAGAGCGGCGCGCGGATGGTGGACGCCATCCTCACCCACTCGCTCCTCCCGGCCATCAGCGAGAAGTACCTCACCGAGGTCATCGAAGGGCGCGAGATCAAGAAAGTCCACGTCGGCGTCGCCGACAGCAACTTCAGGTTCGAGTTCGCCTGATACGCGGCCGGGATACGGGCTGAAGCCCGCACTACAAGGAGGAGAACCGGGCGATGGCAAGGACCCAACAGCATCGGATGATGGCCATTGGCACCCCGCTGGGGGCCGACGTGCTCCTGCTGCGGAGCTTCTCAGCCACGGAGCAGCTCGGGCGCATGTTCCACATCGAGGCCGACCTCCTCAGCGAGGACGAGAACATCTCGTTCGACGACCTGGTGGGCCGCAACGTCACCATCCGCCTCGACACGAGCCAGGGCTCGCCCCGCTACTTCAACGGCCTCGTGGCCGGCTTCACCCAGCGCCGGCGGACCACCCGCCTCGCCGCCTACCACGCCACCATCGTCCCCTGGCTCTGGCTCCTCACGCGGACCTCCGACTGCCGCATCTTCCAGGAGAGAAAGGTCCCCGACATCATCAAGGAGATCTTCCGCGACCACGGGCTGACCGACTTCGAGGACCGCCTCACCGGCTCATACCGCCAATGGGAGTACTGCGTCCAGTACCGCGAGACCGACTTCAACTTCGTCAGCCGCCTCATGGAGCAGGAGGGCATCTACTACTACTTCGAGCACGAGGACGGCAAGCACACGATGGTCCTCTGCGACTCTCCGAGCGCCCACCAGCCCTACTCCGGCTACGAGACCATCTCCTACCGCCCGCCCGAGCTCTCCGCCACCGAGGCCGAGCACATCCGCGACTGGTCCTGCCGCAAGCAGGTGCAGCCGGGGGCCTACGTGCTGGAGGACTTCGACTTCAAGAGCCCGAGGAAGGACCTCGAGGTCAACTCCAAGATCACCCGCCAGCACTCGGCCGCCGACTTCGAGATGTACGACTACCCCGGCGAGTACACCGAGTTCGGGGACGGCCAGAAGTACGCCCGCGTCCGCATCGAGGAGGCCCAGGCCGAGCACGAGGTCGTGGGCGGCGACTCCGACGTCCGCGGCATCTGCACCGGCTACAAGTTCCGCCTCTCCGACTACCCGCGGTCGGACCAGTGCCGCGACTACCTGGTCACCTCGGCCAGCGTGTCCGGCCGCAGCGACGAGTTCGACTCCAGCGGCGGCGGCGGCGGCGGCGTCTTCTGCTCGTGCAGCTTCACCGGCATCGAGGCCAGCACGCAGTTCCGCTCCCCGCGCCTCACCCCGAAGCCCGTCGTCCAGGGGCCCCAGACCGCCATCGTCGTCGGACCAGCCGGCGAGGAAATCTACACTGACCAGTACGGCCGCGTGAAGGTGCAGTTCCACTGGGACCGCCGCTCGAAGGGCGACGAGACCAGCTCCTGCTGGATCCGCGTCTCCCAAATCTGGGCCGGCAAGAAGTGGGGCGGCATGATCATACCACGCATCGGCCAGGAGCTCATCGTGGACTTCCTCGAGGGCGACCCCGACCAGCCGATCGGCACCGGCCGCGTCTACAATGGCGAGGCTATGCCGCCCAACGAACTCCCCGGCCAGAAGGTCAAGATGTCCCTCAAGAGCAACTCCACCAAGGGCGGCGGCGGATACAACGAGATCACCCTCGACGACACAAAGAGCAAGGAGGGCTTCTACGTCCACGCCCAGTACAACAAGGACGAGCGCGTGGAGAACGACTCCAAGGAGTGGATCGGCAACGACCGCCACCTCATCGTCACGAACAACCAGTACGAGCTCATCAAGGCCGACAAGCACCTCCACGTCAAGGGCGACCACAAGGAGAAGATTGACGGCAGCATGTCGCTGACGGTCGGCAGCGACCTCGACGAGAAGATCGGCATGAAGTGGGCCGCCGACGCCGGCCAGGAGATTCACCTCAAGGCAGGGATGAAGGTGGTCATCGAGGCCGGCATGCAGCTCACCATCAAGGTCGGGGGCAACTTCGTGGACATCGGCCCCGCCGGCGTGACGATCGTCGGCACGATGGTCAAGATCAACAGCGGCGGCGCGGCCGGCACCGGCAGCGGCGCCTCCCCAGACGCCCCGGATGACGCCAAGGAGGCCGCCACCGGCAGCGCCGGCCAGGTGGACCAGGCGGTCACCAAGCCCAGGCCGCCCACCCCGCCCACCTACAGCAGCCAGGCGCGCGTGATGCAGCGCGCCGCCGAATCCGGCGCGCCCACGGTCGAGCAGTGCCCGTCCTAGCAGGAGCAACGCCGTGCTGACTCTGCGGCGGGAGCAGGCGGACGTCTTCAAGGCATCGGCCCGCAAGAGCTACCCGAAGATTCTCCAGGCGGCCATAGAGAGCCAGGGCCTGGCCGCCTCGCGCGAGGCACACACCGGCGACCTCCTCGCCAAGGACTCCCTCGGCCATGTCACCCGCATGTCGTTCTACCCCGATGGCCTGCCTAAGACCCTCACCCAGCCCTCCGGCGTTCAGCACCACTTCGAGCACGACGACGAGGGCCGCCTCCACGCGCTCACCTACCCCGGCAACCGGCGCCTCGTGATGGAGCGCGACCGGCGCGGCAACGTCACCACCCTCAGCGGGCCGGGCGGACCCACCTACAAGTTCAAGCACGACGAGCAAGACCGCATCCTTTCCATCCTCTACCCCGACAAGACCGAGGCCAAGTACGAGTACAACCCCGGCGGCCAGCTCCTCCGCTGGACCGACCGCGCCAAGTCCGAGACCGTCATCGCAATGTCCACCAAGGGCCACATCGAGAGCATCACCGACCCCCTCGGGCGCAAGCTCCAATACGTCCCCGACGACGACGGGCGCCTCCAGGGCGTCGTCTTCCCCGACGGCACCGAGGAGCGGTACGGCTTCGACCTGATGGCCAAGAGGGGCACGGTCGTCCGCCGCGACGGCTCCGAGGTCCACACCCTCCTCGACGGCCAGAACCGCATCAAGCGCATCGAGTGGCCCGACGGCTCCCACGTCGAGTACGAATTCGGAGCTGGGGATACCGTCACCAAGGCGGCCACCCCCACCGGGACCGTGGCCGTCAAGCTCGGCGACAAGGGGAACGCCGAGGCCGAGACGACCGACTCCGGCACCGTGCAATTCAAGTACGACTCCGAGGGGCAGCTCACCGAGCTCAAGACCCCCGCAGGCGAGACAATCCGCTACGAGTACGACGGCGACGGGCGTCTGGTGAAGGTGGTGGACTGGGAGAAGCGCGAGATCGCCTTCGCCTACGGCCCAGACGGCTGCATCTCCACGATCAGCTATCCGAACAAGCTGGCCGAGCGCCACACCTACCCCGCCGCCGGACGGCTCGCGGGAGCCACCGTGGCCGACCGGGACGGCCGGCTCCTCAGCCAGCAGGCCTACGAGTACGACGCCTGCGAGCGTCTCGTGGCGATGAGCGACAAGCTCGCGGGGCAGGGACGCCCCGCCCACAACTGGGCGCGCCGCTACAACTACGGCCCCCAGGACCGCCTCCTCACCGAATTCGACGCCCTGACGAACAAGCCCGCCGCCGCCTACGCCTACGACGGCAAGGGCAACATGACCAGCGCCGGCGGCGCCTCCATCGCCGTGGGCGACCTCGACGAGCCCGCCTCCTTCGGCGGCGCACCCATCCAGTACGACGGCCTCGGCAACATGACCCGCCTCCCAGGCTCGCGCGGCGAAATCGAGTGCCGCTGGGCCGCCAACGGCCTCCTCAGCGAAGCCGTCGTGGGCGACCGCCGGGCCGCCTACACCTACGACCCCTTCGACCGCCGGACCTCCAAGAGCGTCGGACCCGTCACCTGGCGCTACGGCTGGGCAAACCACCAGCTCCTCTGGGAAGAGCGCAAGGAGGGGCCGGACGCCAAACCCGTCCGCCGCGACTATCTCTGGGCACCCGGCGGCTTCATGCCGCTCGCCTTCCGCGAAGGAGGCCGCACCTACTGGCTCCAGAGCGACTCGCGCGGCGCAGTCATCCGCGCCTACGACGAGGACGGCAACGTGGCCTGGGCCGCCACCTACGACGCCTTCGGACAGGCCAACGTCCTCGTGGACGACGTCCGCCAGCCCCTTCGCCTCCCAGGCCAGTACTTTGACGAAGAGACCGGCCTCCACTACAACTTCGCCCGCTACTACAGCCCCCACCTCCGCTCCTACCTCTCGCGCGACCCCGACTGGCACCAGCTCGGCACCCAGAACTACGCCTACTGCGCGAACAACCCGCTGAACTGCGCCGACCCGTTCGGCGCCCCCTGGTTCATCACCGCCCTCGTCGGCGCGGCGGTGGGCGCCGTCGTCGGCGCCGTCGCCGGCGGCATCGCCGCCGCAGCCACCGGCAAGCCCATCCTCTCCGGCGCGCTCGGCGGCGCAATCGGCGGGGCCATCACCGGGGCGGCCATTGGCAGCGGCGTGGCACTGGCCGGCATGGCCGTAGCGGCGCTCAAGGGCACGGCCGTCGCCGGCGCAGCCGCCGTTGTCCTGCCCGTCGTTGGCTCCGTGGTGGGCACGGGGGTGGGCACCTTCGCCAGCTCCCTGGTCGAGCAGGCGCGCACCGGCGCCCCCTTCTGCCTCACGTGCGCTCTCAAAGAGGCGGGCCTCGGGATGGCCATAGACGCGGCCCTCCTCGGCCTTGGCAAGATCCCCGGCGTCAGGCAGGGGGTCAAGGCCCTCGGAGGCTGGCTCGCCAGCCGCGGCAAGAAGCTCTTCGGCACGGCGCGGGGCGGACTGGGCAAGTCCCTGGCCTGGGGCAAGTCCCTGTTCACGCGCGGCCGGTCAATCTCCAAGGCCGCTGCCCACAGCGGCATGTCCAAGGCGCAGGCCCGCCAGGTCTTCAAGGTCGCCGCGAAGCACAAAGTGCAGATTCGGGTCCGTCCCACCAATAAGGATGCCATCGCACTCCGCGCAAAGGGCCATTCCCCCAAGCCGTCGTTCATCAAGAACAAGACGATCACCCAGTTCGATGTGGACCACCTCGGGGCTAAGCCCGACAAGCTGGGCATGGTCGGGTGCTTCAAGCCGACGAAGCCGCCGGATGCGCTCAAGCTATCCAACCCGGACCTGTACGCGAAGGCGATGAAGCGCTTCGAGAAACGGTCTGAGGAGTTCCTCAAGCAACGCAAGCTCTATCTCCGCAAGGCCCGCCTCACGAAGCAACTGAAGAACATGGCCCCAGACGACCCCATGCGCCCCAAGGTCCAGGCCCGCCTCGACAAGCATTCGGAGAAGCTCTCGCAGTACAAGGTCAAGGACGGCGTCATGATTGACAACCGTCCCACGATCGATGGCAAGCCCAACAAGGGGCAGGGGAAGGCATTCACCGGCGACAACGACATCTTCGACATCAAGGACCTGAAGGGCAACCCGGTCTCGCCGGAGAAGCGCCGAGAGGTCATCAAGGACCTGTCGAAGGGGCCGTTGAACGCGCAGCACAGCGACCACATGTCCTGGCGCAAGGACAGCCCCCAGACCTACAACCGCAAGGCGTTCGACGACATCGTGAACGACCACGCGCCCGGCTGCAAGCCGGAGGACAAGTTGGGGACTTTTGGCCCGGGCTACGACTTCTCCACTACGAACAGCACGCCCATCCAGCGGTACAAGCAGTGAAGGAGCGCAGCGGTGCCGCAAGCCAAGCCATTCAGCCGAGAGGAGCGCCAGAGACTCCTCGACGAAGCGTTCCAGCTCATGGAGGACCTCGAGGACCTCGAACTGGACTATGAGGCCGCGGGGGACGAGGGCGAGACGATAGGCGAGAGGATAGACCAGCTCAGCGACCGCCTCGACGTGATCCGCGAGGAGTACCTCAAAGGGCTCCCGCGCGTGCGGCTCAGCCGGTGCCCCTTTTGCAGGAAGGAGCTCGTATACCCCATTGACACCCTGGGCATAGACGGCCTGTGGTGGAACCGCGACGAGCCCGTGCGTCCGGAGCCCGAGAACTGGGACCCACACTTCTTCGGCCTCACGGGTGCCGTGAAGCTCCAGGGCGAGTTGCCCGATGTCCCATTCCTCGCCATGCCAGGGCCAGAGGTCCCCTACGTCATCCCCAGGCTGATGCGGCTCGAGTCCATTCGCGCCGTCATCTCGTCGCTGCCCATCGGCCAGTACACCGGCTACCCTATCGCCTATTACGCCAACCCGATCGCCGAGGACGTCCTTCGCCCCGACACCTGGGGCCTCGAGAAGAGCGAATACCTCGGGCCCGAGGGGAACGTCCAGTGGTGCGAGGCAGATGACCTGGAGGAGGACAACGACTACGACTTGCGGAGGTGGATCGCAACCGGCCGCCTGCTCTGGATCGCTCCCAACGATGCCGCTTGGGCCCTCCAGCAGGCGCCGAGCAGATGTCCCTATGTGGACCTGAAGGGCCGGCGCGAGGTCCAGCGCGTCCAGAATGGCGAAGCGTGGGCCTTGTCGGAAGCCGCCGATGCCCCCGATGAGCCCGAGGAGGAATGACTGAATGGCAGAAGAAGCCGTGGTCAAGGCGCTGCACGAGCAGCTTTTCTCCGTTTCCGACGCCCATGTCTACGCGCTCTTCGACGGGGCGTCGGTGAAGGAGCTGCGCGAGAAGCTCTGGCAGCACGAGCCCGAGCACGTGTGCCTCTGGCGCGGCGAGATGGAGCCCGACATCGCAGAGGTAGCCCCTTACCTCGTCGAGCTCAAGCCCGACGCCGAGTTCACCCAGTGGGTGCTCGAGAAGGGCTGGGGGAACCACTGGGGCATCTTCGCGGTCTCCCAGTCCGACCTCCGCGCCCTCAGGCAGCACTTCCGCCGGTTCACCATGGTCCGCGACCCCGACGGCAGGAACCTCTACTTCCGGTTCTACGACCCGCGGGTCCTGCGCACCTTCCTGCCGACCTGCACGCCCGACGAGCTCGAGAAGTTCTTCGGGCCGGTCATCTTCCTCGCGGCGGAGGACGAGGCGCCCGCAAGCGGGCTCCCGGCCACCCTCCTGCGCTTCTCGCTGAGTGAGGGCGGCCTCAAGCGCGACGAGGTGGGCCTCGCCGCCACGTAGCCCTTGTCGAGAGATGTGAAGGAGAGGCGATGTTCCCAGCCGCTCGAATGGGGGACCAGCTCACACACGACCTGCTCGTGCCAAGCGGCCTGATCACCCAGGGCGCGCCAACCGTCATGATCGAGTTCCTGCCGGCCGCCTACGTGACCTGCAAGTGCGCCTGCAGCGGCGCCATCAACCAGGGGGCGGTCCACCCGCCTGCGCCGCCCGTCCTGCCTCCGCCCGACATCATCACGGGCTCGCTCACCGTGCTCATCTGCAACCAGCCCGCGGCGCGCTGGGTGATGTCGGGCGACATGACCACGTGCGCCGCGCAGTTCGGGCTGCCCTCCCTGATCCCAATCCGCACCACCCTCATCGGCGGGCCGCCGTCGCCCTTCGGCATGGGCATGGGCGGCGGCGCGCCGAGCACCCCGGGGCAACAGTCCGGCACCATGGCCCGGGCCACCCGCGAGCCCACGCCGGAGCAGATTCAGGAGATTCAGGACGCCCTGGACGCCGGCGACCAGCAGCGGGCAATTGACCTCACCCGTCAGTACTACGGCATTGACCTGCCCAACACGCCCAACGTGACCTACAATCCGGCGGAGCGCAACTACGGCATCACGGAATTCGACGGCAGCATTGTTCTTGGCCCCGCGGCTATGTCCAGCCCCGCGATGCTGGCCAGCACCATTGTGCACGAAGGCACCCACTCGAACCAGGCCGCCGCGCTGAGGGCCGAGGACCCGTCGCGGACGGGCTGGCCCGCGGACTCCACAGGCGGGCTGGAGAACGCGGACTACCTGGAGGCGCAGGCATACCAGTCCGAGGTCAATTCCGCGCACAACACCGGCCTCGACGACAATCCGAGCGACCTCGCTCTCGCGACTGGCCCGCGCGATACCCACTACGGCAATCTGTCCGACGAGCAACGGCGGAGCTACGATCAAGGAAGGTTCCCACCATGAGCGAGCAAGTCCGCTTCTACGTGACCGTTCCCGAAGGCCCCCTCCCGGCAGGCACCCGGGTGATCCTGAGCATGGAGCTCGAGAACGCCTCGAAGGACCCCCTCTACGTGAACACCCGGTTCGCGGCCGGGGCGGGGCAAGGCGATGTCTGGCTCAAGGTGCAGCGCGACGGGCAGGTGCTCCCCTGCACCTACATCTTGCGCCTTGGCCCACTGCTCAATTCAGACTTCCTCCTCCTACAGCCCGGCGAGCACACCGTCGGGAGCTACGAGCTCACGCGCGGCTACCGGCTCGACAAGCCGGGCACCTACCAGATCACCGCCCAGTACGTCAGCCAGGAAGTGCCCGACGCCCTCGCCAGGATGAAGGTCTTCAGAGGACAGGTCCAGGCGCCACCCGTCCAGCTCATCCTGAAGTAACGCCTTCAGAGCAGCCGGGCGGTCCCGCCATACTTGCCCATCCCCATGTTTGGCCCAGTGTGGGTGTTTGGGCGATCGGGACGCTTCCGGGGCGGTCCCGCCATAGTGGACCAACCCCAGACCTGGTCCGGTATGGGTATTTTGGCGATCCGGACGCATCCGGGGCCGTTTTCGCCATAGTGGGCCAACTGCGCGACTGGTCTTTGGCCCACTATGGGTGGCCTAGCGCTCCGGCAGCCGTGCGGCCGGTCCCCGCCGGGGTTTGCCTGCAAGTGCCCACTCGTGCTCGGCGTCGTCGGCCTCGTCGTCGCCGTCGAGTCCGATGGCGCTCTGCGCCATCAGGGGGTCCGACGACGACGAGGACGACGACGATTGGGGACCCCAAGAGCAGGGGCCAGACTCCTTCAGCCGGAAGCGCTTGACAACGGGGCGGGAAAAAGGCATTATGGTGACAATCCAGAGGCCGAGGTGCGCCCTGGGGCCGCGCGTGGCGCTCCGGGGCGAGCCGCGGCGGTTGCGAGAAACGGTCGTCCTTGTGATTCGGAGCGCCTATGTCGCCCTCTGAAGCAAGCGGTCCCCCTCGAGCGATCCCCGACGGGTATGCGGCGATTCCCGTGAGCGCGGAGCAACTGGGTGCGCCCCTGCGCATCTGCGCGATCGTGCGGCGCGAGGCCGACGCCATCGGCGGCCACCTGGTGGTCCTGCGCGACCTGGTGGACGCCCAGGTGCTCCTCGGCTGCATCCTCGACGCCGGCGGGGTGCCCCAGGGCTGGGTGGAAATCTGGGTGCAGAACCTCAACGCGCTGCCCGACACCGTGGCCGCGTGCCGCGAGGGTCTCACGAACCGCGTGCTCGACGAGCGCTGGATGCGCCACGCCAAAGCTCTCCACGAGATGGACCCCACCGCCCTCGTCCGCACGGGCTGGGAGGAGAACCACCCGCGCCCCACCTACCTCAACCTCGCCAGCGGCGAGCCCGCCTGCCCGGTGGACGGGGTGACGGGTGCGGCGTGGGTGCTGTGCAAGGACGATGGCCTCCTGGAACGCAAGGGCGTCCCGCCCTACAGCTCGTCGCTCCACCGCTACCTCTACCTTCCAAACGAGAAGGACGAGACGCCGCTGGTGCCCGCGACGGAATGGGCGCCGACGAGCCCCAGCACGCGGTCGCTCGCCGACGCGATGCGTGAGTACCGCGAGTGCGTGCCGCTGAACCTCGGCTGCGGGCTGATGCTGGTGCGGCGCCTGAATCCCGTGGGCTACGAGGCATTCGTTGACCTGCTCAGCGGAGGGTCGTGGGAAGGCGTGCTGCACGGCCGGACGGCGCTCCCTGCCGGGCTTGGGCCGCGCGACCTCAACGAGGCGGACCCCTCGCTTCCGCTGGGCGGCCGCCTCTTCCTCGGCCAGCACGGGCGCTGGGGACGCATCGTCGAGACCTTTCACCTGAAGCTGCGCCTGCTCGCCGACGCCATCCACGCCGTGCAGACCCTCGTGACGCACCACCAGAGCCCGCTGCTGAACCTCTGTGCGGACAGCTTCGAGGTCGAGATGGGCAGGCTGGGCTACGGGCTGCCGTTCCTCTGGACCTCGCGCGTGGCGCTGGCCGACCCCGGCGACGCCGTGGCGCTGCCGATCGTGGCGAGCGACACGCGCTACTACCTTCGTGCCGGGGCGGCGGGCACGTCGGTCTACCGGCCGGCCGCGGCCGGCGAGCCGGTCCGCGGGCGCGGCACCGCGCGCATCCGAGCCGTCGTCCTCGGCACCCGCGAGCAGACGGTCATCCAGGGCACCTTCGACGCCCAGGAGCGCATCATGGCCGGGCAGATGGACCTGCTCTGGCTGCGGCTGAACCTGGGCGACAAGCGGATGGACCTCTACGGCTACATTGACCCGGAGTCCGCCCTGGCCGCGGGCGAGATCCGCTTCCGCACCGTCGGCCAGCGCCTCGGGCCGGACGAGGTGGCCGCCCTCAAGGCCGCCGAAGGCGTCCCCCTCCGCAACACCCCCTTCGAGGTCGTGCCGCTCCTGAGCACCCCCTGCGACCTCTACAGCCTGGGCGTCCTCGCCGTCCGCACCCTGCTGGTGAATCCGCGCACGACCCTGCCCGTCGCGCTCGACGAGGTGCTGAGCCTGGCCCGCCAGGTGGCCGTGGAGTACGACGCGTCGCTGAGCCTCGGCGAGCGCATCCGGCGGCTCTTCGACGCCGACAGGCGCTGGGTGGTCTCCCTCGGCCCGCAGGGCCTCAGCTACGACGAGGTGGCCCCCGAGGACGCCTTCGACCTGGTGCCGACGGAGCTCTGGTGGGACACGTTGGCGGCGGTGGTGCGCATGTTCCCCGGCATCGGGCCGGACAGCGCGTGCCGCGACCTCGGCGACGCCCCAGTGGGCGGCCTCCACAAGGTCTTCGACCGCGCCCTCGAGGACTTCAACGCCCTGCTCCTGCGCACCAGGAGCCTGATCGTCATTGACTGGCGCTTCAACCGCGAGGTCTTCTCGGTCATACGGTCCCAACTCGGCGGAGGCGGGGCATACCAATCGTCCTCGTCCTCCTCCTCGTCCTCGTAATCGCGTCGCGCCAGCCGACCCGAGGAAGAGGCGTTCAACGTCGTGCCTCGCCAACATGTGCGCAAGACGCGCACGAGTCACGACGGAAGGTTCTAGAGGTGTGCCGGTGGCCGAATGCGGTAAATCCCAGGGGGTCTGGGGGACGGGTCCCCCAGAGAGGTGTGGGTGCCGCGCGCCCGTTCGGGGCGCCGACGGTCTCCGGGGCAAGCTCAAGAACTTGGGACGTTCCCAACGTCGTTCAACGTTCAACGACGTTGAACGACGTTCAACATTCAACGGCGTTACTGGAAAGGAAGGCGCCATGAACACGGCAAGGGGCAAGGCGTGGGGCGGAAAGGGGAAAGTGAAAGTGAAAAGTGAAAGGGACGTGGGGATTGGGGGCAGTGGCTCTGCCGCTTTCCCCCTCACTCTCACTCTCACTCTCACTCTCACTCTCCTGCTGGCCATCGCCGGCTGCGGCGGCATCGGGCGCTTCGACGTCATCATCACCCTCGAACGCGAGGGCTTCCGGCGCATCGAGAAGACCGTGCCCTCGATCCAGGTGGACCTTGTGGGCATCAACGATGCGGAATACAGGCAGGCATCCTCGATGGGCCTCAACGAGTTCTGGGCCGTGGACTCGCCCGTGCGGATGACCTGGGAGCGCAAGGGCTACGCCCACGTGAAGACCTTCGGCGAGGAGCAGCCGACCCGCCAGGTGCTCTACCGGCGCCACCACGTCTGGAACGACTGGGAGGCCAAGGGCTCGCGCTTCCTCTTCGTCCTGGTGAACTATCCCAGGGGCAAGGTGGAGGACAAGGAGGGCGACGCCGACGTGCGGCGCAAAATCCTCCCCCTCGAGCGGAGGCGCTGGAAGAACTACTTCTGGGGCAAGCGCGTGATCTGGATCGAGGTCACGCCCAGCGGCCTCATCGTCCACACGCCGCCCAAGCCCGAATGACCGGAACACCCAAAGTCCAATATCCAATACTCAACACCCAACCCTCAATGACCAAGTGACAGAAAGCCCGCGCACGCTTGACTTACTTGCACATTGAGTATTGAGAGTTGGATATTGAGTATTGGACTTCTCGATCCCCTTCGGTTGCGGCTCTAGCCCGCGCTGAGTTTTCCCGGAGCCTTCATGCCGTCCTATGGTGGCTATGAGACCGTCAGTCGGATCGGGCACAGCCCGGAGGCGGAAGCGTGGACCGCGCGGCCCGTGGGAGGGGAGGCGGACGCCCTCGAACACTTCGTCGTCAAGGCCTACCATCCCACCAGAGACCCCTTCGAGTCAGACGAAGTGAACGCGGCCCGGCTCGCGGGGCTGCACCAGGAGTTCCTGGGCGCCGCGCAGGTCCAGGCCCAGGTGGCCCAGGCGAGGCCTGGCCGCTGGGCGCCCGTCTTCGGGGCGGGCGTGGCCGGCGAAGAAGCATTCCACGTTACCACATACTACGGCCGCTCGGC
>Ga0194125_10007263_pt1 | contig 16033 bp, 9 predicted proteins | sample TA2KigC250mmetaG_FD_148626 | JGI IMG/M metagenome (GOLD analysis project Ga0194125, IMG submission 148626) | Freshwater microbial communities from Lake Tanganyika, Tanzania - TA2015034 Kigoma Deep Cast 250m | ecosystem: Environmental > Aquatic > Freshwater > Lake | place: Tanzania: Lake... | reverse complement strand
TGATCAACTCCACGAACGGCAACAGGTACTGCCCCTCCCGCACCAGGAACTCCGTCAGAGCCTTCCTGTCCCGCGTCTCAGCAATCTGGTATACTCGTCCCACGGCGGTTCTCTCCCTTCGGTTTGGGCTTCCTGGGCGCCATCTTACCAGATCGCGCCCGAGAGAACCGCCGCTCCTTCCTCCTTCACTTTCAACTACGGATGGGACAGGCTCCGCCAACGAGGGAAGGCACGTACTATGTTGCCGTTGAGGTGTGGTGCTGCGGCGACAAACACCACTTCAACGGCAGCGGCACCCGCCCGGTCAACGTGGACTCTACGGCCCCCAACCAGAGCCAGTTGACGTTCCGGCCAGCGAGTTCCGCATGGGCTGGGCAGCGGGTCCGACTCGAAGTCCGGTGTTCCGATGCGCTGAGCGGCATTGAGCGCGGCGAGGTCTGGTGGCGTAGGGACACTGAGGGCAACGAGTACCCGGGGCCCTGGTGGCACAAGCTCGCTGCCTTCCAGGGAGCGACTGGTGCAGCCACTTGGGACACAACAGGGCTCAAGGAAGGACTCTATCACTTCCACGTCGATTGTTGGGACCGTGCCGGGAATCACCAATGGCACCCATGCTTCAAGTACGCAGTGAACGTCGACATTGACCCGCCCGGTTTTAGCCGGCTCCTGTTCACGCCTGATGGAGCCGGGTGGGCGGGCCAGAAGGTACGACTGGATGCCACCTGCTGGGACGCACGAAGCGGCATTGACCGTGCCGAGGTTTGGGTCCGTCCCGAGAACCAAGGGAACGACTATCCGGGACCTTGGTGGCGGAGGATCGGTGCCTTCACAGGCCCCATGGGCATCCTCGTGTGGGATACGCAGGGCCTGTCTGCTGGAGCCTACCACATCCACGTCGACTGCTGGGACGCTGCGGGAAACCACCAGTGGCATCCGTGCTTCGCCTACGACCTGAAGGCCGATCCTGACCCGCCAGCCGCAGCCCTGGTCTCGTTCTCACCCACGCCGCACGGGTGGGCCGGGGGGAAGGTCCGGCTGGACGTGGCCTGCGCCGACGCGTTGAGTGGCGTCGAACGTGCGGAGGTGTCGGTCCGTCTGCAGAATGAGGGCAACGACTATCCTGGCCCGTGGTGGCACCGAATCGGCGCCTTCGACGGCTCTGCCGCAACGGTGAGGTGGGACACACAGGGCCTGGCTCCTGGGCGATACCACATCCACATCGACTGCTGGGACAGGGCTGGCAACCACCAGTGGAGGCCCTGCTTCCTCTACGACCTTGATGCCGACTCTGACCCTCCAGCGGAGAGCCGGCTTGGCTTCTCTCAGAACCCGTTCGGCTGGGCCGGAGCGCAGATAGACCTAGACGTCGGCTGCACGGACGCGGCCAGTGGCGTTGCGCGTGCCGAGCTCTGGGTGCGCCGTAACGACACGGGCAATGACTACCCTGGTCCCTGGTGGACGAAGATCGGCACCTTCGACGGGTCCGCTGGGCAGATCCGATGGGACACGAAGGGCCTCTCCTCAGGCCTATACCACCTTCACGTCGACTGTTGGGACGATGTCGGGAACCACCAGTGGCGTCCCTGCTTCCTATATGAACTGAGGACTGACGTGCAATCCCCTGAGCCGAGCACGGTTGCCTTCAGTCCCGGTTCCCCGGGCTGGGCGGGTGGGAAGGTGCAGATCCAAGTGTCCTGCTCGGACGGGGGGTCGGGGGTTGAGCGTGCGGAGGTATGGCTCCGCCGAGAGGATCAGGGCAACGAGTACCCAGGGCCCTGGTGGCGCAGAGTCGGCGAGTTCCTGGGCCCGTCGGGGACTGTGATCTGGGACGCCTCAGCCGACGCGCCGGGATCGTACCACATCCACGTCGACTGCTGGGACAAGGCAGGGAATCATGGATGGCAGCCTTGCTTCGGCTACGAGTTGCGGGCGGACGCGGAACCTCCTCTGCCCAGCGAGTTGGCCTTCTCGCCTGCGCCATCCGGCTGGGCGGGAGGGAAGGTGGAACTCCGCGCGACCTGCATCGACACGCTCAGCGGCGTCGCCCGAGGGGAGGTCTGGGTCCGCAACGACGGCGAGGGCAACGAGTACCCGGGGCCCTGGTGGCACAGGGTTGGTGACTTCGCCGGTGCCGCAGGAACCGTGTATTGGGACACCTCGGGACTGATCCCGGCGAAGTACCACGTGCACGTCGACTGCTGGGACAACGCAGGCAATCACCAGTGGCGCCCTTGCTTTGAGTACGAGCTTTCCGCAGACGCGAGGCCGCCCGACCCCAGTTCCCTCGCCTTCACCCCGGATGCGCCCCAACCCGTCGGGACTAAGGTCCTACTCACGGCAGCGTGTAGCGACGACCATACGGGCATCGCCCGGACGCAGCTATGGGTTCGCCGCGAGGACGAAGGCAACGACTACCCTGGTCCGTGGTGGTCGAAGCTCGCCGAGTTCGCCGGGCCTCCGGAGCCTGTGCCATGGGAGGCCGCAGGTCTCGCGCCGGGGGTCTATCACTTCCACGTCGACTGCTGGGACGGCGCAGGCAATCACCAGTGGCACCCCTGCTTCCGCTACGAACTGACGCCGAAGGGTAGGCAACCGGACCTTCTCATCAGCCGCGCCGGGGGCCTTCCACCCATCGGGGACGGCGTGTTCGAGAAGGTGCCCATGACCCAGGTCGTGAAGTGCACCCGACAGCCGTCCAGAAGTGCCGTCTACTACCTGTGCTTGCAGAACGACGGCAATGTCGCCGATGGCCTTCGAGTTCTGGGGTCGCCCGGGAACAGCACCTGGAAGGTGCGCTACTACGAGGCGGCCCAGACCAAGACGGACATCACCGCGGGGGTGACCGGCCTGGGCTGGCTCTCGTCTAGGCTTCAGCCCGGCTCATACGTCCATCTCCTGGCAGTGGTGACGCCGAAGCCCAGTGCGCTTGCTGGCACCTCGTATCCCATCGCCGTCACTGCCACATCCGCGACGTCGCAGGCCCGAACGGATGCGGTTCGCCTAGTGACGCGCTGCGCCAACGTGAGATCGGATGCGCTCACCTCGGGACCGTTGACCGTGACCGCGCTGAGCGCGGCTCCCACGCCCGTCGGGGCCCAGGTTTCCTTCTCCCTGTCGTCTGCGGCGACCGTCGAGGCGCGCGTCCTGAACCTCGCCGGTCGGCCGGTGAAGGTCCTCTGCCAGGGCAAGGCGTTCGACGCGGGGACGAACACGCTGCTGTGGAACGCGCAGAGCGAGACGGGGCTAGCCGTGCCGAGCGGGACGTACCTGATCGAGGTGGCGGTGCGCGGCGCGGACGGCTCGCAGTCGCGGGCGCTGGCGACTGTCCGGGTCGCGCGGTAGGGCCACTCCTTCGCGAGTCTTCCGGGGCCGGGTGCAGGTGGGGCTGCGCCCGGCCCCGGTTGCCGTCTGCACCCGAAGGTCCTCCGGCACACCTGCGGAACCGCACCGTTGGCAGGTACGAACGCCAACGGTCGGGGTCGTGCTGACCGGCCCGGAGGGGGCTTGCTCAAGTGCGCCCGGTGATACTGGTCGCGTGCCTCTCGCTGCCGTCCTTCCTCGCCGCGCCCGTCTGTGCGCAGCTCCCGGCTGCCATGAGCGACCGGGTCGTCTTCTGGGATGACCGGCTCGATTCGGTCGGGCAGGCTCAGCACCAGGACCGCCTGGTCGCCTGGCTCGCGGCAAACGGCTTCCGGACGGTGCGCTCGGAGGAACTGGTGACGTGGATGGAGCGACATGCCGCCAGCGATGATGCCTACCCCTCGGTGGCGGTCATGCCGATGGGCTACTCGCCCGCCGCGTTGGCCGAGCTGCCGGGCGAGGGGCTGCTGTGGGTCCGCTACCTGAAGGCGGGCGGCCGAATCGTGTCGGTGGGCGACCTGCCCTTCAACTACTTCCAGTACCCCGACGCGCGCCCGCTGCCGGCTGGGATGGGCGAGCGAGGGTACGGCGCGCTCGGCCTGACCGGCGGCTGGAACCAGCCCTACTGGGGCCGGCATCTGGAGGTGACGCCGACCGAGGACGCGCGGGCCTGGGGCTTCGAGACGGCCGACGGGTCGATCACGGGCTTCGCAGTGGAGTCCGTGTCGATTGCCTTCGGCACCTACACCGTGCCGGAGACCGGGAAGCTCGGAGCGTCGAGCTGGCTGAAGCGGTTGCGCGAGGACCGTCCGCTGAGCGGCCTGGTGAAGATGTGCCAGTTCTTCGACGGCCGCAACGACGCCCAGTTGCGCGACATCTGGCGCGCCGCGAACTACGTCGGGAGCCCCGTCGAGCCGCCAACCATGCCGCCGCCATGGGAGCCGCCGGCGCCTCCGCAGGTGACCCTCGTGCTTTCGGCCTCGGGGATCGCGGGCCGTACCGAGTTCGTCCGTGGTGAGGCGGTGACGGTGCGCGTCACGGCGGTCGAAGCGCTGCACGGGACCTCCGCTCGCTTCCGCCTGTTGCAGGGCGACCGAGTGCTGGAGACACACGACCGTCCCTTCGAGCCGGGCGAGCCGGGCTACCTGACCCAGATCTTCCCGCTCGAGACCGACGCCTATGCCGAGGGCGACTACTCCGTCAAGGTCTCCGTGCTCTCTGAGGGCCGCGCCGTGGGCGAGGCCGTGCAGTCGATCGGCCTGCGGCACGTTCCGGAGGAGTCGTTCAACTGGCACGTGTGGGTCGGCACGCCGCCGAACCAGTACCGGCGCGACATGACCTTTGCCGACATCAAGGCCGCCGGCATGGAGCCGCACCTGACGGATTCGCAGGTCGAGGGGATGGACGCGGTCCTGCGTCAGAACATGGGCTTCAGCCTGCGGCTCATGGCCGACCCGAGCGGCGGCAAGACCTACTCCTTCGAGGAACACCCTGAGTTCTTCCGCCTGAACCTGGACCGCAAGCCCTTTCCGAGCGCCTATGCCGGCGGCCGCCCGACTCTTGGCATCGCGCATCCCGACCTGCTGGAGAGCGCCCGCACGTCGATGCGCGAGCCGCTGGCCGCCATCGCCCGGCACCCCGCCTTCCGGCCCTACGTGCTGACCAACGACGACTACTCAATCTACTATGGGTGGGACTTCTCACCGCAGGTGTGCGAGCGGTTCAAGGCGGAAACGGGGCTCGACGCGCCGACCGCGAAGCCGGAGCCCCAGCCGGGCACCATCAGCGACGACGACCCGTGGCTGCGCTGGTGCGCGTTCAGCCTTCAGGAGATCACCGGCGGCTGGAACCACGCCCAGACCCAGGGCGTGACCGAGGCGCGGGCCGATGCGCGGGTCGGGCCGATTCCCGGCGGCATGCAGATCCCTTACATCCACATGTGGGAAGCCGCCCAGTACCCGCCGTTGAACTTCGGGCCGAACGGCTTCAACCTGCTCTGCTGCTACTACTACAACACGTACTGGCAGCCGGTGATGACGAACACCTTCTGGATGGAGGTCGGGCGTCTCGCCAACCGGGACCTGCCGGAATGGTGCATGCCCGACCTGTTCATGACCGGGGGCTACGTCCGCAACAACCTCTTCCATCTCCTGGCCGGGGGCGTCCAGGGCCTGGCCTACTTCACCTACACCGAGCGCAATGCGGGCACCTGGGAGGAGGTCAAGCACCTCGCACCCCTCGTGCGGAGGATCGGTCCTGTCCAGGCCCGGCTGAAGCCCGCGCCCCGGAAGAGCCTGGGGCTCATGGTGTCGCTGACGACGCTGTGCTTCGAGCCGACCCATGCGCTGGACGTGGTCTATGGCTACGAGAACCTGATGCAGGCGCACTACGACGTGGAGGTGACGTGCGAGGAGGAGGTGCTTTCGGGGGAGGCGGACCGATTCGACGCGGTCCTGCTCTACGACGTGCGTTGGCTGCGGCAGTCCGTCCGTGACGCCCTCGCGAGTAGGCCGGCGAAGGGCGGGGCCGTCCTGCTCGACAGCACCGTGCCGTTCGACATCGCGGGCGCGAAGCGGGTGAACCTCGACATCGGCCTGGGCGAAGTCCGCCCGCCGGGCGAGGCCTCGACCCCCAACATCCGCACCTATGGCGATCCGGAACGGATCGGAAGGGTCCGGGCGGCGATGACCGAGTTCGTGCCGCCCGCCTTCGACTGCAACGCGACCACGCTCGTAGCGAACCGGTTCACGGCCGACGGCGTGCCCCACACGTGGTTTGTGAACGCCCACACGGGGGAGGAGTACATGTACTGCCGCGAGCGGATGGGCGCCGGCCACCCCGGCTCGGGCACGCCCGAGAAGATCGCGGAGCTGAAGGCCTGGGAGGCCCGCGAGATGGGGGCGGGGCCGTATCGCGCCGAAGTGACGCTGCCTGAGCTGCCGGGCGTCCCTTACGACCTCGTCTCCGGCCAACGGGTCTCGGTGCGGGATGCCGACCGCGGCCGGGCCCTCACCTTCACGATGGAGCGCTTCGGTGGCACCCTTGTGGCCTTCTACCCCCAGGCCATCGAGCGCGTCACTGTCAAAGGCCCCTCGTCGTTGGCGCCGCGTCAGGCGGGCGCCTTCCGCATCGAGGTCCTCGGCAATGCCGGACTGGTGCGTGCGCCCGTGCCCGTGGAGGTCACGCTTACCGGCCCCTCCGGGCACGTCAGTGTTCTGTCGGAGGTCCGGGCCGCGCAAGCGGGCGCCCTCGACTTCCGCTGGACGCCCGCCACCAACGACCCCCAGGGCCTCTGGACCCTCCGCGCCACGGAACTCGCGAGCGGCAAGTCCGGCGAAGTCAGGACCCGCGTGCGCTGACTCCCTGAACGTCACGCACGCGGGTTGATGACCGCCTTCACCGCTCGGCGGTCCTCCACATCGCGCAACGCATCCGCCGCTCGTGACAGAGGGTACTCGCCGCTGATGACGGTTCGCCAGGGGAAGGTCTCGCGGTGGCGGGCGAGGAGCTGCACGGCGCGGTAGAGGTGTGACAAGTCGATCCCCCAGCACGCTCGCACGTCCAGGTGCTTGCGGTTCAGGTCGGCGTGCGGGTTGATGGTCACGTCGCCTGCGTCGGTGTACTGGCCGACCACCACGTAGGTCCCCCCATCGCGCGTCATGCGCAGACCCTCGCGGATGGCCGAGGGCTCGCCCGTGCACTCGATGGTGATGTCGGCGCCGCGCCCGCTCGTCAGCCCGCGCACCGCCTCGGGGCGCTGCTCCGGCGCGAGGGCGTCGATGTCGATGGCGTGATCTGCGCCGAGCGCGAGCGCCACGTCGAGCCGCTTCTGCGGCGCACCAAGGACGATGATCGTCCCCGCGCCCGACAGCCTCGCGAGCGCCGTTGCCATCAGGCCGACCGGCCCTGAGCCCTGGATGGCGACGCTCGCCCCGAGCCTCACCTCCGCCCGGTCGATCGCATGGAGCGCCGTGGGCAGCGCACAGCCTCCGGCCATGTACAGCAGCGGGTCGAGCGCCTCCGGCAGGGGCACGATGCGCACGCCGGGCTTCAGGTAGATCCGCTCCGACCACCCGCCGAGCAGCCCCTCCTCCGCGCCGTAGGTGATGCCGTACACGCGGCGGCTCGGGCAGCGTGTCGAGGCCTTCGCGACGAGGCAGTACCAGCAACTGTGGCAGGTGCCGTGCACATCCAGGAAGGTGACGATCTCGCCGGGCAGCACCTCGCGCCCATCGACGTCGCGCACGCGGCCGTTCGTCTCAGCGACGCGACCGACGCTGATGTGGCCGGGGATGAGGGGGTACGGCACGCCCGCCAGCCGCCCGTGCAGGAGGTGCACGTCGGTGCCGCAGACCTCGGAGTAGAGCGTCTCCAGGGCCGCCGCTCCGGGCTCAAGCTCCGGCTCCGGGAAGCTCCGCACCTCCACCGGCCCTCCCGGCGCCACAATCACTGCCGCCTTCACCATGCCGTTGGCGTCCGCCTTGCTGTTGTCGTTCCCATCACCCATTGCCTATCACCCATCACCTCGGTACCTGGTAGTTCGGCGGCTCTTCGGTGATGGCGACGCCGTGCGGATGCGATTCCGCAAGGCCCGCGCTGGAGATGCGGATGAACCCGGCGGTCTCCTGCAGCTCGCGGATCGTGCGACACCCGCAGAAGCCCATCCCCGCGCGCAGGCCGCCTACGAGCTGGTGCACGACTCCGGCGACCGGGCCCTTGTAGGGGACGCGGCCCTCGATGCCCTCGGGGACGAGCTTGGCCTCGGTCTCGACATGGTCCTGGAAGTACCGGTCGCGGACCGTCGCGCGCTCCTTCATCGCGGCGATGGAGCCCATGCCGCGGTACTCCTTGTACGTGCGGCCCATGAAGAGGACGGTCTCGCCGGGGCTCTCCTCGGTGCCCGCGAAAAGGCTGCCGACCATGACGCCGTCGGCGCCCGCCGCCAGAGCCTTTGTGATGTCGCCCGAGTACTTGATGCCCCCGTCGGCGATGACCGAGACGCCGTGCTTGCGCGCTGCGCGCACGGAGTCCACGATCGCGGTGATCTGCGGCACGCCGGCGCCGGTGACGATTCGGGTGGTGCAGATGGATCCCGGGCCGATGCCTACCTTGATCGCGTTCACACCGGCCTTGATCACATCCTCCGCGGCCTCCGTGGTGCCGACGTTCCCGCCGATGAGGGGGATCTCCGGGTAGGCTTCGCGGAGGCGCGTAAGCATCTTCAGCACCCCCTCGCTGTGTGCGTGGGAGGTATCCATGAAGATCGCATCGACACCCTTCTCGATGACCGCCGCGACGCGCTCGAGAGTCTCCTCGCTGGCGCCAACCGCCGCCCCGACGCGCAGGCGGCCGAGGTCGTCCTTGCAGGCGTTGGGGTACTTGGCGATCTTCTCGATGTCCTTGATGGTGATCAGCCCCCGGAGGGTGAGGTCTTCATCGACGACCGGGAGCTTCTCGATGCGGTGTTGGTGGAGGATCTGGGCGGCCTGATCGAGGTTCGTGCCGACGGGAGCCGTTACGAGGTTCGCCGAGGTCATGACCTCGCTGACCTTGCGCTCCAGTTTCGTCTCGAAGCGCAGGTCGCGGTTGGTGAGGATGCCAATGAGTTTGCCGTCGCGGGTGATCGGCAGGCCGGAGATGCGGTAGTGACGCATCAAGTCGAGCGCTTCGCTGACGGTGGCGTCGGGCGGGAGCGTGACCGGGTCGATGATCATGCCGCTCTCCGACCGTTTGACCCGATCAACCTCCTTCGCTTGATCCTCGATCGGCATGTTGCGGTGAACGACGCCCATGCCGCCCTCGCGGGCCACGGCGATGGCGAGTTCGGACTCGGTCACCAGGTCCATCGGGGCGCTGAGCAGCGGGATGTTGAGGCGGATCGTGTCGGTCAGCGGGGTGCTGGTGTCCGCATCGCGAGGCAGCACCGACGAGCGGCGCGGAACCAAGAGGACGTCATCGAAGGAGAGTCCTTCCTTGCCGAAACGGTCGCTCATGTGCCGTGCCCTCCTCGGAGGATATCAACGCTATACGCTCTAGCGTGGGAAAGGGTCCGTGCGCGTGATCTCAATCGCCGACCAGAGGTCGGCTGCCGCCACGTCCGGGTCGCAGAGATACCGCCACGCCTCCGGCCGGCGATGCAGTTCGGCGAACATCGGTCTCCCGGCCACTAGCCCCAGCTCAGGCGCGTCCATCGGGCGCGCGTGCCTTAGGTGCTCCGGCGGGCACGCGTAGCGCGGGTTACGCTCGTAGCGCGGCCCCTTGTCGCCGACCTTCACGTAGCAGCACGGGCCGCGTGCCTCAATCGCGGGCTTGTAGTCCGACCTGAAGTCCGCGCTGATCCAGTTGCAGATGACCAGCGGCGCGTCGGTCACGTTCACCGTCCAGTGACCGTAGTCCGGCGGCAGCATCGCCTGTTCTCCAGCCTGCGCCCGCAGGAGGACTACGTCCTCCACGCGCATCTCGTCCGGGGCCGCGCCGGGGTCATCCACTCTTTGCAGAATGAACAGCGCGGAGCCGTGGAGGACCTCATACGCCTCGGGCCAGGCCACGGTCTTCCCCTCGATGCGCGGATGGTAGTGGCCGACGGTGCGCAGGTACTCGTCGCCGCAGCGGCCAGGCGGCAGTACCGTCAGGTCGTAGCGCCAGTTGCACTCGGTTCGCCCGTCGGTGGCCGCAAACGCGGCCACTCCGTTGTACATGTAGTACGCCGGGTCGGGGCCGTCGGCCTGAGGGTCTGCCAGGGCCTGGCGAAGCTCCGCCAGAGCACGGACGATGAGGCGTCCCGGCTGCAGTCGGTCCGCGAGGCATACCGCAAGGTCCGGGTCCGACTCATTGAGCGTAAGCGGCAGCCCCGACGTCGGCGCGAGGTCGATCATCCGGTCGGGCCTTCTCAGAACGGCATTGGGCGTGATGAATCACGCCCCTACACATGGGCGCGATGAATCGCGCCCCTACCTGAGGACGGTCTACGGTCGGTCACAGTGTAGGGCGCCCCCTGCACGCTCTCGGCAGCCTTCATGCCCAGGGCCGCGGCGCCCAGGACACCGGCCCGGTAGCCGAGTTCCGCCCGAACAAGCGGCGTGGTCTGAGCCTGAGGCACCACGTATGTTCCGAAGCTCTCCCGCAGGGGTTGCCACCAGACGTCGCCCGCTTCCGGCACGCCGCCGCCCAGTACGACGATGTCCGGGTCGAGCAGGCTGACGGCGTTGGCGATCGTCAGGCCGAGTGCGTGAGCGGCCCGGGCGACCAGGTCCCGGCAGGTCGCGTTCCCCGACTCCGCCGCTGCCGTCACCTCGCGGCCGCTCAACGCCAGGCCGGCCTCGCGGGCCATGCGCTCGATGGCGCTGCCTGAGGCCAGAGCTTCAAGGCAGCCCCGCTTGCCGCAGTTGCACGGCGGCCCATGCGGATCGAGCACCATGTGCCCGATCTCGCCGGCGCTGGTGGTGGCGCCATGGTGCACCGCGCCGTCGATGACGATGGCGCCGCCGATGCCGGTGCCGACGTTCACGTAGAGCACGGTTCGGCACCCGCGGCCTGCGCCGAAGAGCGCCTCGGCCAAACCGCCGGCGTTCGCGTCGTTGTCCAGCAGCGCAGGAATATCGAGTCGGCTCGCGAAAACCTCCGCCAGCGGGATGTCACTCCAGCCCGGCGAATGGAACGACTGCCGCGTCCGCTGGCGCGCGTAGTCAACCGGGCCGCCGAAGCCGAGGCCCAGGCCCGCCACCCTTCCGCCGGTGGCGCGGACGGACTCGAGCGCCGTCTCTGCCATCTCAAGCAGCACGGGAATGGCGGAGTCGGCGTCGCCCGGTGCAGCGCGCTCCTCGCTGAGTAGCAGTTGCCCATCGCCCGACGCGGCGCTGGCTGTCAACCGCGTGTTGCCGATGTCCAGACCGATGAACGCAAGATCGCTCACGTCGCGTGGCGTCTCCACGGACTATGGGTATTCGTCTCGGCCCCGCTCGTTCCTGCCTCGCGGGGCAACTCCGGGGAGCGCCGAACGCCGTCCACACTGCCAAGCCAGGGGGTGCGTGCGATGATCCATCGCGTCTGGTTGGTCTGCCACACCTGCAAGTGCGAGTTCCCGGTGGATGTGCTGCGCCTCCAGCAACAGCCGCAGCGCTCCTGCCCGAATTGCGCTCAGCTCTTCGACATCCGGGGCATGGGGCTCCTGGTGGCTGCACTGGACCAGCTCAACCAGGCGGCGGGAACCGTGAAGTTCCGCCTGGAGGGCGATCAGCGGATGCTGGAGATCGCCCGGGTCATCCGCGCCGCGCAGGCGATGACCGTGCCAAAGCCGACGGACTGAGGGGCGTCTGGCGTCCAGGAGGACAGGCATTCCTGCCTGTCCTCCCCAGGGACCCGAGGCTTGCCCGGACAGGCAGGAATGCCTGTCCTCCTGGGAACCCAACGAATCGCGACTGACCAACCACTACTCGCCGTAGTAGTATGCGTAGTCCCCGGTAGCCATCAAGGGACCGCCTTCGAGGATGCGCGCCTCGGCGTCCGTCGGGTTGATCTTCACGATGCGGATGCGTCCCAGCTTGCGCCGCGTGACGTTGCCCTCCCTGTCCACGCTCACGCGGTAGACGTCCATCTCCATCTTCGGCGTGACCGCCGACTCGCTGCCCAGCGTGACCAGCACGCGGTCCGGGGCCAGCTTCGCCAACACCTTGGCGTGGATTAGGGGCGTGAGTGCCTCCCCGGCCACCCCCTCGCTCGGTGGCTCCTCTGGCTCCGGTCGGATCGTCACCGTGCCTCTTGGCGGCGCAGGGGTACCCGCGGTCTCGGTTCCCCCGGACGTTGCACCCCCACCCGCGCGGCCGCCCGTCCGGGGGCCTTCGGTCACGATGCCGGACGCCCTCGGCTCCGCGACGGGGAGCTTCATCCCGGGCTTCAGTTCGGCAGGCGGCGTTGTCGTGCGCGGAAGGCTCTCACCCATATCGACCGGCGGCAGAAGCGCCTCGCCCGGGCGGCTCGTCGTCGAGAGTTCCTCTCCGGTCGGCGCTGCGGCGCCCGGGAGGTCCTGCGTGGAGGGCAGCATCACTCTCGGCGTCGTGACCTCGACCTTCACGCCCGTGGCCGACTCCACCGCCTTGCGCACGGCCTCATCCAGAGCGGCCACGAGGACGACGCGCTGCTCCGGCTCCGTCGCGTCCACATGGTTGCCTGTCCCGTCCGCGCGTTTCTTGAGGTTGCCGGTGGGGCCGTCCACCATCTCCAGAGAGAGCGTAATCGACGCCGAGCGCCGTGCCGCGTCATAGACCAGGCTCCGCACGCCTCCGTGCACCACCAAGTCGGCCTTCAGCACATCGGCCACGAGCTGCAGGTGCCCGACCCCAAAGGGCGGACGCAGCTGGCGCTTGGCCAGCTCGTCGCGGACGAGGCCGTACTCGATCACCTGGTACCGGCCGGTAGCCGCGAAGGCCTCGGCGACCAACCGTGCGGCGGTCACGCCGAAGTCCGGCGGCGCTCCGCCGACGACCGCCCGGAAGTCCAGCACCGCCACCTTCGGCGCTTTGGCATCCGCCGCCAGCGCGAGCGCCGGCAGCACGGCCAGGAGAACGACCAGCGCAGGCAGGAGCCTGCGCCGGTGGGGAACGGCGACTTCGGGGACAGACAACGAAACTCGCAACGACGGGAGTTCCGTCGTCAGTCCCCGGTGCTCGACTGTGCTCATGGTTGTAGCCCCGCGAGCTGCGCGGCGGACAGGTGCGTGAACCCCGTATCGCCGACGCGGATGTTGCTTGCGCCCAGTCGGTAGATGACCCGCGGCCCCTGGGCGAAGTAGCGTGCCAGATCCGGTCGTGTCGTGATGAGCTGGACGAACGCCTCGCTGTCCCGCTGAACCTCGAGCGTCGCGAGCTGCGGATCGTAGCGCGAGTCGGTCCAGGTGCCGGTCTGCGGATCGTAGTAGAAGGTCGCCCGACCGATGTTCTGGACGTTGCGCTGGTTCAGCCGCAGCTCCCCGTCATTCACCTGCATCCCGCGGATGCCCTGCGCACCGGTTATCGCATCCGCTCCCGCCTCCTTGCGCATCCATCCGGTTCCGAGCGCCATGCCGGGTTCCGGTGCGGCTGGGTGAGCAGCTACGCCCGGCATGCCCCCACCCATGCCGCCGCCTCCCGGCGCTCCGGGCATTCCCATCATGCCGGCGCCGCGGGCATCGAGGCCCGAGTACGCCGACTCGGAGAGGCCGCCGTAGCCTCCGCCCCCGTACGCGCCGAACATGTCGTGCGCGCGCTGGGCGTCCCGGAAGGCGCGGCGCGTCTCTTCGGGGCGCCGGGCGATGACCCGCTCGTCCTCGTTCACCAGGAAGGACGTGTACGGCGTGACGATTCCGTACGTCAGCGCCAGATCGACGATCTCGTCCTTCAGCTCCCTATTCTCGCCCTTCAGCCGGATTTCGTCAAGCAGATAGCCGACCTTCCGAATCGCCCACAGGCGCGGGATGAAGCCGAACGACTCCGCGCGCTGAGGGAGGTAGACGTTGTAGGTGAAGCGCTCCCGGCCCTTGGCCGTCTCGCCGGTGAGTGTCAGCTTCGCGTCGCCCTCTCCGTCGTAGCGACCGAGCACGCGCAGTTCGGTGCCGTAGAACAGGTCACCGAGCTTCGTTGGGTACACGTCATAGGTCTTGACGCCGTCGATGTCCATCTCGATGTCGGTCAGCACCGGGCGGCTGACCTTGGCGTAGAAGCTGGACACCTTCAGCTCGATGTCCTCTTTGGGCCGCACATACTCGGCGGCGCCACCGTTGTCGCGGGTCACGCGGTCCAGCAACTGCGCATTGACCTCGTCGCCCACCCCGAAGGTGAAGATGCGGTCATCGTCGTCGTTCTCGTCGCCGATGAGGTCCACCAGCTTGTCCGTGTCCGTCTCGCCGACCGTTGGGTAGCCGTCGGTGAGGAACAGCACCATCGAGGGGCGAGTCGAGCTGTGCAGCATCTTCAGGGCGCGCGTCATCGCCTCCTCGATGTTCGTGCCGCCGACCGCCTTCATCTTCTCTACGAAGTCGATGGCGTTCTCGACCGTGTCGTCGTTCGCCTCGACCAGCTCGTCATCGAACTCGCGGAGGCTCGTGGCGAAGGTGATGACGTTGAACCGGTCCGCCTTCGCGAGGTTGTCCAGGCAGAAGACCAGCGCGCGCCGCGCCTGGTCGATCTTGTCCCCGGCCATGCTGCCGGACGTGTCGAACACGAAGACGATGTCCTTGGCCGGCAGCTCCTCCTCGCCGAAGCCGGTCTTGGGCGCCAGCAACACCAGGAAGAAGCCGTCCTCGCTCCGCTCCCGGTGCGCGATCAGGTTCGCGCCGAACTCGTCCTGGGAGGTGGCATAGTAGAGCATGAAGTCCCGGTCCGCCGAGACGCTCTTGCCCTCGAACCCCACGCGCGCCTCATAGTCGGACTTGCGCACCGTGTCCACATCATGCGTCGGGGAGTAGATCGACTTCAGCGGGATGTCCGACTTCAGGGTGATGTCGAGGACCAGCTCCCCGATCGGGCTGGCGTCCGCCCGCGCCGTGTGCAGCGGGTAGACGACCTGGGTAAGGCCTGCGTCACGCTTGAGGAGCTGCTCGTAGCTGAGCTGGATGCGCGTGTCGCCGTTCGGCGGAATCGGGAAGATGCTGGCCTGGAACAGGTCGCAGCCGACGTACTCCAGCAGGGCGGGGTCGCGCTGCCGGTTGACGATCCGGTCGTAGATCTCACGCGCCTGCTCCTTCTTCAGGATCTCCCCCTCGAGCTTCTTGCCGTCGGCGTACATCGTGAAATCGTGGATGGCCGTGGACTCGGGTAGCGGGAAGAGGAAGGTCCCCTCGATTCGGCGGCCGTGTTGGTTGTGGAAGACGATATCGACCCCGACATCGGCAACCTGCTTGTCGATGTCGATGTCAACCTTGCACGAACTGATCTCCAGCGGCTCGCCGCGCCCGTCCGGCGGCGGGACGGGGATGATGATCGCCCGCTGGGCGCAGGCTACGGACGTCAGGAGCAGCACGACGATCCCGGTCAGCAGTAGACAATGGAGCACGCGTCTCATGTCAGGTTCACCCCCACGACGACGCTCAGGTTGGTCCTATCACCGAGATAGACTACCGGGGCGCAGGCTGGGTTTACCGCCGCCGGAAACGTTGAGGCCGATCCCGGCGGTGCAGGATCGGCCCCATGGCATGCCTCTCGCTCCCAGGGCAAGAAGCTAACCGCCGCCCGTGGATGTCCCGCGCGTGATCCTGAACACGCCGGCCTCCTCCTCCACCTGATAGCCACCCTCCTCGGCCACGGCGCGCAAGGCGGCCCGGGCCGGTACGCCGCGAACATCCTGGCTGATTCTCTCTTGGCCGAGACCCTCGGCCATCTCAATCCGCAGGCCCGCCTGCCTGGCGATGTCGAGCAGCGCCTGGCGCACCGGGGCCTTCCTGAAGACGAGGTTCACCGGCTTGTCCGCCGCCGAGGTCGGCGCGGGGGCCGGGGCCGGCGCGCCGGCGGCGCGGAAGTTCGGGATGAAGGCCTTGACGTTCGTGTTGCCGCCCGGAGCGTCGGACTGCACGTCGATCCGCACCTCGTGCAGGCCCGCCTGGGAGGCCGTCATCGGCACCGGCACGCGCACGACGTCGCCCGCTCGCAGAGGCCCGCTGTAGAGCACGCCGCCGGGCTTGTCGATCGTCAGGCCCTCGTCGCCG
>Ga0194125_10007262_pt1 | contig 16035 bp, 14 predicted proteins | sample TA2KigC250mmetaG_FD_148626 | JGI IMG/M metagenome (GOLD analysis project Ga0194125, IMG submission 148626) | Freshwater microbial communities from Lake Tanganyika, Tanzania - TA2015034 Kigoma Deep Cast 250m | ecosystem: Environmental > Aquatic > Freshwater > Lake | place: Tanzania: Lake... | reverse complement strand
TGAGATCGCGGGGATCACCGCCCGGCGGTGCGACTATGAGGCCATCGAGTCGAACCCAGTCCGCTGCGCCGATCCCGAAGCGGCCGAGCAGATGGTCCGGGCGATCCTGGCGGCCAAGGATGACAACGACTCGGTCGGCGGGGTCGTGCAGCTCGAGATCCACAGCCTGCCGGCGGGCTTGGGCGATCCGGTGTTCCAGAAGCTCGATGCCCGCCTGACCGCGGCGATCATGACCATCGGGGCGATCAAGGGCATCGAAGTGGGCGACGGCTTCGCCCTGACACGGCGGCGCGGCAGCCAGTCCAACGACGCCATGGCCGAGCGCAGCTTCGTGAGCAATCACGCCGGCGGCATCACCGGCGGCATCTCCACCGGCCAGCCCGTGGTCCTGCGAATCGCGGTCAAGCCCACGTCGTCGATTGCCAGGCCGCAACGAACACTGGACACCCGTTTGCAGGACCGGACCATCGAAACCCACGGTCGGCACGACCCGTGCATCGTGCCCCGCGTGATCCCGGTCATCGAGAGTATGGCGGCCCTGGCCCTGCTCGACGCCTGGGAGGTGCAGGACCGCCTGTGCCCCGGGTGGGAGCGGCGGTAGCGGCAGAAATCCGAAATCCGAAACTCGAAATTCGAAACAAATCTAAATGATCCAAACAGGTATTTGGCAGGAGAATGAATCATGCTCGGATGTCACTTTGGACGTTGCCTTCAGTTGACCGTCGCCGGCGGGTCATACCAGGAAGGACTCACCAGTGTCCTGCAGGGCGTACCGCCGGGAATGCTGCTCAGCGAGCAGGAGATCTATGGCGATCTGCTCCTGCGCAAGCCCGGGGCGGATGAGCTGTCCAGCCCGCGCAAGGAGCCGGACCTGCCGGTTCTCTACACCGGCATCAACCCGGCCGACACCATCGAGAACGCCGGCAACAAGAACCACACCAACGGCACACCGTTGACGATCCTGATCCCCAACCTGGACCGCCACTTCATTCATATCAAGCAGTACCAGGACACCAACCGCACCCCCCGGCCGGGACACGCGTCCTACGCCAGCTTCGTCAAGTACGGCCCGGACGACGACGCGGTCGGCGCGGGCATCTTCAGCGGGCGGTACACCGCGACGATCGTGGCCGCGGGCTCGGTGGCCAAGAAGGTCCTCAAGCAGTGCGGCATCGAGGTGTTCGCGTACGTCAAGGAGATTGCCGGGGTCCGCTGCCCGGAGGTGCCCCACGACCGGACGCTGGCCACGACCGCGCGTTACAAGACCATGCGGCACGATCTCGATCCGTTCTACCAGGAGCTCTACGTCCGGGGCCGGCTGCACATGGACATGCGCTTCCTGGAGAAAGCCGCCGTGCTGGCGCAGGTGGAGAACGAGATCGACGCGATCCGCGACAGGGCGCCCCAGATGGCCCCCGAAGCCGTGCGGGACAAGTACGGCGTCCATCACGTCGTCAACTGCCCCGACCTGGGGGCCGCCCAGGCGATGGTCGACGCCTGCAACCGCATCTCGCAGACCGGCGACTCCGCCGGCGGCGTGGTCGAGGTCGTCGTGACCGGGGCGCCCGCCGGACTCGGCGAGCCGGTGTTCTACAAGCTCGACGCGGAGCTGGGACGGATGCTCGGCATCGGCGCCGTCAAGGGCGTCGAGGTCGGCGCCGGCTTCGCGGTCAAGGACATGACCGGCTATCAAAACAACGATCAGATGCGGTCCGTGGACGGCACAGTGGTCTTCGACTCGAACCGCGCGGGAGGCATCACGGGCGGCCTGGCCACCGGACAATCCATCGTCGTCCGCCTGGCGGTCAAGCCCACCCCGACCATTGCCAAGCCCCAACACACGATCGACAAGTACACCCTGGAGAACAAGGACCTGGCCGCGATCACGCGACGCGACCCGACGATCGTGGCCCGCATCTGGCCGGTCGCCGAGGCGTACACGGCCCTGGTGATTCTCGACCACCTGATGATGCACTACGGCTATCAAGCCCTGCGCTGCAAGGTCGAGCAGGCGTAAGCGGCGTACCGGCCCGGGCGGCCGCCACAAATGGGGACCTGTCGTTTTGTGCCGAAAAGAGTACCGGACCCCTTCCGTTTTGCCCGACAATGGCCGAGATGAAGGTCGCCAGCTTCAATGTCAACTCGGTCCGGACTCGCTTGCCCATCGTTCTGGCGTGGCTGCGCGAGCGCCGGCCCGACGTCCTCGCCCTGCAGGAGACCAAGGTCCAGGATGAGAACTTCCCCCGCGCGGCATTCGAGGAAGCCGGCTACACGTGTGTTTTTCGCGGGCAAAAGAGCTACAACGGCGTGGCGCTGGCCGCCCGGCACGAGATCGGCGCGGTCGAGTTCGGCCTGCCGGACGAGCCCCGGGAGGAAGCGCGCCTGCTGAAGGCGCGCCTCGGCACGATGATCGTGGTCAATACCTACGCGCCGCAGGGCTATCTGGCCGACTCCGACCGGTTCCGGCACAAGCTGGATTGGTACGCGCGTCTCCGGAACTACTTCCGCACGTATTTCAGCCCCGCGGACCCGATCCTCTGGGTGGGCGATCTGAATGTCGCCCCCCTGCCGATCGACGTGTACGATCCGGTGGCGCTGGCCGGGCACGTCTGCTATCACCCCGCCGTGCGCGAGGCGTTCGAGGAGATCGTGCGGTGGGGATTCACCGACGCCTTTCGCCTGCACTGCCGGGAGGCGGGCCAGTATACCTTCTGGGACTACCGCCTGCGGGGCGCCTTGCAGCGCAACCGCGGCTGGCGTCTGGACCACATCCTGGCCACCCGGCCCCTGGCCGAGAGATGCACCGCCTGCTACATCGACCTTGAGCCCCGCCTCGCGCCCCACCCCAGCGACCACACCCCCATCGTCGCGGAATTCGAGGGCGGATAACGGAGTTCCGAGGCCGCCCTGCTCATTCGTGGCAGAGGAACAAACGCGGTTCTCGCGCAAAGACGCAAAGCGCGCCAAGGGAGAAGGAGGACGGCGAACCCTAACGCCGGGCCGGGAAGGTGCGGTGCTCGGCGACGTAGCGGGCGACGGTGGCGACGGTGTCCACCCAGAGGCCGTTCCGAGGGTCGCGGACGTATTCGCAGAAGGCCCGCAGGGTGTCGGTCCGCACCGCCTGGCGGCCGCTCTCGCCGACGTTGTGGCCGCAGAGGACGAGCCAGAAGCCGTGCTGGACCGTCTGGTCGATCAGGGCCTTGAGCTGGTCCCAGGTCAGGCCGTCGAGCTCCATCGTCATCAACTGGGCCAAGTCGCAGAACGCGGGGTCGGTGGGGGCCTCATCCCGCCAGCCGCGGCCGGCGAGGAAACGCGACGCGACCAGAGGCACATAGCTGCGGGCTTCGACGCCTCGGCCGACGAACTTCTGGCCGCAGGGGTAGGCGAACGTCACGGGGCGGACGCCCAACAGCTTCTCGATCTCGGCGTTCGCCTGGTCCAGCTCCGTTGCCATCTGGTCGAGCGTGTAGTCCTCCAGGGCCTTCTCCCGCGAGAACGGGAAGTTGCCGGTGCAGGGATGGCGGACCGAGTGATTGCCGATCTCGTGGCCGGCGGCGAGGGCGGCCTGCCACGCGGGAAGCTTGGCCCGCAGGGCCGGAAGCGAGACGTAAAAGGTCGCCTTGATGCCGTAACTGTCCAGCAGCGGGATGCCGATATCCGCCTGGCTCGCACGGGCATCGTCGAACGACAGGCTCACCGCCGCCCGTCGGTCTTCGGGCCAGACGAACGCCAGCGGCGGCAGGGGCTCGTGCGGCAACGGCGCCTCGACGCCGGCGCCGGGACCGGGCACCTGGACCCGCGCGCACGAAGACAGTCCCACCACGCTTACGCTCACTGCGACAACCACGAGGATCGTTTTCATGATCGCTCCCCTCTCATTGCGAGCGGAGCGAGGCAATCTCCCACCCCTGGGATCGAGATTGCTTCGTCGCTGCGCTCCTCGCAATGACATAATCAGGCTCATTCTGTTAGAGGCGTTACAGGCCGTAGAGTTCCTCATCCTGCAGGACCGCGAACCCGGCCTGCCGGACGACCTCCTCGGCCTTCGCCATCTGCGCCTTGTCGATCTCCACGCAGCAGATGCCGGTCCGGTGCGGCTGCAGGACGAAGCCGTAAGCGTCCAGGACGTTGATATTGTCCGCTGCCAGTGCGGAGGTCAGCTTGTAGAAATTGCCGGGCTGGTCGGGCACGGAGACCGCGAGAACGTCCTTGAGGGCGCAGGCACAGCCGACGTCGGCCAGCGCCAGGTAGGCGTCGTTGGGCTTGTCCACGATCAGCCGCAGCAGGCCGTAGTCGCCCCGGTCCTGGATGGTGAACGCCCGGATGTCGATGCTGCTCCGGTGCAGGTTCTGGGCAATCGACTGCAGCCGGCCCGGGCGGTTCTCGACAAATATGGTCAACTGCTTCGCCATAAAAACCCCGGAATTGATTATCGATTATTGATGATTGACTATTTTCAGAGGAATCCGGACTTCTTCCTCAATCATCCATTATCCTTCATCCATCATCAATGGTTTTTCAGTCTTTCGGCCGTTCGTCGACGACGCGCTTGGCCTTGCCCTCGAAGACGGGCAGGGCGCCGGGCTCGTGCAGTTCGACGCCGGGCGTGATCACGATGGAGGCCCGCAGCTCCTCCACGATCCGGTGCTTCAGGGCTTCGAGCCTGGCCACCTCGCCGAGGAACAGCTTCGGATAGATCTCGACCTTGACCGTCAGGCGGTCCAGCGAGCCCTTCTTGTCCACGTGGATCTGGTAATTGGTCGCGACCTCCGGGATCTTCATGATCTTCTCCTCGATCTGGGAGGGGAAGACGTTGACGCCGTTGATGATGAGCATATCGTCGGTGCGGCCGAGGATGCGCGAGAGGCGCCGGTGCGTCCGGCCGCAGTCGCAGCCCTCGGGATGGAGGAACGCCAGGTCGCGGGTGCGGTAGCGCAGGATCGGGGTCGCCCGGCGGACGAGGTTCGTCAGGACGAGCTCGCCCTGCGCGCCGTCCTGGAGAACTTCGCCGGTCTTGGGATCGATGATCTCCGCGATATACGCGTCCTCCCAGACGTGCATGTCCTTCTTGCAGACGCACTCGAAGGCCACGCCGGGGCCGTTGAGCTCGCTGAGGCCGTAGGAGTTGTAGGCGTCGATCCCGAGCAGGTCCTGCAGCTTGCGGCGGGTGTTCTCGGAATGGGGCTCGGCCCCGATGAAGGCCTTGCGCAGGGCCAGGTCCCGGCGCTCGATGCCGTCCTCGCCCAGGCGCGAATGGATGTGCAGCAGGTAGCTGGGCGTGATGTGTACGACGGTGGTCTGGAAATCCTTCATCGTCTGGATCTGTCGCTTGGTGTTGCCGCCGCCGATGGGGATGACCGTCATGCCGACGCGCTCGGCGCCGTAGTGCAGGCCCAGGCCGCCCGTGAACATGCCGTAGGTCATCATGTTCTGGAAGATGTCACTGTCCGTGGCCCCGGTCGCAACGATGCTACGGGCGAGCAGGTCCGTCCAGTTGTCCACGTCATCCCGGGCGAAGTAGATGACCGTCGGGATGCCGGTCGTGCCGCTGGAGGAATGGACCCGCAGAACCTCTTTCATCTCCACCGCCAGCAGGCCCCTGGGGAAGCTCAGGCGCAGGTCGTCCTTCGTCGTATAGGGAATGCGTTGGAGATCTTCCAGGCTCCGGATATCGTCGGGAGCCTTGATTCCGACCTGTGCGAGCTTCTTGCGGTAAAAGGGAGTCCGCAGGGCCCAGCCGATGGTCGTCCGCAGCCGCTCCCGCTGCAACTGCTCCAAGCGGCTCCGCTCGGCCGTCTCGATCTCTTTGTTCCAGAATGGGGTAGCCATTGGCGATTTGTGAATTGTGAATTACGATTCATGATTTGCGATCCGCCCCACGGCATCGAGCCGAAATCGTAAATCATAAATCATGACTCGTAAATCAAAGTCCTTCGATATCTTTCTCGGCGACGATGCGGATGTTGTTCTTGGCCAGCACCTGCTGGGCGAATTCCGTGTCTTCGAAGCGCATGACCAGCAGGGCCTTGTCACTGAACTTCTCGACGAAGCCGTACATGTATTCGACGTTCACGTCGTTGTCGGCCAGAATCTTGAGGATGGAGGCCAGGCCGCCCGGCTGGTCCGGGACCTCGATCGCCACCACGTCCGTGAAGTTGGCGACGAAGTGGTGGTCCCGCAGCAACTGGATGGCGAGGTCGGACTTGTCCACCACGATGCGCAGGACGCCGAAGCTCTCGGTCTCCGCGATGGTCAACGCGCGGATGTTCACGTGGTTCGTGCCGAGCAGCGAGCAGACGTCGTACAGGCGGCCCTTGCGGTTCTCGAGAAAGATCGATATCTGCGTGATTTTCATCGGCGGACTCCCTACCTACAGTGCCCGTTTGTCGATGATGCGCTTGGACTTGCCCATGCTCCGCTCGATGGTCTTGGGCTCGACGAGCGTGACCTTGACCCCGATGGACAGGACGTTCTCGATTTCCTTGCGGATCTTGTCGCGGATCTCGTTGAGCCGTTTGATCTCATCGGAGAAGAACCGCTGCTCGACCTCGACCTTCACCTCGACCTCGTCGAGCTTGTGGGCCTGGCGGTCGACGATGATCTGGTAGTGCGGCTGGGTGCCCTCGATCCCGACGAGCACGTGCTCGATCTGCGACGGGAACACATTGATGCCGCGGACGACGATCATGTCGTCGGTGCGGCCCTTGATCTTGCTGATGCGCGGGCTGGTCCGGCCGCACCGGCACTTGTCGAGGCGCATGCTGACGATGTCGCGCGTGCCGTAGCGGATCAGCGGAATTCCCTGCTTGGTCAGCGTGGTGATCGTCAGCTCGCCGTCCTCGCCTTCCGGGACCGGCGCGCCGGTCTTGGGGTCGATGATCTCGGGATAGAACACGTCGCTGAAGATGTGCAGGCCGTCCTTGTGGTGGCACTCCTGGGCGACGCCGGGCCCGATGATCTCGGACAGGCCGTACACGTCGGTCGCCAGCATGTTCCAGGCGCTCTCGATCTCCTGGCGCATGGCCTCGCTCCAGGGCTCGGCCCCGAAGATCCCGATCTTCCAGTTGCCCTGGGTCGGATCGTAACCCAGTTCCTTGGCCTCCTCGGCCATGTAGAGCGCGTAGCTCGGGGTGCAGGCGATGATCCGGGCGTTGAAGTCCTGCATGAGCTTGAGCTGGCGGGCGGTCTGGCCGGAGGAGGTTGGGATGATCCGCAGGCCCATCTCCAGGGCGCCGTAGTGGAAGCCGAGGCCGCCGGTGAACAGGCCGTAGCCGTAGGCGATCTGGATCGTATCGCCCGGCACGGCGCCGGCACAGCCCAGCACGCGGGCCATGACGTCGCCCCAGAGCTTCAGGTCGTCTTTCGTGTAGCCGACGAGCGTCGGGTTGCCGGTCGTGCCGCTGGAGACGTGGATCTCCCGGATATGGTCCTGCCCGACGGAGAACAGGCCAAACGGGTAGTGATCCCGCATATCCTCCTTCGTCGTGAACGGCAGCCGCCGGATGTCGTCGATCGACTTGATGCGATCCGGCGTGACCCCGGCCTTGTCCAGCTTCTGCTTGTAGACGGGGCAATTGTGATAGATGTACGGAATGAGTTTCTTGAGATAGCCCGACTGCAGCTCCTTCAGGTCCGCCGGGGCGGCACATTCGACATCTTCTCTCCAAATCATGACTGACCCAGCTTTCTTCCGTCCAGGAATACCTTCTTGTTCTCTTCGACACCCTTGCCCCTGAAGACCGTCTCGATCGCCTTGATCCAGTGTTCTTCCTTGATCGGCAGCCTGGTGGAGAGCACGCCGACCAGGCAGGTGTTCAGGCCGCGCGGATTGTCGGCCATCGCCTGCGTGGCCCGGTCCAGGTACGCGGTCAGGTCGATGCCCTCTTTCTTGAGGAAGGTCTGGAGGCGCGGATGTTCCTCCAGATGGAAACACATCAGGACATCCGCCCCGCCGGCCGGGACCAGCGGGGAGTAGACCCGCTTGCCGAAGCGCACGTGGGATTCGACGGAGCCGCCCCGCTGCGCCATGCCGTGGACTTCGGACTTCTTCACGTGATAGCCCGCGAACACGGCGGCCCAGCCGCAGATCTCGGAGGCCTTGAGAATCCCCTGCCCGCCAATGCCGCCGAATGTAATGCTATAAACCTTATCGCTCATACAGTGCCTTCATCGCAAAGTGCCAGGCAACCCGCCCGAGGCGGGAAATTCCAAGCACCAAATTCCAAACAAATTCCAAACCCAAAATTCCAATGCTCGAAACACTGTCGCACCGATCAACGACCCGTCGTCCCGTTTGGAGCTTTCTTCTGTTTTCGTCATTGGAATTTGTTTGGAATTTGGTGCTTGGGATTTGGGATTTCTCCTTTTCCTGTTCCGCAGGATTACCTTCTCAACAATTTGCACGGATGCCGGGCGATGATGACCGACAGGGCGTCCTCGTTCACCCGCGTTTCGAGGAGCGTCCGGAAGGCCTCCAGGTCCTTCGGGTCCACGACATCGACGTGGTCCACGCCGCACGCCCGGCACACATCCTCGAGGATGAGCTTCTTCGTCGGCTCGTTGCGGATGGTCAGGCCGGTCGCGGGGTGCTGCTGTCCTCCGGTCATGGCCGTGGTGGAGTTGTCGAGAATCAGGATCACGCCCTTGGCCTTGTTGTACGCGGCGTTGATCAAGCCGGTGATCCCCGAGTGGACGAAGGTCGAATCGCCCAGAACGCCCACGATCTTCTTGCCCGGGGCGCCCTTGCGCAGTCCCTCGTTGAACGTGACGCCGGCGCCCATGCAGAGGCATGAGTGCAGGGCGGACATGGGCGGCAGACAGGCCAGCGTGTAGCAGCCGATATCGCCGGCCACGTACACGTCCAGCTTCTTGAGGGCGGCGAAGCTCGCCCAGTGCGGGCATTCGGCGCACAGCCGGGGCTTGCGCTTGACGACCTTGACTTCCTGCTTGGCCCGGCCCGCGACGACCGCCGGGATCAATTCCGGCGCCAGCTCGCCGATCCGGAACGAAGGATCTTTGGCCGCGGCCTTCACGCCGAGCATGCGGAGGTGGTCCTCCAGGAAGGGGTCCAGCTCCTCGACCACGACGAGCTTCTTGACCGTTTTGGCGAAGGCCTTGATCTTGTCGTCGCAGAACGGGTAAATCATGCCCAGCTTCAGGTAGGAGGCGTCGGGATAGTGCTCTTTGAGGTACTGGTAGGCGACGCCGGCGGTGATGAAACCGAGCTTGCCGTCGCCCTTTTCGATGCGATCGAACCGGGTCCGCTCCGACAACGCCTGAAGCTGCCGGAGCCGCTGCTCGACGAAGATATGCCGCTGGTAGGCATTGCCCGGGACCATGACGTACTTGGGGATGTTCCTTTCGAGCTCGGGTCGCGGCGGGACCCGGCGTTCCTGCAGGACAATATTCTCACTCGTGTGCGAAACGCGCGTGGTCATGCGCAGCAGGACGGGCGTATCGTACCGCTCGCTGATCTTGAACGCCTCTTGCACGTACTGACGGGCCTCGGCCGGGCTGGCCGGCTCGAGCATCGGCAGCTTGGAGTAGAGGGCAACCCAGCGGGTATCCTGCTCGTTCTGCGAGGAGTGCATCCCCGGGTCGTCGCAGACCACGATGACGAACCCGGCCAGGATGCCGGTGTAGGAGGCCGTCATCAGCGGGTCCATCGCGACATTGAGTCCGACGTGCTTGCACGCAAACAGGCTGCGGGCCCCGCCGATGGCCGCGCCGAGGGCAACCTCGAAGGCCACCTTCTCGTTGACCGACCACTGGGCATCGACCTCCGGGAACCGCGCCAGGGCCTCCAGGATTTCGGTGGAAGGCGTCCCCGGATAGGCACACGCCACGCTCAAGCCAGCCTCATAGGCCCCGCGCGCCAAGGCTTCATTTCCCGACAACAACGCTTGATTCGAGCTACTTGTTCTTGCCATAGACCCTGCATTATAGGGAAATCGTCAACCGATTCAAGAAGTCCGCGCAAGAAAAAAGTCCCCGGAAAGCCCGGGGACTTTGTATGTCTTCACCCTCGGACGCGGCCACGTCAGAAAATGTACTCCACGTTGAACCGCAGGAAGTAGGCGTTATCGTCGCTCGGCGCCACGTAGTAGCTGTTGGCGTTGAAGAAGTACTCCGCCAGGAAGTGGCCGTAGAGTTGCTCGCTGAACTTGTACCGCAGCCAGCTCGTCAGCAGATGGCCGCGGAAGCGGTTCGCGGACGACGTGGCGATCCGGGGATCCGTGGTTGGCGTGTTCTTGTCCGCCCAGAGAGCATGATAGTCCCCCGTCAGCGACCACTGTTTGTTGATGTTGAACCTGTGACCCACGTTCAGGCGGTGCAGGTTGGTCGTGCTGGAAATCTGCGTCTCGTAACTATACGTGTAAATCAGCAACTCGCTCCAGCGCGGCCACTCGCCCCAGAGCAGGTCGAACTGCTCATCCGTGCCCTGCGTACCAGGATCGTCGCCGGACGCGTACTCATAGGTCACGTGCGTCGCATGGTCATGCGGGTCTTTGAACTGGTACTCCAGCGTCGACAGGGTGCCGTACGCGACGATGTCGCGCTCCGCCCCAACGTCCCCCAAGCCAAAGAAAGGATTGGTCGGTGCCCCACCACCGATGTTCGGCAGGTTCGCGGTCCGGGTGCCGCGTTGGATTGCGCCTTCGGCCCGGTATTTCCAATGGTCTCCCTGCGTGCCCGCCACTGCAGCACCGAGAGTGAAGGTCTCCGCTTTGCGACTCCAACCGTACGGGAAGTTGCTGAGTTGTTCGTCGATGGGATTGTCGTTCTTATAAATGAGAAAGCCTTCAAGCTGGACGGGTTTCCAGGAGGTATTGGTCAGGTAGAAGATCCCGGCGTGCTCATCCTGCTCGGTCACGCCGCGGCGTTTGTCGCCGAGGGGCTTCAGGATTCCGGTGCGGCGTGCCTCCTGGTTGATGTAGGCGACGTCGATCTTGGTATTTGTGTCCCCCCAGTCATAGGTGAAGCGGGCGGCGTCAAAGGCGCCGACCGTCCGCGAGCCGTCCAGCGGCGTACCGTCCAAGACCAGCCAGCCCACCCCGAACATCATGTCCTGGCGGCCCAGCGTCGCGCCCAAAGGCGTGCCGCCGATGTTGCGGATGTTGACATTGAACCAGTCGAACAGGGCTTCGTCGGGGTTGAACTCCGTCACCCGCGGGCGATCCGCCGCAAACGCCGGGTTCAGGATGTGGGTCCTCCCGTCCGGCTGCTGCCACGTCCGGAATTCCCACACCAGCCGCGTGTTGAGACTGATGTCCTCGTTCACCTTCCATTTCGTCCACCACCGCGTGCGGTACCGCTGGTACAGCCAATCATCCGTTTTCCGGCCCTGGGCATCGCGCGCATCGTCATTCAGGGTCTGCCAGTTCTCGCCGGCCTCGATGCGGAACCGATGATCCAATCCCATACTCAGCCAAGGGGCGGGGTTGTGGAGTGTCTGCCAGAGTTCCGGCCAGAACAGCTCCTGATGCGCCGGGGCAGCCGGTGCGGCGGCCTTGGCGGGTTCTTTGGCGGGCGCGGGCGCCGCGGCGGCAAACACTGCCGAGCCGGCGACGGCGGTTACGAAGGCCACGATCAATCCGGCTCTCCACACTTGCTTGTTCATGTGCTTCTCCTTACCTCCCAGAGTAATGGACACCACCGGCCAACGCCTCTGGCCACGAGACGCTACACGCTCATGGGATACATCGGCCTTGATACTCAACGAACGAAACGGTCACACGAGGAGGGACGGACAAGGCGCTCCAACCGGGCAAGCCGGCCGGCCCTGCGTCTATGCTTCTCCCCTTCGTGTATCCAACACACCGCCCTGCGTTAGGGCCTTATTCTCTCACCACCGTGCTTGGGGACGAAAGGTTCCTGCGCACAACCTGCGTCCTCCAATGCCAAATGGGTGCACTCCTGCACCCCAAGCGTCCTGATCCTGCGGTGTACTTCCCTGCGTTAACCTGTGGGCCGTCACGCGAAATGCACGCGCCACCGGCCTCCAACCTTTTAATCGGAACATGGTAGGCGAAATCAGTACAAAAAGAAAGCCCCTTTTCGGACAATGCGCCAAAATTCGCGGGACAAGCCTCGGCGGCCGTGGCCGCGTGCCGACCCATGAGCGGCCGCGCCGATCCGCTTGGCTGAGGCCTCTTCCTGCTCTTAAGTCCTTTTGTAAAAGAAACTTAACATCGCCCTCGCACCCGTACAGCGGTTCACGCCAGTCCCAGCAGCCTCCGGGCGTTTTCCGCCAGAATCTGCCGGAGCTTTTTTTGTGGAAGACGCAGATTTTCGAGCAGGGCGAGTGTCCCCGCCTGGTCGGTCCAGGGGGAATCGGTACCGAAGAGCAGGTAGTCGTCCGGATGCCCGAGAATCATCTCCCGCGCCCGCGCGGGGCCGAGATCCTCCAGGGCGAACGAGATCTCCATGTAGATCTTGCGGCCCAGCAGGTGACGGCGCACCTCGTCCCACTGCTGCCAGGCGCCCAGATGCGTCGTGACCAGCTTGAGGTCCGGGAACGTCTCGGCGATCCCCAGCAGCATCTCGGGATCGGCCCGCCGGAGGCGCGGAAAGGCGATGTCGTACCCGGTGTGCATGACCAGCAGCAGATCCTGCCGGATGGTCTCCTCGTAGAGACGTGACATCCGGTCCTCGTTGGCGAAGAAGTCCTGATAGAACGGGTGCAGTTTGAGACCCGCGAATCCCTCCGCGCGAATCCGCCGGATGCGCTCGGCGCAGGCGGGGTCCGCCGGGTGCACCGAGGGAAACAGGATGAGGCGCTCCGAGCGGACCTCCGTACACCAGCGTAGAATCGGCTCGAACTGCTGGGGCCTGGTCGCGATGCAACAGATGACGCTCTTCTCGATCCCGGTCCGGTCCATCGACCGCAGCAAGTCGGCAATGGTCCCGTCGAGGTACGCCCGGATACCCGGCGCCTCGTCCAGCAGCGTCTGCATCGCGCGCGGCGCCAAGGCGTCGGGAAAAGCGTGCGTGTGAAAGTCGATGATTCGATGTTCCATAGCCGAGGATTTACTATTTATGATTTATGATTTATGATTTTGACCCGGTCCGAGCCTCGTAGCGCCGATGGGTCGATAGTATCTGCAGCCCGCATGTGCTGCGGCGACGCGAACGAATCATAAATCATAAATCATAAATCATAAATCGCAAATCGTAAATAGGAACGGGTTTGTCATGCAGGCGATCTGGGACTTCTTCAAGAATGACAGGTACGCGAAGCACAGCGGCATCGAGCTGCTGGAGATCGGCGCGGGCCGCGCCAAGGCCAGGATGACCATCGCCGACGCGCACCTCAACGGCGTGAGCCTGGTCCACGGGGGCGCCATCTTCACCCTGGCGGACCTGGTCTTCGCGGCGGCCTCCAACTCGTACGGCACCGTCGCCGTTGCGATCAACGCGAGCATCTGGTTCGTCAAGGCCGCCCGCGAAGGCACGCTGTACGCCGAGGGAGTCGAGACCTCGCGCAACCCGAAGCTGGCAACCTACTCGATCAAGGTCACCGACGAGGCGGGCGAGACCGTCGCGCTCTTCGAAGGCATGGTGTACCGCAAGAAGGACCCGATCGGACCGCCGGCCCGGGAATGAAACACCCAGAACAAGTCACTCGCATCCAAGCGGCCCTGCTCGACTGGTTCGCCGCAAACGCCCGCGACCTGCCCTGGCGCAGGACGAACGACCCGTACGCCGTCTGGGTTTCCGAGATCATGCTGCAGCAGACGCGGGTCCGAGCGGTGGTGCCCTACTACGAGCGGTTCCTGGCCCGCTTCCCCACGGTCGAGCGACTGGCGCGGGCCCGCCTCGATACGGTGCTCAAGCTGTGGGAGGGACTGGGCTACTACTCGCGGGCCAGAAACCTGCACGAGGCAGCCAAAATGGTCGTGACGCGGTTCCACGGCCATCTGCCCACGACCCGGGAAGAACTGCTGACCCTGCCCGGCATCGGGCGCTACACGGCCGGAGCGATTGCCAGCATTGCCTTCGGCCGGCGAGACCCTCTGGTTGACGGCAACGTGACCCGGGTCCTGTGCCGGGTCTTTCGGATCCGGGGCAACCCCAAGGACGTCGCGGTCCAGAAAAGAATCTGGACCATCGCCGCAGAGCTGGTCCCCGAGGAGCACGCCGGGCAATTCAACCAGGCCCTGATGGAATTGGGCTCCGAGGTGTGTCTGCCGCGCGATCCCCGTTGCGAGGCCTGCCCCGTGAACAGCCTCTGCGCGGCCCGACGGCACCACGAGCAGGACGCCCTGCCGACCCGCGTTCCCAAGAGGCCACTGCCTTTCCACACCGTCGTGGTCGGCATGATCTATCGGGACGGCCGCATCCTGATCGACAAGCGAAAGCCGGACGGACTGCTCGGCGGCCTTTGGGAGTTCCCCGGCGGCAAAAGACGACCCGGCGAAACGCTCCAGGCCGCCCTGCGGCGGGAGGTCCGCGAGGAACTCGCGCTCACGGTTCGCGTGGGCCGCCTGCTGGCAGTCGTGGACCACGCCTACTCGCACTTTCGCGTCCGCATCCACGCGTTCGAGTGCACCTATGTCTCCGGCACGCCGCGCTGTATCACCTGTGCCGTCTTCAAGTGGGTCCGCCCGGGCGACCTGGGGCGCTACGCCTTCCCCGCCGCGAACAACAAGATTATCGCGATCTTACGATCTCGAAAACCAACGCATTGAAAGGAGGTGTCACAGTATGGTAGCACGAACTACGACATGGACAGTCTGGCTGGCGGTACTCTCGGTCGGGCTGTTTGGCTGTACCGCCACGGACGCACGGGTGAATCGCGCCGGCCCACCGAAGGTCCTGATCATCGGCGATTCCATCTCCATCGGCTACTTCGAGCCCACGAAGCTGCTTCTCGAAGGCAAGGCCGAGGTCTATCACAATCCGGGCAATGCCGCCCATACCCGCCACGGTCTGGCCCAGCTCGACGCCTGGCTGGGAGACACGTCCTGGGCCGTGATCCACTTCAATCACGGCCTGCACGACCTCAAATACGTCGATGCCAAAGGCAACCTCGTCGCGACGGACCAGGGTACTCAGCTCATGTCCGTGGACGAGTACGCCCGCAACCTGGAACAGATCGTCCAGCGACTCAAGAAGACGCATGCCAGCCTGATCTTCGCGACAACGACCCCGGTTCCGGAAGGTGCGACGGGCCGGATCCCGGGCGATGCCGAGCGGTACAACCGAGCCGCCCTGCCTATCTTGAAGAAGCACCGCGTGCGGGTGAACGATCTCTACGCCTTCGCCCTGCCCCGGCTGGCGACCATCCAGCGGCCGCGTAACGTCCACTTCACCGAAGAAGGCTCCCGCTTGCTGGCCCAGCAAGTGGCCGACAGCATCCGCGCGGCCCTGCCCCAGTAGCATGGGCGTCCCCGCCCATGAGTATCACGGGCGTCTCGCCCGTGTCTGATAGGCTTGGAGGGACAAGTCTGGCCGCCGGAGCCCGGCGTGGGCCGATCTTCACCATGGCGTTTTTTGAGCGAAAGATTCAGACCGCCAAATCATAAACATGGCGCTCTGATGCCGGCATCCCGGCGGGCGCCCCCGAAAACGCGGTTTTTGGGTCTTTGACCGCGGGTCTTTGGCGGTCTGATCTGGCGCTGCCAATAATGCGGTTTTCTGGGGCCGTTGACAGCGGGTGTTTGGCGATCTGCTTGGCGGTCTGACCTGGCGCGGGCAAAAACGCGGCTTCTTGGGGGCCGTTGGCCGCGGCTCTTTGGCGGTCTGATGGCGGTCTGACCTGGCGCGGGCAAGAATGCGGTTTTTGCACCTTTCTACCCACAGAGAAGAGCCACTCCGACGCGGATGCGGCGGCAAACCGCAAGGGCCGGCGGCCTCCGATGCCGCCGGCCCTTGTCCGTCTGCCAAGTGGGCCATGCGTCCGAAAGTATACCCATCCTAAATGAGATTTCGGTGTCACGCTGTGATGACCTGGAAGTTCTCGGTCAGTAGACTACGCAGAGCAGTCACATGCTCGTCGATGCCCGCGAAGAACCTCTGGCAGGCGGCCTTGAA
>Ga0194125_10007260_pt1 | contig 16036 bp, 12 predicted proteins | sample TA2KigC250mmetaG_FD_148626 | JGI IMG/M metagenome (GOLD analysis project Ga0194125, IMG submission 148626) | Freshwater microbial communities from Lake Tanganyika, Tanzania - TA2015034 Kigoma Deep Cast 250m | ecosystem: Environmental > Aquatic > Freshwater > Lake | place: Tanzania: Lake... | reverse complement strand
CTCGCCAATACGGCCAGGCCGGACGACTCGGCCAAGGCCAGGGAGTCCTCTTTCCGGAAGAAGGGGGTCGTCGCCGCTTCGAAACAGAGAGCCGCGGCCTGGGCCGCGACAAGGGCGCGGACGGTCCCCAGCCCGACCGCCGGAACGTCGATCCGCCGGTCCTGGAGGGTCCGCCCGACCTTCAGGACGACGATGCCCGGCCCGGCCAGTCGCCGGCTCCGCTGAATCGTCTCGTCCGTCCCTTCCATCCCCTCGACGGCGACCACGGCCCGGCGCTTGACGACCACGGTTTGGCCGATGTCGAGATCGGCCAGCCGTTTGGCCAGCGGCCAGCCGAAATCGATGTCCTCTCCGGCTTCCGCCGAAGGTTCGATCCGCCCGAGTCTTCCGGGCGGACAGAAAAAGGGGCGCAGAAGAAATCCGGGGTCGAGGACCTCGATCCCCTTGGCTTCAAGGGCGTCGATCAGGAAACGCAGGAGGGTCGCCGGCCGGCGATCGGGCAGTCCGGACAGCCGGGTGGCCAGCTCCGTTCCGGGAGCGCCGTCCCTGACGAAAGTTCGATGTTCGACCTTGCCGAGGAGGACGGCTTCCGGGACGTCCAAGCCTTTCAAGAAGGCGACGAGCCGATCGAGCTCCCCCGGCCCGATCCAGGCGAAAGCGTCGGCCGCCTCTCCCAACCTCGGCGAGGCGGCGTCCCGAACCCCGGCCACGGCGCAGAACACCCCCTCACGCCGGAGGGCGGCCACGGCTTCAAGCGGGAACTCCCCGCCTCCCGCGACTATTCCGAGTCGCCGTCCCATGAGCCCGCTTTCTTGACGATCCCCCGCTTCGAGGTCCGGACGAAGGAGACGAGTTCTTCCCGGTCCTCCGACGGGGGGATCTCCGCCTCGATCCGGGCCAGGGCCTGGGCCGTGTTCAAATCGGCGAAGAACAGCAGCCGGAACATCTCCTTCAAGGCGGCGATCCGCTCCCGGGAATAGCCGTTCCGGCGCAGGCCGACGACGTTCAACCCCAGGAGGCGGGTCGGCCGCTGGCCGGCCACGCGGGCGAAGGGGATGACGTCCTGGACGATCATCGACCCCCCGCCCATGAAGGCGAGCCTTCCGAGGCGGCAGAATTGATGGACGGCGCTCATCGCCCCGACGACGGCTCCGTCGGCGACCCGAACGTGTCCCCCCAGGGTCCCCCCGTGGAGAAAGATCGTCTTGTCGCCGATCCGGCAGTCGTGAGCGACATGGGAGAACGCCATGAAATAGTTGTCGTCTCCGATCCGGGTCAGGCCTTCTTCCTTGGCCGTCGCCCGGTGGACGGTGACGTACTCGCGGAAGATGTTCCGGTCGCCGATGACGATCCGGGTCGGCTCGCCCTTGTAGCCGACGTCCTGGGGCTCGGTCCCGAGGACGACGCCCGGCGAAAACCGGTTGTCGGCGCCGATCGTCGTCCAGCCGCCGACGAACACGTTGGCCTCGAAAATCGTGTTCGGGCCGACCGCGACGCGCGCCCCGATGACGCAGCCCGGCCCGACCCGGACGCCGCCGGCCAGGCGCGCTCCGGGCTCGACGACGGCCGTCGGATGGACGACGGCGTCCTCACCGGACATGCCTCTCCCCGCGCTCCAGCAGCGAAGCCAGCATCGACCCCTCGACGGCGACTTCACCCTCCACGGTCGCTTTTCCGTGGAAATGGGCGAATCGGCTCTTGATTTTGAGAACCACGACCTCGAGACGAAGCTGATCCCCCGGGACGACCGGCCGGCGGAACTTGGCCTCCTCGATCTTGCTGAACAGGACGAGTTTCCGTTCCGGTTCCGCGATCGAGTGATAGAGGAGAATCCCGCCCGCCTGGGCCAGGGATTCGATGATCAGGACGCCCGGCATGATCCGGATTTCGGGAAAATGGCCCTGGAAGAACTCCTCGTTGTAGGTGACGTTCTTGATCGCGGCGATCGTTTTCCCCTTCTCCAGACTCAGGACCCGGTCGACGAGAAGAAACGGATAGCGGTGAGGCAGGAACCGGAGGATGTCCTCGATATCGTGGAGAAAAGCGGGCATCACTTCGCGGCGGCTTTGGACGCGTCGTAGCGTTTGATGAGCTCGGCCGTCAGATCGATGGCCGGATTCCAGTAGACGGCCCCGCTCTTGGCCAGGTCGAAAATGAGGTCCAGCCCCCGCTCCTTGCCCAGGGTTTCGACGAGGGGGATGAGCTCGTCCTGGACCCGCTTGAACAGGCGGGCCGTCAGCTCCTGCATCCCGGTGTAGGCGTCCTCGGCCATCCGTTTTCGGTCGGTGTTCTTTTTCTCGAGGTCCGACTGGAGCTGCATGGCCGCGTCCTCGGTCAGCGTCAACCGCTGGGTGTTGAGCTTCGTCTGGAGAGCCCGGATCTCGTCGTCGAGTTTCGTGATCGCCGTCTGGTTCTGCTTGTCCCGCTCCTGAAGACGGGCGATGACCTTTTTGCCCTCGGCGGACTTCTCGAGAACGTCCTGGGAATTGATGACCCCGATCTTTTGGGCGTAGGCCGCGGAGCCGGCCGCTCCGATCAGGGCGACCAGGGCGAAGATTGACGTCAACTTACGCATCGTGTACCTCCCGAATGATAATGGCTCCTCCTCTCCGCTCTCAGAACGTCGTCCCGATCGCGAAACGGAAGGAGAAATTCGTGTCGTCGGCGTAAATGAGACGGTTATTATACGCGAAAATGAGGCGGAACGGAACCCTCAAGGCGGGGACGAAAATCCTGGCCTCGACCCCGGTCGAGGTGTAGACGTCCTTGAAGCTGACCTTCGCGTCGAGGTCCCAGGTGTTCCCCCGGTCGTGGAAGAGGATGAGATAGAGCGGACCGCCGACGGCCCAGATGTATTCGGCGTTGAAAACGAGCTGCTTCATCCCGCCGATGGGCTGCCCCTCGGCCGAGCGGGGGCCGATCGTGTAGATCTCATAACCGCGGATGCTGCGCTCGCCGCCCAGGAAAAACCGCTCCCAGAAGGGGACCTGGCTTCCGCCGAGGGGTCGGACGAACGAGTATTCGACGTGGACGCCGAACGAATGCCATCGCTGTCCCCGGATGATCGGCTGGTAGCGGGTGAATTCCAACCGCGGCTTGTAGAGGTCGATCTCCCCCCCCAGCCACCGGCCGGCGTACTTGACCGAGGCCAGATAGAGCGTTCCGCTCGAGGGCGTCAAGGGCGAGTCGACCGTCGAACGATACAGGGTCGGATAGAGCGAACTCATGTTGTACTTGCCGAAACCGTAGAGGCCGCCATAGTAGTAGGGGTCGTAGGAGGACGGCCCCGTGCCATAGTAGCTGTAGTATTCGACCGTCGAAAGGGCCGAGGGTTGGCTGATCTCGACGATCTCGTTGCTGTAAGTCAGGCTGCCCTGCATCCAGCGGAAGAGCCGGCCGCTGACCGTGAAGTCGGCCCCCCGGCCTTTCCGGTTGTAGATATAGGGGTAGACCATGTACCGGTCGTAGATGTTGAAGCCCAGGCTGACCGGATAATCGAAGACGTACGGCTCGGTGAAACCGAAGCTGTAGTTCCGGATCCGCTTGCCGTACTGGGCCATGAGCTCGAGCGTTTCCCCCGCCCCGAGGAAGTTGACGGTCGAATAGGACAGGGCCACGAACGTTCCCTCGTATCCGCTGTATCCGGCCGTGAACTGGATGTTGTTCCGCTGGAGCTCCTTGACGTTGACCGTGACGTCGAACTGGGTCGGGTCGTTCTGGTCGGGCTTGATATCGGGATCCTTCTCGAGGTCGACGAGGCCGAGCTGCTTGATCCGCAGGACGCTGTCCTTGAAAAAGGCCAGGCTGAAGACATCGCCCTCGCGGAGAAGCATCTCCCGGCGGATGACCTTGTCCTTGGTGAAGATGTTGCCCTTGAAGTCGAGGCGGCGGAGGAAGCACAGGTCGCCTTCATAGATCTGGTAGACGACGTTGACGACCTTGTTCTTCGGATCGAGGTTCTCGACCGGGACGGCCTGGGCGTAGAGGTAGCCGAACTGGCGGAACAGCTCTCCGAGATCCTCGACGCTTTTCTGGCGGAGTTTCGTGCTGTAGATCTCCCCTTTCCGGAACTTGATCTTCGAGAGGATCCCCGCCGTGGTGAAGAACTTGTTCCCCTCGACCTTGACTTCGCCGACCCGGTAGAGATAGCCGGCGTTGACCGGGAAGGTCAGGCGGACCATCTTCCGCTTCTTCGACAGCGGCCAGAAGGTCCGGCGCACGACGTCGTCGACCTTGGGCTCGCCGACGGTCGCCTCCATAAAGCCGCTGTCCTGGAGCTTTTTCTTGATCGCGGCGACGTCGTCGGAGATTTTGTTGGGCTTGAAGGCGTCCTTGCCGGCGACCCAGCTCACGAAGCTGTGGGCCTTGTTCGCCGCCAGGGCCTCGGTCAGGGCGTTCTGGCCGAGCTTCGGGTTTCCGGCGAAGACGACCTCCCCGACCCGGATCTTCGCGCCCTCGTCGATTCGGAACGTCAAGTCGACTTCGTTCTTGCCTTTTCTGGCCGTCTCGACTTCGACCGCGGCCGCCCCGAGGCCCTTCTCGGCCAGGAGGTCCTCGATCGTCTTCCGGATCTTCTGGATCTTGGCCGGGCTGAAATTGCTGTACGGGAGGAGGTACTCGTCTTTTTCCTTGAGCTTGTTCGTGATGTCGTCTTCCTTGATCTTCTTGCCCGTTTTATAGGTGATCGTCTTGATGAGAGGGGTTTCCTCGACGGTGATCGTGACGATTTTTCCCCGCGGCCCGTCGGATTCCTCGATCTTGATGTCGGTGAAGAAGCCCGTCGACCAGAGGACGCGAAAATCCTTTTTCAGCACGGCCGGGTCGAAATAGTCCCCTTCCCGGCTGGAGAGATAATACATGACCGTTTCCTTGGTGATCCGCTCGTTGCCGACGACGTCGATCCGCTCGATGAGCTCCTGGGCCAGCCCGGCCAGGGGGATTCCGACGATCACCAAGACGAGGAAGGACGCTTTTTTCATGTTCCTATCCTTCAAAATATACCATATCGGGGCCGTTTTTCCAACTCGCCGGGGCCTCTCTCCTGGTAAAACGGCGGATTCAGGCCAGACGTTTCAAATCGCCCCGCTCCATGAGGTACGTTTTCCGGCAAAAGGCGGCGACTTTTTCGTTGTGTGTCACGAGGACGGCCGCGAACCCGCGCCGGGCCTGGAGATCGGCGAGAAGACGGAGAACCAGCTCGCCCGTCTTCCAGTCGAGGTTGCCCGTCGGCTCGTCCGCCAGGAGGAGGAGGGGCTCGTTGGCCAGGGCCCGGGCGATGGCCACCCGCTGCATCTCGCCGCCCGAAAGCTGGGCCGGTCGGAACGAGGCCCGGTCCTCCAGCCCGACTTCGGCCAGGACGGCCGCGGCCCGGGCCATGGCCTTTTCCCTCGGGAATCCGGCCATCAAGGCCGGAATGGCGACGTTTTCCATGGAGGTGAACTCCGGGAGAAGGTGGAAGAATTGGAAAACGAAGCCGATCTTGCGGTTCCGGACCTTGGCCAGCTCCCGGCTTCCCAGGGAAAACAGGTCCACCTCTTCGAGGCGGACGGTCCCCTCGGACGGCCGGTCCAGGGCTCCCAGAAGGTTGAGGAAGGTCGTTTTTCCGACCCCCGAGACGCCCATGACGGCGGCCGTTTCCCCTTCCTCCAGGCAGAACTCCAGGCCGGAAAAAACGCGGAGGGTCCCCTTCGGGAGAGGGTATTCCTTCCCCAGGCCGACGGCGCGGACGATCTCACTCATATTTCAAGGCCACGACGGGATCGACTTTAGAGGCCCGGTGGGAGGGGAAGAGGGTCGAGAGGAAGCTGACCAGGAGGGAAACCCCGACGATCAAGGCCAGGTCGCGGGGCATGATCTTGAAAGGGACATGGGAGATTTGATAGATATCGACCGGAACCTTGATCAATTCGAAGGCGTTGGCCGCGGCGCACCACAGCATCCCCAAGACGGTTCCCAGGATCGTCCCGACGACGCCGATGGCGGCTCCCTGAAGGAAAAAAATCCGCCGGATTTCGGAAGGCGTCGCTCCCATGGAGATCAGGACGCCGATGTCCCGGGTCTTTTCCATGACCATGAGGATCAACGTCGCGATGATGTTGAGGGCGGCCACGACGACGATCAGGGTGATCGTCAGGAAGATGATGTTTTTCTCGAGCTTCAGGGCCGAAAAGAGGGATTTATTGAGCTCCATCCAGGTCGTGGCGTAGACGAGGGGGGGGAGGGCCGTCCGGAGCCTGGCCTTGATCCGCTCGGCGGCGAAGGCGTCGTCGATCGTGACCTGGAGCCAGCTCGCCCGGTTGGGCATGGCGAAAAACCTCTGGACGGGCTCGAGGCGGGCCAAGGCCGTGTGGGAGTCGAATTCGAAAAGACCCGTGGCGAACGTCCCGGCGACGACGAACGTCTTGACCTTGGGAAAGGCGCCGAAGGGGCTGAGCCTGGTCGAAGCCGTATAAACCGTCACGGTGTCTCCCGGACCCGCCCCCAGGCTGAAGGCCAGGTCGCGTCCGAGGAGGAGGCCGTCCCTCCCGTCCGGACGCGGAAGTTCGCCGCTCTCGAGGATTCGGAGCCAGGAGGCGGTTTCCCGCTCCCGGTCGAGGTCCATCCCCTTGAGCATGACCGCTTCCTTCTTGCCCATTCCCTGGACGAGGACCCAATCGTGGGCGACGGGGGAAACGGCCCGGATTCCGGGAATCTTGCGGAGGCTCTCGGCGAGAGCCTGAAAATCGTCGATCCCCTCGCCCGAAAGGTCGGAGATCATCAGGTGCGACGTGGCTCCGAGGATCTTGTCCTGGACATCCCTTTGGAAACCGGTGATCAGGGCCACGGCGATGATCAGGGCGGCCACGCCGATCATGATCCCCAGGGCGGAGATGAAGGTGATGACCGAGATGAAGGCCTGTTTGCGCCGGGCGGTCAGGTAACGGCGGGCGATGAAGATTTCGTAGCCCATCACTCTTTCGGCCTCAGCAAGGGGAAGAGGATGACTTCCCGGATCGTCGTCCGGCCGGCCAGCAGCATCGTCAGGCGGTCGATCCCGATGCCTTCGCCGCCCGTGGGGGGCAGTCCGTACTCGAGAGCCTGGATGTAGTCGAGGTCGATCGGGTGCGACTCGTCGTCGCCCTTCTGCCGCTCCCGGACCTGCTCCTCGAAGCGGCGCCGCTGCTCCTGCGGGTCGGTCAGCTCGGAGAAGGCGTTGGCGATCTCCATCCCGGCGATCATGAGCTCGAACCGGGCGGCCTCGTTGGGATTGTCCTCGGCCGCCTTGGCCAGGGGCGAAACCTCCCGGGGGGGGTTGAGGATGAACGTCGGTTGGACGAGGCCCGGCTTGACGAGCTTGTCGAACAGGACATCGAGGGCCTTGCCGTAGGTCAACGGCCTCTTCTCCGGAGCGATGGCTTCGCCCCTTTTGACGACTTCGGCCCGGTCGTCGACGGCCGCCGGCGGGAGCCCGCTCCCCTCGGCCATGGCCTGGCGGAACTTCAGACGGCGAAAGGGCGGCCTGAGGGAAATCGTCTCCCCGCCGTAGGCCAGCTCGTCCCGGCCGAGAAGGCTCCGGCTCAAGCCGACGAGCAGCACCTCGGTCAGGGCCATCATGTCTTCGTGGTCGGCATAGGCCTCATAGAACTCGAGCATCGTGAACTCGGGATTGTGCTCCGCGTCGATCCCCTCGTTCCGGAAGTTTCGGTTGATCTCGTAGACCTTCTCCAAACCCCCGACGACCAGGCGCTTGAGATAGAGCTCGGGCGCGATCCGGAGGTAGAGGTCGAGGTCGAGGGCGTTGTGATGGGTGACGAACGGTCGGGCCAGGGCGCCTCCCGGAACGGCGTGCATCATCGGCGTCTCGACTTCGAGGTAGCCGCGCTCGTCGAAGAAGCGGCGGATGTGGGCGACGATCGCGCTCCGGAGGCGGAAGACTCGGACGGCCTCCGGATTCATGATCAAGTCCAGGTGGCGCCGCCGGTAGCGCAGCTCGACGTCCTGGAGCCCGTGCCACTTCTCCGGAAGGGGATGAAGGCACTTGGCCAGGAGCCCGAGGCCGGAGGCGAGAACGGTCAGCTCCCCCGTCCGGGTCCTGAAGACCTCGCCCGAAACCGAGACGATGTCGCCGATGTCGAAAAGCCGGAACCGTTCGAAGGCCTCCGGGCCGACGGCCTCGGCCCGAAGGTAGACCTGGAGCTTCGAGCAGCCGTCCGAGATGTGGAAGAAGACGGCCTTCCCCATGAGCCGGACCGAGAGGATCCGGCCGTTGACCGTCACTCGGAGCCGGCGGGCCTCGAGGTCTTCCGGCGCGGCGCCGGACAGCGAGGCGACGACCTCGGAGACGGCGTGGGTCCGGGGCGCGCGGCGGGGGAAGGGGTCGACCCCGGCCTCGATCAGGCGGCGGAGCTTGTCGGCCCGGGCCAGATCCTGGTCACTTTTTCGCTCGCTCATTCTCGTCCTGCCGCCCGAGGGAGGATTCGTCCGGCCGGATTTTCCGGCGGACGGCGTCGAGGACGCCGTTGATGAAGACGGCCGAGGCCTCGCCGCTGAACCGCTTGGCGACTTCCAAGGCTTCGTTGATGACGACGGCCGGCGGGATGAAGGCGTCTTCGAGCATCTCGAAGACGGCGATCCGGAGGATATTCCGATCCACGACGGCCATCCGTTCGACCCGCCAATTCCGGGACGTCCCCTCGATCAGGGCGTCGATCTCGGCCCTCCTGGCCCGAACGCCCTCAACGAGACGAACGGCGTAGGCCTCCGCGGTCCGCGGCCCGGCCTTCCGGCCGGGCTCCGGGACGAGCCCGCCGGCCGGGGCGTCGTTGAACTCGAGGGCGAAAAGGCTCCGCAGAGCCCGCTCCCGGGCCGTCCGGCGTCTGCCCATGGCTTCAGAGCTTGGCCTCCTTGAGGAGGTTGAGGACCTCGACGAGCGACATGGCCGCATCCCAGCCCTTGTTGCCCGATTTCGTCCCCGAGCGCTCGATCCCCTGCTCAAGGCTTTCAACGGTGATGATCCCGAAGGCGATCGGGACGCCGTCCTCCAAGGCCGTCTGGGCCAGGCCCTTGGTGACTTCGGCCCCCAGAAAATCGAAATGGGGCGTATCCCCCCGGACAAGGGCTCCCAGACAGACGATCCCGTCGACCTTGCCCGAGGCGGCCAGTTTCTTGGCGATGAAGGGAAGCTCGAACGAGCCGGGAACCCGGTAGACGGTCAGGCCGGCCTCCTCGGCCCCCAGCCTTTTCAAGGCATCGAGGGCGCCGTCGAGGAGCTTGTCCGTCAGGAAGGCGTTGAACCGGCCGACGACGAGGCCGATCCGGAAGCCCTTGGCGCTCAGCTTGCCTTCGTAGATTTTCATGGCGACACCCCTTTGGCGGAAAGGCTCATGCGATCTTCCGCTCGTAAATTCGGTAGGTTTTGTACAACCGCCCCCCGACGGACATGACGAACCGGTTGACGGCCTCGTTGTCCTCGAGTTGCCAGGACGTCTCGGCCCATTCGTAGGAGGAGTCGAGGAGGTTGGCCAGGAGCTTCTCGTAGAGGAGATAGCTCAATCCCGTCTTCCAATAGTCCGGGAGGATTCCGAAGACGACGATCCGGACCCCCCGGATCTTCTTCCGTCCGAGAAGCAGGCGGATAATCCCGAAGGGAAAAAGGCGGCCCTTGAGCTTGACCAGGATCTCGTTGTAGTTCGGCAGGGCGAAGGCGAAGCCGACGGCCCGCCCCTTGTCCTCGGCCAGGACGACGATCCTCAGGTCGGCCAGCTTGAGGAGCTTCTTGACGGTCGCGTCCATCTCTTTGTCGGTCCAGGGGACGAAACCCCAGTTCTTGACCCATCCCTGATTGTAGACGGCCTTGATCTTCTCGCTTTCCTCGCGCCACGCCTTGGCCTCGAAACTCCGGACGACGAGGTCCGGGTGGGAGGACCTCGTCCTCTCGACGACGCCACGGACTCTCGGGTCGACAACGTAGTTCCGGTCCATGAAGAAAGCATAGAGGTCCTTGGCCTTGGCCAGGCCGCAGGCGGCCATGAGGCCGTGGTAGTAAGGGGGGTTGTAGGGCATCATGACCGTCGGCGGGGAGTCGTAGCCGTCGTAGAGAAAGGCGCACTCGTCGTTGAGGGACAAATTGGCCGGACCTCTGAGCGTGTCCTGCCCCCTTTCCCGGCCCCAAGCCGCGGCGGCGTCAAGGAGGGCCCGGGCGACGGCCTCGTCGTCGACGCTTTCATACATCCCGAAAAAAACGACCTTCTCGCCGTGAACGGCGTTATGGTTGCGGTCGATGATCGCCGCCACCCGGCCCACGACCTCGTCGTTTCGATAGGCCAGGAAGAGCTCCCGGGCGGCATGCTCGAAAAAAGGGTTGCGTCGGACGTCGAGGCGCTCCTTGATGTCCGCGTCCAAGGGAGGAACCCAGCGCGGTTCGTTCTTGTAAACCCGGTGGGGAAAGCGAATGAACGCCCGGAGCTCCGCTTTCTTGCGGACGGAGGTGATGCGGATCATGATGCTTATTCTCTTTCCGGGGCGCTATTGTAACAAATCGCCCTCCCTTTGGAAATACGACGGCGCGAGGGAGGGCCCCCCGGGTCATCGCCGGGGAGGCCGAAGTTGCGGCCGGGGGAAAGATGTGTTAAGAAAACGGGGAAGAGGAGGCCGCCATGAGCGAAATCCGCCGATTCGAGGAAGTCCCCGCCGAGAAGCTGAGGCCCCGCTGCGACCCGGCCTCCATCCCGTACGCGACAAGCGCGGAATGCCCCTCCAGCGAGGACATCATCGGCCAGGACCGGGCCATGCGGGCCCTTCAAACCGGCCTCGACATCAAGAGCGTCGGATACAACATCTTTATCACCGGCATGCTCGGCACGGGCCGGACGACGTCGATCAAGAGGCTCCTCGAGCGCCTGGAGAAAAGCGGCCGCCCGCCGGACGATCTTCTGTACGTCAACAACTTCCGCAATCCCGACGAACCGACCCTCCTCCGGCTCCCGACCGGGCAGGGCCGGGCCTTCGGCACGGCCATGGACCATCTCGTCGAAAAGCTGAAGCAGAGCATTCCCGACCTCCTGAAAAGCCCCTACTACACCGAGGGCCGGGACGCGATCGTCGAAAGCCAGCAGCGGAAGCAAAAGGACGTCCTTCAGGCCTTCGAAGAGGTCGTGGCCAAGGAAGGGTTCGCCGTCATTCAGGTCCAGATGGGCCTGTTCGTCAAGCCCGACCTGTTTCCGGTCATCGAGGGGCAGCCCCTCCCCTTTCCCAAGCTCGAACAGCTCGTCCGGGAGAAGAAATTCCCCGAGGAAGCCGTGGCCGCCCTGAAGGCGAAGTACGAGACGCTGTCGGGAAAGCTCGAGGACGTTTTCGGCCGCCTCCGGGACATCGAGGAGGAAACCCGCGGCCTTCTCAAGGCTTGGGACGATGAGGCCCTGACCCCCGTCGTCCGGTCGGCCGTGGCCGACATTCAGGCTAAATTTTCCGACCCGGCCGCCCGGGCCTACCTGGCCGAGGTCGAAGAAAGCCTCATCGGCAACATCGAGGTTTTCAAGAGCCAGAAAAAGGACGAGGAGAAGCAGGAGCCGCCGCGGGACGCCTTCCTGGAATACCGGACCAACCTCCTCGTCGACAACGCCGGCCTCCGCAAGGCCCCCGTCGTCATGGAGACGAACCCCAACTACGTCAACCTCTTCGGGTCGATCGAGTCGACGGTCGGCCGGTTCGGGTCGTGGATGACGGACTTCACGAAGATCAAGGCCGGGTCGTTCCTCAAGGCCAACGGCGGCTATCTCGTCCTCAACGCCCTCGACGCCCTCGTCGAACCCGGCGTCTGGCTGACCCTCAAGCGGACCCTTCGCAATCAAGTCTTCGAAATCCAGAACTACGCCTCGCTCTTCCTCTTCTCGACGAAGACCCTGAAGCCCCAGGCCATCAAGGTCAACGTCAAGGTCGTCCTCATCGGCGACGAGGAGATCTTCAACCTCCTCTACGACATGGACGACGAATTCAAGAAGATCTTCAAGATCAAGGCCGAGTTCGATTCCGAAATGCCCAAGAACGACGAGGCCGTCAAGGATTACGTCCGGTTCATCAAGAAAATCTCCGCCGAGGACGGGCTCCTCCCCTTCGACCGGACCGGCATCGCCGCCCTCGTCGACTACGGGACGAGGCTGGCCGGACGCCACCGAAAGCTCTCGACCCGGTTCCATCACATTTCCGACGTCATCCGGGAGGCCTCCTACTGGGCCCGCCGGGACGGGAAAAAGACGGTCGCCGCGCCCCATGTCGAGCAGAGCGTCCGGGAGCGCTTCGAGCGGGTCAGCCTCATCGAGGACAAGATTCAGGAGCTCATCGAAGAGGGAACGATCATGATCGACACCTCCGGAGGCGTCGTCGGCCAGGTCAACGGCCTGGCCGTCTACAGCATGGGCCAGTTCGCCTTCGGCAAGCCCAACCGGATCACGGCCCGAACCTCGGTCGGCCGGGCCGGAGTCATCAACATCGAGCGCGAGGCCGACATGAGCGGCCAGACCCACAACAAGGGCGTGCTCATCCTCGGCGGGTATTTGCGGGGGAAATACGCCTCCGACAAGCCCTTCGCCCTCTCGGCCAGCATCGCCTTCGAACAGAGCTATTCCGGGGTCGACGGCGACAGCGCCTCCTCGACCGAGGTCTACGCCATCCTCTCGAGCCTGTCGGGCCTTCCCCTCCGTCAGGACCTGGCCGTAACCGGGTCCCTCAACCAGAAGGGGGAGATCCAGCCCATCGGCGGGGTCAACGAGAAGATCGAGGGATTCTTCGACGTCTGCAAGGCCAAGGGGCTGACGGGGACCCAAGGCGTCCTCATTCCCAGCCAGAACGTCCAGAATCTCATGCTCCGCCGGGACGTCGTCGAGGCCGCGGCCGAGGGCCGGTTCCACATCTATCCCGTCCGGACGATCGACGAGGGGAGCGAGATCCTGACCGGCGTCCCCGCCGGCCGGCTGAAGGAGGACGGGGCCTGGGAGGAAGGGACGGTCAACTTCCTCGTCGACAAGGAGCTTGTCCGCCTGGCCAAGGCCTCGAAGGATTTCGCCGAGGACAAGGCCGCCAAGAAGGACTGATCTCTTATTCGACTATCAAAATCCAGCCTTTGGCCGGCTCGAAGGGAATCGGCTCGGCCGGGGCGAATGTCGTCGCGAACTGGAGGCCGGGGATTTCGGGCGCCGTGAGCCTGGCCTTCGCCGGGGCGATCCCCAGGGCCTTCCAGTCGACCTCAAGCCTGGTCCTCGTCGGCCCCTTGGCCCAACTCGCCAGCGCGATCAAGGCCTTCCCCTTTCCCTTGTAGACCGTCGCCAGGACCTCGGGAACGTCCGCCCGGACCGGACAGCGCGTCGACCAATAGCCGGTCATCTCGCTTTCGCCCATCCCGAAATCGTCCCAAACCTTCCATATCTCGGCCGGATTGCGGCCCGACCACGGCAGGCGGTTGGTCATCCCAAAGACCATCCCCCGCCAGGGATTTCCGCCGTCCTGGAGCATCTCCCCCATCAGGCCGAAAGGAATGCCCGAAATCTCGACGAGCCAGTAATCGGGCGGCAGGGCGTCGTAATCGAAGTATTCCCCGAACCAAAGGCGGTCGACGTAGGGGAAGTGCTCGAGGTAGAGGTTGGCGCTCGAGGCGAAACCGTCGCGGGGATTGTCTTGATTGGCCGAGTGGAGGTCGATGAGCGGGGCCGGCCTGTTGCGTTCGAGGACCTTCCGGACGCGCTTCATCGTCGTCCGGTCGAAGGCGACGTCGTCGAGGTAGAGGCCGTCGATGCCGACGTTCTTGGCCAGCCAGTTCAGCCCCTCGATGTAGTAATTGTGCCAGCGGGACATGCCGCTGTTGATGACCGCCGCGTCCTCGAGGTCGGGAACGAACCAAGCGGCGATGTAATCGTCCCCCAGGTGCTCCTGGAGCCAGGCATACCCTCCTCCGGGGCCGGGGGAAAAAATCTCGGTTCCCAGGCTGCGGAGGGCGAAGAGCTCGGGGGCCCGGTTCGAAAGCTCCCGGATCGTGTTGTAGATCTTCACCCTCATCCCCCGCTTGTGGGCCTCGTCGATATAGGCCTTCATCTCGGCGACGCGGAGGAAAGGATAATTGATGTAGGGATTGACGGCATTGGCGTGATGGATGTTCAGGGTGTTGGCCCCCGTGGCCGCGGCTTCGTCGACGGGCTTGAAGGCGTGGAAAAACCGGGTCGCCCACTGGGCCTTCGTGTCGATGAGCTTGAAGGGCGTCAGAAGAAGGGCGAAGTCGAAGTGGAGGTCCGCCCCCGGACGCAGGGTCCGGCGGCCGCTCGTCGCCGAGACGAGGACCGCGCCGCCCGCCGTCTCCCTGACCGTGACCGTGCCCAGGCCGTCGTTATGCCAGGACGGGGGAAGATTCAGGGGCTTGGAGAGGTAGAAATTCGTGTTCAGCGGCCGGCTGTAGTTCTCGGCCCGAAGCCCGACCTGGAGGCCGGCGTTGACGTCGCCGACCCAGAGGGCGTCCTGGTTTTTCGTCCGGTCCCAGGCCCAGGCGAATTCGGACGGCCGGTATCCCCCCTTGAACCCCAACCCCATCATGTAGCGGGCGACGTCCCGGACGAACGGGATGTCAAGCCGGATGTCCTTGACCTCAAAGACCTCGTCGACGGAGACCCTGACCTTGAACTCGCAGAAGCCGTCCATCTCCATCCGCGCCCGCCCCTCGACGCGGACGGGGCCCGAGCCGTTTTGAAACGTCCAAGCCACGGCCCCGGGCTTCCGGGAAACGAAATCGACGCCGGAGGCCGTCCAAACCAAGGACTCTCCGGCCGAGTTCTCGACGACCAGGGCCATCGGCCCGGCCAGAAGGTCACGCCCTTGGGAAACGAGGCCGGTGTTTTCGGGACCAAAAAAGCTCTGGATTCGCGCGGGAAATCCCGTCTCTCCGAGCGTCACCGTCCTCCCGAGGCAGGAGACGCGGCGGCGGTCGACGGCAAGGGGGGAGAAAGGAGCGACGATTTCATCGTCCACGGCCGAAGTCGAATCGAGCCAGCGCAGCCGGGACATCCGGGCGGGGTCCGCATCCCCTCCGTCTTCGAGAAGAGAGGCATCGACCTCCAAGGACAGCCGCACGGCCCGAGCGGGACAATCCTTGGCCCTCACCGTGACCGTGCCTTCGTACCTTCCCGGAACCGCGTCGGCCGGGACTTGAACTCCGCACCACAAAGCCCGGACTTTGCCCCGGCCGACATCGACGCGCTTTCGGAGCGGCCGGCCGTCCCAATCGATTCCGCCGGTGTTGAAGCAGCGGAAGGCCGAGGCCGGGATCGTCCCTCCCGCCGATTCGAGGTTCGAAAAGGCCACGGCCACATCCTCGAGGCCGGCCCGGCAAGCCCAGACCCCGACCTGAAAAGCGTAGAATTCGCCCCGAGCCGCCTGGCCCCGAAAAGGCGATTCGGAGCCGAGGAGGGCCCAACGGCGGGGCAAGTCGTCCGTCATCCGGATCGAGAAGGCCCGGTCCTCGGGAAAAACGAGGAACGGGGCTTCCGGATGGCGGGCCAGGAGGCCGGCCGTCTCCTCGGCCGTGGCGATGATCTCCATCGGGTGAAAGCTCGAGAACTCGTCGAGGGACTCGAAGGCGGCCACCGCGGCCTCCGGAAGGCGCCCGGGAATATTCCTCAACCAGCCCGGCTCGGCCGTCTCTTCGGGTTCGAGATACCGGGCGTTCGGGTAGTTCCGGCTGCCCGTCAAGCGGTACGGCATGTAATAGACGTGGTAATCGCCGGGGCCGGCCGCCGGCTCGAAAACGATCTCCCCGAATTCCCGGTTGATTGTCCGGAGGAGGACGTTCCGGATGCGGCTCGAGGCGGCCGCGTCGAAGACAAGGACGGCCTTCTTCTCCGGGTCGGCGTCGCGGCGCCGCCAGGGGATGCGCGCCAGGACGGCCTCGGCCGCGGCCTCGACCCGGACGACGGCCCGATGATTTCCATAGGCCCGGCCGTCCCAGGACCCCGTCCGGTAGGGGATGTCCCGGCCGAGAGCCGCCGGGATGATCCCCGCCGCCAGGAGCATCCCCCCTCCG
>Ga0194125_10007259_pt1 | contig 16036 bp, 17 predicted proteins | sample TA2KigC250mmetaG_FD_148626 | JGI IMG/M metagenome (GOLD analysis project Ga0194125, IMG submission 148626) | Freshwater microbial communities from Lake Tanganyika, Tanzania - TA2015034 Kigoma Deep Cast 250m | ecosystem: Environmental > Aquatic > Freshwater > Lake | place: Tanzania: Lake... | reverse complement strand
TAGCCTCTATGGAATATATGATATTCTGGTTGAAGTAGAAGCAGATAACATGGATAAAGTAAAAGAAGTAGTTTTTAACAATATTCGACGCGTTGAGTACGTAAAAAGCACAATAACTTTAATCACCTATGGTGAACCAGTTATTAATGATTAAAAATTTTTAATTTCTAATAATATTTATAAAAACTTAGATAATCTTTTATCTCGCTTCCCGAAACTGAAAAACATGGCAACATTTAAAGACTCATCGTCTTTTTGGATTGGTGGCTTTCTTTTTGGTTTAGGTGTTGGTTGGTATCTTTTAAGTGATATAACTTTATCATGGAATATACTTTCCCTGATTTTAATCCTGATTGGAGGATCTATGGTATTATCCGGAATGCTACGATGGTTTACTCCGAATCTAAATTTAGATCGACTTGTCAGCGGTCTTTCAGGAGGAGTAGTTATAGCATTACTTCTCACTCAGGGTTTAGGCTTAATTGATCTTATACCAAACATTGATTGGGGAAGCAATAATTTTTCAACAATCGACACAAAAAGCTATTCAGGACAAATAATCGAACAAAAAACATACATCGATTTTAATGCAATTAATGGACACATATATGTTACGACCTGGGATAAAAACGAGTATTCTGCTGAAATTAAATTAAAAGCATATGGGTCAACTCAAAATGAAGCTAATGATAACTTAACAAATCTTAAGAGTACTTTTGATAAAAAAGCAGTCAATAATGTACTTCAACTAACTTTTGGTTATAGTAGCATAAAACCAACTTCAAAATATTCAATTGAAATTGATTTGAAACTCCCTCGCGCAAAAATTAATGATATGGTGCTAAAAACCAGTAATGGTGAAATTTCTTTAGACTACACTCAATCAAATACTCTAGCCCTATCCACCTCAAATGCAGCAATTAGATTAAATTATGTAAAATCTGTGACAATAAATTGCGAGACATCGAACGCAGCGATTACAGGTAATATTGATGCAGTAAATGTTGATGTTGACACCTCAAATGGTAAAGTAGAATTATATTTATTGAATGAAAGAAGTGGTACCTTCAGTATTATGACTAGTAATGCTTCAGTAAAATTAGTAGGAAAATATGGTGCAAGTTATTTGATAGATGCTACCACATCAAATAGTGTAATTACATTTAATTTACCTAACCTTACCTATACTAAAAATACTCAAACGTCCAAAATTGCTAAATCAATTAATTATGATATAGCAAATGTAAAATTATCAATTAATATTAAGACTAGTAATGCATCCGTGGAAGTATCAACAACCTCTTCCTCTATATAAAAAAAATTATTAAAATTGCCAATTAAACTAACATACCTTTTTTAGCAACGTTTTTATGTTAAACAGTTACGCACAGTTAGGAGATTTCCAAATGTCAAGGGAATTTAATTACATCGTGAGGATACATGGGACAAACCTTGATGGAACCAAGGCTGTCCCCTACGCCTTAAGCGATATCAAGGGTGTAGGTATTAGAATGGCATTATCTATCACGAAGTCTGTAGGTGTAGATCCGACTTTGCGGTTGGGGAGCCTCTCAGACGCAGAAGCAAAGCGACTGGAGGAAGCCCTTGATAAACCACTTGGAGTAGGTATTCCAAAGTGGATGGTTAATCACCGCAAAGACCCAATGACGGGTAAGGATCTCCACCTTTTAGGATCAGATCTAGATCTCAGGACTAAAGATGAGATAGAGCTAATGAGAGAGACAAGAAGCTGGAAAGGCGAACGCCATGCTCGAGGAATAAAAGTTAGAGGACAACACACTAAAACTACAGCTCGTCGAGGTCGAAGTGTCGGCGTCTCAAAGAAACAACAGCAGCAACCAGCTAAAAAGGAGGCGTAATGAGGAATGGGAGATCCAAAAAAGAAGAAGAGCAAGTTTACTACCCCAAAAGTACCATACGATACAGAAGCTTTAATGAGCGAGCTCAAACTTTTGGGTTCTTATGGTTTACGTAACAAGAGAGAACTTTGGCGTATAAGAACACAGTTAAGCACAATCAGGCGTCGTGCAAGAGACCAATTATCCTTAACAATGGCTGAAAGAGAAATAAGCGAAAAAGCCCTAATAACTAAATTAAGTAAACAAGGCTTAATGAGCCCTAATGGCAGACTCGAAGATGTATTAAGATTAAGCGTTGAAGACCTACTGGAAAGAAGACTACAAACAATTATTTTCAGGAAAGGATTGGCTAAAAGCTTATTCCAAGCACGCCAACTCATTGCTCACGGGCACATCAGTATTAGAGGCAGGAAAGTCCTATCACCAAGTTATAATGTTGAGATAGACGATGAACCTCAAATTGATTACACTCCTTCCAGTCCATACAACAATAAAGATCATCCATTACGTCAAGATATGGCAACCTATTTAGCTGCAGGAGGGCCAAGAGATTGAGCACGGAAGACAAATGGGCAATCGTACACATTTTCAGCAGTTTCAATAACACAATAATTCATATGACTGATCTTACCGGCGCTGAGACTTTTGGTTTTGCTAGTGGTGGAATGTTCGTCAAAGCAGATAGGCTTAAGCCAAGCCCTTATGCTGCAATGAAAGCTGCGCAGCAGATTGCAGACTGGGGAAAAGATAAAGGCGTAACTGGTATACACATCAAAGTAAGAGCACCTGGTGGAAGTGGATCAAAGACACCAGGCCCCGGAGCACAAGCTGCTATACGTATCTTAGCTCGTAGTGGATTCAGGATTGGACGAATTGAAGAAGTAACTCCGATACCTCATGATGGTACCAGAAAACCTGGTGGTAGAAGAGGTAGAAGACCATAATCCTAGTGTGGTGAAAGTCTTGAAAGTAAAAATATTGGGTGTCACTGAAGACACCATCCAATTCATCGTGCAAGGCATCGATGCAGCTTTCGCAAATTCATTAAGAAGAACCATTTTATCTGAGGTTCCCTCAATGGTTATTGAGGATATTTTCTATTTCGATAACTCATCAGTTATTCCTGATGAAGTACTAGCACACAGAATTGGATTAATACCACTAAAAACTGATCTCGATAACTATGTTTTACCAGAAAAATGCGACTGCAATGCAGAGTTGGGATGCCCTAAATGCAGAGTAACCTTAAATCTAAATGTTGAAGCAGGAGAAGAAATTCACTCCGTATATTCTGGTGACATAAAATCTGTTGATCCCAGTGTTGTACCAGTATCACCAAACATCATGTTAGCAAAACTCGCACCTGACCAAGCAATTAAATTTGAAGCATATGCACAATTAAATAAGGGAAAAACCCACTCAAAATATAGTCCCGTATCTATGGCAATTTTCCAAAACATTGCAGAGATTAGTGTTGAAGATCAATCTTTAGCAATGAAATGCGTTGAAGAAGCACCCAAAGGCGTAATATATGAGGCTGAAAAAATCAAAGTAATTAATGTCCAAGCATTCAGTAAGAGCCAGACATGCAGAAGCCTTCTAGGAACTAAACCATTAATTGATTTCATGAAAAAAGATGAATATGTTTTCACAATCGAGTCAACAGGTGCCCTATCACCGATAAGAATAGTTACTGAGGCTGTAAAGATACTCACAGAAAAACTGCATGAATTACGCAAAAAGATTGATGCAGGCGAGATTCATGATGAGATTGAACTATTTGAAACACCTACAGAAGTTGGACGCCGATTATACGCAATAGGTGCTGGAGATTTCGACGAAGAAGATGAAGAAGGCGGAGAAGAGGAAGGGAAAGGACCAGTATATGAAGAATGAAGAAATTAATAAAGTAATGATAGAGCTTAAACGAGCATCAAAGAGCCGGGGGCAAATCATCTGGGCTACTCTAGCAGATGAACTTGATAAGACTAAAAGAAGCAGAGTATCAGTAAACTTAAGCAAAATTAATAGACACACAGAAGAAGGAGACATAGTTGTTATTCCTGGGAAAGTTTTAGCATCAGGCAAACTAAATCATGCAGTAACAATTGCAGCATACGACTTCTCTGAATCAGCAAAACAAAAAATTAGTAAAGCAAATGGCTCTGCAAAGACCTATAACGAATTACTTTCCGAGAACAAAGAATTAAAAAACATAAAATTACTAAAGTAATTTTCTCCAAATTTTTTTTCTTATACCCTGAAACCTTTAAATTTTCATTGTATTATGTCTCATGGCGTATTGGGTTCGTAGCTCAGCAAGGTAGAGCGGCGGCCTCTTAAGCCGTTGGCCGAGGGTCCGAATCCCTCCGAACCCGCCATTTATTAAAAAATTTTAGTTGTCGACGAATTTTCTTTTCTTAATCAACCAACCAGGCTATTTAATAATGCTGAACTTCCGCAGATTACGCAGAAAATGAATTGTTCCAATGTTAGTGATGTTACTTCGAAAGCAGCATGTAGTGGTGGGTAATAAATAATCACGATTTGTAATAAAATTCCGATGACAACTGCTAGGAATAGGGTTTTGTTTTCAGTGAATCCTTTCCATCCCATTGCTAATATGTTATGTGTCTCAGAGCGGCACTGATATGCTAGGAAAAATTCGAAGAATACAATAGTTGTGAAAGCAATGGTTCTCGATAATGCTTCATTGTGTGTAGTCGTAGTGAACCAGTAATATGGGATGAAGTCACTGCAGAAATCTACTAATGCTGAGAATAGAATGAATACCCAGAACCTGCTAAATAACCCTTCTTTCGGATCTCGGGGTGGGTACTTCATGACTTCTGGATCTTTTGGATCTATGCTGAGAGCTATTGCTGGTAAACCATCAGTTATCAAATTAATCCATAGAATGTGTATGGCTCCTAAAATTGCATTCATTATCACTATTCCTAAAATTATTATCGTGTCCCAGGGGGCTTTTCCTTTGGAAGCGTCGACATAATGAGACTGCAGCAGCTAGAATAAGGATTAGGACAAGAATATTCTTGAATTGATTGATAAATTTTTCAAGAAGGGTTTCCTTTCTTCCTTTAATTCGTTTAAGCTAAACTCGTTTAATCTTTTTTTAGCTTCTTCTTCAGCAAGTCTTTTTTTATTTGAATCTAGTTTGTTTAGAACGTCTTCAATACTTTGAGAGTACCACTGTTTTTTTTCCAATTAATGCACCATACAGTTCTTTATAGCTAGGCATGTGCTAGTATTTTTAGAGTTTTCGGGGAATTCTCTTAAAAAAATTACTTAATTATATTTTTAAAAATTTTTTAGGAGTTTATTTTTTTTGGTGTCAAAGAATTACGTTGCCTTTCTCAATTGCTGAAGCTCCAGTTCTACTAATTTCTTTTATTCTGATTTTTTTCACTCGATCTAAAAATTTATCGATTTCAGAGGGTTCACCCGTTATTTCAGCAATTATTGTTTCTGGTTCAATATCCAAAATTAGACCATGGTTCTCATTAATTGCTTCTACTGCTTCTTGTCGTGCCTCTGGATCCTGTGTCATTAATTTAACTAGAACTAGTTCTCTGCATATTGTACGTATTGGATCGAGACGTTTTATTTTAATTACTTCAACTAGTTTATCCAGCTGTTCAACTATTTGGTTTAGTTCACGGCTATCAGCGTCAACGGTTACAGTCATCCTACTTAACTCAGGATCAAGTAAGGCACCAACTGTTATTCCATCAATATTATATCCTCTTCGACGGAACAAGTTACTTACTTTAAAAAGCACTCCCGGTTTATTTTCAACAATAAAACTGACAACATGTTTTGGCATTAAATCACCCTATTAAAATATCTTTTAATCCCCCTCCTGGAGGAATCATTGGTAAGACGTTTTCTTCTGGGTCAATTTTTATATCAATAACAGTCGTTTGCTTGTTTTTTATTGATCTTCTAATCTCTGTTTCAATTTGGTTTATTTCTTCTCCATGAATTCCCACAGCATCATATGATTCAGCAAGTTTTACAAAATCTGGTCTTTTAGACCTATTAACCGCAGAATATCTGTGGTTATAGAATAATCGTAACCATTGAGCAACCATGCCAAGCATATTATTGTTTAGTATTACTACTGTGATTGGAAGATTTTCTTCAACTGCTATGGCTAGATTATTTTCTGTCATAGAGAAGCTGCCGTCACCCGAAATATTTAGAACCGGCGTATCTGGTTTAGCTACTTTTGCACCTATAGCAGCAGGTGTACCCCAACCCATTGTTCCTAAACCACCGCTTGTCAAGAAGTAGCCAGCATCGTAAACATCGTAGAATAATGCTGACCACATCTGATGTTGTCCCACATCTGTAACAACAATGCTTTCTCTGGGCATGGCTCTCCTAATTGCCCTAATTATGTCAGGTACATTTATGGGAGAATTTGATTTTAATCCCTCACTCATTGCTCTAAAATCGTGAATTTTTTTAAACCACTCAGAATTATTTTTGGATCCTTGCTTTAATTCAATTATTCTTTCTCGGATCATTCTCAACGATGATTTTGCATCCCCAACAACTCGAGTGATTGAATCAACATTTTTATCAATCTCGCTCTTATCAACATCTAAATGAATTATCTTTGCATTTGTTGTAAAACCTGAAAGAGATCCCGTGGTTCTATCACTGAATCTAGCCCCAACAACGAGCAACACATCAGCTTCAGGAACAAGATAATTTGCTTCACATCGCCCATGCATCCCACATAAGCCTAAATTTAATGGATGTGTGCTGGGAATCGATCCTTTCCCCATTAAGCTATGTGCAACGGGAGAAACTAAAAGTTCAGCTAACTCAATTAACTCACTCGATGCCCCTGATGAAATTACTCCTCCGCCTGCCATTATTACTGGTTTTTTTGCTCGAGCTAATAATTGTGCGGCCCATTCAATTTCTTGGATATCTGGTTCAGAGACGAGGTGGTACCCCCTGAAATTTATCTTGTCTGGAAAAACCATTTCACTTGAATCGGTTTGAGTGTCTTTAGGTAAATCAACAACAACAGCCCCTTTTCTACCTGTATTTGATATAAAGAAAGCTGATTTAACTGCCTGTGGAATCTCTTTAGCTTCTCTAACTTGAGTATTATGTTTAGTTATCGAAGCAGTGATGCCAATTATATCGACTTCTTGGAACGCATCAGTTCCTACCATATATTTTGGAACTTGACCAGTGAAAGCCACAACCGGTGATGAATCTAATTGTGCTGTAGCTATTCCTGTAACAATATTTGTTGCACCAGGTCCACTTGTCACTTGGCAAACTCCTACCCTTCCTGATGCTCTTGCATAGCCATCAGCCATATGAGTAGAACCCTGCTCATGAACACCACCAATGTAACGGATTTGAGAATTTAATAATTCATCACATATTGGGATCACTGCTGCTCCAGTAATTCCAAAGATTGTGTCCACCCCCTCCTTTTCAAGAGCTTTAACATAAGCTTGAGCACCAGTCATCACAACCATTTTGGGAACACCTCTCTAGAAAATTTTTGGCCCTCGAAACCTATGTTAAAATATAAAGGTTTTGATGATAATTTATTAAATGAGAAAACGATTCCCCATTCATTTCTCCTCCATGAAAGGAGGCATGACAAAGCAATACCCCATAATTCCATCCTCCATTAAGGAATGTGAACAGAGAATCAAGTAGAGATAATAAAAAGGTTTGGACTAATTTTTGATTATATTTCAATATCTAGAAGTTTTTCAATATCTGTAACTTCAACTTCTTCAGGTTCAATTATTATAGTTCCATTATCAGAGACGAATATTGCTTTACCATGAGCTCTAATAACTGGCATAATCACGTCTGTGTACCCTGTCTCAATAACTGTTTTCAAATTATATGCACATACTGCTTCCATTGGTAAATCAAGGGTTTTATGTAATGCGTATTCATATCTAAGAAGCTCTCTAACTTTTCCTAATTTAAAAAAGCAAGCAGTCTCACCAACCGCATGTGCGCCAAGACCTTTTTCTTCGAAATTTTTTAAAGCTGATTTCCAATACCCCATAATTTTATCAATATCTACTTTTCCTTTCTCGATATACCACTCATCATATTTTTTTATTATAATGTTTTTTGAAAGCTCATTTGGCTCCACATCGATTCCAATATTTTTTAAATCTTGTCTAATAGCATCATATGTTTCATCAAAGTAGATGTAAATTATGCCCTTACAATTTTCTAATCCTTCTGCAAGAAAAGAATATAAAAAATTTTTTTTGCTTTGGATTGAATCATAAAATAAGACAACGTGATTAGTGTTTTTGATTGAGCTAAGAACTTGTTTGACTGAATCCGTTGACTTCATCAAACATTAGGTATCATTAGAGCTCATAATTTTTTCCTATAAAAAGCTATAATTGAAGAATTTTTTCAGTTATTTTGGAAATGTTGGACTCTGAGATTAATTGAATTCTATACAACTCAGCCAATCGTTTCTCTTCAGCTTTGAAGCTTTCCCATGAAAGTAATACCAATTTAAAATTATTTAATTCATTTCTATTAGCTCCTAAAACTAGGATCTTATTAAAAACATCCTTCTCTGTAACAATATTTATACATAATGGTTGGCTTGAAACCCTTTTTGTTATAATTAATTCAAAAACATGTTCTTTACCCACTGAATCTATGATTTTTTCGTTTTGAAGAATTTTTTCAATTGCATTTTCACCCATTTTTAGCAATGATTGTTTAAGAGTATTCATTAAATTCTTTTGTTGTATCCATTTAATCTGTGATTCCAGTTCTATACCTCGCTTCCAATATTCTTCATACACAATTCCTAAGGTTTCAACATGTGGGAGTATGTTTGACCAGACAATATTCCTCCCAGTCTCTGATAAGGGGTATATTCTGAGCAATTCTTTACCATCTTTAAAAACAAGTTCAAGATTAAATTCTGTAAAACTCTCTTTTATCTGCACAATCTTGCTTAGCATGGATATGTCGTCTAGATTAAACTCGTCAACATGGGTTAGGAGTCTAACTTTAACTCCCTTCTTAGCAGCTTCTTCTAGGTCAAAATAAGATAATGTTATGCTTCTTAGATCATTCACCAGGATATCTAATTTATTTGTACTCTGTTTCACCATTTCTCGAATTTTGGAGTAACCTTCCTCAATATCGTGAATTGTCTGGAGTGTTGTTGGAAGTATACCTGTTTCTAAATACTGTATCCTAGCATCTGAATCTGTTGACAGATCCCAAACAGCTTCATAAAAAATCCTCATAGCAACAACAAAATTCGAGGCTGTTGTCCATAAACCAACATCTGATTGGGTTGTAAAGTTTATTGACTCTTCCATTGAAGTTGTTGTTAAAGCCTCTTTTTCATCAATTATCAAAGATCTAATTGGAGTAGGTAATTTTAGGTGTCTAACATTTGCACTTGTATTATATGCTTCAACTTCACTTATAGTGTCTTTTTGAATATCTGTTAAAATTCTTATTCGAATATTTTTCTTTAAACACGCTTTTAACTGGTCCTCAAGACCCATATAAGAGAGGCGGTTTAAGTCGTTAACAGTTGTAACAAGATAAATGTTTTTAGACGCTCTATTACACATTTGTAACATTAAATCGTATATCTCTTGTCTGCCTTGGTAAATTCTAAATCTTGGTTCTTCGAGTTGTTGAGAGTTAGTTTTAATTATTTTTTTCCATTCTTCTATTATATTAGATTGATTTTTTTCCATATTACTTAACTGCATTTTCGTTTCGGTTAATTGGCGATTTATCACAGCTTCCAATGGTGAAGCTACAAATTTTATTGGCCTGCTAATAGTACTTTGGATAAGTCCTTTTTTCTCAAGTGATTTTAAGGTTCTATATGCTTTCATGCGATTAAAATTAAATTTTCTAGCAATTACTCTGGCTGGAGCAGGTCCGATCGATGATAAAAAAACATAGATTTCAGCTTCATGAGTATCTAAACCATAATCAACCAGTTTTTGAGTCAACAAACCATTGAACCTGTTTTAAGTTATATGGACTATAAATCTATAAAGTGTTCGTTCATATGTTACGTATACATTGCACGTTCATATGTTACATAACTCTTTTTTTCAATACAAAATTAGTTAACATATTTAGAAGAAGATGAAGAGGCTAACAATTAAAAGTCAAGATCGTGTTTGGCCTACAGTTATTTGGCAAGGTACAGAACTTACAATATTTTATTTAGGTGAAAAAGAAGACGAAGTAAAAATTAAAGAAACCCATGGAATTGATTTCGAAGAATTATTCCTTCATCTTGACAAGGGTGGTTCAATATTTATTACAACCAGACCTATCACTGAAACTACAACTACTCTCTTTGACGAACAAAATCCAGTTTCAAAGCCTCTTTTAAAAGACCTGTTATAGGAGGTAAAAATGTGTCAAGTAAATTTGAGAATTCATGCCCAAAATGTGGAAATAAGAATATAATAAAGGATCTAGAAATTGGAGAAGAAGTATGTAATGAGTGTGGTTTAGTAATTTCCGATTCAATTGTAGATGCTGGGCCTGAATGGAGAAGCTATAATGGCGATGATAAAAATTCGAGAACCCGTACTGGTATAGGGTTAAATCCGACCCTATTTGATATGGGATTATCAACACGTTTTACTACAAACCGAGATGCGACTGGAAAACTACTCAACTACAAAACTGTTGACAAAATGAATAGGCTTCAAAAATATGATAATCGTTCTAAAGTAAATGATTCTCAAGCACGAAACTTAAGCATTGCATTACCTGAACTTGATAGAATTGCTGCATTATTACATTTGTCAGAGTCAGCACGTGATTACTCCGCTCGTTTATATAGAAAATCCCTAAACCAAGACATGATTAGAGGTAGATCCATCGACTCGTTTGTCGCTGCATGCATTTATGCTACCTGTAGATTACAGAACATTCCAAGACCTTTAAAGACAATTTCAGCTGCAAGCACGCGAGATCATGGAGAAATTGCTAGAACTTATAGACTATTAATTAGAGAATTAGGTTTAAAGATGCCTATTGATGATTCATTTAAATTTGTTTCTGGCATCTCTTCCAGATTGAAAGTTAAAAGAAACACTGAGTTACGAGCTATTAGCATTCTTTCTAAAGCAAATGAGAAACAGGGATTAACTGGTAAAGAGCCACGAGGCATAGCAGCTGCAGCATTATACATAGCATGCCTTGAAAATAAAGAACGTAGAACACAAAAACAAGTAGCACAAGCTGCGGGAACAACAGAAGTAACTCTACGTAATAGAATGAGAGGACTTGAAACCGTTATTTACGGAATAGTTATCGAACCACAATCTGCAGATCAGTATGTGGTTCAATAATAAAAAAATAAAAAAACCTATTTTTCTAAACCACTCATCTTGCGTACCTGTTTGCCAACTTTTTCTATCTCTAGATTATCGCATTCCTCAACTAGGGCTCTGAATTTTTTACTGCCTTCTTTATATTCCTGCGTCCATGATTTGGCAAAAGTACCGTTTTGGACTTCTTTCAGAGCTTTTCTCATGTTTTGTTCCACGTGGTCATCAACAATCATTGGGCCAACTGTTAAGCCACCCCACTTAGCTGTATCACTGACAGCTCTGTACATTCCACTGATTCCACTTTTGTATATTAAATCAACAATAAGTTTTAGCTCATTACATACTTCAAAGTAAGCTAATTCTGGTGGGTATCCTGCTTCAACAAGTACTTTGAATCCTCTTCTAATTAACTGATCCGCTCCCCCACAGAGTACTGCTTGTTCTCCGAATAGGTCACTCTCTGTTTCATACTTGTATGTTGTTTCTATAACGCCTGCTTTTCCGCTTCCTAATGCTTTTGCTATAGCTAATGCAGTTTTCAAGGCGTTTCCAGTTGCGTTCTGATGTACTGCAACTAATGCTGGTACGCCAAAACCGTTTTCATATTGGCGTCGCATTTCAGGACCAGGACTTTTTGGTGCAACCATAATTACATCAATGTCTTTAGGCGGTTCAATAACACCGAAATGGATATTGAAGCCATGAGCAAATTGGAGCGTCTTTCCTTTAGACATCCCTAAACTGACTTCTTCATTCCATACTATTGGTTGAGCCATGTCTGGAACTAGCATTAAAACAACATCCGCTGCTTTCGCTGCTTCAATTACTGTCATAACTTTTAAGCCATCAGCTTCTGCTTGTTTCCAGCTTTTTCCTGATCTTAGACCAATAACCACATTTACACCAGACTCCTTCATATTGAGAGCCTGAGCGCGTCCTTGGCTACCATAACCAATGACTGCGACTGTTTTTCCTTTCAATACTTTTTCATCTATATCATTATCGTGGTAAACTTTCACCATTTTATTCTGACCTCTTTAATTTCAACCGTCCGCGTTCAAGAGCGGTTATCCCTGTTCGGCTCATCTCTTCTACACCAATGGATTTAACCTGTTCGAGGAAATTATCCAGCTTTTCTGGTTCTCCTGTAACTTCTGCGATTACACTCTCTGGCTCTATATCTAAAATTAATCCATGATAACTGTTTATGTGAATAAGAGCTTCTTCTCTTGCCATAGGGTCAACTGTTCTAAGTTTAACTAACATAAGTTCCCTAACAACTGTCCTCAGTTGATCTAATCGTTTTACTTCTATGACATCAACCATTTTATCCAGCTGTTCGACAACTTGGTTGAGCGCCCGCCCCTCGGCTTCTATTGTGATAGTAATTCTACTGACATGATCTTCTGCTCCACCAACACTGATGCTGTTTATGTTAAATCCGCGACGACGGAACATGTTAGATATATTGAAAAGTACTCCTGGCTTATCTTCAACTAAAAAAGCGATTATGTTTTGGTTTGCCATTTTTATGCCTCCATTAATGCGTCTTTTAATCCCATTCCGGGGGGTACTATTGGTAGAACATTCTCTTCTGGGTCAATGGGTACATCGATAACTGTAGCTACATCTGATTTTATTGCTCGATTTAGGGTAGTTTCCAGATCCTTATAGCTCTCAACTCTAACGCCTTCAGCACCATAAGCTTCAGCAAGTTTCACGAAATCAGGGGTTCTCTCTAATTTAACCGCTGAATATCTGTGATTATAGAATAATCGCTGCCATTGGGCAACCATACCCAACATCCCATTATTTAATATTAATACAATGACTGGAAGATGCTCTTTTACACTTGTAGCTAAATTATTCTCAGTCATTCCAAAACTTCCGTCACCAGCAATGTCAACTACAGGGGCCTCTGGTCTCGCAGTCTTGGCACCGATTGATGCAGGGAAGCCCCAACCCATTGTACCTAAACCACCACTCGTCATGAAACTACGTGGTAGATACGCATCATAATGGAGTGCAGCCCACATTTGGCATTGGCCAACTTCCGTGGTAACAATTGAGTCTCTAGGGAGTACTCTTCTCAAAGTTTTAATAACTTCAGGTGCTTTCAAATAGTCTCCGTTTGTTTTGGATACTCCATTTACTTCTCTTAACTCTTGGCACTTCTTTCTCCAATATTCATTTGTTGCTGTGTTAGAGCGTAGTATGTTTAGATGACGTAGAATTTTCTGTAAACTATTTTTGGCATCTCCAACGACTCTTGTAACTGTTTCAACGTTTTTATCTATTTCACTGCGATCAATGTCGACGTGAATGATTTTAGCGTTTGGAGCAAAACTACTGATTGCGCCTGTGGTTCTATCACTTAAACGAGCTCCAACAATAAGTAAGACATCAGCTTCTGGAACCATTGTATTGGCAGCGTAAGTCCCATGCATTCCACATAAACCAAGGCTTAAAGGATGATCCGCGGGGAATGCTCCTTTTCCCATCAAACTTGTGGCGGTTGGAGCCATTAAATACTCACTAAGTGCTACAAGTTCACTGCTGGCTCCACTACTAATTATGCCTCCACCAGCGATAATTACTGGTTTATTTGCCCTAGCCAATAAAGTTGCAGCCCACTCAACTTCTCTCCGATCCGGTTCATATACTGGTCGATAACCCCGGAAGGATATTGTCTCAGGGAACTCAACATCCATTTTTTCTGTGGTCACGTCTTTGGGTAAATCGATTAAGACTGCACCGCGTCGACCTGTATTAGCAATATGGAAAGCTGATTTAACTGCATAAGGTACTTCAGCTGCACTCCTTGCTTGAATATTATATTTTGTAACAGAAGCTGACACACCAATAATGTCTACTTCTTGGAAGGCATCAGTACCAATAAGCTCTCTCGCTACCTGACCACAGATTGCGACAACGGGTGAAGAATCGATGTTAGCAGATGCAATACCTGTGACTAAATTAGTTGCACCCGGGCCTGAGGTTGCTAAACACACCCCCACATTCCCACTTGCTCGAGCATAGCCATCAGCCATATGTGCTGCTCCCTGCTCATGCCTAGCAAGGATAAACCTAAGATCGTGGTTAAGCATCTCATCACATAAAGGAATGACTGAACCACCAGGAAGCCCAAAGATGTGTTTTGTTCCCTCTTTCTTAAGGCTCGTCCAGAGTGCCTGTGAGCCATTCATTTCAACCAAATGTAATACACTCCATCACTTTTTTTACAAAAATTAATAATTCAAAACTATTCATCAACGATTTCTGATTTCTGAATGCAAAACAAGAGTTATCAGAGTTAGCTAATAAAACAATACCCCATTTAAAATTCCCCTCCACTGGGAGTTTTTACAGTATCCTGTACCATTCATTTCTCTCCTATGAGGATTAGTATTGGTAACAGCAGAGATGATAGTTAAAAAGGTTTACCCGAAGACAGATAGAAAAAACATTTTTTAGATTCAATCATCAATAATTTATTATGGTCATAACATTTTATTGTAAAATACAATTTAAGTAAAGCTTAATACTCACATTTTAGACCATCCACTGAACGGTCAAATACTTGGTGCAATGAAAATGGCTAATGAAACTCATGTTAATGACAAACATCCAAGAGCTGAATCAATAAGAGTAAGAGAAAAAATTACTAAAGGAGTTGAATCAAAAGTAGTGGCTTTAGCTGGCTTGATTGCTCATGGACGTGGTGAAGCCTTTGATTATATTATTGGTGAGCAAACAACTTCTCCTGGAATGAATGCTATAACCGCTGCAGCGGCGAACCTTCTATTAGCTAAACACCCGGTTCTCTCAGTGAACGGAAACGTTGCTGCTTTATGTGCAAAAGAATTTGTTGATTTAGCTAGAGTTTCAAATGCTATGCTTGAAGTAAATTTGTTTCACAGAACACCCGAGAGAGAATATGCAATTGAAAAAGTTCTAAAAGACGCTGGAGCCGAGGAGGTACTTGGTGTAGGTAAAGCATCAACAGCAACTATCCCCGAGATCTTTAGCGAACGCCGTCGTGTTGATCCCGAAGGAATATTGAAAGCGGATGTTGTTTTTGTTCCTTTAGAGGATGGTGATCGAACTCAAAGCCTCGTGAAGCTGGGAAAAACCGTCATCACCGTTGATTTAAATCCCATGTCTAGGACTGCTCAATGGGCTGCAATTACTATTGTTGATAATATTATTCGTGCAATGCCTCTGCTGATAAAGGAAGTTGAGCGCTTAAAATCCTTAAAAATTAGTGAATTAAAAAAGATTAAAAATGATTTTGATAATAAAAAAACACTTTCTGAAGTAATGTTATTGATGGAGCATAGACTTCATAGTCTTGCTGAGAAAGGAGTGTACCTTGAAATCAACAATGCCTAAAAATAAAAGATTCAAGCAGATAATAATTCTTGGTGCAGGAGCCATAGGTAGCTATTATGGTGCTCTACTTTCTAAATATAATAAAGTTCATCTCATAGGCAACAGAGAACACACCGACTCAATAAATAAACATGGATTACAGTTACTAGGAGCAATAAAGGACACATTCGAAATAAAAGCTTCATCAACCCTTAATGAAATCCCCTTAAACTCCTTGTTATTGGTAACAACGAAAGCATACGATCTTGAAGAGTCGTTAAAAATCATTAAAACATGTATTAAAAAAGACACCACAATTCTTCTGCTGCAAAATGGGCTTGGAAACGAAGAATTAGGTTACCAGATTCTAGGTCCTAGTATCAATTTAGTTAGAGGAATTTCAACTGCGGG
>Ga0194125_10007257_pt1 | contig 16038 bp, 16 predicted proteins | sample TA2KigC250mmetaG_FD_148626 | JGI IMG/M metagenome (GOLD analysis project Ga0194125, IMG submission 148626) | Freshwater microbial communities from Lake Tanganyika, Tanzania - TA2015034 Kigoma Deep Cast 250m | ecosystem: Environmental > Aquatic > Freshwater > Lake | place: Tanzania: Lake... | reverse complement strand
TTTGTTTTTAACTTCTTGACGGCGACAGTCAATTCTTCGCCATTGGTCAAATTTAAGATTTCAGCAATTTTATTCTCGGTATCTCTTAATTCTTGCTTCAAAGCTAAGAACTTCCCGCTCTGTGGCCTGTATATAAAACTCCAGAATAAAACAAAAAACAAAAGAGCCACAACGCTTACGTATAAAATTTTCTTCTGTTCTTTAGTTATTTTTATCGGCATAGTTAATTTAATTTAAATTTTATGTTAAAAACCGCTATATCGTTACCTTCCTTGTTCTCTTTACTCACCCTAGAGATGCTCGCATCCCTAAAATATCCGGATGATTTCATCGCTGAGATGAATTCTGTCAAAATAGCGTCGGGATTCTGATTTATTGTCCTGACAAAACCATTTACTGATCCAGACATATGCTCGCTATCCATGGATAACTGAGAAAAGAATAATTCCCTGCCCGCAAGATTGCTTAATTTCTTTAGAATTATGTCTACGGGCGCCTGAGTTCTTTTGATACCGGAAATAAAATTATCTAATACACTAAGATTTCCAGATATTTCTTTGACCAAAGATAATGCGCCAAGATGAAACTTTGCATTATTTAAACTTCTAGATAAAATACCAATTCTAGCCTTGGTAAAAATAAATGACATCGCTAATAATAAAATCGCGAGAAAGACTATCCATCTAAGCGAGACTTTCTCAACATTCTCAATCCGTTGGCTGCGAAATTCGAAAGGTAACAAATTAGCTTCTCTTTCGTAATCAAAAACCAATCCTAAGTTGGCGTAGTTTTCCGATAATTCAAGCTTGTTAACTCCGGAAGATATTGCCATGCCCTCCGACAAAAAAAGATTTTCAACATCAAACCCTAATTCCTTGGCCAGAAACTTATCTAGATTAGGGATCCTTAATGCGCCCCCTGCGATTAATACCTTGTCAACCATTCCGCCGCTATATTCTGTATCGTAATAAGAAAGAGACCTTTTGATTTCTATTATAAGGCGCTCTAAAACCGGACGCATCAATGACAAGATTTGAATAAAGTTAATTTTATTTTTATAGACAGAATTCTCAAGCGGTATGCCTGTATTCGATAATATTTCATCTATTTCCTGAGAAGATAATTCGACTTTTCCTGTCTCGGTAGCTAAAATGCCTTTCAATGAATCTCTTAATTTATCAACAGAAACTGGCAGCTCCCTATAAAATTCTAATTTATTATTTTTATAAATTGACAGGTAGCTGCCGGAATTATCGATATTCAAGACCGCCACCGGAGCAGCGGATTTAAACTTTATGTCCTGTTCAAATATCTTAAGGTAGCCAAACGGGGCAATATTGACAGCCAGGCAATCAAGACCTGCGTTTTTAAGCAATAAAATTTGTTGTTTTATATCTTCGTCTTTAGCCGCAATGCAGATAATATCTAAAAGCCTAGATCCGTCTTCTTTGGCCGTCTTTTTTATAATTGAGTAATCTATAACTGCATTGGCGATATCAAAAGTAAAATCATCTTTAATCTGCCATTTAATCGCATCAAGGAGTTCCGAATCCGGGACCGCGGCTATCTGTATCCTTTTTATAACAACAGATTCTAAGGAAGGGTTAAGAATCGCTTTTTTGTGTTCAATCTTATTTTCTCTAATGAAATCTTTTATTGCTGCCAAAATCGACTCATCCCGTTTTTCTTTTAATAGGGGAATGCTTTTGAAGGCGTTAATCTTAAGCCCGTTTTTGACAGAAACGCTTAAAATCGTTAATTTGCTGCCAATTTCAATAACGAGGAAACTATCAACCTTCTTAGAAAATATCCTAGACAGGGCAATTGTTTGCGATTTAGTACTGGATATGAATTGTTTGATAGAAACGGCCTTCATATTTCTTTATTATAGCATAAGTAAAAACAGAACCAATTAAAAACCTTTAATTTCAACGCTTGCAGTAGTATTAAATGAACCTTCAAGCGCCCCAAAGACGCCTGTCCCACTTTTAACGTTGATACTTATGACTACGCGGCGGATAAAGGCGTAAGGATCAGTTCCGAAAATCCAATCGGCATCATTAGCTTTTTTATATGAAAAAATTACTGACGGCGTATCTTTTCCGTCGATAGTTATTGCCGGAGAAATATAGTAAGGCACTAAAGACTCTGATGACCAGGTTGCGCCACCATTGGTACTTGTACTGCGGTAGATGTGTTTATCCGACGCATTCCAGCGTAACCTGACTGAAAGCTGATCGCTAGCTGTTGGATAGCCATAAGTATACAAAAACTGTGTTGCTGAAGTACCGTTAATCACCTTGCGGGCATATCTCATACCACGAATATCCTTATTGCCTTCAATCATAGTAAAAATAAGTTCGTTTGCTATTTTCTGGACATCTAATTGCCTGGGGCTAAACACAAACATCTGGATAAAGAATATGACAGTTCCGGCTATGGAAGCACCTATAACCGCCACTAGCAAAATAACAATAATTAATTCTATTAAAGTCGCACTTTCCTTATTTTTGATATTTTTTAACATCTTCTTATCGCTATTAGATACTAAAAACCATCTCCACCGCCTGGCAGATTCTGCTCAACTGGCAGGGTTGGTATTGGTTTATTGTGAACCACAAAACCGCCGGCAACGTAGGTATGATAAGGATTGACTTCCAGGTTATAAACAAGCGTATCTGCCGAGACTTCTCTTATAGAATCAATAATCACTGATTTTCCCTCGGAATTAAAAAGATTATCACCAACTACCAAACTACCGATTTCAATCCACTTGCCGGAAGAATAAACCGGATGGTTCGGCGTAACCTTGAAATTAGCGTTTATGATAAGATATTTATCCGCTTTGTGATGGAAGAACTTGGAAACTTTATCTTCTTTAAATGAGGCTGTTTTTTCATCAAAGGCCATAATTGAATCTCCTACCTGAACCTGCTCGATAGATTTTAGGCTGCCATCGGACATAAGAATAGGCGTTCCCGCCAGTAAGCAAGGTTTATTATGCGCGACTATCCCGCCGGCAACGTAGGTATGATAAGGATTGACTTCAAAATTATAGACCAAAGCTTTTTCTTTTACTTCTTCTATGCTTCTGATGGCTTCTGGTTGCCCCAGAGAATTCAGAATATTATCTCCGACTTTAAGATTACCTATTTCAACCCACTTACCTTCATGATATACAGGATGATTAGCCGTTACTTTGAGATAATCGTTAATCAGAAGGTATCTGTCTGTATCATGAACGAAAAATTCTACTACCTTATCTTCTTTAAATTCCCCTGTTTTCTCATCGAAAGCAATAATTGCATCCCCCACCTTTACATTCTCTATAGGCTTTAGGCTGCCGTCTGACATTAAAATCGGCGTTCCCGAGAGAAAACAAGGACCTGGGATATAAATTGAACTGCCACCGCTTCCAGCGCCAAAAGGCACATTAGCCACATAGGTAACCATGCTAACTAATTGCTTGCTTAAATCTCCATGCAAGTAAATCCTAATCTGTACCTGTTTTAGAGCATTGTTTGAGCCGGGAACGTAATTTACGCTGCGGCGTAAATCATAAGGATAGCCTTGATAATTTCCAGTGATATTATCGTAGCCATCAGCCAAGGTAAGATCGGTAAAAGCCAAATTATTCACTTTTGATAATTCATCCTTGGCTAATCCTTCGGCAGCTCCTAAATCACGAGAATAAAATGTGCCGCGTATATACTCCGTTGCCATGAATCCCAAGGGGATCAAAACTAAACCTACTAATACAATCGTAATAATTATCTCGATAATAGTAAAACCTTTGATAAATCTTGTTTTGGTATTCATAAACATACCTCCTATTCCTAAAATAACTCCCTATGGCATGATATGGTTTTGCGTTTCCTCCCAGGAAGTGATTTTGTCATTCCCCGTATCGTAAGTAGCAACTATTGTTCTCCTGGCTTCAACTTTATTACCGCTTCTTACCTCGCCCGTTGCCTTGATGGAAAATTCATTGTTTCCTGCTTTTTGACTCTGTGCCAATATTACTTTTCGGCTAGAATTGTCGCTAAAGATGAAAGTAACTGTTAAGCTAAAACCTAAGGGGATGTTCCTTGAAAACTCCCAAACTTGCTGTGACAAACCGGCGAAGGATTGCCCGGCTAGAATAGTAAAATCAGTTATGTTAAGACTTGCCGGTGAAGATAAAGTACCGTTCCAAACCCAATTGCCTCCAAGCTTAACTTTCTTGATATTTCCTCCGAATGACCAACTGACCACCATATCTGTAATAGTAATGGAATCCGTACTGCTAATATTATAAATTGGTATATCGTTTATCTGTTTTCCAGAAACCTTTGGGTCAGATGCATCAACCAAAATAAAATCTGCGCTTCCCCCTCCGATATGATAATAAAGCCCTTCTTCTACGTTGACATTTTGCTGACTTGACCAGGCATCATCATCAGAATAGTCTACTATTACCCGCATAATACCAGCCTGAGCAAGATACAATGCCCTATCTTGATTAATATTGGAAATATTATACCTTAGGCTCTCGGTAACGTAAGTAACGATACCTAAAGCAATAATCGCTAATAAAACAATTATTATGATCACTTCGATTAAAACGATGCTTTTATTATTCATTTTGCTTCAGATCCTCCAAGGCTTTAAGCGCCGGAAAATAACCCTTATCGCACATAAGGGCCTTGTTATAGCAAGCACGCGCCTGCTCCAGGTCTCCTTTTTCTTTATAAACCTTGCCGAGGTTGCACCAGACATGTGGCTGATTGGGATTAACCAATAAGTTAATCCAACAATAGGCGATGGCATTGTCTGGGTCCCCCATCGCATAAAATGTTCCAGCCAGATTATTATACACCATATATCCGTCTTTGAAATTATTTATATTAGACTGCCAATAGCTCATAATATCATGATAATCGTAATTTCTTTTCATTGTCAAAAACGAATACGAACCTATGAATAAAACCAAAGCCGAGATAGCCGAAACCCTCAACATCTTTTTATGTCTCTCATTTCTATTTATAATTTCCCATACTTTTAAAAACAAAAAAGCCATAATAATAGCAAAGCCCAGAGAAGGAAGATACATATACCTCTCTGATACGATATTGCAGATAGGGATAACATTGGAATACTGAGCGTATGCGACAAAAAACCACATAATGCCGAAAGCAACAGGTTTATAATTCTTCCGGCATTTTAAAAATGCCATTATAGAAACTACGATGATAATCAAAGCGCCGAAGAAAGCAGGACTAATCATCTGGATACTAAGCGTATTATAGGCAAACGGATGAAACAACCCTCTTGCCAAGGGGAGGTATAAAATTTGAAGGTAATAGACGAAAGCCTTGGTAACCACTATCAAATAACCAAAACCCCTGAAATAGAATATCAAATGCATAAATTTATTCTTATTAAAAACAAAATAAGCGACAAACATGAACGCCATGGCAAAGATTATTAAAAGAAACAAAATTCGCAATCTTCGTAGCTGCTTATTTTGTTTGTGCTTTTCTCTGAAAAATACATCGTATAAAACAAACATAATCGGCAAGACCGCAACTGAGGTTCCGGCAAGAAAACAGAATACAAAGAATAAGACCGAAATCATTAGATTTACGATCGACTTGTCGGACTTAACATAAAATATAAACGATGCGATAAAGAATAGACTGGAAAGCGCGTAATGGCCTCCGGAAATCCAGCTGATCGCTTCCGTGTGTATGGGATGGACCGCAAAGATTAGGCTAGTTAGAAAAGATAACGCACTATTTTTAAACAAAATATTACAGAGGATAAAAATCAAGATTACGCAAAAAACATGAAGGAAAACATTGAAGACATGGAAGAAAAATGGGGAACCGGGAGAGATATTCCAGAGAAAGAGGTTAATCAATTCGATTAGACATATAGGACGAATCTTAAAATGCTGAGAAAAATAGCTTTTTACATCGCGCAATTTCTCATTGCCCACAATGACCGAATAATCATCTATCAAGAAATCTCCGGCTAAAGAATTGGCATAAAGCCCAAAACTAATCAATGCCAATAGAAAAATAGAAACTAAATCAATTTGAGATTTTGTGAATTTCATATATAGATCTGAAATTATAAATGGCTGGCTTTTCTTAAAATTCTAGATGTCAAAGAAAAGCCAGCCATCTTCTATGATAAATACAATTCTATTTTAGTATCAAACTTAGTATCAAATTTCAATTACCAGCCAGAACCTTGAGTCTCGGCTGCCGAACTCCAGATTCTTCCGGTGGCGACATCATAAATCCAGCCGGCTGCAGTATTTGCTGCCTCAGCAGTGCCTGCAATGATGGTTTTGATACCAGTATAAGGATTCTCGGGGATACTGCCAGAAGCCATAACTCCTCCGGTTGTGGCAGTCAATTGACCCAAAGTCGGCCAAGTCGCTGTTCCCGATGCCGCCTCTTTTGCGTACCAGATAGAGATGCCACTACGCAAGCCACCCAACGCGCCTTTAGTAGCCGCTACTTTAGCTTCATCTTGTAAATTGAAAAACGTAGGAATTGCAATTGCAGCCAAAATACCAAGAATGACAATTACCATAACCAACTCAACTAACGTAAAACCTTTTCTGTAAAACACTTCTACCTCCCTCCTTTTAATGACGACATAATTTACGGAGTCGTGAGACGACGTAAATTATAGGTCGGAACTTACGTTCATTAACATTCCGTAAGTTTGGTTCTCACTTACCAGTTTTCATAACCCTTAGTAGTTGTAATCACCCTGCCATGCTCTTTCGGATAGTAAATATATCTATTCATAAATGGATCCAACAAATCCCCTTTTTTATCTAAACGAAAAGGCTTTAAGAAATTATTTTTTATTATTTTACCATCTGGAGCCTTAAATGTAAACTCCTGACTAAAAAGACTGGCGAGGTCTTCCGGGAGCCTCTTTTTAATTACTCGATAAAGCTCTATCGAAGAACGGATGTTATTAAGTTCATTGCGGAGGGCTGCTTCTCTTGCATACTTTAAATGCATGCCGGCAAAAACCGCAAAAAGCCCAATTAAAACAAAAATAACTAAGCACACAACAATCAATAATTCTAATACCGTAAAAGATAATGTTTTTCTTATAATTTTCATAATTAAACCGGCTTAAAAACTCTTATCAAATTCCACATTGGCATAAATATTCCCAACGCCATAAGTAAAACCATGGCCGCTAAAACAAAAATCAGAATCGGTTCAATATAAGTAGTTAAATTCTTAATCATGTATCCTGATTCTCGGTCGTAATAATCCGCAACACTTAAAAGCAGCTCATCAACTTTACCCGACTGCTCCCCAATATAAACCATCTGAACAACTATTGGTGAGAATAAATTGCTAATCTTCATTGGTTCAGACATGCCTTTGCCCTGAACGACGCTTTTTTTGATATTCTCGATTGCGCGTGAAATAATTATATTTCCAGCCGAACCTGAAACAAGGCTTAAAACCTCTAAAATCGGGACTCCGCTTTTTAATAAGACCGCGGTGACTCTTGCGAAACGCGACATTACCAACATCTGGATAAGCGGCCCGATCACCGGAACATTTAATTTAAAATTATCCCAGACCGGCCTTCCGGTATTGGAAGCTATAAACTTACGAAACCCGATTATTAAAGCGGTAACAATAAATATAAAAATATACCAAAATTTCTGGACCACCAGATTTAACCCTATCAATATTCTCGTCGGAAGAGGTAGGGTAGCATTGAATTGGTTGTAAACTGCGGCGAAGCGCGGGATTACAAAAGTAATTACAATCAAAAATCCTAGGCACAAGACAAAAAAAGCAATCATGGGATATCTGGTGGCGCTTTTTATTCTGGCCCGAGTATCAATTTCCTGCTCAATCAATTCTGTTAAGCGGGAAAGAATCTCAACCATCAAACCCCCGCTCTCCGCGGCTTTCATCATGTTGACATAAACTTCATCAAAAACTGCCGGGTGTTTTTTTAATGCTTCTGAGAAACTTAACCCCCCTCTTATATCGCGAGATACCTCCTCGATAACAAGTTTAAAATACTGGTTTTTTACTTGTACGGAAATCGCCTCAAGGCTGGAAAGTAAAGGTACGCCGGCTTTTTGTAAAGAATAAAGTTGGCGGGTGAATGTATTTACTTCATCGAGCCCCACTCCTCTAAATTTCTTGAGAATTCTATCTGTGCTTAACTCATGAATTTCAGAGACTGAAACTGGCACATATCCCATCTCTGTGAGCTTTCTCGCAGCATCTGCCTGGTTATCCGCAACAGTACTGCCTATAACTAGCTTTGAGAATTTATCTCTTGCCTTGTATTTAAAATTGGGCATCTTTTTATGCCTCCTCTGTTACTTTCAAGACTTCCTCGATAGTTGTAATCCCCTTTTGGACTTTTTCTAAGCCGTCATCAAGCAGGACCCGCATACCGGAATCTATGGCCGCCTTCTTGATTTCATTCGCAGACTTCTTTGCCGTAATCATGTCTTTAATTTTATCGTTTATCAATAGCAGCTCGAAGATCCCTATCCTGCCCGCAAAGCCCGTTTCCTTGCATTTCATGCAACCTTTACCGCGATAGGACTCTGTCTTCTTGGTTAAGTTCAAACTTTTGATTATTTCCTGCGAAGGAGAATATTTTTCTTTGCATTTCTGGCAAATTACCCTGACCAATCTCTGAGCGAGTATTGCAATTACAGAACTCGACACCAAAAACGGCTCAACACCCATATCTAAAAGTCTAGTCAATGCGCTTGATGCGTCATTGGTATGCAGGGTAGAAAAAACAAGATGGCCGGTCAAAGATGCCCGTATGGCAATATCCGCTGTTTCTCTATCGCGGATTTCTCCCACCATAACTATATCGGGGTCTTGCCTTAGTATGCTTCTTAAGCCACTGGCAAAAGTAAGGCCTGCTTTGGGATTTACCTGAGTTTGACGAATCAAAGAGATTTCATATTCCACGGGATCCTCAATTGTAATGATATTCTTCTCCATGGTATTTATGGTAGACAAGGCAGCATAAAGTGTAGTGGTTTTTCCTGAGCCGGTCGGCCCGGTGACTAAGATTATCCCGTGGGGATGGCGTATAACCTTATCAAAATCTTTTAGTTCTTTTTCTAAGAAACCTAATTCAGCCAAACCAAGGATGACGGAAGATTTATCTAAAATCCTTAAAACGATATTTTCTCCATGCACCGTAGGAAACGAGGAAACTCTCATGTCTATATTTTTATTCTCCATTTTAAGCTGGATCCTGCCATCCTGGGGATTACGAGTCTCGGCAATATCCATTTGCGCCATTACTTTTATGCGGGAGGCCAAAGCGCTCTGTAAATGCTTTGGCAAATCCTTAATTTCGTGCAAGATTCCGTCTATTCTGTAGCGGATTCTCACCTTGTCCTCTTCCGGTTCAACATGGATGTCACTTGCCCTGTCTTTAACAGCCTGCATGATAAACATATTAACCAATTTTATTACCGGTGCTTCTTCGGCGACCTCGGCCAGACCCTTGCCTCTCTTTACCTCCAATTTATCCTTGGTCAATCCTTTTATAAGCTCATCGGTATCGCCAAACGCTCCATAATATTGGTCAATAGCCTTCTGGATCATATCTTCTGTAGATAGCACCGGCTCTATGGAATCCATTTTACTTTTTGCCCTAATCTCATCTATGGCTTCAATGTCCTGAGGATTTTCCATGGCTACGGTAAGGCTGTCTCCTACCTTAAACAAAGGCATGGCTTTATATTTTCTAGCGACCACCTCAGGGATTAGTTTTACAACCTCAGCGTCAATCAGGTAATCTGTCAAATCCATAAATGGCACACCCATTGAATCAGCAAGAACCTGGGCAATATCAACCTCGGAAATAAACCCCAGCTTCTCTAAAGCCCTCTCTACAGGAATCCCCGTTTTTTCCGCTTCGCCTTTGGCCTTATTTAATTGCTCCGGAGTAACTATCCCTTTTTTAATAAGTAAATCGATTCTACTTTCTTTTACCATAATCAAATCCTTTACTGGATAATTTCAATCTTACCGGACGCCTCTTTTCATGCTCTTCAATAAAATCTTTTATTAACCTTGATTCTTTTTTGTTTAAATTGACAAATTTAATGCCTAATCTGCTTAAGCCTTCGCCTACGGAAATGGCCGAACGGATCTCTCCTTTTATCTTTACGATTCTGTGTTTGATTTTAAACTGCAGATCTACGAGTACTCCTTGGGGCAAGAATATCTCCGAAAGCATACCGATGCCGGAAGGACTGATATCCAAAGCCCTCGCCTCTATACTTTCGATAAGAATGTTAAAACGCCCCTTTAAAGACGAATCTATCTTAAGTTCTACTTTTAATGGAATTTTTGGTTTTCTTCTCATAGTCTTTTAAGATAATTCTAGACGCGGCTCGCTTCTTCTCTCGTTTTCTTTGATGAAATTCTCAATAACTTCTAGCTTGCTTTTATCCATATCGAAAAACTGTATCCCCAGCCTGGTCAACCCGCGGCCACCGGAGACAGCCGATTTTATCTCTCCCTTTACCTCAACGGTCTTCTTATTAATATCAAATTTCAAATCGACGATTACACCTTTTGGTATAAAAAACGAACAAGATAATCCCATGCCTAAGACGCTTATGTCCAGTGCCTCGGCATCAATCTCTTCTTTTCTAATCTTAAAACGCTCACTTAAAGAAGGATCTACCCTTAGCTTTACCTTAAATGATGCCGAAAATCGTTTTGCTCTTCTTGTCTCCATTTTCTATCCGTTTGATGGTTCAGCCAGAAGATCTTTTATTTTAGCTAATAAAACTTGCGGCTCAAATGGTTTAATTATATATTCACTTGCCCCGACATCATAGCCGACTTTTTTATCCAAATCCTGACCGCGGGCAGTAAAGATTATAATAGGAATATGCTTATACTTCTCATCGAATTTAAGCATGCGGCAAACTTTATAACCATCCATCTTAGGCAACATTAAATCCAGAATAATCAAATCAGGCTTTTCTTTCCTCGCTTTTTCCAGAGCTTCCTGTCCGTCGGTGGCGACTAAGACTTCATAATCATTTTCTTCTAGCCGGAATTTCACAATCTTCACCACATCCGGCTCATCATCTACTAATAATATGCGTTTTTTCATCTTTACTTATCTTTGGCTGATTCCTTTACAATTAAATCTAGCGCTGCCTTCAAATTGCTGGAGGCGTCTGAATATGTGCTAAGCTTAGGCACAAAAGCTTTTACCCCTAATTTCTCGGTTCCAGCCATAGCTTTGGGTTCAGGATAGGCCGTAAACATTATTACCGCAATCTTTTTATTGTCTTCCCTAATTTTCTTAAGAAGCTTTACCCCGTCCATTTCAGGCATCATATAATCTAGAATAGCTATCTGGGGATCTTTGATCTTTAAATTCTCCATTGCCTCTTTAGGGCTGGAAGCAGTAATCAAATCATACCCCCAACTTTTAATCCTTTCCCCCATAAGTTTAAGAATATCTGGTTCATCATCAACTAGCAAAACTCTTAAATTTGCCATTTTTTTCTCCTTATATCTCACAAATTTATCCGATGAATTTATTTATCTTCTCTACCAACTCTTCCGGCGCAAAAGGCTTGGTGATATAATCGTCTGCCTGACATTCCTTAGCCTTTTCTTCAACTTTATGGGTGCTGGCGGTTACTATAATAATCGGTATATTTTTCGTCTCCTCTTCTGATTTTAGTTTCTTGGCTACCTCTACTCCGTCTAAAACCGGAATCCTTAAATCAAGCAAAATTAAATCAGGTTTATTATTTCTTACGGAATCAATTGCAACAATGCCGTTAGTCGCAGTCAATACTTCATAACCTAGTTTTTTTAACCTATACACAACTACTTTTAGTATATCTGCTTCATCGTCAACTACTAATATTCTTTTGCCCACGCTATACACGCCTTTCTTTTATTGGTAGAATAAAATGAAAGGTGGAGCCCTTGCCGAATTCCGACTCTACCCAAATCTTGCCTCTATGCCTCTCGATTATTTCCTTAGAAATAGATAAACCTAAACACGAACTAGCAACTTTCCTTTCATGATACTCTCCCAATTGTTGAAAACTCTGGAAAAGCTTAGGCATATCTTTATCCTTAATCCCAACGCCTGTATCTTTAATTGAAAATTCAACTATATTATTCCCCGGTTTTGTCTCAATTCTAATACTTCCCTTATCAGTATATTTGATTGCATTATTTACCAGATTATCCACTGCCTGAGTAATTTTATCCTTGTCAAAATTAACTTTTGGTAATTCCTTCGCCAAATCAAGCTCCATCTTGATATTTTTTGCCCCTGCCAATGGCTTCATAGAATCAAAACTTTCTTGAACCACCTTATTTAAATCGTTTTCTTGCATATTAAATTGCATCTTACCGGATTCCAATTTCTGAAAATCAAGGACATCATTGATAAGCCGGGCTAATCTATCAACATTTCTTTTTGCGGTCTCCAAGAAATCTTTTTGGTCGGCGTTAATTTGTCCTGCTGAACCATCTAGAACAATACCTATGCCCTCTTTTATTGCCGTAAGCGGCGTTCTTAATTCGTGAGAAACCATGGAAGCAAACTCTGATTTAATCACCAGCGCCTCTTCAATCTTCTTATTTGCCTCAGTTAAATCTTCCAGGATATTTAAGGTTGCCTCGTTAACCCTGGACAACTCTTCTGTTCGTTCTTGAACTTTCTTTTCCAGGCTATTTGAAAGAGTACGCAAACTGTCCTGTTTATCCTTGAGCACAGAAACCATATACTCAAAAGAATCGGCAAGCTGCTCAATCTCGTCATCGGTTTGAATATCTATAATATAATCCAAGTCCCCACCTGCTATTTTTTCGGTAGCTTCATGCAGTTTTTTAATCGGTTTTACAAATAAGGTAGCAAAAATATTAACAATGAGAACAATTACTAAAATTAAAATAAAAGAAAGAGCAATAAGCTGGATAAAAAGCATATTTAACGGCGCAAACAACTCTTGCTCCTCTTGGCTTACGCAGATATGCCAATTGACTCCGTTCTGCACGAGAAAAGGATAGCTAACCTCAGAACAGGTAGCGATCATTTTTTTTGCATGCAATTGAGAATTGTTTATGCTTAACCAACTGCTCCTTTCTTCTTGCAACTTTTTAAATTCGTTTTCGCTAAAGTATCTGGTGCTAAGAGGAGTAATACCTTCATGAAAAAGCACGTACCCTTCTTCATTTATTAAAACGGCACGGCCGGTTTTCCCTATCTCGAAAGCTTCAAGAGGAGCGAATAAACGTTCAAAATCCAAAACTCCCTTGGCGACTCCAATTATTTCTCCGCTCTTATCTTTTAAGGGAATGGCTAAAGAAATACTAATCTTTTGAGCTGATTCGTCAAATTCAACGTCTCCGATAAATATGCTTCCCTGGCCGTTATTGTAAGCTCTCTGCCACCACTCTTCATCAGCCTGGTAATAATCGCTAGTTTTGTCGGAGGCAAGAACCAGACCTCCATACTTATCGGTCAGAAAGATCTCGGCAAAGCCTTCATCGGTGGATACAATTTCCTTCAATCTCTTGCTATCCGGATTCTCCAAATATTCTTTAAACAGAGCGTCGCCCTTCTGCATGCTTATCCATTTTTCATCCATGTTCTTGAAATATTCCTCTTGCGCCTGCTTAGACATATCCTTATAAATCAAATTACGCTGCTTTACTACATTTAAGCGACCGGAATGAGACATATAAACTTCGAAATCCTGCAATTCTTCATTGACAATCCTATCTATGGAACCGCTAATCATCTGGGCCATTTCTGAATGATGGCTGCTGATAACTTCGCGAACCAACTTGACGCCAAGAAAATATCCCGTACCAATTCCTGCCGTTAGAACAAAAAGCCATAGCAGTAAAATCGATAAAACCAGTTTCTTTTTTATGCCCGTCTTATGCTTGATTGGATTTGTCATTATTTATTGTTATTTTTAGCTAACAATCCTTCCAACTCTTTGATTTTTTCTTTTAGCTCTTTCATTTTTAATTCTCTATCTACGGTTATCCTCTGGAATCGCTCAAGAGAATCTATTCTTCTGATTAATTCATCCTCTATTTTTTTTCGTTGGCTGATATCTTTGGCAACGTGTACCACTCCGACATATTGCCCTTTTTCGTCAAATATCGGGGAGGTGGATACTAAAATAATGACCCCGATAACCGGGTCATCTACTTCTTCGATATGGGACATGTGGTCCTGATTGGTTTGTTCCATGGGGCATAGCGGCCAAGGATCATTTCTTTTATGCAAAATTTCATAGCATTTTCTACCTATCAGTTCTTCCTCTCTCATCTTCAACGCTTCGCAAGCAGCTTTATTTGCCCTTTTGAAATTGTGATCCTTATCCATAATAAAGATCATGTCGGATATAGCATCAAAAGTCCTGCTCCATTCCTCGGCTGCTTTTCTTATCTTTTCTTCATAGAGCTTTCTTTCGGTGATATCCTGAACAACACCATCAATCCATTCAATATTTCTCTTATCATCGTATTTGATTTGCGCAGTAATGGCGCATACTATAGACGTGCCGTCTTTTTTTCTAAGTTTCAGCTCCTTGCCGTCAACTGAACCTTTTTGTATTATCTCCTCAAGAAAAAGTTTCCGCTCTTGAGGATCCTGATACAAATCAGAAACATTTACTTTTAAGAATTCCTTAACGGATTCATAGCCAAATATCTTGGCTATAGCAGGATTAGCGGAAATAAAACTCCCCTTTTCTCCCGCAGTATTGCGATATATACCCACATCAACATTTTCTACTAAAGAACGGTATCTCTCTTCGCTTTCGCGTAAAGCTTGTTCAGTTTTCTTAAGCTCTGTTATATCCCGAACTGTTGCCTGCAAGAATTCCTTAGCCCCAATTTCAAACCTGGCCAACAAAACAGTAGCGTAGAATTCGCTTCCGTCAACGCGCTTATGTACCCATTCAAAATAATGGGAGCCTTTTTCCATAGCTATCGACATCATCTGCTGGGCTTTTGTTGAAGAAAGCGCGCCATCGGGTTGATATTCCGGGGATAAATCTGCCGGGGATTTCATGGTAAATTCTTTTTTATCTCTACATCCGAACAGTTTTATGGCCGCAGGATTTCCGGAGAAAAATCCAGCCTTCGGAGTTAGCATCATTATGGCATCGCTGGAAGATTCATAAAGCACGCGAAAACCCGCCTCGCTTTCGTCTAGTTTATATTCTGCAATTTTTAGCTCGGTTATATCCACTGAAAAACCTAATATCCCAATGATATTTCCTGCCTCATCCCTAAGAGGCAATTTATCTGTCCGGACCCACTTAGCACCTTCGGGAGTATTCATCTCCTCTACGATGTTTCTTCTGGGCTTTCCGGAAGCAATTATGGCTTTATCATCTTGCCAAAATTTTTCCGCCTCTTCCCTGGGATAAAGATCAAATATCGACTTACCTTCTAGATTTGCCTTAGTAGTCCCCATTATTTTAGCTAAGGCCTCGTTTACGCGCAAAAAGCGATTTTCTTTGTCCTTTATGAAAATCATCGCTGGGACAGCATCAAAAATTATGTCTTGCTCTTTTTTAGGAAAATCTCCTGCGCCTTCGGACATATCTATTTTCCTTTTTCTTGGGATCTGAATAACAATTTCCAAGGATGGCGCTTGACATCGTTACTAAATTCGTCAAGGTTCTGACTTGCACTCTCTAAATTCTCGGCAATCTTATCGCTTCTACCGAGTAATTTTTCCAGCTCAAACGGTTCTTCTCCGACTATCAAATCCCCCGGATTAAGAAAAGGCCCTTCTTGCCTATCCATAATTCCTACATATTTCTCGCCAATAAGGCCCATTGTCTTGATATACGCTTGAGCTCCCAGATGAATTTTGGCATCTTCTTTTATCCAAAGAGTAAGAACCATTTTAGTGGTATCGTCATAAGCCATCTTGATGTCTTCAACCATTCCCACTTCCAAGCCATTTAGCCTAACCGGGCCGCTCAATTCC
>Ga0194125_10007254_pt1 | contig 16041 bp, 12 predicted proteins | sample TA2KigC250mmetaG_FD_148626 | JGI IMG/M metagenome (GOLD analysis project Ga0194125, IMG submission 148626) | Freshwater microbial communities from Lake Tanganyika, Tanzania - TA2015034 Kigoma Deep Cast 250m | ecosystem: Environmental > Aquatic > Freshwater > Lake | place: Tanzania: Lake... | reverse complement strand
TTGAGGTCGTTGTCGCCCTGGTCTGGGCCGTCATCTTTGCGGCCGGTGGCGCGATCTTCCTGTACATGTTCCTGACCAATCGCCGCCATTGGTGGGCCGTGATTCCGGGATTCACCTTGCTCGGCCTGGCCGCCCTGATCGCCCTGGATCAACTCTTGCCAGAGATTGGTGACGTCCTGGGTGGCGCACTCTTTTTGGGCGCCATTGGCCTGGCCTTCTGGGTGATCTACTTCCTCAAGCGCGAGTACTGGTGGGCGGTCATCCCTGGCGGCGTGCTGTTCACCCTGGCCCTGATCGCCGGCCTTTCGCCTGTCTACGAAGGCCCTGCCATGGGTGGGGTGTTCTTCGTGGGCCTGGGGCTGACCTTTGGTCTGCTCTATTTCGTGCCCACCCCTCACGGCCGTATGAAGTGGGCCCTCATTCCCGCCACCGTGCTGGTGGTGATGGGGGTGCTGACCACCGCCGCCGCCACAGGGGGTCTGGGGTACCTCGGGGGAGCAGTCCTGATCCTAGTCGGGCTTTATCTGCTCCTTCGCATCTTCGTGAAAGGAAAATGATATGGACGAGCAAAAACGTAGAAGTGTGAGCTTGGTCGGGCCTGTGATTCTGATCGGTCTGGGCGTTATCTGGCTGCTGAACAACATGGGCCTCCTGGCCTGGAGTGTCTGGGAAGTGATCTTCCGCCTGTGGCCCATCTTGCTGATCGCCGCAGGACTGGAAATCATCCTCAACCGTTTCTCGGTCTGGGGTTCTTTGCTGGCCCTGGTGTTGACCGTGGCCATCTTGGCCGGCGCACTGTGGCTGATCGGGCCAGACATGGGAACCGGGCAGGTAGTGCCCGGTGAAGAGATCAGACAGGCTCTGGGCGGAGCGACGCGGGCTGAGGTGGTTATCGAACCTGGCGTCGGGTCGCTACACATCGAAGCCCTCCCCGAGTCAGCCAACCTGATCGAAGGCGTCATCCATGTGCAGAGAAAACAACGGGTGAGGCGCGATTTCGCCGTGGCGGGCAACACGGCGACCTTCTCTCTGCGCGGCGAGGGGGAGACCTTTGGGCCATTCATCGGATGGAGTGATCGGCCAGGCTGGGACCTGGGCCTGGCCCCCGAGGTGCCCCTGGAGTTAAAGGTCGGCATGGGTGTGGGACAAGCCGACATTGACCTGACAGGCCTGACGGTGAGCAACCTGAAGGTGAGCATGGGGGTCGGCCAAACCATAGTCACTCTGCCTGACGAGGGCCGCTTCCAGGCCAAGATTGAAGGCGCCATCGGCGAGACGGTCGTGGTCATACCGGCGGGGATAGCGGCGCGCATTCGCGTGGACACTGCGCTAGCCACGAGAGGCCTGCCAGCCCGCTTTCAACGCCAGGACGACGTCTACACCTCGCCCGGCTACGCCAGCGCCGATGACCGCGTTGATCTGGAAGTAAGCCAGGCCATCGGCCAAATCACCATACGCCACTCCGGTACAAAATAGAAAGGAGCTCCACCTACCCCCTGACCAGATACCCTCTCGCATCCCAGGAGACCAAGCCGTCTCAGACAGGGAAAAACCTGGTTTCTCCACCAGGAAAGAAAGGGATAGATCAAAGATGTGGCAAGAATACCTATTTCCAGCAACGGTGCAGGAAGCCCTGGAGATGCTCGCTGCCTACGGCGGCCAGGCGCAGATCATCGCTGGCGGCACCGATCTGGTGCTGCAAAGCCAGCGTGGGCAGTGTGTAGCTACCGTCATGGTGGACATCACCCGTATCCCCGGCCTGGATACCGTCGAGGAGCGCGAGGGCTACGTTGCCATTGGCTGCCAGGTGACCCACGCCCAGATCGCCGCCTCGCCCCTCATCCGCCACAAAGCGGAAGTGCTGGCCCTGGCCTGCGCGAGCGTGGGCGGCCCGCAGACCCGCCACGTGGGCACGCTGGTGGGCAACGTGGTCAATGCCCTCCCCGCCGCCGACGGTGCGGTGGCCCTCTTCGCCCTCGACGCCGAGGTGGAGGTAGCGGATTTGGATGGCCGGCGCTGGCTGCCCATCGCCGAGATGTACACTGGCGTTGGCAAGTGCGCCATAGATCCTTGCGCCCAGATGGTGACCGCTGTTCGTTTCCACCCCCTCACCAACGGCTGGGCCAGCGCGTACCAGCGACTGGCCAACCGCAAGGCCCTGACCCTGCCCATGCTCAACGTCGCCGTGGTCGTGGGCCTGGAAGATGGAGTGTGCAGCGAGGCCCGCATCGCCGTCGGCCCGGTGGCCCCCACCCCGTTTCGCGCCCAGGAAGCGGAGGCCGCGCTGGCCGGCCAGGCCCCCGGCGCCGAAACCATCGCCCAGGCGGCGCGGCTGGCCGCCGGCGCCGCAGACCCCCGCGATAGCGTGCTGCGTGGCTCGCGGGACTACCGCAAGGCCATGGTCGAGGTGTTGGTTCGGCGGGCGCTGACACAGGCATTGGCAAAGCCAGGGAATCAGTAATCAGGAAATCAGTAATCAGGGAATGCCCTGATTCCCTAGTCCCTGATTCCCTGATCCCTAAAAGGAGGCACAGATGCTTTTGGAAATAACCCTGAACGGCAAACCCATTTCTGTAGAAGTCGAGCCCGGCGACCTGCTGGCCAATGTGCTGCGCCAGGAGCTGGGGCTCATCGGCACCAAGATCGCCTGCGGCGAGGGCGAATGTGGCGCCTGCACCGTGCTGGTGGATGGCGTGGCCGTTACCTCGTGCATTTTCCCGGCCATGAAGGCCCACGGACGGCAGGTGGAGACCATCGAGGGGTTATCTCAAGGTGGAGAGCTTCATCCCATCCAGGAGGCGTTCGCCGCCCACGCCGCAGCCCAGTGCGGTTACTGCACGCCAGGGTTCATCATGGCCGCCAAGGCCCTGCTGAGCGAAAACCCCCATCCCACCCGCGACGAGATCAAACAGGGGATTTCGGGCAACCTGTGTCGCTGCACGGGGTACTATCAGATCGTAGACGCAATTGAAGATTCAGGAAATCAGGAACCAGGGATCAGGGATCAGAGATTAGGGACTAGTCCCTTGTCCCTTGTCCCTTGTCCCTTGATTACTGTTGGAAAAGGTGTCGAGCGCCTGGACATTCGCCAGAAGGTACAGGGCACCCGCAAATATCCCCAGGATTTCAACATGGAAGGCCAGCTCTACGCCAGGGTGGTATGGAGCGAGCACCCGCACGCCATCGTGAAAAAGATTGACACCGCTGCCGCTGAGGCCCTGCCCGGCGTGGTGAAGGTGCTCACCCACCAAGACGTGCCGGTCAACGAGTACGGCATCAACATCCCCGACCAGCCAGTGCTGGTGGCGGAGGGCGACAAGGTGCGCTGGGTGGGCGACCGCATCGCCATCGTAGTCGCCGAGTCGGAACGCATCGCCGCCCAGGCCCGCCAATTGGTACAGGTCGAATACCAGCCCCTCCCCGTGGTGACCGATCCGCGCCAGGCGATGAAACCCGGCGCGCCGCTGGTGCACGAAGGCCGCGAGAGCAACGTGCTGAAACACATCCCCATCCGCAAAGGCGACGTGCAGCAGGGATTCGCCCAGGCCGACGTGATCGTCGAGGGCACTTACACCACCCACTGCGTGGAGCACGCCTACATGCAGCCCGACGCCGCGCTGGGCTACGTGGACGAGCAGGGGCGGATCACCATCATCACTTCCTGCCAGTGGCCGGCAGACGACTTGCACCAGATCGCCCACCTGCTCGATCTGCCCGAGGATCAACTGCGCGAGATCGTGCCCGCTGTCGGCGGGGCCTTCGGCGGACGGGAGGACATGTACATCCAGCACCTGGCCGCGCTGTGCGCCTTCGTGGTGCGCCGCGCGGTGAAAATCGTCTTCGACCGCGAGGAGGTCACCCAGCGCACCGGCAAGCGCCACCCCTTCTACCTGCGACACCGCACCGGCGCCACCCGCGATGGTCACATCGTGGCGGCAGAGGTAGAGGTCATCAGCGACGCCGGAGCTTACGCCAGCACCAGCATCCCGGTGCTGAACAATGCGGCCACTTTTGCCCTGGGGCCTTACAAGATACCCCATGCCCGCGTTGATGCCTACACTGTGTACACCAACAACGCCGTGACCATGGCCATGCGCGGCTTTGGAGCCACCCAGCCACCATTTGGCTACGAGGGCCAGATGGATAAGCTGGCCGAGGCCCTGGGCATGGATCCGGTCGAGCTAAGAATGAAAAACTTGCTGGACGTGGGCGACGTGGCGGTGACCGGCAACGTGATGACCGCCGAGACAGGCGTGAAGGAGACCCTGCGCCAGGCGGCCCTGGCTGCCGGTTGGAGACAAGAAGGCGAGCGGTGGATCAAACCCGATCCTTCCCCTTCGCCTCGGCTCAGGGTCAGGACAGGCGTGGGCGCTCCGTCCGCACCGCACAAGCGACGGGGCCTCGGCATGGCCGTCGGTTACAAAAACGTGGGCTACAGCCTGGGCTTCGATGACAAGGCCACTGCCATAGTTGAGCTTACCCTGGCCGAGAGCGGGGAGATCGCGCGGGCATTGGTCAAAATCGCCGCCGTGGAGGTGGGACAGGGCGTGCTGACGGCCCTGGCCCAGATCGCCGCCGACACCCTGGGGGTGGAGGTGAGCAAAGTGCGGCTGGCGCTGGTGGACACAGCCAATACCCCCGACGCCGGCTCCAGTTCCGCTTCGCGGCACGTGTTCATCTCCGGCAACGCCGTGGCCCGGGCCTGCCAGGCGGCGAAAGAGAACTGGGAGACTATCTTGCGCGCCGAGACCGGCGAGAGGCACATCGAGGCGGAGTACACCTTCCGTGGCCGCAGCGTTCGCGCCACTACAGCATTTGCTCCTGAGACCGGCGCGTGTGAACCACACATCAGCTACAGCTTTGTCACCCAAATCGCGCTGGTGGAAGTGGATACCGAGACTGGCGAGACGGACATCCTCAGTTTCTGGACCGTCGCTGACGCAGGCAAAGTGGTGAACCCGCAGACGTACTTCGGCCAGCAGGCCGGCGGGGTACACATGGGCGTGGGCTACGCCCTAACCGAACACTACATCCAGCAAGGTGGCCATCCCCGCACCCGCCGCTTCAGCGAGTACCACATCCCCACCGTGCTGGACATGCCGCGCCAGTTCCAGTCCATCGCTGTGGAGAGCGCGCCAGACCCCCACGGCCCCTTTGGCGCCACCGGCCTGGGCGAGACCCCCACCCTCCCCACCGCCCCGGCCATCACCAATGCCATCCACGATGCCACCGGCGTGTGGATCAGCGATCTGCCGGCCAGTGCTGAGCGCGTGTGGCGGGCGATAAAAAACAGAAAGGAGTGCACAAATCGTGGACTACGGTAAGATTCTAAAGCGAGCCTGGCATACGGTCTGGCGCTACCGAGCGCTGTGGATCTTTGGGGCCATCCTGGCCCTGACCACAGGCGGAGGTGGCAGCAACTGGCTTCAATACACTTTCAATCGTGAAGACTGGCCACCAGGTGTCCGCCCAGGCCAGATTCCACCAGGGGTAGTGAGCGCGTTGATTGCCATTGGCATCGGGCTGGCGTTCCTGGCCTTCGTTTTCATCATCGTCGCAGCGGTGGCTCGCTACGTGTCGGAGACAGCGCTGATACAGATGGTGGACGAGCACGAAGAGACGGGCGAGCAGCGCACCGTCCGCCAGGGATTCCGCATGGGCTGGTCGCGCACTGCCTGGCGGCTGTTCCTGATAGATCTGCTGATCGGCTTGCCCGTGGCGGTGGGATTCATCCTGCTGTTCTTGTTGGCGGCCGCGCCCCTGTTGTTGTGGACGACCAGGAGCACGGCGGCCGGCGCCTTGGGCACAGCCATCACCATCGGCCTGGGTTTGCTGGTCATCCTGCTGGCCATCGTCGTCGGCGTGATCCTCTCAGCCCTGATGCACTTCTTCCGTCGGGTGTGCGTGTTAGAGCGGAGGGGCGTGACCGAATCCATCCGACGGGGCTACTTTGTGGTAAGGCAGAATGTCAAGGACGTGGCCGTCTTATGGCTGATCATGCTTGGCCTGGGCCTGGGATGGGGAATCGCCATGATCCCCGTCGCGCTTTTGTTGCTGGTCCTCGGGGGAGTGATCGCTAGCCTGCCCGCGCTTCTGGCGGGCGTGCTGGCCAACCTGGCCTTCGGGGACGCAGCGGCCTGGATCATCGGACTGGCGGTGGGCATCCCGCTCTTCATCCTGGTGGTGGCGGTGCCGCTATTGTTCCTGGGCGGCCTGTGGGAAGTGTTCAAGTCCGGCGTCTGGACGCTGACCTACCGGGAACTGCAGGCAAAGTGACTACTCACCCTCCCGCACGATGTATAGTAGCGACTTCAGGGTGACGGAGTCCCCAACTTGTTGGGGGTGGGCGCAAAGCCTCCGAACAAGTTCGGGACTCCGTATGTTTTCAGCAAGCTCACGACGTTGCCAGAATAGACGAGATGTGGTAAGATTATGAGGCCATTCTGAGCTGAGGAGCAACAAACGTGAACAGAAAATCGGAAATCGGAAACCGGAAATCTGCAATCCGCTGGGGGAGTCTGCACAACAAGATCATTGCCTGGTTCTTCGTTCCCACGATGATCATCCTGGTTGTCGTGGCCGTGGTGATCTTCTATGCCTACCAGAATGTGACGGAGGACCTGGTAATTGGACGGAATCGGGAGCTAACCCGCCTCTCGGCCAGCAAGTTGGCGACGGAATTGACAGAATTCACAGACCTCCTGACGAACCTGGCACGCAAGGCAGCCATCTACCAGGGCGACCCGGCTGCCCGACGTGAGGCCCTCAAGACGGCCCGCAACCGTTTAGCGGTCTTCGACGGCGGCGCGCTGATTCTCGACGCCTTCGGAAGAGTCGTGGCTGCCGAACCGGTGGCGGTTAAGATCCTGGGCCAGAACTGGTCAGACCGCCCCTTCTACCGCCAGATCATGCATAACCAGAGGCTACATTCCCCGGCACCGGTCTTCTCGGACATCGTGAGGGACGGGCCGGATAGCACAGAGGTCATCGTTGTCGCCGTGCCCATCAGCGACGAATATGGCGAGTTCTCAGGGGTCATGGCCGGCATGTTTCGCCTGGGGGAAACAACCGTCAATGCCTTCTACGACAGCATTGTGAAACTGCGCCTTGGAGAGGGCCGCAGTATCTACCTGGTAGATGGCAACGGCCGGGTGATCTACCACTCTGACACCTCTCGCATTGGAAACGACTTGTGGGAGCAGGCAGTGGTGCAGCAAGTATTGAATGGAGAGGCAGACGCCCTCCGCACCCATTCTCTCGATGGGCAAGACATCGTGGCAGGTTTCTCGCCGGTGCGAGGCACGCCGTGGGGTCTGATCACCGAGGAAAACTGGAACGTACTGATGCGCTCCAGCCAAAGCTACGGACGCTTCTTGCTCTTGCTGCTGGCACTGGGTGTGATCGTGCCGGCCCTCCTCGTCACCATCGGCGTCAGGCGGATCACAAAACCCATCACGGATCTCATAGTTGCTGCCCAGGAGGTAGCAGGGGGCAATTTCGGCCAGACCATCACCGCGCAAACGGGTGACGAAATCGAGGAGTTGGCGGAGCAGTTCAACCTCATGTCGGCTCAACTACGGGAATCGTACGCCGACCTGGAGCGGAAGGTGGCCGACCGGACCAAAGAGCTGGCCGCCCTCTACGCCATCGCCGCTGTGGCCAGCCAGTCCCTGGATCTGGATGAGGTGTTGAACGATGTCCTGGACAAAACGCTTCAGGTGATGGAGACCGAGGCCGGGGGAATCTACCTCCTGGATGAAGAAACCGAGTTGCTGACCATGGCTGCCCATCGAGGGTTCAGCCCTGAGTTCGTCAAGGAGATAGATCGGCTACAGGTAGGAGAGGGTTTCTCTGGCCACGTGGTCCAATCCTGCCAGCCCCTGGTAGTCCGGGACGTTTCCACCGACTCCCGCCTCACCAGGACGGCAGTGCGAGAGGAGGGACTCCGCTCCGTGGCCATTGTCCCCCTCTGTTCTCAGCGGATGGCGCTGGGCACCCTGTTCGCCGCGACCCGCGGTTATCGGGAGTTCACCGATCAGGACATCCAGTTACTAACCTCTATCGGCCACCAGATCGGGGTGGCCATCGGGAACGCGCGGCTCTTCCAGGCCGAGCAGCGCCGCGCAGAGCAGTTCCGCGTCATCGGCGAGGTGGGTAGCCGCATCACCTCTATCCTGGCCGTTAATGAGTTGCTGAACCAGATGGCGAGATTGATCCAACAGACTTTCGATTATTACCACGTTGGCATCGGCCTGGTCGTTGGGGATGAGGTGATCTACAGGGTCGGGGCCGGTACCTTGTGGGATGATCCCCGTTTCCAATTCGAGCCCGCACGCCTCAAAGTGGGCGCGGAAGGGATCACAGGTTGGGTGGCGGCCACGGGTAAGCCCCTGCTGGTACCTGACGTGAGCCAGGAGCCGCGTTACGTCTGGATGCAGGGCAGCGAGACGCGCTCAGAGCTCACTGTGCCCATCAAGGCTAAAGGGGAAATCATCGGCGTGCTGGACGTCCAAAGTGACCGCCTGAACGCCTTCGACGAGAGCGACCTGGTGGTGCTCCAATCCCTGGCCAACCAGGCGGCGGTGGCCATCGAGAACGCCCGGCTGTTCGCTGAGCGCGAACGCCGCCTGGACGAGATGGCGGTCCTCAATGAGGTTGGCCAGGCCATCAGTTCCACCCTCCCCCCCTCTTTCCCCCATCCCCCCAACTTTGGGGGGCCAGGGGGGCGGGGTGGGGAGGAAGGGGGGGATCTTCTGGACTTGATTTACCATCAGGTGGGCCGGGTGATGGATGCCACCAATCTGTACATCGCCTTCTATGACCGGGACGAGGATTGGGTTTCGTTCCCGCTCTACGTCGAAGGGGGGCAGGTCAGACGACACGCCGGGGGGCGGAAGGCGGGCCAGGGCCTGACGGAGCACATCATCAGGACTCGCCAACCCTTGCTGCTGCCCGACGACGTAGCGGGCCGTATGCAGCAGTTGGGCATCGAGGCCATTGGCGCCCCGGCCAGGTCGTGGCTGGGAGTGCCCATGATCGCCGGAGATGAGGTGTTGGGCGTCATTGCCGTGCAAAGCCACACCACCGAGAATGTCTACGACGAGGGGCACCTCAACCTGCTGCCCACTATCGCTGCCCAGGCAGCCATCGCCATCGAGAACGCCCGCCTGTACGAGCAGGCCCGGCAGTTGGCCGTGATGGAAGAACGCCAGCGCCTGGCGCGCGAGCTGCACGATGCCGTCACCCAAACGCTGTTTTCGGCCAGCCTCATCGCCGAAGCTCTGCCCAGTCTGTGGGAAAGCGATCAGGATGAGGGGCGACAACTCTTGCAGGATCTGCGCCAGTTGAGCCGGGGCGCCCTGGCCGAGATGCGTACTCTATTGATGGAACTGCGCCCCACAGCCCTGGCCGATAGCCACCTCAGAGACCTGCTGTACCAACTCGGCGAAGCCGTCACCGGACGGACCGGCGTGCCCGTCACGGTAACGGTGGAAGGCCGGGTTGACCTACCTGCTGACGTTCACGTCGCCCTATACCGCATCGCTCAGGAAGCGCTGAACAACGTGGTCAAACATGCCCGGGCCAGCCAGGTGACAGTGAGTCTGCGCTGTTATCCCCCCTTCCCACCCGATATCGGGTGGGAGCAGAGGGGGGGTGCTGTCGAATTGCTCATCCGCGACGATGGACGTGGCTTCGATGTTGATGACGTCGAGCCGGGTGAACTGGGACTGGGCATCATGCGCGAGCGGGCCCAGGCCATCGGCGCATCCCTCAACATCGAGAGCCAACCCGGTCACGGCACGCAGGTAGCGGTCGTGTGGGAGGGGAAGAATGGAGAATGGAAAGTGGAAAATGGGCAACCAACGACCAATGACCAATGACCAAGGACTAAGGACCAAGGACCAAGGACCAATTCGAGTGATGATCGTTGACGACCACCACATGGTCCGCAAAGGGTTAGCCACCTTCCTGAAAACCCAGGCTGATCTGGAACTGGTTGGGGAGGCCAGCGGCGGCGAGGAGGCGGTTCGCCTGTGCCAGCAACTGCAGCCCGATGTCGTCCTGATGGACCTGGTGATGCCAGGGATGGACGGCGCGGCGGCCACTCGGGCCATCAGAGAACACCGCCCAGAGATCCAGGTCATTGCCTTGACCAGCTTCATGGAGCGGGAGCTGGTGGAAGCAGCGTTAGAGGCAGGAGCTATCGGCTACCTGCTCAAGAACGTTTCGCCCGACGAGCTGGCTAACGCGATCCGAGCAGCCCACGCTGGTCGTCCCACCCTGGCCCCGGAGGCGGCCCAGGCTCTGGTCCAGGGCGAAAAACTGGAGCGGCTGGCGCACGCTATCGTCAACGCTCCCCCCGACGCTTCCACCTTGCCCGCACTATTGAGAGAGCACGTCCCCGGCATGTTCTCAAATTGTGGCATAGAGATTCGGATCTTCCCCGACCAGACCTTGTTGCACCATCCTGCCGATGGGCCGTCGGCAGCCGATCCAATGTGGAAGTGGCTACGCACTACGTCACAGACCCATCACTTCCTGCCCGGAGCAACGCTGCCCTGGGGGGGAAAGAGGGGGGGCGCGGGCGCCACTCTGGCCGTAGTGCCCATCATCGGCATCGAAAGCAAACAGCCAGTAGGCGGTATCTGCGTATGGCGACACCGGGACCTGGACACGATAGCCGATTTGTTACCAGTAGCCAAATCCCTGGCCGCACAGATCTCCTCGACCCTGCACAGCGCTCAGGTCTACGCCCAGACGCTGGCCCACGAGACGGTGGCGCGAGAACTGGCCATGGCCGGGCAGATACAGGCCAGCTTCCTGCCCGACGAGTTACCAGACGTGGCCGGCTGGCAACTGGCAGCCACACTGCACCCAGCCAGAGAGACGTCCGGCGATTTCTACGATTTCATCCTCCTGCCCGATGGACGATTGGGGATCGTGATCGCCGACGTGGCCGACAAAGGGATGGGGGCAGCACTGTACATGGCCTTGAGCCGCACCCTCATCCGCACCTACGCTACGGAATACTTGACTCGGCCCGACCTGGTGTTCAACGCCGCCAATCGCCGTATTCTGATGGATGCCCGAGCCGGCCTGTTCGTCACCGTCTTCTATGGCATCCTTGATCCGGGCAGCGGCACGCTGCACTATTGCAACGCCGGCCACCATCCACCCTATCTTTTGAGGGCTGACGACAGAGAACCAATTCAGGAGCTGCGCAGAACGGGCATGGCGCTGGGCGTGATTGAAGACGCGACCTGGGAGCAGGCGACGGTTCGCCTTGCTCCTGGTGACATGTTGGTGCTTTACACCGATGGCATCACCGACGCGGAGGATGGGACAGGGTCGTTTTTCGGTCGGGAGAGGCTGCGAGAGACCGTGCGAGCCCATGTGGGGTGTTCGGCTCAGGACATGCAAGATGCCCTGATCGCAGAGGTGCACGAATTCATGGGCGAAACGCCCCAGTTTGATGACATTACCCTGGTTATTGTGAAAGAGGTGCTATGAGCGAGTCGAAACGCATACGAGTCATGATCGTGGACGACCATGACATGGTCCGCCGAGGGCTGGCGACTTTCCTGCGGGTCAAAGCCGACCTGGAGCTGGTTGGTGAAGCCCGCAATGGTCAACAGGCCTTGCAGGTATGCGAGAAAGCCCAGCCGGACGTCATCTTGATGGACCTGGTAATGCCAGAGATGGACGGGATGACCGCTACCCGCGCCATTCTCGAACGCTGGCCTCAGATCCAGGTCATCGCTCTGACCAGCTTCCAGGAGAAGGAGTTGGTGCAAGAAGCCCTACAGGCCGGCGCCATCAGCTACTTGCTGAAGAACGTCTCCGTTGACGAGTTGGCCGAGGCCATCCGGGCAGCCTACGCTGGACGGCCTACCCTGGCCCCGGAGGCAGCCCAGGCGTTGATCCAGGCTGCCGGCCAGGAGCCCACCCTGGGTGACGATTTGACCCCCCGCGAGCGCGAGGTGCTGGCCCTGATGGTCGAAGGATTGACCAATCCGGAGATCGCCGAGCGGTTGACTGTTAGCCGTTCCACAGCCAGGGCTCACGTCAGCAACATTCTGTCCAAGCTGGGTGTTTCCAATCGGGCAGAGGCCATTGCCCTGGCCCTGCGGCAGAAGCTAATCCCCTGACCAGGAAAAAGATTGGACACCTGTCCAATACGAAAATCCCCCAGATGCCCGATGCGGCTGGGGGATTTTTCTGTTATAATAAGTCCAGATAGAGAGAGGGGAATGAGGTAATGTGAATGCAAATTTTGCTGGCTGATGATCAACCAAAGGTACGATTGGCATTGCGCGTGTTGCTGGAACGACAAGGGGGGTTGCGGGTGGTGGGCGAGGCCGTTGACGCCCAGGACCTGTTGGCCCAGACAGAAGCGACCTGCCCCGACCTGGTGTTGCTAGACTGGGAGCTGCCGAGCCTGGCAGGGGGTGACCCTTCGGCAGGCTCAGGGCGGGGTTTGCTGACCGCCTTACGTGGAGTTTGTCCCGATTTATTCGTGATCGCCCTCAGCGGGCGACCGGAGGTGCGTCGAGCGGCCCTGGAGGCCGGGGCCGACGCCTTTGTGTACAAATGCGACCCACCGGAACGGCTGCTGGCGGCCATCGCTGATTGTTCAGCAGAGGTAAAACATCAAGTAAGTTCCACTACGGACAGGAGGTAGAGCGATGTACATCAATGCATACGAAGCCGAAATGCTGATGAGAGAGCGCACCAAGAATGCGTTCCACGAGGCCGAACGGGAAAGGTTAGGCCGAATGGCCAATCCTGCCAGGGTAGGGCTTCTGGACCCGGTTTTGGCAAGTGTCGGTGGCTTGATGATCACCGCCGGCAAGAAGTTGCAGGCACGACGCGCGCCGCTTCAGAGTGGTTTGACTGGTGCACCATCGCCCGCCAGACAATGAGGGAAAAAACCGTGAAAACGAAACTGCTTCTCGGCATTATGGCGCTCGTTTTGCTGCTGACCAGTTGTGCTCGACCAGCCGCATCTGGCCCCACCATCCGCCTGGCCGTCGCCGTCCTCAAAGACCAGCGCGAAAATCACCAACCCGATCCGGTGATTTTGCTGTCTGGCGGCCCAGGGGAGAAGACCGTGCATAACACGGCTGCCATAGCGCAACTCCTTGCCTCCGTCCATCCCAACCGCGACCTCATCATCTTCGATCAGCGCGGCGCGGGCCTCTTCGAGCCGGCGCTGGAGTGTCCGGAGGTTGTGCAGGCGGTGTTCGACCTTCTGGATGAGCCAGACCCTGATGAGTTGTTCAGCTTGCTGGCCCAGCAACTGGGATTTGACCCTGAACTGGAAAGCGTGGCCAGTACCGAGTCAGGCAGCTTTGTGTGGCATCTCTATTCATTCGAGTATCAGAGCTATTGGGCCGACCTGGCGCTGGCGGAGGGTGGTGGCAAAGCATATTTCGTGTTGCTTATCACCCCGCCAGATGAGCGTGACGCCCTGTACGAGACCGTCTTCCTGCCCGTGGTCGAGGCGCTGGCTCCGCTGGAGTAGGTGCGCCAACGGAGTTGGCGGCGACAATCGCCAGGGTGATGGCCACAACGCACACCTGTCCAGTACCCCAACTCCCCGGTTGGTCAACGCGCCGGGGAGTTTTTATGTTGCCAAAGGAGGCGAAATCTGGTATACTATTGGCTGTGGCAGCATGAAGGTCAAACTGGATGAGAACCTGGGGCAATGACAAGCTCAGCACAGGTCTGTACGGGGCTAAGGGAGTATGTGAAGAAAGGGAATAATCCAATGGCTATGACGTTTGAGCAAGTGATAGAGATGATCAGGCAATTTCCGGACGAACAGCAAGAGATGCTCGTTGATCTGATTCGTGGCTGGCGTACTGAAACTCGCCGCCGCGAAATTGCCCGCGATGCCCGGGAATCTTTAGCGGCCTTTCGCAGTGGACAATTCGAGCCACAATCAGCACAGGCGGTGATTACTGAACTTCGGCAATCGTTGGAAGATCAAGAATGAGACGAGAGCTGGTCTTAACGCCAAAGTTCAAGCGGGCCTTTCGCAAGTTCGTTGGGCGCAATGCAAGATTGCAGAAACGCATTGAGGATACGTTGATGCAGATGCAGGAGGATGTTTTTGCGGCCTCACTGGGTACACACAAGTTGAGCGGGACGCTTGAAGGCTTGCGTGCGTGTAGCTGTGGATACGATTGCCGGATTGTGTTTTCAATTGAAAGGGATCCCGCCGGTGGTGGTGAAGTCATTGTGTTGCTTGACATTGGCACACACGATGAGGTGTATTAGACACACTATACTTCTGTTGCCACTTGCGAGCGGGAATCACAGCCGGGCGTCACGGGTTTCGGCGTGAGATCAGCCGAAACAGCAGAGCTTGGCATTGCTTGCCAGTGAAAGCCCGACCAGGACAAGGCTCAGGATGCTGCCCCGCATCCTTCGCCCACCCGCAGCGGTCGGAGTGAGAGAAGCGGGGCGGCGCGCGTTTTGCCCTGGGCGGCTCGGCGGCTCGACTGAGCACCTCGCTCTGGAATCGAGTTCCCGGCGCGTGATTTGCTAAGGGATGAGAGAGGGAAAGCCACCTGCGTCAACCGCACGGGTGGCTTTTTATCATTGTCAGAGGAGCGGTTGGTTGAGTGGCTGAACATAGAATTGGTCACCTGACCGAGAAAAAGATTGGACACCTGTACACGTGGACAACGCGGGCGCGCTCTATGCTTTTTGTCCCCAACATACTTTCACCACGTATAGCCTCACTGCCGACAGCAAGCCGCGCCCCAAGCGCACTCCTCTGCGCTCCCTCGCTCGTTTCTTCGACTCGCTAGTTTTTCGCTTTGCACTGGCAATCGAATCCTGGCGCTTGTACTGACGAAGGAAGTATTGGCAGACGGGTATCAAGTGACAAATCAATGTCATTGAGTTAAGCGACTGCCTGAGACCGAGCGCCAGGTGCTGCACCGGAGCGAAGCGTAGGAAATAACAAAGGCCACGAAAGCATTTCGTGCCTTTCGTGGCCTTTTGCTTGATTCACGATTCGAAGTCGCCATCCACATCGTGAATTGAATGAGTTAATGTGCAGCCTTAAATCATGGCCGCAATGGCCCAGTCAGGTAGCGATGGCTTCCACTTCGGCCTGGGTGGCAACCCTCGGATTTACCAATCTGGAGCGGACGGGGGCCAATCTCTCTATCTCTACATAGACCAGAGGTCGGTCATCGCCATCCCTTCGACCGTAGAGCGAAGTTGCCTTGAGGTTGGCTTTGCATAGCTCAAGGTCATCCTTTGGCAGGAGCACTATGTGCGCCTTGTCCGGCAGCGTATCTGCAAACTCCGGATGCTCCAGTAGATATAAACTGAACTCCGTGCTCAATGTCAGGTTCTTCTCGAAAATCTCATCATGAGTCATCTTCTCATCTCCCGTTCGTAATTTTCCCGATAGCTCTTCCAGTTTCTTTTGATGTCCCTTTCGCCATAGGTCAGTACCTCAGCGGGTGTATACCCGAAAAACTCCTCTTTGGTTTGACTGCCATCAGGATGGATGAGATCCTTGTGAGGTCGCCCGTGGGCCATATCATATCGGACAATTTCCCTCCAGGCCCCTTCGATGTAAGCTTCGTACTGGATTCTGATCCAAGCGCATTATACTACAACTCTCCCTGAAAGTAAAGGGCCGATTCACGTGCACTCGTCACGGGTTTTTGGGGACATGGCCGGTGTGAAAGAAACGAAGGCCACGAAAGCCTTTCACGCCTTTCGTGGCCTTTCGCCTGCCCTGAGTTTGTTGAAGGCTGTGCCTTGGGTCGTCAGGCAGTGATAGCTGCAACCCTGCACTGAGCGAAGCGAACGTGTTCAGCCTGGGGGATCACCCTGTTGATGAGGACGCGATTCGGGATATTCAGGTTGGTTGTTTTCTGCGTTCATAGAGGATCTGACCTTTTCCGAAAACTTCTTGGGCCAGGAACGAGTTACCCGCCTTCAGGCTGGCTTCCACCTGCTCAGGGGTTGTGATCAAGACATCTAAGGCAAAAAGCCGCCCCTCAAAGAGCT
>Ga0194125_10007253_pt1 | contig 16043 bp, 12 predicted proteins | sample TA2KigC250mmetaG_FD_148626 | JGI IMG/M metagenome (GOLD analysis project Ga0194125, IMG submission 148626) | Freshwater microbial communities from Lake Tanganyika, Tanzania - TA2015034 Kigoma Deep Cast 250m | ecosystem: Environmental > Aquatic > Freshwater > Lake | place: Tanzania: Lake... | reverse complement strand
ATAGCGTTCTCGCACTGCCTCGGTATATTCTTGTATGCTGCCTCGTGTCATGTTTGCCTCCTCTGGGTAACACTATTTTTGAGGCAACGATACCACTTTCGGTAACAATAATTATGAGGCAATTCGATTTGTTGGTTTCTCTTTAAGCTTTCGGTATAATTCTCTCCTGTTTGTCAACTTAATCTAGTGTAGCACGTTTGCTTCAAAAAAAACAGAGGTGTGGCTCTTCAAGCTCGGTTCGGGCGGGGTTAACCCCCGCACCCACATGTTTTAGTGTCATCCTGAGCATTTCTCCTGTCATCCTGAGCCCTTCGCTTGTCATCCTGAGGGAGCGAAGCGACCGAAGGATCTGGCTTAGAATAAAACCCGCGACCGGAGAATTTGCTCAGGACAGGCTTCGCGAAGGAACTACGTAATGAAGGGCGTAGACCCTTCACTTCGTTCAGGGTGACAAAGGATGTTCAGGGTGACATAAGCAGGTCGTTTAGGGTAACAAATGTAGCGGCGACCTTTTAAGGTCGCCGCTACATGTTAATAGGATAATGTGGTTGCGACCTTTTAAGGTTGCCAAGGTGGGGCTATATCCTTCCCAGGAAGGATGAAGCCTCGCCGTTACATTAGTAAGCAACCTCTAATCCAGTCTGGCGGTTTGAAGTGTTTATTTAATGGTATAGGTACACTGTTTGTAGGTGAAGTAACTGGGAAAGTCCAGTCCATCGCTAGGTGGCGTTGTCCATTGGAGAGTACCACCTGGCCAATATTCGACATTATAGCCAGCCACGGACCCATTCCAGGTGGCATTAGGGGCGGCATAAACTGTACCGTTGACGGACAGGATAAAGACGTAGTCATTGGAGGTGGCGGCAACGCTACCTGGTTTAAAATCCACGTTTCCCCAAGCCACGACGCATCCGGCGCCATAAATATAACTGTTTTTTGTTACGTAAATAGCATTTTTGGCGAAGAGGGTCTTCTTGTTAAGGTTTAAGTTGACTGAGTCGATTGTCAGGGTGCCGGTAACATAGACAGTGCCCGTCAGCCTCGCCCAGCCGCCCCCGGTGATAGTCAGGTCTCCGTTGTGATTCACCACCGGTATCTCACAAGGGGTAGCCTCCTTGCAGCTAGTAGACGAGATATTTATAGTTCGGGTACCACTGGTCTGTTGCACGTGGCGAACCTGGTTGTAGAAAAATGTGTTAACTACGTCGGCATTGGGCCATCTGTCGGGCACGGTTGGGTCTTTTATGGGCGCAGGAATGACGTCTCCTTTATTATCTATGCTATTGGTGTATACAACCTTGCCCCTGATTACGCACTTCGGCTTGATGATTACGTTATTGGCGCTGGTGATGGCGTTATCAAAGAACCAGGGATTACCCCCTAAATTGACAAGCGCTTCGACAGTAGTGCTGCCGCCGGGGAGAGTGGCGATGGAGACAATCTTGTAGAGTTTCTCATTTACCTTGCTGAGGGTAACGTTCACGGTTCCGCCGTTTACCAGTTCCGGCAATTGCCACTCTTTGTACGGTTTAAGTCCAGCATTGTTAAGTTGCCACAGGGCGTCGGCCACGCCGGCATCAGCGGCGTAAAGCTCCAGAGTGTTCTGTTCAACTATGCGGTTAGCGTTAAGGTTGGTGGCGGTGAGGCTGAGAGTAGGTATGACGAGAAAGCCTCCCAGCACCAGGAGAATCAGCGCCATAGGCAACGCCTGCCCGCGCTCGCTCCCCAGGATTCTCTTTATTTTCTTCAGTAATTTCATTTTGTACCTCCTTCACTGAGAGTGTCTAACCGCACCCCAATGTCATTCTGAGCGAAGCGAAGAATCTCCAGGCTTTCCTCCTCGGGAAGTTTGCCTTGAGCTACATTGAGATTCTTCGGTCGCTGCGCTCCCTCAGAATGACAATAGTGAAAGGCTCCCTCAGAATGACACGAAAGGGAGGGCTCAATCGTAATGATACGAGTGAGACCTCGCAATGACTGGTGGTTATGGAACAATTTCATCTTGCACCTCCTTTGGGCCAGCTACGGAGCCGGTACCCTTTGCGCAGCTTCATAGTCTCTGGTTACTGGCACGTTGCCGGAAATGGCTTTTATGGTAAAGGTCAGCGTGCCAATCTGGCTCGGGGCATCATAATTATAAATGGCGGTTGTGTCAGGCATAGAAATATATTGGGCTATCGCGGTTTGTCCTACGATGCTTCCCCCGATACTCTCGGTCCGAACGAGCCATCGCTCGCCAGACATATCCTCGAACTCGTAGACAAACTGTTTGGGAACCACTGCTCCGCTATCTTCATCCCATTCAGGTACCGTCAGGGTCAGGAATGTGTCCGGGTCTGGGTCAATATCAATGTTTCCCTGTGACATCTGGACATCGCGGGAAATCCAGTAGCCGGTGTTCTGGACCTGGCGCAGGGCGATAGCCCAATTGTTGCTCTGCGGGCTAAGTCTCATCATCGTGATAACGGTCATTGATGCAGCACCCACGACGAAAACGGCTATGGCTATACCCACCAACAGCTCAATCAGGGTAAAGCCTTTTTCGCCTGCTTTCAGTTTCATAATCTGTACCTTATAATCTTTAACGTAGTTGCGACCTTTTAAGGTCGCCAGCGGGGCTAAAGCCCCGCAGCTACATGTGGCTACTGCCTCCGTCCTTCGGGGCTGAAGCCCCGCGACTACATGTTGCCATTGTCCACGGCTCTTGCGAGGCTGAAGCCTCGCAGCTACATGCAGTCATCTTTAGTTTCATGGTTTCACCTTATAGCCGACCAGAGTGAACACTGGCTCTCCATCATGGGTGACGGTGACTGTTATCTCTTGAAGTCCATCATCGTTGTCGGTTCCATCGCCTTTTGGGTCCAGGCGTGCAGCGGAGATGGTGATGTCATAGCCATCAGGAATGTCGGTCAGTTTTGCGGCTTCGTAATTCGGTGGATTATTGCCAGCATCATAGGCCCAGCTCTTGATGCGCTCCATCTGAGATTTGGCCAGGCTATCGGCGGTTACGCTCTCCTGGCTGACCATTACTGCCTTGGACGAAGTTGACATACCGATGAGGAAGATGACGGCAACTGCAGCCAGAATACCAAGGGCTACGAGGATTTCAATCAGGGTCAGCCCTCGTTCACCGTTCCGAGCCGGGCCAAAGGCCGGGAAGGCTACCTGTTGCCGTCTTTTATTCATTTAGATTTAGCCTCCTACCAGGCTGAGGGCGCCATAGATGGGCATAAATACAGACAGGGCGAGAAAGCCGATGCCCAGCCCCATGGCTATGGTCATGGCCGGCTCTATCATGCCAATCACGGTCTGTGTCCGTCTGTCGGCTTCGATTTCGTAGTTTTCAGCTACTATAATCAGTGAGTCGTCTAAATTGCCGGTTTCCTCACCGACCTTGGTCATCTCCACCATCAAGGGCAGGAAAACCTTTCTTTTGCTCATAGGTTTAGCCAGACCCTGGCCTCTGAGCATGTCCTGTTCTACTTCGCCCAAGGCTCTGGCCACCGCTCGATTGCCAGTAGCTCGAGCGGTTAAGGCCATGACTTCAGGCAGTGGCAAGCCAGCCCGAAATAGCAGTGACAGACTGCGGCAAGACCGCGCTAGCTCACTCACCAGGCTGAGACGCCCGATTATCGGCAGCCTTAGAATCAGTCTGTCCCGGTAATAACGCCCGTTTGGCGTTCGGGTATATAAGAAGCCGACGATGATTAAAGCTATGATAACCACCAGCAAATACACGCCATAGCTCTCCAGGAAGCCCATTCCAGCTAGAAGCATCCTGGTGGGCAAAGGTAGCTGGCCGCCTAGTTTGCTAAACATGTCAATCAACGGTGGCAGGAGGACGGTGAGCATGATGGCGGCGACAGCGATAGCTAAGCAGAAGACAACGGCAGGATACATCATTGCCTGCTTAATTTTAGCCATGGCTGCGGTCTGACGCTCAGTGTAATCGGCCAGGCTCCTGAGCACGGCTTCAAGCGAACCGGTTTGCTCGCCGACACTCATCAGCTTACAGTAAAGTGTCGAGAAGGCGTGGGGGTGTTGGGCCAGGGCTGTTGATAAACCCTTCCCACCGCGAAGGTCGTTAACTACTTCGATAAGCACCCTCTTCAGGGTTTTGTCTGTTGTCTGGGAACTGAGCAGTTCCAGGGCCTGGATAATGCCGACACCTGACCCCAAGAGGAGCGCTAGCTGTCGGGAGAAGGTAACCATCTCGGCCGGCTTGACCTTTGCCTGGAGGAACCCCCCTACATTAGGGATGAAGGCAGTAATCGGCTTGAGACTAACCACGCGATAGCCGACGTTGGTCAGCATGTCCGCAGCTGCCCGCTCATTTGAGGCCGAAATCCTACCCTTGACTATTTGCCTGTCTTCAGTGTAGCCGAGATAGTTATAGTTCATAGCAACCTCACCCCCTTTATCCCCCTCTCCCTCCCCATATCCCAGCGAAGAGTAAATCTTCTGCTGGATGCCTGCCCACCCTGCCTCCCTTTACTAAGGAGAGGGGGAATATGATTTCTTAAGAGGGGGCTTTGCCCCCTCTTAAACACCCTAAGGGCTTTTGTCTTTCAAAACTCTTTGAGATAACATTTTGTAGCTCATTCCACTAGTCTCTCTAGCCTTAACCCACCGAATAAGCGTTGCGTAGGACTTCGTAAGGCGTGGTGCTGCCGGCGCCGGCTTTAAGCATGCCGTCTTTGGCTATTGTTATCGTACCCTCTTCGATGGCTTTATCTCGAATTTCAGCAGCCGAAGCTCCGGCAACCAGCAATCGTTTTATCTCATCGCTGAGCGATAGTATCTCGAAAATGCCTATCCTGCCCAGGTAGCCGGTGTAGGTACAGGCTTTGCAGCCAGCGCCATAATCGAACTCGCTGCGTTCCTCACCCGTCTCCCGGCGATAGGCAATTTGCTCAACCAGAGGTGCGGTGACCTTGTGAGCACAATTAGGGCAAACACGCCGAACCATTCGTTGGGCCACGATGCCGATAACTGCTGAACATATCAGAAAAGGCTCAACACCAAGGTCCATGAGTCGAAACAAGACACCTATAGTGTCGTTGGCATGAACTGAAGATAACACTAGATGCCCGGTGAGAGCCGACTGAATAGCTATGTTGGCTGTCTCGCTATCCCTGATTTCCCCCACCAAGATAATATCAGGGTCAAGGCGGACAATAGACCGCAGTCCGCTGGCAAAGGTTACACCGGCCTTAGGATTTGTTTGTATTTGGTTTATGCCTTCAAAACGGTACTCCACAGGGTCTTCAATGGTGATGATGTTCCGTCCCACTCTATCCAGCGAGTTGACTGAGGCATAGAGGGTAGTAGTCTTACCGGCGCCAGTAGGGCCGCTGAGCAAGGCCATGCCGTAAGGCGCCATGAGCATGCGTTCGAATGTTTCCCGGCTCTCAGGCAGGAATCCAAGCTGAGCTAGGGACAAGACGGCCATCGATTTATCCAGAAGGCGAAGCACCGCCATCTCACCGTGGACAGTACTGATGGTGGCTACCCGTACATCGACTTCTCTTCCTTTGGTATTAAATGAGAATTGACCATCCTGGGGGCGACGGGGGTCAGCGATATTCATACCGGCGAGGATTTTAATTCGGGAAATGAGCGGGCCATGGGCGCCGATGGGCAAAGAAGTCACCTCGTGTAGAATACCATCGATACGGTAGCGGACACGAAGCCTATCCATCGCAGGCTCGATGTGGATGTCAGAGGCTCGTGACTTCACAGCTTCTTCGGCAAGGAGATTCAGTGCCTTAGCTACTGGCGAATCGTCAGCTACCTCGGCAGCGGCTCTTTCCAGAGATATTGCCTCTGGGGCTGTCACCACCGAGCCAAATTGTTTGGCAATCTCTCCGAAAGCCTTGTAGTTGAAATCAATAGCCTCTCGGATATCAATTGCTGGTGCTGGTACTGGCGAAATCCTCTTTTTGGTTAGAGCCGCCAAAGCTTCAATAGCCAGGATATCATCAGGGTTGGCCATAGCCACTCGTAATGTTTTATCTTCGACCGCCAGCGGGACGACATTATATTTCCTGGCTAAGTATTCGGGGACTAACTCCAAAGCCTCAGGCGTCGGAGCTTGACACAACATACTATAATCCTGAAGAGCAATAGCTCCGGCTAAATTTCTTTCACTTACACCGGTGGGCAGACCCCAGCCTCTCTTTTCCTGGCTCCCAACTTAGCGGTTAGATACGGGTTCATCCGCCTGGCGGAGTCCCATCATACCTCATACGGGTTTGGCCAGGAGGGCAGGGGCACCATGTTGTGCACACGGGTTGGCTCAAATGAGCTCCCAAAACATCGAACGGCGTCTCCCTGCCCACCTGATGCAATTATAACACCTCCAATATTTCAGACTGCGACCGGTATCAGCACCGGTTTTACATTCTGGTAATAGGTCTGATTCTTAACCAGGGCAAAGGCCAAACGCAGCAGCCTGTTAAGCGCTGCTCCGACTACTTCCCTTCCGCTGAGAGGGTTGGCATGGGCCGGCCGTTCTCGCCTCTGCTTCGCCCAGGCACGGAAATCAGGATTGAATCGCAGCATCGGGATAACCGACGTCCAGGCGCAGTATCTCAGTAACGGCCGACCTTGCTTACTCATCGGTGTTTTTGATCTCTTCTTGCCGGCTGATTCCGACTCAGTGGGGTTACTGCCTGCCATCTTTATCATTTGCTTGGCACTTCGGTATAACTTGAAGCACCCGAGTTCAGCCAGTAACCCGGCCACTGCAATATAATTGAGCCCCCTTATCGAGAGCAGATATTTCCCTTCTTCTGTTTCATCTACCAGTTTGACCAGTGTCCCCTCCATGATGCGAATCTGCTGTCTAATCAATTCAAGCTTATCGACCAGAAACGCTATCTCATAAGACAACGAACGGGCGCCGGCGTCGATCCCGATTGATGTTTTCGCTGAGTAATGGAGCGCTTTTAGTTTCTTCCGCATCAGGCGTCGTCCTTTGTGCCGGGCTTCGATTGTAGCCACAAATGCATCCTCTGTCATCCCGGCTATCGTCCTCGGGATAGGGCATGTGGAAAGTACGCTCAGAGCCGTCAGCCCACCGGGGTCTTTGAAGACCTGGGTGAACTCGGGGAAAAGCGCATCCAGAAGCCCTTTTACCAGGTTGGTTATCCTGGTCCTCTCCTTGACCAGCCGCTGATAGGCGTTGTTCGAAGTACGAAGTTCTGCATAAACACCTTGCGGGATGACACTCTCAACAAATTCCCCGGTACATAAGAGCTGCGCCGCAACCTCACTGTCTCGATAGTCATTCTTCCTGCGATTGATATCCTTGCCTTCGCGCCTCCGCTTCAAGGTATATTGGTTGATGAAACGGAATGGAATGCCCCGCTCATCAAGATAGTACGCTATATTTCGCCAGTAGTGGCCCCCTGTCTCGATGGCGAACATAACTCCCCTGCAACCGGATTTCAACATTTCCACTCTGGCACGGTCCAACATCATTTCCAGACCCTCTCGTGTGTTGTCGAACTTGAATTTGGCCTGGGTGGTGAAATCTTGAGTGATTGCGACCGCGGCATGCCTCTTCTTATGCGGGTCGATGCCTATAATCAAATATCCCTCCGGCACTTGATTTCGTTTCCTGGCTGCAATATTCTGCATCTGTGATGGCTCCTCCTATTTTAGATTTGGTGTTAAACTGTACACCGTTCTTTCTATTGTAGCCGGAGCCATACTTGTTAGTTATTCTATATACTAACTACATCGATTTCTGTTTTAGGCGTTTAGAGCCCATCCGCAGCCAGTATATCCGGGACTAACTCTTCCCTGCCGATGGCCATGACGTGGACTCCATCGCAAATGGAATCTTTCTTGAGGGCAGCAATCATCCTGCCGGAGATCTCTATGCCTTTGTTGAGCGCTTCACCCTTAGGTGCCGCCGCTAGCTCATCAATCAGGTTCTGCGGTACAAAAATACCGGGAACATTCTCCGTCATATACTTCGCCATCCTGGCCGAAGTAAGCAAGACGATTCCGGCCAGAATCTTGACGGGAAATTTGCGAGCATATTTCATGAACTTGGCGAAGTTATCCAGGTCATATATAGCCTGGGTCTGGAAGAATTCAGCTCCAGCCTCAACCTTCTTTTCAAACTTAAGCAGCTGAGGCTCTATGGGGTCGGCTTCTGGAGTGACTATGGCTCCAGCACAGAACTCAACAGCCCCATCAAGGTCATTACCTCCGAGGTCCTTACCCGATTCCAGCTGACGGATTGTCCTCAACAGTTGAACCGAATCAAGGTCGAAGACACCCTTGGCTTCTTTATGGTCGCCAACAGGCACAGCATCGCCGGTAAGGCACAGGACATTCCTTATGCCTCGGGTATAGGCAAAGAGCAGTTCAGCTTGAAGGGCGAGTCGGTTGCGGTCACGGCAGGTCATCTGCAGTATCGGCTCACCGCCACGTTCTTTAATCGCCAGGCAGCCACCTATAGAAGGAAAACGCATCACCGAGCTTTGGTGGTCAGTGACATTCATGGCAACTACCTTGTCTTTTAGGAGGTCAATGTGATGGTACATCTTCTCAATGTTTGTCCCTTTAGGCGGACCAATCTCGCTGGTTATGACAAATTTACCGGAGTTAAGAGCTTCTTTAAAGCGTGTTGCCATAATCGTTTCCTCCCCCGTCATGCGATTTTAATCGTCCGCGGTCTAGGTGTCGCCTGGTAGTTCTTGGGCGGCTGATATTTACGCATCAAATCAAGCCTGCCCTGTGCTTCCAGTCGCTGGTATATGAGTGTCCAGCCACAATCTTTTGTTATGTCGACCTCACACTTGCCTTTATTGGTGCCGCCGCACGGTCCGTTCAGCAATCCCTTGTGGCAAGCCGTTAATGGGCAGATGCCAGCAGTCTGACCTAAGACACACTGACCGCATTGGGCACAGACTTCATGAAAGTTGCCCGGCTCATCCTCCAGTCCGATGAACAGCGTATCCAGCGCTGGAATGACCGGCCTTTCGATATATGAACTGATTTTGTGCACTCCTAAGGCACAAGACATGACCAAAATGCAATTTGAACTGTTAATAGCCCCGTTGTTCTCTCTAAGCGCGACCTCTGTCATCTCATCACAAGCAGTTGGAATAACCGTCCAGCCCGTGACCATTTTACCCAGTTCTTGCAGACGGTCCTTCATGCCCAATACCTCATCCCTACCCCCAGTTTTAGTCATGGTAGCGCAAGTACCACAACCGACAATAAAGACTCTGTCTAGCCCATCAAGTTGTTCTTTAATTTCATCGAAAGTCTTCTGCTTGGTAATAGATTTCATCGTCACATCCTCCTAGCTAACCGATGCGGCATTTCTAGCAAGCACCCCAACCTTTATTTCTCCAAGTCGCATCTCAAACATCGATTAGCTTCCTGTTTGGCTTTCTCTTCTGAAAAACTGAGTTCTACCTCCTCAAAGCTCTGCTTCCTCTTTTCGGTGGGAAGTGTCGGCACTTCTAGCCGGGGTTGTGCCTCCCACGTCTCTTCTTCTACTTTAGTGGCAGCTTCCACAATGATCTCAGCCTTGAGGTCATACATCTCTACCCTCGAAGTATCTGCCTTGAGGTACTTGTCTATGGCGAGAGCCCCTCTCCTGCCAGCAGCAATAGCATCTATGACCATACCCGGTCCAGTGACAAAATCGCCGCCAGCGAAAACACCAGAGACATTAGTAGCCAGGGTATTACTATCGACAGCTAGTGTCTCCCATCGTGTGCGCTCCAGGACACTGTCAGGCGGTAAGAACGACAGGTCTGGTGCTTGCCCAACCGCAGCAATCACGGTATCGACTTCGGCAAAGAAATCCGACCCTGGAATCGGCACCGGCCTACGACGCCCACTGGCATCCATCTCACCCAACTGCATACGGATACAATGCAAACCGGTCACCTTCCAATTGTCACTGGCTATGCGCGTGGGACTGATGAGGAAGTTTATACCTATGCCCTCTGCTACCGCCTCATCATATTCAACCTCAGTCACCGGCATTTCCTCTCGTGAACGCCGGTAGAAGATGTTCACCTCATCGGCACCAAGGCGAAGAGCCGTGCGCGCAGCATCAAAAGCCACATTCCCACCACCGATGACCGCCACCCTATGCCCAACTCTAACCTGCTTGCCAACCTTGACATCTCTCAGAAACCTTAGCCCGTAGTGGAAACCTTCGACGTCCTCCAGCTCACCAGGTATGCCTATTCTCTGGCTTCTCTGAGCACCAGCAGCAATAAAGACAGCGGCAAAACCATCTTTCTTGAGGTCATCCACAGTGTAGCTCACACCGATGGGTGCGTCGTATCTTATGTCAACTCCACGCTTGGCGATGTATTCGATCTCCTGCTGGATGACCCGGCGAGGCAAGCGAAACTCAGGTATAGCCACAGAAAGCATGCCTCCACCGACAGGAAGCGCCTCAAAAACAGTGACCTCATAACCTATCTGAGCTAGGTAATAGGCACAACTAAGCCCAGTGGGTCCGGCACCTACCACTGCCACCTTCTGGCGCTTAGTTCGAGGGAAAGGCTCAGGAGCAGGCAACTCAGCTATATGATCGAAGTACCAGTCAGCGGCAAAACGCTTGAGTGACCTGATAGCCACAGACTCATCGAGTTCCCCACGGCGGCATCTGCCCTCGCAGGGATGGTGGCAAATGCGACCGCATATTGCTGGAAACGGATTTCGTTCCCTGATTGTTTCGATAGACTCCAGATATTCTCCAGCCGCAATGTGAGCAACATACTTAGGAATGTTAATCCCCACCGGGCAAGTATGCTGGCACGGCGATATCATAAGCGAGTCGCAAACAGCAGCGGGACACTTTTTCTCCTTTATGTGAATTTCATACTCATCACGAAAGTAATTGATCGTTGTAAGTACAGGGTTAGGACATGTCTGACCCAAGCCACACAATGAGCATTCTTTAACTACTCTAGCTATAGTAAGCAGAGTATCAATATCAGTGTCGCGCCCTTTCCCTTGAGTAATTCTGGTCAGGATTTCCAGCATCTGCCTTGTTCCCAGACGGCAAGGGACACATTTCCCGCAGGACTCAGCCTGGGTAAAACTCAAGAAATATCTGGCCACCTCGACCATGCAGGTAGCCTCGTCCAGAACCACCATGCCGCCGGAGCCCATAATCGAGCCTAGTTGAGCCAGGGAGTCATAATCTACAGAGGTATCTATAAACCGGGTTGAAATACACCCACCCGACGGGCCACCTGTCTGCACCGCTTTGAACCGCTTGCCTCGAGGTATGCCACCGCCGATATCGAAGATGACGGTAGAGAGGGGTGTGCCCATTGGCACTTCCACCAAGCCGCTATTGGCAATCTTTCCGGTAAGGGCGAAAACAGCAGTTCCCTTGCTTTTCTCAGTGCCCAAGCTGGCAAACCACTCAGCCCCCTTATCAATAATAACGGGGACAGAAGCCAGCGTCTTTACATTATTGATGTTACTGGGCTTTCCATCTAGACCCGACTGCGCTGGGAACGGTGGGCGAGGACGCGGCATGCCTCTTTTACTCTCAATAGAGGCAAGCAGCGCAGTCTCCTCACCACAGACAAAGGCGCCAGCACCTTCTTTCACATGGATAGTGAAAGAAAAGTTTGAGCCCAGGATATTATTACCCAGAAAACCTCTTTCTTTAGCTTGCTCCAATGCAATACGGAACCGCTTCACCGCCAGCGGATACTCAGCACGGGCATATATGTACCCTTCTTTAGCGCCTATGGCATATCCGGCAATGACCAGGCCCTCGATAACAGAGTGAGGGTCAGCTTCCAGAATAGAGCGGTCCATAAACGCCCCAGGGTCACCTTCATCGGCATTGCAGATAACGTACTTTGTATCGCCGAGTGAATTCCGGCAAAATTCCCACTTCCGACCTGTGGGGAAGCCAGCCCCTCCCCTACCACGCAGCCCCGACTTCTTTATCTCCTCAATGACCTCATCAGGCATAATAAGGATAACTTTCCTGAGCGCTCTGTAGCCGCCTCTAGCGATGTAATGGTCGATCTTCTCAGGATTGATGTGCCCACAGTTACGCAAGATGACACGTTGCTGCTTCTTGTAGAAGTTTATCTCTGAATAGTATGGGATACTTTGTCCTGTCACCGGGTCGCGATAGAAGAGGCGCTCCACTGGCTTGCCATTTTCGAGATGAGAGGTAACAATCTCCGGCACATCTCCGGGCTCTACATGAGTGTAGAAAACGCCTTCAGGCTCAATAACCACATTAGGACCTTGCTCACAAAAGCCATGACAACCGGTAAAATCTACTTCAACATCCGTTAATTCTTGTCGCGCCACTTCCTTTTTAAGCGCTTCGTAAACAGCATCGGACCCACCGGAAACACAGCCCGTGCCTTGACAAACAAAAACGGTCTTCTGGTCTGCCATGTTATTCCGTGCCCCTTCTCTCCCCGAATAATTGCGCTACTTTCTTAGGGTTCATGTGCCCGTAAGTCGTCGTACTAATGACTATATTAGGCGCCAGGGCACAGACCCCTATACAGGCAACCGTCTCCAATGTATATTCATAATCAGGAGTGGTCTCCCCTTCCTCAAGCCCCAGGTGTTGTTTCACCAATTTCAATATTGTCTTTCCACCCCGAACATGGCAGGCAGTTCCCCGACATACCCTAACAACATTTCTCCCTTGCGGCTTAGTGTACAATTGCGAGTAGAAGGAAATTACCCCTTGCACTTGCACAGGAAATAGGCCCAAGGCTCTGGATATTTGTTGTGTCGCTTCAGGGGGGATAAATCCAAACTCTTCCTGTATTTTCTGAAGGAGCGGGATCAGTGACCACCTTTGACCTCGGTAATCAGCTATAAGCCCATCTATGCGGGCTAAATTAATACTAGATTTCTTTTTTGGCTTAGCCATGGCTTTCAATCCTTTCCAGTCTTACTGGACACGTCTTTAGAGCCGGAGTTTTCGTCCGAGGGTCTAAAACAATGTCAAATAATCCACTGACCGGACTCTCCGAGAATGAAACGGCCATGAAAACCATTCCTTGATTCAGCGTGTCGGTAACTTTAGCTATAGCGGTCAACTCACCAGTAGGTGACATCACCTTGACCCTATCGCCGTCTTTGACCTTGAGCCTTTTAGCATCAGCCTTACTAATTTCTACAAAAGCTTCTGGCAAGAATTTCCTCAGCCGTGAAGACCTCCAACTTCTAGAGCCGGTGCCAAACTGATACAGTGTGGTTCCAGCTAACAGGGTAAAAGGATACTCATTTTCTGAACTCGGCCGCGGGATGTACTTCACTGGAGAAAATTTTCCCTGCCCGCTCGTAGCTTGTTTCTTGCCGAGGCGATAGCTTTTCACATCCAGCTTGACATAGTCCACGCCCTGGTACAAAGAAACCAATTCTGCAATCTCATTCATAACCTCTTGGGGTGAAGAATACGGCATCGGGCGGTTCATCTTCTCGGCTAGCCGAAGTATTATCTCCCAATCAGATAAGCTGTCCCCAACCAGCTCCAAAACCCTTCGCACCCGCTGCACCGTACCATCAAAATTGGTAAACGTACCTTCCTTTTCAGCAAAGCTCGCAGCAGGCAAGATTACTTTTGCCAGCTTCGCCGTCTCGGTGAGGAACATATCCTGCACTACCAGGAAATCGAGTGATTCCAGCGCCTGTCTAACAAGGTTTGAATGTGGGAAACTCACTGCCGGATTTTCACCCACAATATACATGCCTCTTATCTTGCCCTCTTTTACTCCGCTGATCACCTCTAGCGCTGTTAGCCCTACACCCATAGGCAACTGACATCCCCAGCGAGCTTCGAAATTACTCCTGGCTTGAGCATCTTCCAGACTCTGATAGCCAGGTAGGAAATCAGGCAGTGTCCCCACATCACAGGCACCTTGTGCATTGTTCTCCCTCTGCAGTGCATAGATGCCGCCCCCTCCATCCCCTATATTACCAGTCATCATTGCCAAATTCGCCAAGGCAGCTACGCTGCCTACCCCATTAACATGTTGGGTAATGCCATTACCATAGACAATAGAAGCACGTCCTGCCTTAGCGAAGAGCCGAGCGGCATGGCATACCTCATCACTTGGGATACCCGTAATCTCCTCTACGTACCCTGGAGTATATTCCTGCAAATCTTTAGCCAATGTTTCGAAATTACTCGTCTTTCTAGCCACATACTCTTTGTCGAGCAGGTTTTCGTCCATAATCACCTTCGCCATGCCATTTATAAGAGCCACATCCGTACCCACCTTCGGCTTCAACCAAAGATTTGCCCATGAGACAAGCTTCGTCTGCCGGGGGTCTACCAGCAACAACTTGGCACCCTTACGCTTAACGGCCCGTTTTATGGCATACCCCACCAATGGTGCTGAGGATGTTGGGTTTGCTCCAATGAGTAGTATCACCTGTGACTTCTCGAGGTCATCAAGAGAGTTCGTGGTACCACGAGTGCCAACAGTCTCCCAGAGACCTACGTGAGTGGCAGCATTGTACAGTCGGCTGCCATTATCAATATTATTTGTACCTAGCACACACCTGGCAAACCGCTGCAACAGGTAGTTCTCTTCGTTGGTGCACTTTGATGAGCCAAAGACGGCCAGGCTGCTTGAGCCATGAGTTCCCTTTATTCGTTTAAATGCGTCAGCCACCACACCTAAAGCCTCTTCCCAGGACACTGCCTCAAAGTTGCCGTTCACTTTAACCATAGGACTGGCCAGCCTCTCTGGACTATGCACGAAATCACAGCCATAGCTTCCTTTGACACAAAGGGTACCGCGGTTAAGTGGACTATCCGCGTCAGGTCTGACTCGCACCAAACGATTGTCCTTTACCTCCAAGTAAACCCCACAGCCACAGCCACAGAAGGGACATATTGTATGGACAGTTGTCGTGGTTGTCCCTGTATACACTTTGTCTTTTTCCATGATGGCACCGGTGGGACATAATGCCACGCAGGTTCCGCAGAAAGTACATTCGGACTTCTCTAACGGCAGGTCGCCAAGCGTTGCTGGTTTGGAGGCAAATCCTCGGCCGAGGTAGTCAATAGCACCTTCACCAACCAGTTCCTGACACGCCCGGATGCACTTGGCACAAAGGATACATTTGCTCAAATCCCTCTCGATAAAGGGATTCACTTCCTCGATGATAGCGAGTTGAGGAATCCTCTGGAATTCTATCAGCCCGACGCCCATGTCTGAGGCGACTTTGCGCAATTGACAACGGTTGCCTTTATCGCACACCAGACAGGAATCTGGGTGGCTAGCCAGCATGAGCTTGATTATAGTCTTTCGGCGTTCTTGTACTCGTGGGGACTCAGTGTGAATAACCATACCCGGTGCTATGGGAGTGACACAAGATGCCATCAGTGCCCCTGACCGCTCATCTTCCACTATGCAGATGCGGCAAGCACCAATCGGGTCTAGATGGGGATCGTGACAAAGAGTGGGAATGGCAACACCCGACTCTCGGGCTAAGTCCAAGATGGTCATTCCGGGCTGACCGCTTACCTCTCGCCCGTTGAGCGTGATTGTTATTGCCTCCAAATGCACCTCTTCTCCACGCTAATCTGCCACACAAGGCCAGCCACCGAAGAGTCGCAACCTCAACCCCACTCACTCAGGTTCTCAGCCACGCTCAATATTCAACTGCACTACAAAATATCTTCAGACAGTATCCGCAGCAAAGATAACCCATTCCCGCTCTACAGCGGCTGCTTGTCCCCTGTTCGGGAATCTATCTCGTGAGTTTACTACATACTAAAGCATGTGTCAAAGGGAGTCGCACTATGAGACCGACATGCCCCAGTCTACTGTTCAAGCAAGGCCGTTTGGGTTAACCATGCGTATCTCCAATATAGCCCTCTACTATAGTAACTTTTTGCCTGACAGTATAATGCCTTGATACTGTAATATTTTGGTCGGTCGGGGTTGAAATTAGAAGAGAGACCTCGCAGAATCGTGGATGGCTTGTAAGAGCTAATCTTTAGATTAAGGAGGTCTCTCAGTGGAAAGCATAGATGAGTTAGC
>Ga0194125_10007250_pt1 | contig 16048 bp, 11 predicted proteins | sample TA2KigC250mmetaG_FD_148626 | JGI IMG/M metagenome (GOLD analysis project Ga0194125, IMG submission 148626) | Freshwater microbial communities from Lake Tanganyika, Tanzania - TA2015034 Kigoma Deep Cast 250m | ecosystem: Environmental > Aquatic > Freshwater > Lake | place: Tanzania: Lake... | reverse complement strand
GCCCGACCCTAAGCGACATCACGCGGCCGTGGCCGAAGAGCCGCATGCCGAGCCGGACACCACCGAGTTTCCCGCAAAACATGCCGATAGTTATCAGGACGGCCGGGACCAGGAACCCGGCGAACTCGCCCACATTTATCAACGCCCCGACCGAGACGAAGAATATTGCCCCGAATATGTCCTTGAGGCGCCTGGTCCCGTGCGCCACCTTGTGCACCGATTTCGCAGGGGCTATGCAGACCCCCATGATGAAGGCCCCGATGGCAAACGAAAAGCCCAGGACATTTCCCAAAAACGCCAGGCCGAAAACCAGTCCAACGGAGATTATCACCAAAACCTCCAGGCGCCTTATCCCCGCCACCCGGTCGATGATTCTGGGGATGACGAGGGTTCCGACGGCAAGGGCGCCGCCGATGAACAGGATGATTTTGAGGATCTCCCAGCCGATGAACCACATGCCGAAGGAGCCGACCGAGAGATAGGATTGGAGCATGGCCAGGAGAAGGACGACGACCAGGTCCTCGACCACGAGCACGCCGAGCATTATCGACGCGGACCTCTCGTGCAGCTTGCCCATGTCGGCGAGCACCTTGGCGATTATGGCCGTGCTGCTGGATGCCAGCGCCGTGCCCAGGAACGCCGAATCGAGCAGGGAGAGCCCCAGGATGAGCCAAAGAGGCCCCCGGAAGTAAGGGGAACCAAGAAGTGCAGGGGGACCAATTACGCCTATCAGTATATTGTCCTCGACATTGTGGTTGAAGGCCAGCGGTTCACCCTCGCAATACTTCCCGTCCCGTCCCTGGTGGACGCCAACGACCTGGTCAAGACCGTCCTGAAGAAGGTGATACCACTCATTGACATCGAAGCCGTATTACTGGACAGGGGCTTCTATTCCGTGGCGGTCATATGTGATATCTTGGAGCTGGGCCTCGTGTTCGAGATGCCCGCTCCACGGAACGAGAAGGTCAATAAATATCTCGCTCGCCAGCGAGGTTTCCGCTATTCGATAGACCCGTTCACGGTCGGGGAGAGGCCGAGGTCGGTGACGGTCATAATAGTGATTGCGCCCTCGCCGAAAAAAAAACGGGAGTTCCCGGACAAGGACCCTCTCTTCGTCTTCTTCACGAACGGAGAGGTCAGCGAAGAACTCATCTCGGAGAAGATTGAGAATTACGATGGCCGTTGGGGGATTGAGACGGGGTTCAGGGTCAGGGACGATTTCCTGATCCTGACGACGACCAGGAATCCGGTCATAAGGTACTTCTTCTTCGTGCTCGCGGCAATGCTCTATGACCACTGGTTGCTGGTCAATATCCTGGCCGGATGGGCCCCGAACCCCCATTATGACTATGACATCCTGGCACGGGAGTACCGGTGGTGGGTTGAATGCTAAACGGTGCTTCGTCATCGGGTAAGTCGATAGCCCCTGTCTGGGGAGGAGTTGCAAGCCGCATCCAGCCCAGACTACCTGTGGGGGAGGGAACTTCCCCTCTCAAAGAGAAATTCTCCATGGGAAATGGAGGTCGATGGCTGATAAGGTGGTGCTGAAATAGTCTGTCCCGGAGCAATCGGTGGATTTCTAGCGACTACCTGCGGGGGGACTAGCGCAAACCCGCCGGGGCGAAAGGCAGATGAGCGGGCCGGGCGATGGCCCGGCCGATGGCCGGACCGGGCCCCCGAATCCGCCGCGAGCGCCTGACGCTGGAGGCGATGATTCGCCTCTTCTGCCGCAAAAGGCACCACACCCGGGGGGCGCTCTGCGAGGGGTGCCGGGCTCTGCAGGAATACGCCCTGGCCCGCCTGGAGCGCTGCCCCTTCCAGGAGCGCAAACCGACCTGCGCCAAATGCCGCGTCCACTGCTACCGGGAGCCCCGGCGCTCGCAGATACGGGAGGTGATGCGCTTCTCCGGGCCGCGGATGCTCCTGCGCCACCCGATACTGGCCATCGGGCACCTGCGCGACGGGCGGCGGCCGGCGCCGTGAGGAAAGCCCGGGACCGACCCGGTCAAGCCCTCCCGGGAGGGACCTGCCGGGTTGGAGAATCGGATCCCCATGAAGTATTTATGATACCAAAACACATGGTGTCCCGATGAACGGTCCGTCGATGCCCGCCGGCCGAAGCAGCGGCTTGACAAGCCCGGCGCTCCCAATCCTGTTCGTCCTTGCCGCCGCGGTGCTCTTCGGCGCCAGCGCCCCGCTCTCCAAGCTCATGCTCGCCGCGACGGACCCCGTGGTGCTTGCGGCATTGCTGTATCTTGGCAGCGGCGCCGGAATGGCGATTGTGAAGCTCGGCTCCGGCGCCATGGGCAAATCCGGGGCCGAGGCGCCTTTGAAGCGCTCCGATGCGCCCTGGCTGCTTTCCGCGCTTTTGGCGGGAGGAATCATGGCCCCTATGCTGATGATGGTGGGATTGAGCACCACGCCCGCCGCCTTCGGCGCCCTGCTTTTGAATTTCGAGGCCGTGGGAACCATCATCATCGCCCGGTTGATGTTCAGGGAGGCCGTGGGGCGCGGGGTGTGGCTGGCGCTGGTGCTCATCACGGCCGGGAGCATGGCAGTCTCCGTCAAGGACGAGGGCGGGTGGGCCCTCTCGATCGGAGCGCTGGGGATACTCGCCGCCTGCTTCCTCTGGGGGCTCGACAACAACCTCACCCGCAACATATCCGCCAAGGACCCGGTTTCGACGGTGGCCATCAAGGGGGTCGGGGCCGGCCTCTTCGGCGTGGCGTTCTCGCTGGTGCTCGGAAGGGATCTTCCGGCCCTGCCGGGCGCGCTTGCGGCCGTGTCAGTGGGTTTCGTGTGCTACGGCCTGAGCATGGCCCTGTACATCCGGGCGCTGCGGGACATCGGGGCGGCCCGCACGGGCGCGCTGTTCGGCGCAGCGCCGTTCATCGGTGTCCTCCTCGGGCTCGTCATCTTCAATGATCCGGTCACGGCGTGGTTCGTCCTGTCGTTCCTGTTGACGATGGCGGGCGCCATCCTGCTGTTTTGGGAGGCACACGGGCACCGGCACGCCCACGCGCTCGAGACCCACGAGCACAGGCATGCGCACGATGACGGGCATCATGTCCACGAACACGGAGGCGGGACCGTGCCGCACGGGCCCCACTCTCACGTCCATACCCACGAGGCCCTCGATCACGAGCACCGCCACGCGCCCGACCTCCATCACAGGCATCCGCATTGACGGGCGGGGGGCGGCCGAGGGCCGCCAAGGCCCCGAGATGAGCCGGGTCGATTGCATCGGGCTCGGCCACCTTGACGTGTGGTTTGCTAATGGAGCTTGCGATGAAGCTAAATATTACGGGCCTCGAAAGGCCGTCTCGCTGATGATTGGCGACTTGCGCCGCTCTGGGGGCTCTTATCGGAAGAAGGCGAGTGTTTGCTTAAGTTCGTGTCTGTGCGTATTGTCATAGTTTGACAGGCGTCCCTGCGGCGCGGGCCCGGGGGAGGTCGAATCGGTCAAGGTTCATGACCTTGTTCCACGCCGATATAAAGTCCTCCAGGAACTTCTCCCGGGAGTCCTCGCATCCATAGATCTCCGCCAGGGCCCTAAGCTGCGAGTTCGAGCCGAATATCAGGTCGACGCGGGTGCCGGTCCACCTGGGTTCGCCCGTTTTTCGGTCCCGGCCCTCGAAGACGTCCTTGTCCTCCGAGGTCGGCTTCCACTCCGTGCCCATGTCGAGCAGGTTGACGAAGAAGTCGTTCGTGAGCACCCCCGGCCTTTCGGTGAAGACACCGTGCTTCGATCCTCCGAAGTTGGCGTTCATGACGCGCAAGCCGCCCAAGAGGACCGTCATCTCGGGGGCGGTCAGGGTCAGAAGCTGCGCCCGGTCGACCAGAAGCTCCTCGGCCGGAACGGCAAACCGGGCCTTCTGGTAGTTGCGGAAGCCGTCCGCCACCGGCTCGAGAACGGCGAAGGAGGCCGCATCGGTCTGCTCCTGCGAGGCGTCCATGCGCCCCGGCGTGAAGGGGACCGTCACATCGTGGCCGGCGTTTCTCGCGGCCTGCTCCACGCCGGCGCAGCCGGCCAGGACGATGAGGTCGGCGAGCGACACCCTCTTGCCGCCGGACTGCGCGCGGTTGAAGGCGCCCTGGATGCCCTCCAGCGTCCTGAGCACCTTCGCGAGCTGGGCGGGCTGGTTGACCTCCCAGTCCTTCTGCGGCGCCAGGCGGATGCGGGCGCCGTTGGCGCCACCGCGCCTGTCGGAGCCGCGGAAGGTGGATGCCGACGCCCAGGCGGTCGAGGCCAGCTCTGGCACCGACAGGCCGGAGGCCAGGACCTTGGCCTTGAGGGCGGCGATGTCCCTCGCATCGATGAGCTCGTGGTCGACCGCGGGGATGGGGTCCTGCCAGATGAGCTCTTCCGCGGGGACCTCCGGGCCGAGATAGCGCGACCGCGGGCCCAGGTCGCGGTGCGTCAGCTTGAACCACGCCCGGGCGAAGGCGTCCGCGAACCGGTCCGGGTCCTCCATGAAGCGCCGCGAGATCTTCCCGTAGGCGGGGTCGAACCGCAATGCGAGGTCCGTGGTCAGCATGGAGGGCGCGTGGCGCTTCGACCTGTCGTGCGCGTCCGGCACGGTGCCGGCGCCCGCGCCGCCCTTCGGCCTCCACTGGAACGCCCCGGCCGGGCTCTTCGAAAGCTCCCATTCGAACCCGAACAGGTTCCAGAAGAAATTGCTGCTCCACCTCGTGGGCGTGGTGGTCCAGATGACCTCCGGGCCGCCGGTTATCGTGTCGTTGCCCTTGCCCGTGCCGAAGCCGCTCTTCCAGCCCAGCCCCTGCTCCTCTATGCCGGCCGCCTCGGGCTCCGGCCCGACATGCTTCGGGTCGCCGGCGCCGTGGGTCTTGCCGAAGGAGTGGCCGCCCGCGATGAGCGCCACGGTCTCCTCGTCGTTCATCGCCATGCGGGCGAAGGTCTCGCGGATGTCCCGCGCCGCGGCGACCGGGTCCGGGTTGCCATTGGGGCCTTCCGGGTTCACGTAGATCAGGCCCATCTGGACGGCGGCGAGGGGATTTTCGAGCTGCCGGTCGCCCGAGTGGCGCCTGTCCTCCAGCCACCTGCCCTCGGAGCCCCAGTAGACGTCCTTCTCCGGCTCCCAGATGTCCTCGCGCCCGCCGCCGAAGCCGAAGGTCTTGAAGCCCATCGATTCCAGCGCGACGTTGCCGGCAAGGATCATCAGGTCGGCCCAGGAGATTTTCCGGCCGTACTTTTGCTTGACCGGCCAAAGCAGCCGGCGCGCCTTGTCCAGGTTGGCGTTGTCGGGCCAGCTGTTGAGCGGCGGGAAGCGCTGGCTGCCCCTCGATGCGCCGCCGCGGCCGTCGCCCATGCGGTAGGTCCCGGCGCTGTGCCACGCCATGCGGATGAACAGGGGCCCGTAGTGGCCGAAGTCCGCCGGCCACCAGTCCAGGTCGGTCGTGCCGCCGCCTGCGGCTTGCCTGCGGGCCATGTCCGGTTGCGGGCCCTCTCGTCCTTCGTCCATGGGGGCGACAATCGGCAGGGATATATTTAAGAATGATTAGTACCTAAGAATCGGGACGAATGGACCAGGCGGCGGACAGGAGGATAATCGACGGCCTGCGGAGGGGAGGCTTCAGGGTCACGCCCCAGAGGCTCGCCATCTGCCGGCAGATACTCGCCGACCGGAACCACCCCAGCCCCTCGGCCGTGTTCGAGGCGGTCAGGAGGACGCACTCGGCGGTCCGGAGGATAGACATCCACGGCCTGTGTCGCAGATGCGGTAGGGCCCGCAAGACGCGATAGCCCCCGGCGGGCCCGGCCGGACCGCGCCTGAACCAGCAAGGCGCGCCTTTCCCGGCCAGGGTAGGGCCGGGCCCGGCCACCTTTCCGGGATTGTATCAGGGGGGTATATCGTTCCGCCCTGATAGCCGGCCTATGGTACAGCCTGCCGGCCCGGATCTTTCAGTCCGTAACCTGCCCTCAGAAGATAGGGCGTCAGGAACGTCGTGATGAGGACCGCGACGCCGATTGCCGGATAAAGCCGCGAATCGATGACCCCCGCTCCGAGCCCGACCTGCATCACGATGAATGCGAACTCGCCTATCTGGGCCATCCCGAGCCCGACCCTAAGCGACATCACGCGGCCGTGGCCGAAGAGCCGCATGCCGAGCCGGACACCACCGAGTTTCCCGCAAAACATGCCGATAGTTATCAGGACGGCCGGGACCAGGAACCCGGCGAACTCGCCCACATTTATCAACGCCCCGACCGAGACGAAGAATATTGCCCCGAATATGTCCTTGAGGCGCCTGGTCCCGTGCGCCACCTTGTGCACCGATTTCGCAGGGGCTATGCAGACCCCCATGATGAAGGCCCCGATGGCAAACGAAAAGCCCAGGACATTTCCCAAAAACGCCAGGCCGAAAACCAGTCCAACGGAGATTATCACCAAAACCTCCAGGCGCCTTATCCCCGCCACCCGGTCGATGATTCTGGGGATGACGAGGGTTCCGACGGCAAGGGCGCCGCCGATGAACAGGATGATTTTGAGGATCTCCCAGCCGATGAACCACATGCCGAAGGAGCCGACCGAGAGATAGGATTGGAGCATGGCCAGGAGAAGGACGACGACCAGGTCCTCGACCACGAGCACGCCGAGCATTATCGACGCGGACCTCTCGTGCAGCTTGCCCATGTCGGCGAGCACCTTGGCGATTATGGCCGTGCTGCTGGATGCCAGCGCCGTGCCCAGGAACGCCGAATCGAGCAGGGAGAGCCCCAGGATGAGCCCCAGCCCGTAGCTGACGATGAACATCGCGGCTATCTCGATCAGCGCCACTCCGATCGAGACCCTTCCGAGGCTCCTCAGTTTGGGGAGCGGGAACTCCAATCCCAGCCCGAAGAGCAGGAGTATGACCCCGACGTTCGCCATCGCGTGGAGCAGGTCCAGGTTGGACACGAGCGCAAAGGGCGGCGTGTAGGGCCCGATCACGATTCCGGCGATGACGTAGCCCAGAATCAGCGGCTGCCCGAGCCGGTTGAAGATGAAGGCCGCTATCCCGGCCGCCACCATGATTATGGCGAGGTCCGAGACGATGACGGTCTCTATGCCCATACGGTTTGAGAACGCAAGCATCTTTTATTTGTCTTTCTACGCTCTTGCGCGGTCTTCAAACCCGAAAAGCCCCATCGGTCGAGCCCTTCACCCGCCCCCCCGGAAAGGCCGCACGCCCGGTTGCGCCTGTCATTGCCGACAGGGCGTTTCCGGATGCAATCGGCGGATGTCATTGACGGTGACGGGGATGCAATTCCTCCACGGAGTTCAAAAAATCGAGGGGAAAGAGGAACTATAATATGTGGGCTCAACCGGACCGCAAGCGGCCGAAGGCCGCATAGGACCCGTGTTGAGCCGGACCGATTGTATTGGGCTCAACCGGATTCGAACCGGTGATCTTCGCTGTGTGAGAGCGATGTCATGACCAGCTAGACCATGAGCCCATGCCGGCGCTCTCAGTAGGGGATAAGGGTTCGTGTTTATGACTTTGACGGGTGGGGGAGGCCGGATGTGCCCGACCGAGCGCCATGATTGGGATGGCGAGGGTCGGGCACAGGCGCCGAGGGCGCATGGCGCCCGAGGCGGCGGGCGGCGAAGCCGTTCGCCGCCCGCCTGCGAAGCCTTTTTGAATCCAATCTTTTTATGACGATAGCATGGTAAAAGATTGGGTCATGACCAGCTAGACCATGAGCCCATGCCGGCGCTCTCAGTAGGGGATAAGGGTTCGTGTTTATGACTTTTACGGGTGGGGGAGGCCGGATGTGCCCGACCGAGCGCCATGATTGGGATGGCGAGGGTCGGGCACAAGCGCCGAGGGCGCATGGCGCCCGAGGCGGCGGGCGGCGGGGGGGCGGTGACGAAGCGGAGCCCGTCGTCCACCGCTCCCCGCTGCCCGCCCCCCGCTCCCGTTTCCTACCGCTGCCCGCTCCGTCATCGCTCGTCGAGCATCTCCACGACGGCCGCCAGCGCCCCGTCCTCGGCCGCCCGGAGGTCGCCGGCCGACCCGATGACTATGACGTCGCCCTCCCGCAGCTCGAAGGCGGCCCGGACCTGCCTGGCGAGATGGGGGTACTCGGCGTCGAGGTCGGTCTCGGGCGGCATGAGCAGGCGCCCCCCGCGGAACACGAGCGTCGTGGCCCCCGCCGCCCCGGCCTTGACCGCCTCGTCCCTCTGGCGGAGGCCGTCCCTGACGCGCTCCGCCCTCCCGCGCGCGAGCACCGCCACGTCGCACTCCCCGACGCAGAGCCCCCGGGCGTTGACCGTCGCCATCGACAGGCCGGCCGCCCCGGTCTCCCGCTCGCCCCGGGCGGTCAGCCTCATCCCCGCCTCGTCGGCCCGGACGAGCCCCCGGGCCACGAGGAAGTTGACTATCGTCCGCACGCTCCCCTCGCCCAGCCCGATGGCGGCCGCGAGCCTCTGGCGGCCGATGGGGCCCTCGCGCCCGATGGCCCGGAGGGCCTTCCACACGTGGAAACGCGCAAAGCGCGGCGCCGGGCCCGACCGGCCGGCCGGGATGTCCAGAAGCCCGAGAGAGCGCCCCGCCATCCCATCAGCCCCGGACGCCGATGGAATAGACCGGCTTGCCGTCCATGAAGACGGTTATGTTGCCTTCCTGCGAGGCGCAGACGGCCACCGCCCTGGTCCCGGCCGAGGCCACCATCGCCGCGCTGTGGCGTCCCCCGACGCCCTTGAGGAAGGCCGACCAGTTCTCCCCGACGTTGATGTACCGCCCCGCCGCCACCACGTTGCCGTCGTCGTCCAGGACGCAGGCTCCATCGAGGGCGGCGAAGTTCTTTATGGTCTTCCAGTTGCGCCGGTCCCCGATTCCCCGTGTCCTCAGGGGGTGCCCCTCGAACGGGTTGGCGATGCCCTCCCGGCTGGCCCCCATCACGCTCCCGGAATCGCCGATCGTGAAAAGCGCCCCCACCGGAAAGCCCTCGCGCCCCTCCCGGACCAGCTCCATGGACAGGTCCAGGACGGATTCTAGCACCTCCGTCCGCAGCCGGCCCTGGAGCAGCTCGCCCAGGCGGTTGCGCCGGAGGTTCCGCCCCTCGAAGAACCCCCAGCCCTGGACCCCGGTGTGGACCAGGAGGAGCACCCGGTCGCCGGCCCCGAAGAGCCTCGCCGAGTGGGCCGAGAGGAGCAGCACCCTCGCCTGGGGGAGCACGCCCAGGTCGCTTTCGAAGTCCTCGTGGATGAGGTGGACCCTCACGCCCAGCTTCTTGAGCCCGGCGGCGAGCATATCGTTGCCGGCGCCGTTCAGGTTGACCGGGACTATGAGCGGCAGCTCCCCCAGTACCTCCCGGACCCTGCGGATGACCTCCGGGTCCGGGCAGATGAGATAGGCCACGGTGGGAGAGAAGCGGTCCCGCAGGGTGCGGCAGACCTCCCGGAACGGCTCCTCATCCATCGGGAGGGCGTATCGGGCACGGCCGGCATTAAGGTTTGCCCGGCGGGATCTCGCGCGGGCCGCCGCCCGCCGCCGGCGCGCCTCAGTCCCTGAGCCGGATGTCGAGCTCGAGAAGGTCCGAGGCCAGGACCGTGTCCGGGAACACCGCCCGGGCCTCGGCCAGCATGCGCGGCTCGTCCTCCTTCCCGAAGCGCGGGCTTATGTGGACCAGAAGTAGCATCCGGGCGCCGGCGCTCCGGGCGGTCTCGGCCGCCTGGACGCTCGAGCTGTGGCCGTACTGGTTGGCCTTGGCGGCCAGGGCCGAGTCCGAGGTGGAATCGTGGATGAGCAGGTCGGCGCCCCGGGCGAGCTCGGTCAGCGCGGCGCTGGGGGCGCTGTCGCCCGTGTAGACCACCTTGCGGCCGCCCCGGGGCGGCCCGAGCACCATGTCCGGCGAGAACGTCCTTCCTGCGTGGGTGACGGTCTCCCCGGCCTGGAGCCGGTTGTAGAGCCTGCCCGCCGGAATGCCCAGCGCCCTGGCCTTGTCCAGGTTGAACCGGCCGGGCCGGGGCGGCTCCTCGACGGAGTACGCAAGCGACGGGACCTGGTGGGAGGCCTCGGCGCAGCGGAGCCGGCAGGTGCCGAAATCGACCTCGTCGCCGCCGCGCAGGTCGTGGAGCCCGACCGGGAACGCCGCGGAGAAGTAGCCCACCGAAAAGAGCGTGCGGAGGCGCCTGGCGGTCCCCGGGGGCCCGTAGACGTCGAGCCGGTCCTGGCGGTCGTTGAGGGCCATGGTCTCCACGAGCCCGGGCAGGCCCAGGAAGTGGTCGCCGTGCAGGTGGGAAAGCAGCACGTGCCCGACCTGCATGAACGACAGCGTGGAGAACATGAACTGGCGCTGGGTGCCCTCGGCGCAGTCGAACAGGATTATCTCGCCGTCGAGCTTGAGCGCCACGGCCGGCGGGGCTCGGTCCCGGCAGGGCCAGGAGCCGCCCGAGCCTAGCACGACTATTTTCACGGGTACTGTAACGGACGGTACGATTTATTATACTATTGGGGAGCGGGCAGCGGGCAACGGGGAGGAGTTGCAGGAGGAAGGCGCAAGGCGCAGGGCGCAGGGCGCAAGGGACGGAGGCGCAAGGGAGAAGGCGCAAGGGGCAGGGCGCGGGGAAGCATGGGGCGGTTTCGGGGTAGAATCCTTGCTCCTTGCGCCTTCCCCCTTGCGCCTCCGTCCCTTGCGCCCTGCGCCTTGCGCCATCCCCCCGCTGCCCTTCCCTAGCGTTTCCTGCGTCTGGCCACGAGCACGGCGACGAGGGCGGCCGCGCCCGCCACGAGGGCGGTCCCGAAACCGGGGCTGGATTTGGGCGTGTCGAGCTTGGTGACCACCTGCAGGGTGATGTTCTGGGTGGTCTCGTCGCGGGAGTCGTTGACGACGAGAGTCACGACGTAGGTCCCGGGCAGGCTGAACATCGTCACGATGCTCGAGCCGCGCCCCAATGTCCGGTTGCCCTCGACCCAGGTGTAGGACAGTCGGTCTGCTTCCGGATCGGTTGCGTCCGCCGATAGCACCACCTCGTGGTCGAAGAGCACCTTGGTGCCGTTTTTCGGCTTGAAGGAGGTTATGACCGGGGGGCTGTTGAACCGGAGCACGGTCAGCCTGAACGACGTTTCGGCGTCGAGGCCCTCCCAGTCGCTCACGGTTATCTTCACGAGGTAGGTGCCGATGTCCTCCTTCTTCGGGGTGAAGGAGATGGTCCCGTTGGAGGCCCCGATGATGAATATCGGGCAGCTGTCCTTGAACGACAGAGAATCGTCCTCGTCCGGGTCGGAGGCGTTCACCTGGTACGTGAATGGCGTCCCCTCGACGACCGTGAAGTCGGGGATGGGCTCCACCGAGGGCGGGCGGTCGAAGGAGCCTATGCTGTTGAACACGCTCAGGTTGAACATGCGGCGGTCCACGCCGCCCCGCCTGTCCCGCACGGTGATGTTGCCCTGGTAGAACCCGACCTCCCGGATCGTCGGGGTGAAGGCTATGACCCCCGTGTCGGGGGTGATGTTGAAGAGCGCGCAGTCGTCGGAGAAGGTCAGGGCGTCCCCGTAGGGCAGGTCCGGGTCCTTCACCTCCACCGTGTAGCTGAACGGCTCGTCCTCGGTCGCCCGAAGATCGGGTATCTGCATCATCACCGGCCGGTCCTGGACGTCCTCGATGAGGAAGGAGAACTCCGCGAAGCTCGCCTCCCCGTGCGAGTCCGTGGCGGTGACGCAGATGTACCAGGTCCCGACGTCCTCCTGCCTCGGCGTGAAGTTGATCCAGCCGGTCTGCGGGTCTATCGCGAAGAAGGAGGCGTTGTCCGAGTAGGTCACGGTCTCGGTCGGGTCCAGGTCGACGTCAACGTCGCGGGCGGTGACCTTGTAGGTGAAGGGCAGGCCCTGGGTCCCCATCTGGGCGGGTATCTGGGGCATGATGGGGGCGTCGTTGACCGGGCGCACCGTGACGGTGAAGTTGCCCGACTCGCCGGAGAGCCCCTCGCTGTCCACCGCCCGCACCCGGAAGTTGACAGAGCCCCACCAGTTGCGCGTCACGGTCTTGACATCGAGCGTGTGGCCGTCGGCGTTCACCAGGCACTGGACCCTCTTCGAGTCCTGCTGGTAGCTCACCTGGTAGGTGAGCTTGCCCCCGACGTCGTCTTGGAAGAAGTGGGCAAGGTCCACCACCGACTGCTCCGCGGAGTCCTCATCCAGGACGATGTTCGGGATGCCCCGGCACCAGGGAGGGGCGCTGAAGTTGAACGAGAACGCGGACAGGCGTATCCTGCACGGCGTGTCCGAGACGAAGCGGATGGTGACGTTGACGTCCTTGGAGGTGCCCCCCCGGGCGGCGTCGTCGAGGGCCTGGAGCATCGCCGGCTCGTACACCATGACCGTGTGGTCGAGCTTTTCCGTCTTGAGGGACCACTCGGGCTTGCCGTCCCCGCCTATGTCCATCATCGGGTTCTTGGGATAAAGGAAGGGATAGCCGGAGATGGTGATGTTCACGTAGTCCGTGTGGATGTACCCCCCGTTGTCGTTCATGGCCAGGACCCACACGGAGCGGTCGTTTATGTAGTAGTCGGTGTCGAACTGCATGCGCACCCAGCGGTCGGCGGTCGGGTTGGCGGTCTCCAGGAGCTCCCAGATGCCCGTGAAGTTGTTCCAGATGTACACGAAATAGTAGCCCAGGGAGTCCAGGGAGGCGTACCCCTCCCAGTTGACCACGAGGGTCCGGCTCTCGTCCACCGGGACATGGAACCTGAAGAGCTCGTAGCCGTCCTGGTCGGTCCAGTCGCCCAGCTGGCTGAGCCTGTCGTCGTCGCTGGCGGCCAGCTTGGAGTACTCGCCCGAGGAGACCGGGCTCTGGGCGAGGGACCAGACCGGGGTGTTCCGGCTGAAGGTGTTGGTCGAGGCCTTGTAGGCCTTGTGGCCCGCCTGCTCGTCGCTGAAGTCGCAGGCGGCGTAGGTGAGCGGCCCCTTGACGTAGCCTCCTTTGACGTCGCAGGATGCAGTAGTCACCGAGGCGTTGGCCGGGACGGGGATCTTGAAAAGAGAGCTCTCGTACACCGAGCCGTTGGCCTTGAGCTCGAAGTCCTGGACGCCGGCCTGGCGCCACTCGGTGCGCGGCGCCGCGGGACCCTCCCCGTCCCGGGTCGCGGCCGGGATGGCGGGCATTGCCAGCAGGGCGGTCAGCGCCAGTACCGACAGTATCCTGGGGGTTCTCATCGGTATCCCTTGCGCATCTTTCAAGACGCTAGGGGGATAAATGTCTTTTGGAGCGGTGCGGGGCGGCGGGCCGGCGGCGACGCTCAGCCCTTCCGACGCCGGGCGGCCAGCGCGACGGCGGCCCCCGCCAGCGCCAGCACGGCCAGCACCGTCCCGAAGCCGGGCGCGCCCGGTGATCCGAGAAGGCCCGGCACGGGCGGCGGCTCCAGAACCACGACCGAGGTCTCCCGGGTCGCCTCCAGGTCCCCGTCCGAGACCGACAGGGTGATGAAGTAGGTCCGGACCTCCTCGAACGAGACGCCGAGCTCCTCGCCGTGGCCAAGGATGATGCCGCCCTCCTTCCAGGTGTAGTTGAGCGCGTCGCCGTCCAGGTCGGTGGCGGAGGCCCGAAGCACGATCCTGGCCCCCGTCGTGTAGTTGCTCCCCTCCTCGGGGCTCAGCGCCGTTATCTCGGGCGCGTGGTTGACCGTCAGGACGGTCAGGACGAACGCCGCCGAGGCCGAGAGGCCGTCGCGGTCCCTGACCGTGACGCTGACGTTGTATATGCCGGCGTCCTCGAAGCGCGGCGTGAAGGCGATCCGGCCGTCCGGGTCGATGTCGAAGAGCGGGCAGTCGTCCGAGTACTCCAGGAGGTCGCCCGCGGGAAGGTCCGGGTCCGACGCCTTGACCGCAAGCTCGAAGGGCCGCCCCTCCACCGCGGTCTGGTCCCCGACGGCCTGGATCGCCGGGGGCCGGTCGATGTTGCCGATGGTGTTGAGCACCGTGAGGTTGAACTTCCTGTCGGCACACAGGCCGGTCGTGTCCGTTACCCTTACAGTGACGGGGTGGCGGCCCACGTCCTTCCCGGACGGGACGAACTGGATGAGGCCCGTGAGCGGGTCTATGTCGAAGAGCGGGGTGTCGTCGGAGAAGTTGAGGCCGTCGCCGTACGGAATGTCCGGGTCGGAGGCCCGGACCCGGAACGAGAAGGGCTGGTCCTGGGGCGCCTCCAGGTCCGGCACGGACTGGAGGGACGGCGCGTCCGGCATGTTGCGGACCTCCAACGTGAAGTTGCGCTCGTCCCGGGCGCCGGCCAAGTCCGTGGCGGCTATCTGGATGTTGTAGGAACCGACCTGTTCCTGCGCCGGGGTGAACTCTATCTTGCCCGAGCCGGGGTGGATGTCGAAGAGGTCGGTGTTGTCCGAGAAGGCCACCTTCTCGGCCGGGTCCAGGTCCATGTCGACGTCCCGGACGCTGACCGTGAGCCGGAAGGGCGTCTCCTCGAACGCCACCTGGGGCATGAGGTACTGCAGCACCGGCGGGTCGTTCACGGGCCGCACCGTGACCCGGAAGGCGTTGCTCTCCGCGGACAGCGGGACGTTCTCCGGGTCCGTCGCCTTCACCCGGAAGCGCATCTCCCCCCACCAGTTCCGGGTCGGGGGCTTGAAGTCGAGGCTGTGGCCGTCCGCCGAGATCTCGGCGTCGAGCTTCTTGGCGTCCTCCTCGTAGGTTATCTCGTACTGCAGCCGGCCCTGGTCGTCGTCGAAGAAGCGGTTGAGGTCGATGAGCGCCCCGGCGGGGGTGTCCTCGTCGAGCACGTAGGTGTCGGGGATGCCGCGGCACCAGGGGGGCGCGTTGTAGGAGATGGTGAGGTTCGAGACCGCGATGAAGCCCTCGGCCTGGGAGCGGAACCGGAACTTTATCGGCGTGAAGCGGCCGGGGGAGTTCTTCACCAGCGTCTGGAGCTCCTGGACCAGCGAGTAGTCGCAGACGTTGACCATGAAGTCGAACTCCTCGACGTCCAGCGACCACTCGACGCGGCCGTTGGCGCCGATGTCCATGAGCGGGTCCTTCGGGTACAGCAGGACGTTGCCGGTGGCGCAGACGCGCACGTAGTCCGTGTCCATGTTGTTGTAGGCGTAGCTGCCGGAGTAGGCCCAGCCCGATTTGGTCAGCGAGAGGACGTGCACGCAGCCGGTGCCGTCAAGGTAGGCGGAGCCGTTGAACCATTTCGAGACCGTCTTGGGGGCGCCGGAGACGTTGCCGACGTACTCCCACTCGAGGCTCTGGTTGTTCCAGATGTAGACGCTGGAGGTGCCGTAGCCTCCGTAGGTGTAGCTCCCGCTCTTGTAGTAGTAGCCGGAGTATCCGTTCCAGGTGACCGTCAGGTTGTCCACCATGTCGAGGGGCAGCTTGAACTTGAAGTGGTGGTAGCCGTACTCGCCGTTCCACGAGTAGGCGTACTGCTCGGCATAGGTCCCGTCGAGGTAGGCCACCCGGCCCAAGTCGGAGCCCTGCATCTGGGTGCCCTGGAATGAGGTGGGCCTTGCGGTTCCGGGGGCGTTCTTCGAGTAGGTGCCCTTGTAGCCGACATAGTCCTTGGTGTCGCCGCTGAAGTCGCAGGCGACCCCGGTGTCGGGCCCGACCACCGGCCGCCCCTCGAGGTCCACGGACGCCGAGTGGATGGTCGAGTTCGAGGGCAGGGAGATGGAAAACGACAGGTTCTGGAAGGTCTCGTTGTCGAAGCCCAGCTCGACGGTCTGGTCCTGGACGAACTCGCCGCGCGCCGAGGCGGAGGCCCCCGCCGGGGCGCTCTCGGACGGGACCGCGGGAAGACCCAGAACCACACCCAGAGCCAGAGCGATGACCCATCCTGCGCGCCCTTTCAGCATCCCCACGCCTCCTTTCCCGTATTGAGCAGAAAAACAGGAGCTATTAAACCCTGTCTGACGGTTCGCGACACAAGACGCGAAAAAACGATATGATTCTTAATAGTTACTAGAGTGACAGGGAGCGGGGTGCAGGGTGCGGGGTGCGGGGAAAAGACGAGGGTTCAGGGCGCGATGTCGCGGCAGGGCGACGATCACGGGAGGCGGGACGGCCCGTCTACCCCTGCACCCAGCACCCT
>Ga0194125_10007245_pt1 | contig 16057 bp, 12 predicted proteins | sample TA2KigC250mmetaG_FD_148626 | JGI IMG/M metagenome (GOLD analysis project Ga0194125, IMG submission 148626) | Freshwater microbial communities from Lake Tanganyika, Tanzania - TA2015034 Kigoma Deep Cast 250m | ecosystem: Environmental > Aquatic > Freshwater > Lake | place: Tanzania: Lake... | reverse complement strand
GGGGAAGAGCAGAGAACCCCCGAGCTTCACGCCGCCCAGCACTCTCCAGTTTTTATACACCCAGCTCAGACTCTTCCGGAGAAAGCGGGCGACCTCCTCAGGAGTGAGTATATCGCCAGGTCGAAGCGAGTCAACCCCGTCTGGCTCTGCGTTAATGCTCATCTCTGCACATCCTCATTTTTATCTTTTGTTAGAGGCGTGCAAAAAAAGACTTGCCGGGTCGCTCACGCAAGGCAACATGGGGTGGGAGAAGGTGCTGACGTATTCAGCCAAAGGTCAAGCCAAGGAGGGGAAGATGTCTGATTTGGTGAGGCCGCCGGTTCCCTATGCGCTGGTGGAAAACCTGATCCAGAGGTTGGAGGCGAGTGACCCTACCCTGGGCCGCATCGCCAAGATGGCCTACCAGGGCGCCCTCAAGAAAGCTGAGATCGTTGCTCTGACAGTGGGCGAAGCCGAGAGAACGATGGCTGCAGGAAGGTTTAGGCGGAATTTGCCGGCCGTGCGAGAGATTGTTCAGGCCCAGATAGCCCATTTACGGGAACAGCGTCTCCCCCTCACCGACGCAACCCCGCTCTTTCCCCAGGACCGCCGAGGGACCACATACCATCTTCGCCAATTGACCCGGCGGATGAAGATCTTCAGCCGGCCTTACCCCTGTTCGCCAACTCTGGATAAAATTCGGCAGAGCGGCATTTGCAAATATTATGAGAACTTGGGCGGAACCAACCCTCTTAACCGGGACGGGAGATTGGCTGAAGCCTCCCGGTTTGCAAGGGTCAGTCTGCGGCAGACCCGGGATATCCTCCGGGGTGCTATCCCATGCCCAAAGGGATATCTGAGGCATAGGCAGATCATCCGATGTGCCAGTTGCCCGAGCCCCTGCGGGATCATTCCTTCAAGAGGTGGTCAGGTTGAAGGTCCCAGCAGACAGCCCGCCTCTTCCACCATCCCTTTACCTGAGGTGGCAGGGGTATTGCCGGAAACTCCCCGTGCAGCGGGTCGGGGAGGAAACATCGGCGGCGGGATAGAAACCCGAAGGGATGACAGCAGACGGGACCGGAGTCGGGTAGATGACCTGGTGCAGACACATTTTTCTCAGGGTGATGAGGCTCTTAGCGAGACTCTGGCAGACGACCACCGCGATGCGGAGGATGCGGAGAAATGCGACGTGTTAAGAGTGGAAAATGGTCAATCCGAGGACGATGAAAACGATGAGGAGTATTGGGGCGACTGTGACCAACCGGAGGACGATGATGATCCTTACTGGAATACTTGAATCATGGGCCACGGCAATCTCCTCCTGGCCTGACCCCTTCCGGATGCTCAGGATGACCTTTTACAAATTTGGTAAACCACTCCGCTGAACTCAACCTGTTATATGAGACGGGTGGTTTCCTTCTCCTGTTGAGCTTTCCCTTTACCCTGCAAATTGTCATCCCCCACCGATCTTCTCTCTCGACCAATCTTATCAGTCCGCCTGAATGTCTTTTTGTTGCAAGGCTCTAACAAAGAAATAAGAGAAATCCATTACCTGGTTCGGCCAGAGATGTTGGCCAAATTATAAAAAATACCAGCATGTTATAAGGAGATACGAGGAAAATGAATTATTACAAGAACTTGAAGTCAAAAACAGAACTTGAAGAGGAGGTCGCCAAAGCCCGCCGAGCGATACGGCCGGAGCAAGCCGGACCAGGAGTCCCAAAGGCGGACCCCGAAGTCGAGCGTCAAGCGCGAGTCCTGGCCGGAGACCCTCTCCTCTTCAAAAAGCGTCTCGACCTGATGAACCAGGCCGGGGTAATGGGAGAGCGAACGATCATGGCCATGTATTTTGCCACCCTGGACAGCCGGCTGCTCCCCGAGAACACCGGCAGCCCCAACACCTTGGCCTTAAAAAACTCAGGGCATTTCGGGGCGGGGAAATCCTTTACCCTGGCCCAATGCCTGGAGATATACCATCCGTCCTGCTACTACCTGATCACCAATGGCAGCCCCAAATGCCTCTATCATCTCCAGACGGGGCTCAAGCACAAAGCCCTCATCGTGACCGAGGGTTTTCAGTTCCAAAAGGCCAACGCCGTAGATTCAGAGTTGGTCTACGCAGTGCGGTCCCTGCTCTCGGAGGGCCGCATCCGTTACCTCACGGTGGAGAAGGATCCGGATGGGGGTCATGTCACCGTCGAGAAGATTCTGGAGGGCCCGACCTCCTTCATCACCACCACGGTCATGGAAAAGCTCGAGGCCCAACTCGAAGACCGGCTGTTTACTATCCATCCCAATGAATCCGTGGACCAAACCAGGGAAATCATTCTCGCCACCGCCCGCCAATCGGCCGGCCTGTGCCCGGGTCTCCCTGCCAGCACCGTGGCCATTTGGAGAAAGTTTCACCGAAATCTGCAACCAGTGAGCGTGGTGGTCCCGTTCGCCCCGCGCCTGGCCGAGAACCTTAATAGCCGGGGCACACCTCCCATTAGTCTGCGGCGGGCTTTTAAGCGGGTTCTGGCGGTTATCCAGGCCGTGGCGTGCGCCTACCAGGGTCAGCGTCAGCGAGATCCCCAGGGCCGGGTGATTGCGGAGATGGCTGATTATTATATGGCCCTCCAGATGGTGGAAGAGTGCTTTCAGGAAAGCCTGGGACAGCTGGCCGAAAAGCACCGGGCCCGTTTGGACATGATACGAGCGGAAGGCCCGGTGCTGTTCAGAACCCTGGTCGAGACCTGGAAGGTGAGCAAAAGCGCGGTGTCACAATGGGTCAGAGGACGAATCCACGACGGGGTCATAGCCTGGTGCGACCGGAATGGCGGAGAATTTCCGGACGACGCCTCGCTCACTCGGGCGAAAAAAACCGGGTTGGCTCATATCAAGGCCTTGGAGCCCTATCTGGGTCAGGAGGCCGCCGGCTTGCCCACCCCCTTCCAACTGACGGATGATCCTGAGTGGGATGAGGGAGGCAGGTTACATCGCCGGTATGATTTGGAATTGTCATTTCGCCCGCACCCCCCCAAGGTGGACAGACCTGTTCAGACGGTGTGCAGTGCCCAACTTAACAGCGGAGATGACAACCATCTATTTGATATTATTGATATTAGTGGCATCAAGGCATCACCTGTACAGGTGTTAAGGCCTGCTGGTGATGAAACCCTGTGGCCGACCTCTGGAAGTGGGTCGGGGGAAGAAGCGAGCGTGGCAGACCTGCTTAAAGATATTGAGTTTTAGTTGAAGGAAATAGCCCGAGCCCCTCAGCCGGGGCATCAGAAAATCCGGGACCGAAAGCCCTTCAAAGGGTTGGCCTGTCAGGTTGGCCCTTTGAGGGGTTAATCTTTGCCAGGGGAAATCGAGAAACTGCTCCTCCAGGCGAGTCTCCAGCCAATCCAGATCCAAGGGAATGGTGGACCGGAGAGGGCCGGCCTTCACACCTAAACACCTAGGGCCGACAAATTAATTTGCTAAATATTCCAACCAGATGAATCAATCTTCGCTGTTAACCCCGAAAATGAACACCGTTTAAACACCTATCTACACCCCCCTCTCTTGACGGACCATTCCTCATATTCCCGCCAAGAAACCCAAACGAAGATCCTCCATGCCTTGAATGACACCGGACCCCATACCTGCCGGTACATCAAGAGCAACGGTTTTGACTGTGGGAAAGTCTGTGGGGTCAAGTCGCCGGTTGGTTTGACGTACCGGAAAGCCGGCAAACGAGGCTTGATGCCTCTGGTCCAGGCCCAAGAACATTTGGGAAAAATAGAGGAGTTGGCCAAGGCAGGACCCAGGCAGCTTGCGGGAAAAATCCTGGCCAATTCCTCCTGTGTGGAAGCCCTGGCCGTGGTGGCTGAAGAAGACAGCGCCAAGTTTGAAGAGCTTTGCCAGCAGTTGCGGGACAAAGGAGTATTTGTCAAGGATATCGACGCCATCAAAAAGGGCCTCAGCAGCAAACGTCGGGAACATCGGGGTTTGCGTCTGGCCGTACCGGGGGAAACACCTTCCCTGGTGAAAGTCATGGACGTCCTCCCCCATGCCCCCGTCAACGATGATCTGTTGGTGCCGGCGGGCTGGGTAGTGGATCTGGCCACGGGTGTCACCAAGTTCGTCTGGGATCGCAATGCCCCGGGAGAAAGTCAACCATTGCCGGTAGCCCCCTCTCCCATCATCATCGTGGGGAGATTGAAACAGGTGGGGAGCGGCGCGGAGGCGTTGCGGTTGGCCTGGTATCGAGACGGGCGCTGGCAGTCTCAGACCGTGGACCGCAAATCCCTGGCCAGCAAAAAAGAGATTGTGGAGTTGGCCGATTATGGGGTCCCGGTGACCAGTTTGAATGCCGGCCTGTTGATTGAGTTTCTGGCCGCCTTCGAAGCCCAAAATCTCAGTTCTCTCCCTCTGGCCACAGTCACCGATCACTTGGGCTGGGTTGATGGCAAACAGGGCTTTCTCTGGGGCGCCACTCATATCCGCGGAGATGGTTCTGCAGGGGAAGCGATGGACTTGGAAGAGATATCCCCCCGAGATTGGCAGCCGGGCCATATTGCCTTTCGGGGTCATGATTCTGGTGACCAGCAGATTGCCCAGGGCTTTTGCGCCAGTGGGTCCTATGAAGGCTGGATTGCCGCCATCAACCGGCTTTTTTCTTATCCTTTGGTCGTGGCCGGATTGTATTTTTCACTGGCGCCGCCCTTGTTGGACATCCTGGGGGCTGAAAATTTCACCGTGGATTGGGCCTACAGCACCTCTACCGGTAAAACCACGGTGTTGCGGGTGGCGGGGTCGGTCTGGGGCAATCCTGATGGGCGGTCTATGGCTACCTTAGTGCACACTTGGGATGCCACCAAGGTGTGGATTGAACGGGCGGCCTCGTTGCTCCACGGTTTACCCTTGATCCTGGACGACACCAAGCTGGCCGGCACGGGGCGCATGAGAGATGCTGCCGCGGCCAAGATTTCCCAAGTCATCTACCAGATTGCCGCAGGACGTGGTCGGGGGTGGGGTTCGGTCCAGGGCGTGCGCACTACCGGTTCCTGGCGCACGGTTATGTTGTCCACCGGCGAGCAATTGGCGGTGAATTTTACCTCGGGGGATGGGGGCTCCAGGGCTCGAGTCATTTCACTTTGGGGCGCTCCTTTCAGCGCCAGCAGTGAAGATATCGCCAAACTGGTCCAGGACACCAACCTGGCAATACGGGAACATTATGGTCATGCCGGGCCCAGGGTCGTGCAGTTTATTTTACAGAACCGGGACCACTGGCCTTTGTGGCGGGCAGAGTATGGTCGGTTACGGAGCCACTTTGCCCATCGCGCGGGAGGCAATCCGGCCGCCAGTCGGATAAGTGAATACTTTGCCACCTTGGCCACGGTGATCCCCATCATCCATGCCGCCCTCCCTGAACTGAGACGAGACGTCCACCCCCAGAAGATTCTCGAACCGCTATGGACTACCGCCTTAATCCGGGCCCATGAAGCTGACCGGGCCACTGCTGCCTTGGAGGTGGTATACCAATGGGCTGTTTCCCACCAGACTCCTTTTTGGGGCAGGCACCAGGTTTTTCAAGATCAGGCCCGGGTTCCTCCTGGCGGGTGGTTGGGCGCCTGGGGAGAGGACAACTGGCATTATCTGGCAATTGCCCCGCCCCATTTAACCAAGGTGTTGACAGATAACGGCTTTGATGCGGCGGCGATTTTGGACACGTGGAAAGACCGGGGGTGGCTGCAGACGGATACCAAGGGGCAAGGAAAACAGGTGCGTATCCAAAACCTGCGGGTGTATTGTTATTGCCCCAGGAAATCTGTCCTTGAAGAGGTGCTGAACATTGACGGCGCGGGTAGTTCACCAGGGGATCGACAGCCGGTCCACCACGTCCCGCCGCGCCAGCACCCGGGAACAGAGCTCCCAGCGGTCCTGGTCGGGATCAATAGTTTCCTGATAGCGTATTTCAAAGACGTCCTGGGCCCGGCGCCGGAGATGCAGATACCGGTCCATCATGGTTTCCAGTTGTTCCTCGGTTTCGATCCAGTCGTCCTCGATGGTGTCCGGCAGTCCGACAAAGATATCATAGCGGTCCTTCATCCGGCGGGACAGCGCCTGGTAGACCTTCTCGTCCTGGGTGTCGTGATAGACGAGGTTGAGCATGTCCACCGTCCGGCGCGCCTGCCCGATTCTTTTGATCCGCCCCAGCCGCTGCTCCAGCCGGGAAGGATTCCAGGGCAGGTCGACATTGATGAGCGTGCCGAGGGTTTGCAGGTTCAAGCCCTCACACGCCGCATCCGTGGCCACCAGGAGACGGACCTCACGCTTCTTGACGGCTGCCTTGAGGTCCTCACGCTCCACCGCAGCAAAGTCGGCGCCGCGGAACAGACCGCTCTTGCCCGCCCCCGCGTAGACGCCTATGGGCTCAGCCGGCAACAACTTGGCCAGCTCGGCGCCGACGAAGAAGGTCGTGTCGTAATATTGGCTGAAGATGATGCAGCCGTGCTCGAGCCAGGTCTTCCCTGCAGTGCGCTGTTCGGTGAGGAAATGGCGCACCGCGGCCAGCTTGGGGTCCCGCGCCTCGTCCCGGGACAGCTCTGCAATGATCGTGGCCAGATAGGCGCCCTCGTCGGGGGTGAGGGCCTCGAGGGCTGCTTCGATGACCCTGGCCTGCTCTTCGTCTTCCAGTATTTCCCGGCGCAGCATCTTCTCCGCAGTGGCGCGCCCCGAGGCAAAGCTCGAACAGATGCGCTGCAGCAGCAAGGTCTTCATGAACCCGGCGGCCTTGGTGCGCTGCCGCAACGCCTCCGTAAACGCCTCGGCCGCCTGGTAGGCGAGGTCAAAGGGATGGTTCGTGAGCAGACCCAGACCCCTGAACCCCACCCCCGGGTAGGCGGTCGCCGGGGCCTGGGGGTCAGGATGCACGTTGACCCCGACCCTTTCCAGAAGACCGGCCTCCTCCAGCGTCTGCCGGCGGCGCAGCACGGTGTGGCGCACGACGGGGTTGTGTTCCCGCAAGAAACCAGGCGCCAGGGCTTGGGCCACCGCCTGCTGCTCGGGAAAGCCCAGGGAGCCGAAGCCGCGCTCCGTGAAGAAGGTCCGCTCGGGGAGCCCCAACTGCAGGCGCAGCGTCGCAAAGAGGGCGTTTTCGCCGCCGGGCGGCAGGGGATTCCTCAGCCAGTCCCAGGCCTCCCGTTCGTCCGGCGGGATCGCCTCACCTTTCACCACGGGGAGGGCCTTTTCCCAATCAGGCCAGCGTGCATACGGCTCGCGGCCCACCACGAAGTCCGCCCCCGAATTCAAAATGCGCAAAAGGTCCCAAAGCTCGTAGACCTCGGTCTGGATGGGCGTCGCCGTGCCCAGCAGCAGATTGCGGGTGCGCTCCCCGATGTGGAGCATGAAGTCAAGGAGATTGTTGGACTCCCGTTGCTTTTCGCCCAGGCCGCCCCGCCGCCGCGCCTTATGGGCCTCGTCCAGGACCACGGTGCCGTATTTCCGCCCCAGCAGGTGCTGGCGCTCCTCCGAGTCATGGAAGATCAGCCCGGTGGAGATGATGGCGATGCGAAAGGGGCAGCGGACGATGTCTTCCGGCCCCCGGGTCTTGATGATGTGCCCCTTGGGGTCGAGCCACACCTTCTTGGCGGACAGCCAGACCGCGCTGGGGATGCCCAGCTTGTCCGTGAGCTCCACCTGCCATTGCAGGGTCAAGGTGGCCGGACAGAGGATGAGCACCGGACCGTCGTCCAGCAGGGCCGAGAGCATGGCGCTGGCCGCCAGGGACAGCGTTTTGCCCACCCCCACCTCGTCGGCCAGGAGCAGCCGGGCCTTGCCGTAGGTCTCCCGGTGCTGCAGGAACATGGTTACGAAGGAGCGCTGCCACGGCTGCAGTTGTTCCCCGCCCCGATAGATGGGACTTTCCACCAGGGCCGCGGCGGGCAGCTCTCCGGCCTGGGCCTCTGCAAAGAGAATCTCCACCCGGTCGGCCACCCGCTTGATCTCTGCCACGATGGCCTGGGGCAGCGGGTAGGCGTCCTGCCAGAGGGCCTCGAATTCCCCCTCCACCCAGGCGACCCCCTCAGGGGAGGGGTCCTCCCAGAGAATCTCGTAGTTGTGGGCGAAAGCACTCTTGCTTTCGTTGATGGAGCCCAGGAAACAGGTCTTGGAGCCGTCGGCCGCTTCAATGACCCCTGCCTTGCCGTGGATGAAGACCCGGTCCCGGGGCGCCACCCGGACTTCCACCCGCCCGCTGCTGAGCAGGTCGTGGAGCTTGCGGCACCGGTCCCGGTGCAGCAGCGCCTCCACCTCGGGGGAGGCCTCGTTCCACCGCTCCTTGAGGGCCGTCTCCCGGACGTGCCGGGAAATGGCCACGTCGGCTGGGTCCAACTCGCTGTTGCAGACGATCTTGACCGTGGGGATGGCGGCGATCTCTTCGCCCACCAACTCAAAGATGGAGCTGCGGAAGTAGCCGGCGATGCGTTTGTAGGAGCGGGCGCCTTTCAGCCTGGCGTTGAGGAAGGCATGGTCCAGGCGCTGGCGGCGGGAGGAGAAGCGGTTGATTTTGGTCATCTCCCCCTCCGCCTCACCCCAGCCGCTGGTGCTTGACCAGGTCGCGCAGCACCCGGGCCGCGCCCTTCTCGGCGTCGGAGAGGGCCAGGAACAGGGTCGCTCCTTTGCGGCCCAGGTGTTCTCCGTCACCCAGACCTTGTTGGGCTACAGCCTACTGGCCTACCTCCTGGAGCATGATGAGCAGTCGCAGACCATTGGCCATCTCTTCCGCCAACTGGAAGAAGAGACCGGCAAACTCACCTTCCTCGACCGTCTGTGGCAATAATTCGTCACGTTCATGAAAACCGTGCTACACACCCTGGCTCATTTTTGTGATGCAGGATCCCAGTTTCGAGCCTGTCTCGAAACGATCGTCAATACTTTCAACCACTTTTCACCCATGCAGGGATGCGCAACTTGAGTAAGATGGAAATTAAATCCCCCATACACAGGATTAACGGGAAGGATAACTGAAATCTTAACAGAATTTCCTCTCAGCTAAAAAGAATAACCGGATTCCGTTCGCTCGGTTCTTTATATCGCATCATTATTTAAAGCCGCATCGATTGTGAGGTGCCCCCCAAAAACAACAGTCTCATTTTGGAGCTAACGGCATAATCGTATAATTAAGTTAGATAGTTTGCTTTAATTATTAGAGCCAGTAATATTAATTGAAAAAGATCAACCCATACAATCCAAGAATTTGTTATTAATATAGGTATAATCCTTAAAATTACTTGAAGGAAAATAAATACAACTATGATTTTTCCACCACGATGATACGAATCAGAAAGCTCCCAGTCGCCATTATACAAAGCAACAATGCTGCGAGTGAGTCCGCATGATGGGCATTCTTTTCCGATCATTTTTTTTGCGAGACAACCAGGTGGTGAGAATTTAAAACCTAATGAATTTTTTGCGATACCTGGAATAGTCATAAAAAAGGGGGCCAAAGACGTAACTATTAAAATTATACCTAAGGCCCCACTTAGATACTTATATTCCCTTAACATATTATTAAGAGAATTTATCTTCTCTGAAGTGATCGTTGCATTTCCCGCTTTGCAGATTCACCTGCCGAAATAATGCTAAGGTATTGGAATCCAGAAACCACCACTCCTATGCAGCTTATTGTAAGAGCAACGATAGCAAATGTTCTTTTGGCCTTTTGGGAATATGCTATGCCTAAACCTATTCCTGATATAATTGCTGCAGGAATGCCTATAAAAAATGCAAAAGCACCAACACAAGGAATAAACGAACCCAACATTGCTATTAGGCCAAAAACAAAGCCGACCACAGATATAGCTGTAACTGTCCCAGATTCCTTTAACTCCTCTGACATTGCCGAATTCCTCCATTTTATTTATTGAGGCAAGATTGCACCCCAGACTTAGCCATCATGGTCAAAAATGGCTTTGGAATTCTCTTTGCCCGAAGGCATACCCCAAACTTGATGTCCTTAAAGCCTGATCCTTCTGTTGGAACCTTGATGGCATAAGTTTCCTTAATCTCAGATCATGGGCGGCCTTGGCTACAGCGGTCCAAACTAGGTTATTTAGTCTCTATGACCGAGACCGAAAAAATTCTCCCAAATGATAATATGCCCCTAAAACAAACAATCCTCCCAGCGGGTATATATCCAAGCACATATTGGGCGAAAAATCAATTATTTTCTCTGATTTTGGGAATACCATATCCCTCGGCACCCAGAAATTCTAAGGCTGGTAGGTAAGCCTAAGAACTCTTGGCCAGCACCGCCCGGTAGTGACGATCCAAAGAAAAGGGAGAGCCCTCATGGACATACCATCTCCGGGCGTGGCAAGAAACCCTGGCCCCTACTTTGATCAGGCGTTTGATGAGCCAGTTGATGGACAGCTTGACTTCTTCGCCCCAGACATAGAACTGCCGGATCATATGCAGCAGGTTGTAGGCCAGAATCCCCACCTTCAACCGGGCATGGTTGGCATCGAACCGCTGGCAGCTGGTCTTGTCCCACCGCAGGGTGTTCTTGCCTTCCTTGATTCGGTTTTCCACATCCCCCCTGCCGTTATAGACCTTGATTACCTTGCCGGCCGGCAATCAGGAGCTGGTCACCACAAAGCCGATGCGGGGGAACAACTCGCCCGGTGCCACTCGATCTTGGCCACCACCCGGCGGGGCGTAGGCCAGCTCTTCGCTTGGTACCGGAAGTCCACCACTTTGACCTGAATCCCACTTTTGGCAGGACGACCCACCGGCCGGTTCAGAAGAGGTTCCAAGAGGTGCATCAGGATTGCATTGCCGGGTAGCCGGATGAAATACGTGATCCGGTGTTCTTCGCAATATTCATAGGTTTCCGGGTTGGTAAAAGCGGCGTCGCCCCGCAACCAGAAAAGTTTTAACCAGTCCAGGGCGCTGCTGGCTGCAAGTTTCCCCCTTCTGGGGCACTCAAAGGTCAACCTTGCGGAAGTCGATTTTCTCCGAGACTTTTGTGGAGCCGGTCTTTAGGGCCAGATCCAGGAGGTCTTTTCGCCGCAACTTGCGCAGGCCTTTCTCCAAACTGGTCTTGGTGACAGAGAGCAAAGGCCATACCTCTTCCCGGCTGAGGCCGGCTTCCAGCAAGACTGCAGTGACCTGCTGAGGGTCAAAGTCATAGGACACGGTCTCAGCGGGGCCGAACTGCATATCCCCCACCTGCACCGGGCCGAAGGCCTTCACCCAGTCCTTGAGGCGGCCGGTCAGCTCCTTCTCCATGTTCCTCAAGGTGAGCAGCAGGGCGGCGGCCTTTTCGGCCTGCTCCCGGGTGGCCGGGGCCAGGACCTCCACGGGCGCCAGGGCCTGAGCCATGACCGGGCAGTGGGCCGTAACGCCGCAGTGGGAGCAGAAGGAGCCGGGCTTGGGGTCGAAGTGTTTTTCCCTCTCGATCCTGGAGATTTTGTCCATGAGCGTGTCAGGTACTTCCTGCAATTCCGCCGGGGACATAAAAACCTCCACCTCTTTGCCATAGCGGAGGAAGTGAAGACGGAGCAAAATCTCGCCGGCCTGGGGGTAGACTGCCTGACGGAGGCCCCAGCCGTAGGTTAACAGCTGCAGGTCCTTCTCCACCGTCTGCGGGATCACCCGGCTCGTCTTCCAGTCACAGATCACCGCCATGTTGCCCTGCCGGAAGTGCCAGTCCAGCACCATGCGGAAATAACCCCGGCTCCAGGCGGTGGGCTGCCATTTGCAGTTGAAGGCCAGCCGGGCCTCCACGCCCCAGGCCTCCAGGTTCCGGGGGAGCAGGAAGGAGTTGACGAACCTGGACCAGATGGCCAGAACCTCGGGGTGGTCAAACCCGGCGGCGTGCTTTTCAGCCCACTCCCAGTCGGTTTGGCGACCATGCTCAAACAGGCGTTTGAGGTAGGTCTCGACCATTTCGTGCAGGGTCCGGCCGATGAATAAAGGTTCGCTCTCGGCCCGGGGGACGCCGTCCAGGTGGACGGTCTTGTAAGCCCAGGGGCAACGGTCATAAAGGTCAAGACGTGAAAAGGAATACTGCTTCCTCCGTTTTTGCGCGGCCATGGCCGACCTCCTTGAAAAATAGAGCAGCTCTCCCGGGAATCGGCTTCATGAGAAGCCTGTGGTGGGCCGATCCCGGAGGAGGCAGGGTTAGGGTGGGGTTAAAAGAGGGCCGGCTTGTCCTTGTCGGGGGGAACCGGATTGAGGTGTCTTTTCCCCTTGGGGGGAGTGGGAACGAGGCGAGGGAAATGCGGCCTCCTCCGGACCGATCTCCACCCTCAGGAGACCATCCTCCTGGGTGGGGAGTTCGGTAACGGTCAAGCCCTCAGCACCGACCGGATGGTGATCGGGTAAAGGGGCCAGCTGGTCCACCGGGACGTCGCCGGCATCTGCGGATAAGGTAACCACCTGCACCTGGCTCTCCTGCCCCTTACCTTCCTTGTCAACCTCCGTGACACCTTTAGTCGCCTCCGCCCCCTCAGGTGTCGCGGTTTCATCCCCCATCCCTTCCGGGTAAAACTCCGCGCCGGTCTCCGCCTGTTCCTCGGGCGGTTCGGCGTGGGGTGGGAGCAGCAGCCGCCGGGCCTCCACCTCGATCTGCTCCATCCGCACCTGGTGCTCCAGGCGCCGGCGGGCGATGTGGTATCCCAGTTCGGCCAACTGCGTCTCCGAACCCCGGTATTCCAGACTCACCACGAACACCACCATGTTTTGTCCGGTCGTGGGCGTGGTGACCGTCTTGGGGGAAAGAACCAGGTGAAGGGGAATGCCCGCCAGAGGCCCGCCGGTGATGGTCTTGATGAGGGCCAGGGAAGAAAGGATGGCGTTGACGGTGTTCCAGGAAGTCGTGCGGAACTTCCACACGCCGCCGATCCGGTCCGTGCCCTCGATGAGCGCCTGGAGGGTGCCCAGGATTTTGCACCGGTCCTGGCCGGTGTAGAAGGGGTCCTGGCGTTCACAGGGGCAGGGGACCTCCTGGTACTTTCCGTTCTCCCCGGTGAACCGCTGGGCCGCCTCCCCATCCCCGGAGCACCAGCAACGGTTGCCCCGATAACAGGCGTACCGGGTCTGGAAGTTCAAGTCGATGTGGTCATAGAGCAGCCTGACCGGGATTTCCGTGATCTTGCCGCCTTCCGGCTTGAGCCGGGCCATCAGGGCCATGTCCGGCATGAGCCGCCCGGCCGCGTCCCGCTGCAGGGTGGTCACCAGAAAGTGGTCGAGTTTGCGGGGCTGGGCGAACTGCTTGCCGCCCTGGGAGGTCTTCATCTCCCCCTTTTCCCCGATCTTAATCTTGCCGCGTTCCGCCAATTGTGGCGTTAAACCTTTAACAGCCATGCGAACTTCTCCTTTTGATATAGGGTTTTTATTTAGAGGGGATGATGTAGGGCCTCACAATGCTCCAGCGGCATAAGGCGCCCCAAGAGCTTGAACCAGGCTGGTAAACATAGGGGTTTGGCGGGTAATAGCCCGTGGAGCCGTAGAGCCGGATAACCTTCTTCAGGTTACTGGGGTCTCGGCCCAGGTAGTAGTGTTGCTTGCCGGGCTCGGCCTGGGGGTCGTAATAGGTCGCCCCCACCCCCCGGCTCTCGTCATACCAGCAGGGGCGGGTACTGCAACGGTATGGGAGGCCGCCGCACCCGCCAACCCACAGCATCGCCATAAAAGCGGCCAGCAAGGTCAGTCCTTTAATCTTCGCCATTGAGATTTCCTCCTGTCCCGGCGGGTTTTCCATCGCACCAGCAGGCCGCAAACCAGCCAGCCGGCGATGAAGCCGACTAAAAACCATAAAATGTAGATTCCTTTCATAGCCTTACTAGCTCCGTCTCCTCCTAGAAAAAGGGGAGACGGCGCCGGTCCGCCTCCCCTGGATTGCGACTGTCCCGGTTTACAGGGTCATGGGCATGACGAGGAAGAAGCTGTTGCCGTCGTCGCCCCAAAAGCGGACGGGCCGGCCCGGGCCCATGACGTCCATGGCCACCTCGTCGCCCTTGATGGCGTCCAGGGCATCCAGCACGTACCGGGCGTTGAAGCCCAGCTTGAGGGGCTGGTCGGCATGAAATACTGCCTGAACCGCTTCCTTGCCCTGGCCCACTTCCGGGTTTTCGTGGCTCAGAAAGGCATGGGACAGTTCCAGATCGAACACCACGCCCTTGAACCTTTCGTTGGACAGCAGGGATAGCCGCTTGAGTGCTCCGGCCAATTCCTGCCGGTTGAAGATAAAGCCGTGCTCATGCTGCTGCTGTGGAATGATCCGCCGGTAATCGGGGAACCTCTTCTCCACAAGCCGGACCGAGAAGTGCTCCCCGCTCCAACGGGCCAGCAGGTGCAGGGCCTTGTCTTTGACGCCCACCAGAACCGTGGCCTCTTTGGCGTTTTCCTTGAGGAACCGGGCGATCTCCACCACGGCCTTGATGGGGACCAGAATGCCCCCGCCCAGGTCCAGGCGGGCCACCTCCGGCATAGGCCGTTCGCTGACGCTCAGCCGGTGGCCGTCCGTGGACACCAGGCGGAGATAGGTTTCCCCGTCATACTCCAACTTTTCCCAGAAGATGCCGGAAAGGAAGTAATTGTAATGATCCGCAGATACGGAGAAGGCGGTCTGCTCGATCATCTCCAGAAGCGGCTTGGACTCAATGCTCACCATGACCGCTTCGTCCGGTTCGGGAACCAGGGGGAATTGATCCGGGTCGATGGTGTTAAATTTGTAGCGGGATTCCCCGGCCTCCAGGGTGACATGGCCGTTACCGGCGTTGAGGGTCAAGGTGGCTTCCGGCAACGTCTTGAGCACGCTGGCGAAGGTATGGGCCTGGACGGTAAACGCGCCCTCTTCCTTCACCTCGGCTTCCAAAGAGCCCCGGTAGCTGACTTCAAGGTCCGTGGCCGAGATGCTGATCTGGCCGTTTTCGGCCTTGACCAAACAATGGGCCAGGATGGGCATGACGCCCCGCTTGTCCACGATTCCCAAAGTGCTCTGGACATTTTTAACCAGAGTTTCCCGCTTGACGGTGATCTGCATGGCGTGCCTCCTTATCGGCAAGATTCTTGGCGCCGCAATCCTCCCAAGCCGGGCAGTCGCGGCAGTAGTAGTGTTTGCCCTTAAAATGGCAACGGCGGGCAACCTCTTGGATCACCCGCCGCTGTTCGTCCAGAAGCCGGTTGGCTTCGGCTATGTCGATCAAAAATTGTCCTTCTTCCATCTCTCCAGCACCTCGTTGTTGAAGTGTTCGGCCAGGGCCTCATAAACCCCCGGCACCCGGAGAAGGGTGACAGGGTCGATGTCCCTGACAAGCTCCACTAGGATGAGGTCAAACTCCACGGCCGTGATTTCCCGGTGTTTGCTCACGGTCCGCCTCCCTGGGCCAGCCGGGCCACCTCCTGGCGAGAGATATTCTCCAGCATGGCCTTTTTGACCAGGTCCAGGTGCTTGACGATCATGTCGATCTTCTCCAGGTTCACCCGGTTGTTCCCCTGATACACCGTAGCCAGGACCCGGCAGTCCTCCTGCGAGAAGGACTTGCAGATCAGCCCGGTGACCGCGTCCAGAACCTTTTCCCACCGGTTGATGATTTCCAGTTCCTCTTTTTGGGGTGGGGCGAACATGGCCGTCTGCTTTTTAACCTCCACCAGGGCCGTCACAAAACGGCGGAGATGATTGTACGTGGCCAGGGCCCCGGCCTTGATCTTCTGGAAGACCAACTCCTGGTCCCCGGGGTCATTCAGACGGCTCATCTCTAAGGCCTGGGAGGGGGAGATGGCGCCCAGCATCATCATCTCCTGGAACCTGGGGGAGAGGTTGAGCAGGCTCAGGCGCTCGTCCACCCGCCAGACCTGCTTGAAGCCCAGCTTCTGGGCCAGCTCCTCCCTGGTGTAGCCGGAGTTAATCATGGACTGAAAGGCCCGGGCCTCCTCCAGGGGGGTGAGGTCCTGGCGCTGGAGGTTCTCCACCAAGGCCAGCTCCGCCACCTGCCGGTCATCGGCCTCGATGACGCGCACCGGCACCGTTTCCAGGCCGATCATCTGACAGGCCCGCCAGCGCCGCTCCCCGGCCACCAGCATGTACCGCTCACCCCGGAGC
>Ga0194125_10007244_pt1 | contig 16057 bp, 17 predicted proteins | sample TA2KigC250mmetaG_FD_148626 | JGI IMG/M metagenome (GOLD analysis project Ga0194125, IMG submission 148626) | Freshwater microbial communities from Lake Tanganyika, Tanzania - TA2015034 Kigoma Deep Cast 250m | ecosystem: Environmental > Aquatic > Freshwater > Lake | place: Tanzania: Lake... | reverse complement strand
TATTCTATTCCAAATAACTAAAAACTAAAAACTCGAAACTCGAAACTCCTATTAACTATCCCGGCTGGCGGTGTGGATGCAGTCGATGTCGCCGTCAGCGGGCAGCAGTTCCACCGGTTCTCCCAGGAGGAACCGGCCCTGGGCGATCCAGTCCTTGAGAATCCCGGCGACCTCCCGGGCCCGCACCAGGCTGGACAGGGGCACCGTGGCCACTTCCTTGCCGTCCAGGGTCATGGAGCCGCTTTTCAGTTGGGCGTAGCTCACGTGGCCCAGGATCCGGCCGGTGCCCGCGGGGTAGTCATGGCCGTAGTCCACGATGGGGGCCAGCAGGTGTTCGTCGGTGATGGCGCAGAAATGGGCGATCTCCTCATTCAGCATGGGGATGGGAATTCCCAGGCCCACGGACAGGGAGCAGCCGTAGCCCAATAGGCTCACCCCCACCAGGAAGCGGCTGTTCATCTTTTTCAAGTCGCCGATGACCATCAGGGTCCCCGCGGGACCCAGGGGGATGCCGTTATCACCCCGGGGCTTGGCCGGGTTATGCTGGCTGCCGGGAAAGACCACGTATCCCACCCCGCCCCCCAGGAAGATGCGGGTGCCGATGCCGATGGTGCGGTAGTAGGGGTCGTTAAAGAGGGGGCTGAGCTGCCCGGCGGTGCAAAAGTTGGCGTTGCCGGCCCGGGGCCTTAAGGGGCCCATGTAGGTATAGATGGTGCGATTGGAGAGGTTCACCGCGCAGTTGTAATTCTGGTAGCAATTGCGGGGGTTGAAGAGCACCGCGTTGAGCAGTTGCTTCAAGGTGATATCCTTTTCCACGTGCTTGTTGGGATAGCAGTCGGTGCCGTAGGCCTCGGCCACCAGACGCACGGATTTTCCCGCCACCAGGTCCTGGATGACGTGGCCCCCGCCGTACTTGAATTCCCCGGGGTAGACCTTGTTCAAGGGGTCATCCTCCGCCGGCTCCGTGGCTCCCAGATATATGTCCACCGCGGCCAGACCGGCATAGGCGGGGACCTGGTTGAGCCACACCTTGGAGGCCTTGATGGGGGGCTTGGTGTGGCCGAAATTAATGATGGCCCCGGAAGAGCACATGGGGGAAAAGGTGCCGGTGGTGACCACATCCACGGTGCGGGCCGCCCCCGCTTCCCCCTTTTTCCGGACGATGTCGATGATTTCCTCCGCGGTGACCACCACGGCTTGACCCCGCTTGATTTTGTCATTAATTTCCTGATAGGTCTTATTTACCTGAAAGTTGGCCATAATCTCTCTCTCAATAAGGGCTTGAGGTGTTTATGCTTCCGGAAATCCTGGGCGAGCCGACGCACTTATTCATCACCAGCCTGATATCGCTCTTCGTTGTCATTGATCCCCCGGGGAATGTGCTCCCCTTTCTGGCTTTGGCGGTGGGGCTTTCCCCCCGGGAATCCCGGGACCTGGCTCTCCGGGGCTGCGTTTTCGCCTTCCTGATCCTGGTTTCTTTCATCGTGTTGGGCCGGCTGATATTAAGCTTTTTCGGCATCAGCCTGCCAGCTTTTCAGATTGCCGGGGGTCTGATTTTATTCCGCATCGCCTTCGACATGCTGGAAGGCCGGGGCCATTTCCAGCGGCTGGACACTTCCAGCAGCCTGCGGGCGGCAGACTACCGGGACATCGCCCTGACCCCCCTGGCGATCCCCTTGCTCAGCGGCCCCGGGGCCATCTCCACCATCCTGGTGCTCACCAGCCGGGCCCGGACCACCCTGGAAGACGGCCTCGTACTGGCTGCTATAGCCCTGGTAATGGCCGCCACCTACCTGGTGTTCCGCTTCGCCGATGGGATCCTGCGCCACCTGAAGGAAAGCGGCATCCGGCTGTTCACCCGCCTCATGGGCCTCATCCTGGCCGCCCTGGCGGTGCAGTTCGTGCTGGCCGGCGTCCGGGCGGCGTTTCCCGGACTGGGATGAGGTTTTTTCGGTCTTCGGTCTTCGGTCTCCGGTCTTCGGCAATTAATACCAAGGTGCATTCAAAAGGTTATTGTCGTAGGGGCGCAATTTATTGCGCCCGTAGAGGTGGGCGTGATAAATCACGCCCCAATTTGCCGTTTGGTTGCGACTTGGTATAATTCCCTATTCCCTATTCCCTGACCCCTGACCCCTGACCCCTGCCTCAATAAAAGTCCACCGGGTCGATCTTCCGGGAGGCCGACCAGTGGAAAAACAGGTTGCTGGGCAGGCCCTGGAAGAGGTAGCGGTTGGGGGGCATCAGCAGCCGCCGGCAGATGGAGGAAAAGGAGTAAAACTCCTTGAAGCAACGCCATACTTCCGCCTCGCACTCTTCCGGGGTCATGTGTTTGGGCAAGAAATTGCAAATCATGCCCAGGTATTTTTCCGCCTCGGGGTTATGGACCCGGCCCTCCTGGTAAAGCCGGTCCCACATGGGGGTGCCCCGCCGGGGGGTGACCACGTTGAAAAAGGCCATGGGCGCCTTGACGCGCCTAAGAAAAGCCAGGGTTTCGTCGAACAGCTCTTTTTTATCCCCATCCAGGCCGAAGATGAAATTGAGAGAATAGAAAATCCCCTTATCTTTGAGGCGGTGCAAAAGCCATTCGTATTCCTTCACCGGGTTCTGGTGTTTGTCGATGGAGTTGATGCTTTCCTGGTTGACGTTTTCGATGCCGATATTCACGTGGTAGCAGCCGGACTTCTTGGCCAGATCCAGAAGTTCCTCATCCCGGGAGGTGTTGATGGTCCACAGGCAGCTCCACTTGATGTTCAGGTGGATGAGGGCCTGGAAGAGGTCCCGGGCGTAATCCCGGTGGCCGGTGAGGTTGTCGTCGATGAAGAAAATATTCCGGAGACCGGTTAAGCGCACGTTGGCCTTAATTTCTTCAATGACTTCCCCCAGGGGCCGGCGGCGATAGGTGTGGCCGTAGACGATGGGCACTTCGCAGAAGGTGCAGTGATAGGGGCAGCCCCGGCTGGTCTGGGTGGGAACGACCTTCACCCGATAGCGGCGGTGGTCCACCAGTTCCAGGCGGGGCCGGGGGAGACCCTTCAGGTCATGGAAGCCGGAGGCCTGGTAGCGTGGCTTAAGGCGCCTAAGCCGGGCGTCTTCCAGCACTTCATGCCACACCGCCTCAGCTTCGCCCACCACCACGGCGTCGCAGTGTTGCAGGGCCTCATCGGGGTGGAGGGTGACATGGAAGCCGCCCATAACCACCGGCACACCCCGGGAACGGAACTCATGGGCAATTTCGTAGGCCCGGATGGAAGTGGCGCAGGTGGCGGTGATGCCCACCAGGTCATAGTCCCGGTTGTAGGGAATGGCGGTCAGACGGTCGTCGGCCAGGTCCACCTGGATACCCTTGGGCGTGAGTCCGGCCAGATAGGGCAGAGTGAGGCCCAGGAGCCAACGGCTCCGGCTGCGCAGCTCCCGTCCTCCGGGGTACTGGGTGGTGGGCTGGACCAGCAAAATTCTCATGCGACTAGGGGCTCCAAAATAAGGATGCACATTTTATTTTATGAAAATCGGCGGGTTCATTACAATACAAAAGACGGAGGGCGGGTGACCGAGCCGGCAACGCCTTCCTCTAGAGGCTTGATATGGGAAAGGCTCAAGTCTTTCTGAGAGGTATGACCTTACCTTTGCCGGGGTCGGGGGCTTCGCCCTGGGGCCCGGGCTTGGGGGGGATGACCGCCAGGCGGACCGGCTGGCCGCCCATGGTGAATTCCTCACCCTTCAGGTGGTCTTCTTCCAGAATCCACACCATGTTCTGGGGAGGGATAGTCAGGACCTGGAGCTCCACCTGGCGCCAACCCTTCTTGACATCGGGGGAGATGTCATTAATGCGGGCGTAAAAGGCGGGCTTACGGTCCAGGTAAACCAGCACCAGATCATTGATTACGGCGTTGATTTTCATGGCATAAATTTTTTACCCCAGATGCACACATTTTTACCCCAGATGCACACAGCTGAACACGGATTTTGCTGGTTCCCAAGCACAGCTAAGGAACCAGGAAAGGTATGATTATATCTGTGTTAATCTGTGTTTCTTTGCGGTTAAATATTCAGGAGGCGACCTCATGGCCGAAGTGGAATTCATTGACCTCGCGCCCCACCTCCATGAAGATCACCGGGGCATGGCCTACTTTCCCTGGCAGGCCCAGAAATTGCGAGACCCTGCCAGCGCCCTGCACACCTTTCACCTCGTTTCCATTACCCCCGAACAGGTGCGGGGAAACCATCTGCACCCCGCGTACGAAGAGTGGCTTTACGTGTTTCACGGCCAAGGCGTCTTATGGTGGGAGACCGGGGCCGGTGAGCTAAAGAAGCGTTTAATGGCCAACGGCCGGACCATGATCTACATCCCCCCCGGCGTGGCCCACGCTTTGGAAAATCCCGGTCCGGAGATTCTCTATTTGATCGCCTGGCGGGAAAGAAGCGGCAGCGCCGCCGCGGAGCTGGACACGGTGCCGAAAGTGCTTACTCACAAATGACACGGATTAGCGCCGGTCAGCAATAATCCGGGGCAATCTGGAGCTTTTGTGAAAATTTTACAACAACCTGCAGAACAGGTCAAGGGGGAGATGGACCGGGGACCGGGGACTGACAACGGGAAATTCTTTTCCCGTCCCCCGTCCCTTCCGGGCCACTTTAAGCAGCTTTTCGGCAAGTCCGCACCGCCAGGCGGGGCTCCCGGGTGATGGGGAGGTTGTAAGAGATTATTTCCAGGGGACCCAACCCCAGGAGGGGAACCAGTTTTTCCGCCCCGGCAAGTTCCCCGGGGGGAAGGTGGGGGCCTTTGAGGGCCAGGGCTACTCCTCCTGGCAGCAGCAACGGGGCCGCCAGGGGCAGGAAGATTTCCAGGCAGAAGGCCGCCCGGGTAACCATTGCGGCGAACCGGGGCCCCCATTGGCGGGCCAGGGTGTGGGTGAGGTGGACGTTTGCCACTTCCACCCCCGTCAAGCGGAGATGAGAGACCATGAACTCCAGGAAAACCGCCTTTTTTTGCCGGGCTTCCACCAGGGTGAGGGCCATATCTGGGAGGACCAACTTCAGGGCCAGGCCGGGGAAGCCGGCGCCGCTCCCCAGGTCCGCCAAAGAGGCGGGTTCCCCCAGGAACGGCAGGACCGCCAGGGAATCAAGGAAATGCTTGGTGACGATGTCCCGGTCGGTGCTGATAGCCGTGAGGTTGACCCGGGTGTTCCAGTGTTGAAGCTGAGCCAGGTACTGCCCGAATTGCTCCAGGGTGTGGGGAGAGAGCTCCAACCCCAGGGCTGCGGCCCCATCCTGGAGGAGGCTGAGGGGGTCCGGTGGGAGGTTTGCGGTATTCAATTTTCAGGTTCCGATGTCTGCCATGCATGGCCACCGATGGGGTCCGAAGCCAGGAGCCAATGGTGCAATTTTCATATCATATTGTCTAACGGAACCAAAGGGAAAGCTTATCGGCTTCGGCGGGGAGACATGACCTCATCCCCGTTTTCTCGCCGAGAATATATTACTGAGGCCATAAAATTGTTCCCACCATCATCAACCGAAGCCCCCAAAAATTAATTTCGGGGGCAGCTGGAATGGGAACCATTAATTGACCTCAGTAATAACTATGACGAATATATTCAGCGCACTAACTGCTGGGTATTTAATTTTGATACAGGGCCGGCATACATATAGCGATTGCCAAAAGTTTTTTCCGATGGTTTTTTGAAGTAGGGGCACAGCGTGCTGTGCCCCTGTACCTTGGGCACGGCTCGCCGTGCCCCTACGGGGAAATTACTTTGGGCAACCCCTAGAAGTATTGCTATATTTGATACCAGATTGCAGTCAAAGGGTGGCACAGGCTTTCCAGCCTGTACAGGCGCAGGCTAAAGCCTGCGGCTACAGAAAATAGCCCTTTGAGCGCAACTCAGTTTGAGAACTATCTTCCCTCGCGCAATGATTTCTGGGATAGGAAAATAAAAGACCCCAGTCGCTTCACTAACTGGGGTCAATTTTATGAGCTAGTGCCCAGGGTTTCTGCTTGTGATTATCTTAGCCTTTAGATCCAAGGCGCAGGCCGCCGTGAATGAAAAAGGTCTCCCCGGCCATGGCTTCGTTGCGGTAAAGCTCACCGATAAGAGAGGCCACTTCCGCCGGCTCAATGAGACGGCCGATGGGCACCTGTTCCAGGATTTTACCCAGGGCCTTCTGGTCCATGCCTTTCACCATGGGCGTGCCCACATACCCCGGGGCAATGGCCACGCAGCGGATTTTGTCCCCCAAGCCGCGGCGGAAGAACTCGGCGGTGATCACTTTGGGCATCACGTTCATGGCCGCCTTGGTGGATGAGTAATTGAGCTGGCCCGCAGTGCCCAGGGAACCGGTGGAGGAAAACAGGCAGATCAGCCCCCGGCAGCCATGGTCGATCATACGCGCGGCGCACTCCCGGACCGTGAGAAAGACCCCGGTGAGGTTGATGTCGATGACGGCCTGGAAGTTGGCCAGGGACATTTTTTTGGTGACCTTGCCGGTTTCCCGGTCGGGAGCCACCAGCAGGCCGTCCCGGATGACGCCGGCGGCCGGGGCCACCAGGTTGAGGCTGCCAAATTTCTCCATGGCCAGGTCCGCCAGCCTGGAGCAATCCTCCTCATTGGTGGTATCACCGGCCAGGGTGGCCACCTGACCGCCCATCGCCTTGATCTCGGCCTCCACCCGGCTCAACCCTTCGGCGCTGATGTCCGACAGCACCACTTTGCCACCTTGCCGCACCCAATATTTGGCCAGCTCTTCGCCGATGCCGCCGGCTCCCCCGGTGATGACGGCCACCGCATCCTTGATATCCAACATGATACTTTTCCCCTTCCCTTTATGAATTAGTCAAATTGAAATATTTGGCGCCGTGGTCCGGCAATGGCCATCCTCAAGCCGGACTGCCCTAAGGATTCTCGGATTCGCTTAGGCCCTTTATGAATTTCTGAAACTGTTCGCCCTGTTTCTTGATAAGGTTTTGAAATTCCAGGGTCGTTGCCGCCAGTCCCAGTCCCTTCTCCTCTGCCAGCATCCGCAGTTGTCTGATGGTGTCTTCCTGCTCCGCCACCTTTTCCTCCAGCTTTTCGTATTTCCGGGCCAAGGCGGCGTACTCCTCCCGGGGGACCATACCCAGCAAATTCAGGTAATCTTTGAAGGAATCCCGGAAGTCCCCTTCCGCTTTTTTCCAGAGATCGAGGTAATCAGGGCTGTCCTCTGCCACTTCATCCAGGCCATATGAAGTCTTGAAAAGCTGGGTGTAATCCTGAAAGCCGAGGAAGCCTCGCTGAACCCACCGGGCCAGGTCTTCCAGCTGCTTCTGACTCCTGGCGGCCTGGAGGAAGGCCTTCCCCCAGAATTCCAAAAAGTGCCTATCCATGTAATCGTCCTCCAGAGGAAATTCTCTCCGCGGGTTACCCCTTGCTGTCCGGCTTTACAGGCGGCGTTGCAGGTGGCACCACAGTTTTAGAGGGTTTGGCGGCCGGCTTCGCAGGTTCCGATGGTTTGGTAACAGGCGCCGTAGGATCAGACGATTTGGCCGTCATCTTGGGTCTAGACGTTTTGTTAGCCGCCTTCGCAAGTTCAGACGGTTTGACCGCCGCCTCTGTAGGCGCCGCGCTTTCCATGGCCTTCTCCAGATCCAACTGGTAGCGCACCGGGCCGCGACGGTCCATAAAACATGAATGCAAGGAACATTCGGAGGTGGGCAGGGACCAGGAGGTGGCCATGGCCACGTGGCCTTTGGGGAACATGGTGACCTCGGCCTCCACCCAATCCAGGGGAGCCAGAGCCGCCTCTTTCTCCACCAGATCGTCCTTTTCGGCGAAGCAGATCTGCCAGTGGATGCCCTTTTCCTTGATGCGCTTGAAATTGAGCGGGCGGTCGAAAAGTTGCACCGGCAGGGTGCCGTCTGCAGCCACCGGGATGGTGTATGAGGCGAAACTCATTTTAGCAACGGCCACCGGCAGGTCGGTAACGTCATGAAGCAGCCAATAGTTGATGGCCGCCGCGGTCTTGCCGATGCCCCGTCCCTTTTCCAGCAGCTTCAGATCCCGGAAAAAGGCGGTTATGGGGTTCTCATTTTCGATGTTCTTGAGTTTGAAGACCCAGCTCAACAGCCCTCCATGCACTACCTGGTTGCCGTTGTCCAGAGTCTTGAAGGCAAGCCCCTCGTCCAGAAATCTCTCGGGTAACTGACCCAGAAAGGCCCCGATGCCCTTGCTGCGGGTGCCGTCCATGGGGGCCACGCAGGTAATCAGGGCATCCACCAAACCATCCAGTTCCCCGGACAGAAGATTGATCACCGCGGTGAATCCCCCCTGGCAGTAGCCGCATAAGGTCACCGCTTTGCCATGTCGGTCCTTCACCTGCTGGCAGAACAGTCGCGTATCCAGGCAGTCTTCCTCTCCGGTTAATAGCTGGACGGCCGGAGTGGCATGGATATCTTTAACGATGCGGATATAGGTGGGAATGCCATGGTTGGCAAAACAGTGCACAAAGCTCTTGTCTTCCCCGGGCAAAAAGGCCATGATGTTGGCCCCCAGGACATAGGGGGGAATAATGAGGAGGGGCTTCCCCTTCTCCCGGACTTTGACCTCTTGATGCCGGGGCAGAACTTGATAAAGATAGAAGCGATCGGTCTCCGCCACCTTTATATAGCCCCCGTCATCGAAGTGCAGGCCATATTCCGGTTCAATGTCGCGAATGGCCTGGGGGTAGGTATGGACCAACAACTGCATCACTTTGGCCTGCCGGGCCATGAAGGTGGCAATGTCTTCTCCTTCGAGGCCGAAGACGGTATTCAGCCAGGATTGAAAGACCCCCTCCATAAATTGCACATGGAAAGCATTCATAGCCCTCAGGCCGTTGATCAGCCCCTTTTCCCCCAGCTGCAGGTTAGTTTGTATAAGGGCAAGATAGTCACCGATGGTATTGTGGGGTGGATGCTGTTTGAGCTTGTCTCTCTCCAACGCGCGTAAGGAACCCAGGGCGGTCAAGGAAGGAGCCATGAAATCCTGCACACTGCGGCACAACCCCAGCCAATAGGTCTGGGTCGCCTTGGCCTGGTCCAGAATGGCCGTCATCACTTGTTCGTTGATTTGCACAGCCTTTTCCAAGGCGAGGGTTGGAGATTCATATATCTCGCCAGTTAAACCAACCTGAGGTTTCATGACTCACTCCCTTGATCTATCGTGCTAACAACCCGGATTAGGCAAAGAAGCCTTCCATCTTTTGAAAACTGTCGTCCACGGCCTTCTTAAAGGTTTCGCTTCCCTTGGTGCAGGCCTTGAGCCATTCGGTGAAGACCCTTTTCCCCTCCTTGGGAAGCATCATGGCCTGTTCCAGGGTCAGCTGTAACATCCTTTCGGTCTGCTCCTGGAGCAGGGTCATGGCGTTGAACGTGTTGTCAAAAGCGGCCTTGTTGAACTCCATCATCTGATTCATATTTTGTTTCTGGTTCATTCGATTCCTCCAGTATTAAACTCAGGGACCATTTCCCCATAAAGTGATGATTTAGGAAAGCGCCGGCTACTCCTGGCGCTCAAATCTACCTGCAACAATTTAGGCGGACTTGGCCTTTTCGCCCTTTTCCGCTTCAGCCAAAATGGCATCCAGTTTTTTAAAGCTGTCGTCCACCACCTTCTTGAATTCTTCGCAACTCTTTTTGTAGGATTTGGTCCACTCCGCCAGACCCTTTTTGGCCTCTTCGGGAAGATTGACCATCTGCCCCCAGTACATGCTGGCCATGCGCTCCATCTGCTCCTGGAGCATCATCACGGCGGTGAAGGAATTGTCGAAGGTGGTTTTGTAGAAGTCGATCATTTGCTTGGCCATTTTTTTCGGGTCCATCATCATCATGATTTTTTCTCCTTGGGGCTACGAAAGCCGAGATTTTCTTCTAATGTAAATCCTGGGGAGATGCTTGTCAAGGAAAATCTTTTGCATTGCAAAAATTAATATAGCCAATTGATACGTGATAATTTATATTTTAATTGCATTTAGCAAAAATATTTTATAGACTTTCTCCCAGGAGAAGACCATGGCGGAAAAAGTGGTGCTAAAAAAGTATGCCAACCGGCGCCTTTACGATACGGAAAAGAGCGTCTTCGTGAGCCTGGGCCAGGTGGCCGAACTGGTCAAGCAGGGGCGGGAGATAGAGATCAGTGACGCCAAAAGCGGGGAGGATGTCACGGCCTTTATCCTGACCCAGATCATCCTGGAGGAGGCCAAAAAGAAAACCCTGCTGCTCCCGGTATCCCTCCTCTATCTGCTTATCCGCTTTGGGGACAGTGTTTTGAGCGAATTTTTCGACAAGTACCTGGAGCAGATCCTCAAGAATTACCTGGCCTATAAAAGTGCCATGGATTCTCAGTTTCGGAAGTGGCTGGAGCTGGGCCAGGACCTTTCCAACCTGACCCAAAAGGCCATGCCCGGTTTGACCCCCTTCCCGTCCTGGATGGAATTCTTCTCCGGGAAAACCCCGGAAAAAGATGCGGGCGAAGGGGAAGGAGGGCGGTAAAAGTCAGCGGCGGCCCTGAGCTGCGCGGCTCAGGAGCATGCAGCCCCTGGTTATGCCCGCGCCGTCCACCCTTCTCATGGTAAGTACTTGATCATCAACACCAGGTCGGATTCAGTACCCTGCAGGTCCCTCACAAAACCCTTCAAGTTGGCCACTTCCTTAAAACCCATCTTTTCAAACAGGTAAAAGGCCTTGTCCAGGACCGGCGGGATTTCGATGCTGATCTGTTCCAGACCCAGGCGGGTGGCAATGTCGATGAGGTTTTGCACCAGCAGGGTCCCCAGCCCCCGCACCCGGTATTGGCTGGAGGTCGTCAGCCGCACCTCCGCCTGGTGCTTGGTCCAGCCGATGGGGTTGAAATGGAGGGTGGCATCCCCTACGATGTTGCCGTTATGCAAGGCGATGAGGGGAAGTACGGTGTCATAGTCCAATTCATAAATCCAATTCTCGATGACCTTGGGGTCCGTCACGTCCTCCTTGAGGCAGAGGCGGTCCTCCGGGGGCAGGCTGCCAAAGTATTCCAGGAGGGCGGCCCCATCCACCTTCAGGAGGGGCCTTAGGGTGACGGGCGTCCCGTCTTCTAAGGAGATGCTTTTGGGATAGGTTTTGATGAGTATCTCCGACAGGGTGTCCATGCTTGTCTCCCGATAAATTATACCATTTTCTCTTTCAAGTGCAACAAACTTAATCTGTAACTTATTGATAATCCGTAATTATCTTTACCGAAAACCGAAGACCGAAGACCGAAAACCGTATTAATGCGGTGGGGCAGCCCCAGGGCCCCTTAAAAATACCAGCCCCGCTCCACGATCATCGCATACCCCATGCCGCCTCCCACGCACAGACTGGCCAGGCCCACCTGGACCTGGCGCTTTTGCATCTCGTACATGAGGGTTACCAAAATTCTGGCGCCGCTGCAGCCGATGGGGTGGCCCAGGGCGATGGCGCCGCCGTTGACGTTGACGATCTCCGGGGACAGTTGGAGTTCCTTCAGGCAGGCCAGGGATTGGGCGGCAAAGGCTTCGTTCAATTCCACCAGTTCGATTTTTTTTCCCCGTTCCTCGCTCACCTTGTCGATGGCGTGGCGCACCGCGTAGATGGGACCGGTGCCCATGAGTTCCGGTTCGCAACCTGCGCAAGCGTAAGCGTCGATCTTGGCCAGGGGACGGATGCCCATTTTCAAAGCCCTTTCCAAGGACATGATGAGGAGAGCCGCGGCGCCGTCATTGATGCCAGAAGAGTTCCCTGCAGTGACGGTACCGTGCTTGTCAAAAGCTGGCTTCAGTTTCCCCAGCTTTTCCGCGGTGCTGCCGAAGCGGGGAAATTCATCGGTGTCAAAGATGATGGGCTCCCCCTTTCTCTGGGGAATTTCCACGGGAACGATCTCATCCTTGAACCGCCCGGACTTGATGGCCGCCTCCGCTTTCTGCTGGCTGTAGGCGGCAAAGGCGTCCTGCTCCTCCCGGCTGATCTTGAACCTTTCAGCCACGTTCTCCGCGGTGATGCCCATGTGCGTATCCCCGAAGGAACACGTCAACCCGTCATGAATCATGGTATCCAACACCTGCACATGACCCATGCGGGCCCCCCACCTGGCCTGGGGCAGCACAAAGGGGGCCTGGCTCATGCATTCCATCCCCCCGGCCATGACAATTTGCGCGGCCCCGGCCTGGATTTTCTGGGTGGCGGTGATCACCGCCTCCATGCCTGAACCGCACAAAGCGTTGAGGGTGAGGGCCGGAGTGTATTGAGAAATATCGCCCAGCATCGCAGCTTGCCGGGCGGGATTCTGGCCCTCCCCGGCCTGCAGCACATTCCCCATAATGACCAGGTCCACTTCATCCTGCCGGATCTTGGCCCGGCGCAGGACTTCCTTGATGACGATCCCGCCCAGTTCCACTGCCGGTACATCCTTAAGGGCACCTCCAAAGGCGCCGATAGCGGTCCTGGCGGCGCTGGCGATCACCACCTCTTGCATCTGTCTTCCTCCTTCCGTAGGCTCGCTAAGGGGTTCCCGGTTGCAACTCCTTGACTAGAAGAGCGATATCGGCATACTGCTGGCTTTGGAGATCTTTGACATAGTTTTTCAATACGGTTAACTGGCTAAATCCGGCCCGCTGAAAGGCCCGGATGACGCCCTCCCGGGTGGTCACGATTCTGGCCAGGAGTTTCTTCACCTTGCTCTGGTAGGCCAAATGGGTGATCTCCTTCAGGAGCGCCGTCCCCAGCCTCCGGCCCTGGAACTCGGGGGTGATGGTGACCCGCACCTCGGCCACATGGCGCCCCCAGCCAAAGGTCTGGTAGTGGAGGGTGGCATTGGCCACGATGCGGCCGTCATCTTCCGCCAGGATGGGCAAGACCCGATCATAATTGAGATTGCGCACCCACTTCTCAATCAGTTTGCGGTCAGTCACATCGTTGCGCAGAGAGCGCCGGTCTTCGGGCGCCAGACTGATAAAAAAACTGTAAAGGGCATACTGATCATCGCGAGTCATGAACCTCAAAGTCAGGCTGAGACCATCGGGAAGAGTGATCTTCTTGGGATATTCTTCAAACATGGCCCCTCCTTTCCCAACACCTGACATCCCCCAGGCCGGGTAGAAAGACGCATTTGCACTCGTGCCGGACTAACTTCACCACTCTTTCCCCCGTCACACGAAAATTTTCCTCAAATCCCTGACAACAAACCCGGGACTCTCTATCCCAAACCCGGGCATCTTCTGCACCACCTTCCCAGAATTTGTGCCCTAGCTAAATGTAAACGCAAAATGGGCTTTTTGCAAGCCCTCCCTCCTGAGTTCCCAGCAATCTCCTTTCTTGCAGCGAAGATCCTTTAATTCTGTAATTTTCCATTTCCAGCGTTTAGGCGGCATGATCCTGTCGGTGGTGTCGTAGGCCGGACGCAAACCAGCAAATTTTCATAGATCTTTCTTGTTTCCAGACATTCCACGTCACTTGCCCGAAACCAAAACTTTGCCAAAATGCCAAAAAATTGGTGATATGCTGGCTGTATGGCAACCGGTAAATTACTTGCCGATGCAGAATTCCCCGAAGATGCGGTCCAGGACCGCGTCGCCCACTTCTTCGCCGGTGATTTCCCCCAGTTCCCCAATGGCTTCCTGGAGTTCCAGGGCCGCCAGTTCCCAGGGGACTGGGGTTTGTTTTAGGAGGGCCAGGGCCTGGTCCAGACAATCCAGGCAGCGGCTAAGGTGCTGGTAGTGCCGGGCTTGGGTAAGAATTTCTCCTTGGGTTTTCACCCCGCCCCCCAGGGCCAGGTCCACGATGCGGCCCTTGAGTTCCTCAATGCCGGCGCCGGTGAGGGCGGATATGGGGGCGATGGGAAAGGGCGAAGCCTCTTTTAGCCGGTTTTCGGAAAGTTGTTGGGGCAGGTCAATCTTGTTAATCACCGTTAGGGCCGGCCGCCCCGCCAGTTCCGCCAGCCCCAGGCGATCGGCCTCCTCCAGGGGCTGACTGCCGTCCACCATGTAAAGGATGAGGTCCGCCTGGGCCAGGCGCTCCCGGGTGCGCGCCACCCCCATTTCCTCCACCCGGTCCTGGGCTTCCCTCAGCCCCGCGGTGTCCATGAGTCGCACCGGCACGCCGCTTAGGGTGATGGACTCCTCGATGAAGTCCCGGGTGGTGCCGGGGATCTCCGAGACGATGGCCCGCTCCAGGTTCAGCAGGCGGTTGAGGAGGCTGGATTTCCCCACGTTGGGCCGCCCGGCGATGACCGCCAGCAGCCCTTCCCGTAGCAGGCGGCCTTGCTGGTAGGTGGCCAGGAGACCTTGAAGCCCCCGGGCCAGCTCAGCGATGCCGGGGGCCATGGCCTCGGGGGCCAGTTCCTCGGCTTCTTCGGGAAAATCCAGGGCGGCTTCCACCCGGGCCAGGAGGTCCAGGAGGGTTTCCCGGCTCTCCCGCAGACGCCGTCCCAGGCCGCCCTCCAGGTGACTGGCGGCCACTTTCAGGGACGCGGCGGTGCGGGCCTGGATCACCTCCAGCACCGCCTCGGCCTGGGTCAGGTCCAGGCGCCCGGAAAGAAAAGCCCGGAGGGTGAATTCCCCCGGGCAGGCCAGGCGGGCGCCGTGGTCCAGAGTCAACTCCAGGATGCGGCGCAAGACCCCGTAGCCCGAATGGCAGTTGATTTCCACCACGTCTTCCCGGGTATAGGTATGGGGGCCCCGCATGAGGGTGAGGAGGACCTCGTCAACGACTCCTCCGTCAGGATCAATGATGCGGCCCAGGTTAAGCCGGTGGGAGCGCCAGGCGCCCCGGGAATGGTTAGGATGGAAGAGGCGGCGGGCGATGGTTTCGGCCTGGGGGCCACTCAGGCGCACGATGCCGATGCCTGCTTCCCCCAGGGGGGTGGAAATGGCCGCGATGGTGTCGGGGTGATCGGAAGTTTCGAGTTTCAAGTTTCAAGTTTCGAGTGGGGGGTGTAGAAACTTTAAAATCCCCCTAAATCCCTCTTTGGAGAAGGGGGACTTAAAAAGCTCCAGTAATCAGGTCTCCTTTTAATTTCCCCCTTTTTTAAAGGGGGTGATAGGGGGGATTTCCAAAGCTCATCCGGAGGCGGCGGATTCCTCCTGGCTTTCCCGTTTCCGGGCCGGGGAAATTACCACTTTTTTATAAAGCCCTTCCCCCCGGCTCATAGTTTTCAGGTCCTTGTCGCCCTGGAGGGCCAGATGGATGATGCGGCGGTCGTAAGGGTTCATGGGACTTAAGGTGACGGCCTTGCCGCTGCGCTTAACCTTCTCGCCGTACTTGAGGGCCATCTGGGTCAAGGCGTCATTGTGCCGGGCCCGGTAGGCTTCTACGTCCAGGGTGATACGGATTTTTTTCCGGGTCTTTTTGGACAGGATCTTGGTCACCAGGTACTGCAGCGCGTCCAGAGTCTGCCCCTGCTTGCCGATGAGGACTCCCGGGTCCTCGGTTTCTATGCGCAGCACGATGCGGTCGTCCTCCTGCTCGGCGGTGACCCGCCCCGGCTCGTGCATCTTTTCCAGGAACTCCTGTAAAATTTCCCGACCCTGGGCCAGCGTGGACTCGCCGATTTCCCCGTCTTCCCGCAGGGCGGCGCGAATTTTGGCTTTGCGGCTGCCCAAGCCGAACAACCCGGGGGAGCCCACGGACACGATTTCGATTTCCAATTGCTCCGACGGGACCTGGAAATGGGCGCAGGCGCTCTCTATGGCCTCTTCGGTGGATTTGCCTTCAAACTCCTGAAACTCCATTAAAACTCCCCCAGGACTTATGCCAGGTACTTGTTGGTGTAATACTGCTGGACGATGGACAACACGTTGTTGACCAGCCAGTAGAGAACCAGGCCCGAGGCGAAATTCAGAAAGAGAAAGGTGAAGATGATGGGCAAAAACATCATCATTTTGGCCTGGGCCGGATCTCCCGGGGAGGGGGTCATTCTTTGCTGAATAACCATGGTGGCCCCCATCACAATGGGGGTGATGAGCAAGGGGTCCTTGGCGGACAGGTCAATGAGCCAGACGATGTCGGTAAAGGGAACGGTGTTCAGAAAGGAGGCATGCCGCAGCTCAATGGCGT
>Ga0194125_10007241_pt1:0-12500 | contig 16060 bp, 10 predicted proteins | sample TA2KigC250mmetaG_FD_148626 | JGI IMG/M metagenome (GOLD analysis project Ga0194125, IMG submission 148626) | Freshwater microbial communities from Lake Tanganyika, Tanzania - TA2015034 Kigoma Deep Cast 250m | ecosystem: Environmental > Aquatic > Freshwater > Lake | place: Tanzania: Lake... | reverse complement strand
TTATCTCTGCTTTATCGTCTGCTATTGCAGTTAAAGAAAGGATATCTCCTCTCCTCACATACCGTAAAATGGTACTTGCTGTGATAAGCCTTGGGCTGAGGACGGCCTGAAGACCGAGGCTATGGGCAAGAGGAATATAGTCAGTTTTGTTTACAATCGCTATGGTCTTTTGAACTCCTAATTTTTTTGCAAGAATTGATGACATGATATTTAACTCGTCATTATTGGAGACAGTTATGAATACGTCCATATCACCTATATTTTCTTCTATGAGTAATTTCTTGTCTGCTCCGTCTCCATGAAGTACCAGTGATTTTTTAAGGTTCCTACTTAAAAATTCACACCTCTCTTCATCCTTCTCGATAATTTTCACGTCTGCTCTGAGCTCCGCAGTAGATGCGATGTAATATCCTATTCTCCCTCCTCCGAGCAGCATGATCTTTTTTGCAGGTTTTGCTGGCACTCCAAACAATGCTACTGTATTTTCTACTTCTCCCTTTTTCACGGGGATGTAGATAATATCACCTCCTTTGATTACATCTTTTCCCGAAGGGATTATTGTCCTGTCTTCTCTCTCTATTATCCCTATGAGAAAATTTTTATTTAAGGATGCGCCTAGGTCCTTTAAGGATTTCCCGATTAAGGGGGTCTTCTCGGGAACTTTAAAGCCAATGACCTTTACGAGACCAGCCTCGAAATCTTCAACATCTGTTGCAAGGGGTACTTCAAGAAGTCGTACTATTGCCTTTGCGAGCTCAAGCTCGGGATTAATTGCGGGGTTTATATCAAGATTTTCCTTGCTGAGGAGTTTTTCGTTCTTGAAATACTCGGGGTTCCTTATCCGGGCGATCTTGCGTGGGATATTAAACACCTTTGCAAGGAGGCAAGCAATCATATTTGTCTCGTCCCTATCAGTGACAGCGAGGAGGATATCTGCTCTATCGGCCTCTGCTTCTTTAAGGGCTGAAGGGTCTCCACCCTCACCCTCTATAACAGCAACATCCATTTCCTCAATAATCCGCTTGAGTTTACTCCTATCCTTATCAATGACAACAACATCTATAGCCTCAAGGGAGAGAAACTTGGCTATCTGATAGCCTACCTCGCCAGCACCCACAATGATCACACGCATGAGAGATTATATCACAATTGAATATCACAACCCAAAAGCTTAAAAGGTCAATTTTTACTCTATATAGAAGATAAGTTTGCACCTTATGTATCATTTGTATTAAAAATGGTAACTGTTTAATGCTAATTTCTTAAAATCAGAATAGTTCATTTTATATGCAATATAGTGTTAAACTTTTAAATCCACGAAAATATGAGCATGAACACAGTAACAGGAAATACAAAGAACAGGCGCCAGAGGCTGAGAAGGATTTTATTCCTATTAGTTATTGCCTTTATCATTGGCCTTGTAATCTTTGTTTCAAGGGGCCCCCATATATCAAATACCCTCAAGAAGCTTATACTTCCAGAATTAGAGGTTGCATTGGGACAGAAGGTCATAGCACAAAAAATTTATATCAACATATTTCCACTTTTTATAGAAGTAAAAGGATTGAGGGTCTTTGATGAAGATGGCACAAAGATACTTCTTGCGAACAGAGTGAAAGGGTATCTGAGCCTCTCAGGGTTATTAAACAGGCATATCTCTATTCGAAGGCTTGTCATTAAAGAGCCTGATATATCCACAGACAGTAAACAACTTAATGAGGTAATCAAAAATATTAAGGCATATCTCGAAAAGGATGTGAGACCTGCAATTAAAGTCAAAATAAAGACAGTTGAGGTAGTGGATGGTGCTGTTTCTTTAATAGATGAAGATTCAAAAAGCCGGTTAGATGTAAAAGGACTTAAGAGTGAGGTTATCCTGGGAGAGAATCCGAAACTCAAAGCAGATATGAAGTCATTCACTATTAAAAAAGAGGGCTGGCCTGAACTCATAGGAGATTTAAGTGCTTCAACAGTATTGAGAAAGAATGTAGTCGAGATAGAAAGCCTTGAAATCGGATCACATGGTTCTCAATTCAAAGGAGAAGGTTTTTACCATGATGGTAAAGGCACTCTAAAAACCGAGATAGCCCTTGTTGTTGATTCCGTGAAGCAAGTTTTTAAACTCAAGCAAAAGGGCGAGGGAAGAATTTCTGCGAAAGGCGAGATAAGAACCGAAAGCTTTCAGCGTTGGGAGAATATTTTTATAGACCTGAAACTGAAAGGTGATTTCTATATTGAGACTTTAATGGAACTACTCAAAGTGAAGGAGAAGGTAGAGGGACTTGTTGATTTTCATGGCAAGATACATGGTCAGCTTCCTCATATTTCAGGGAATGCAAAGGCAAAGCTCCAGAAAGGAAATCTTTTCGGTGTTGATATAGACTCACTCATGTGCGATGTCACTTACCGCGATGGTGTGATGAGATTTAAAAATGGCCTTTCTGAATTATATAACGGTAATGCTCAGGCAGAGGCGTCTTTAAATCTTCCCGATGCTGAATTCTTTACTCTCAATGTGAAGTTCAATTCGATAGATAGTCGTGCAGCACTCAGGCTTATAGGGTGGGAGCCCGGGATACCATCTGGTAAAGTCGAAGGAGAGCTTGCCACCTCAGGCAGAGACTTTAATCCAGATGGCTGGTTTGTATACAAGAGTAAGCAGTCCATAGCCACTATTCAAAGCAAAGATCATCAACCCTCAATTCATAATGTTCTTGACAGGATAAATACCATAAAAGGGACTTATTCTCTGCGTGATAATCTCCTTTTTTTATCAATCATGAAATTAAACACTGCTTTATCTGATCTCGACGTGGACGGAACTGTCGATATTACCAGAAAAACGCTCAAACTCAAAGCCAGGCTTGCAACAAACGAGGTTTCTGATTTAATTCTGCCATATTACAAAGGAGTGAGAGGCAAGGGAAATTTTTCAGGAGAGATAACAGGCACATTTGGCAATCCTGAATTATCTGGGAAAGCTACTATTTCTCCTGTTTCTATAGATGGATACAGTGCGGATAGTATTACCTCTCACTTCACATATAATAAAACCCTCCTGAATATCTATGAACTTATTCTCACATCACCAGGTGAAGAGCACAGATTAAACGGAAAAATATCCTTTCCAGAGGCAAGGGAACTTTTCGAGCTTTCAAAACCTGTGTATAGAGTTGATGCCACCGTTAAGAATGCTCAGTTCGGAAAGATTATGCAGATAGTCTATAAAGACCTTCCATCAACAGGAAGACTCAACGCAGATTTGAAAATTGGGGGGAAGGATAAAGATATCGAAATGAACGGTAATGCCTCCATAGAGAAAGCATCAGTATATAAAATTCCGTTTGATATTGCAACCATAGCCTTTTCATATGCTCATAAGGAGCTTTCAATTAAACAGGCTTTAATCAAGCAGGGTAAATCTACTCTTTCTGCAGAAGGAAAATTATCTTCAGATAAAAGATTTTTTTACAAGGCTTCATCAAACAGAATTTTTATAAAGGACATCGGATTTGACTATGCGCCTGCTGATACTGTCTTAAGCTTACATTCCGAAGGGAGCGGCACTCTTACAAATCCTTCCATCATACTGAATGCAAAGGTAACAGGGGGAACATTTAAGAGTAAACCCATAGGCAATAGTAGTATAAATGCAACAATTAAAAACATGAATATCTCTTTGGATGCACTACTTTTTGATGAAAAAATAAAGCTCAAGGGGAATGGATATTTTGACGAGAAATTGCCCTGGACTGCTGAACTTGATATCCAGCCAGGCAGATATGATTTTATCTTAAGTTCAATTCTCAAGGATGTACCAGAAGACCTGTTGCTTAATCTCAGGGGCCATGTTGAGATGAAAGGTGACAGAAAACACATCACAGCCTCAGCAAATATAAACCAGGTAACCCTTGCACTTTTTGGTCAAAGCTTCTCGAATGATTCTGATATAAGAGTTCAGATGAGTAATGAAAAAATTTCTTTTCTCTCTTTTACCTTGCGGAGCGGGAGCGCTTCATTCAAACTTCGTGGAAGCATGGAAATAGGCAAGGAATATGACTTGTTCCTTGAGGGAAGTTCTTCTCTTTCACCTCTGAAGGGTCTTTCAAAAAGGATAGGATACCTGAGCGGGGATGCCCGGTTCAACTTGTCTGTCAACGGAAAATGGGAGAAGCCTAAGATAAACGGGGGACTAAATGTGGCAAATGCTTCATTTGGCTTAAAAGGTTATCATCAATATATCAGCTCACTTAATGGTTACTTCCACATGGATGAGGACCGGATTATTCTGCAGAAACTATCCGGTAAATTAGGAGGTGGTGACATAGGATTATCCGGCCTTGTATATCTAAAAGCATTTGATATAAAAAGATTTCATCTTGAAGCACATCTCGACAATGTTACTGCTTCTCTTTCGAAAGACTTCACCGTAAATTTTGGAGGTAACCTCTTATATCGGGGAACTCCAGCTGCCCAGAATATTACCGGTGAGGTAAAGATAAACAGGGCAATGTTTAAAGAAAGAGTAGAATGGAAAAGCTGGCTTCTCATGGCAAAAGCAAAAGAGAAACCCAAAGCTGAGGTTTCAGAACTTGAGAGAGCAGGTCTGAATATAAGGATTTCAGGTAGCGATAATATTTATATTGATAACAATATTGCAAGAGCCCCTATAAAGGTAGATATTGTATTAAGAGGAACATTATCACGCCCTATCTTATTCGGAAGACTTGAAGCACGAGAGGGGTCTGTCTATTTCAGGAATAATGAATTCAGAATAATCCACACAAGTGCTGATTTTGCAGACCCAAACAAACTCAATCCAGTTATTAATCTTTTCGCTGAAACTAATGTAAAGGGATACAATATTAAACTGAACCTTGATGGGCAGTTGGAGCATTTCAATCTTTCCCTCTCTTCAGACCCACACCTTGAGGATATGGATATTCTTGCTCTCCTCACTTCTGGACAGATAGGAAAACAACTCAAAGGCCTTGAGGGCGGCATAGGTGCGAGTGAAGCAACATCATTCCTGACAGGTAAAATTCAGGACGTTCTCGAGGAACGGCTCAGGACGATTACAGGTCTTGACAGATTTCAAGTTGATCCTTATATTTCTAAAACCACCGGTACAATTGGACCGATGGTAACTGTATCGAAACGGCTTGTCAGTGACAGGTTACTTGTTACATACACAAGCTCATTAGCTTCCACTGAGGAACAGATACTTAAACTTGAATACCTCCTCGATAAAAACATTTCCCTCATTGGTATAAGAGACGAAAAAGGAAGTGTGGGAGGTGATATAAAGTTCAGGTTTGAATTCAAATGAGCAAGAAAGGGGGAATAAGAAATTGGAAAGGGGAAGTTATATTTGGAAAGCTTTTTCTTATTATTTCTCATTTCATATTTCTTATTTTTTCCTTCTTAATGTTTTCTGCTTCTGAAGTTGAATGTGCAACAGCTGGTGACATAGAAATAAAGGGACTCTACTCAATCGGGAAAGAAGAACTACTTGACCTTCTCGACATCAAGCCAGATAAACAGATAGATAAAGAGGGTATAAGGCGTGGCATCAAAAGGGCCTTTTTAAAAGGATTGTTTGAGGACATCTCCATTGAGACAACCGATGGAGAAAAGGCAAAGGTTACAGTCACTGTAAATGAAAGGGATTTTATAGAAAAGATTTATGTGGAAGGAGAGTATGCCCTCTCCAAAAAAGTCATTAAGAATGCCTTTTCTTTAAAAGAAGGGCAGGTCATGAGATATGATATGCTCGGTGCTGCAATTGAACAGCTGAGAAACGAGATAGCAAAACGGGGATTCCCAGATGCCAGTGTCAATGCAGAAATTAAAAGACTGGAAAAACCATATAGGGTAAATCTACGTCTCTACATCAATACAGGCAAACCAGAAACGATAAAGACAATAAATGCAAGTGATGAGGTAAGAGCTATAATGAAATTATCCGAGGGCGACATATACGACCAGGTGAAATTGAGTAAAGACCTCGACAGGATAAAATCGCATTTCAAGGAGAATGGACATTTCAAACCTGTTGTAGACTCATATATATTTACTGAAGGAACTCTCACTATTACTGTCAATCCCGGTAAGCGTCTGAACATTTCCATGGAAGGCAACAGTGCTGTGTCAGCAAAAGCCCTTCTTAAAGAAATGCCATTTTTTGAAGTTGAAGACTTCAGAGATGATAATGTGGAAGAGGCAATACACAGGATGCTCTCTCTCTATCATAAGGAAGGATATCCTTTTGCACAAATCACACCTGTTATCACATCAGGGGATGAACTCATACGTCTTAATTTCTCTATATTTGAAGGAGCTCAAATAAATCTCAGGTTAATTAATGTTACTGGTATCAGTCTGCCAGAAAAATATCTTAAAGAGGTCATGTCCCTTAAAGAAGGAGGCATGTATAACCCGGATCTTATGGATAATGACAGAGAGGCAATTCAAGAGTTATATAATGCCCTCGGGTATCTTTCAGCTGATGTTGAAGATTTCCAAACAAAATATGAAGATGATTCTCATGAAATTGATATAGTGATAAGAATAAATGAAGGGTTAAAAACAGAGGTCGAGAAGATAAATGTTGTCGGGACAAACCTTATCTCAGAGGAAGAGATCAAGAAGATTATAAAGGTAAAGCCTGGTGACCCATACAATGAGGTTGATATCTCAGATACACGATACGGAATTATTGATTTATACAGTTCCCGTGGCTTTTCTGATGTAGTCGTCTCGGTAGAGAGACGCATAGAAGGGCAAAAGGCATCTGTCACCTACCAGATAAACGAAGGTACTGAAATAGTGTTTGGCAAAACGATAATTACCGGAAATTATTCGACGAAACACGAAGTGATAAAAAGGGAGTTGCACTATCGTGAAGAGATGCCTTTTAATTACCAATTTTTCTCCACCATCAGACAGAGATTCCATAGATTAGGTCTCTTTTCCGATGTTGATATTGAAATACTCGATAGATATGACCATAAAAAAGATGTACTCATAAAATTGAATGAAGGTAATGCAGGTGCTGTAGAATTTGGTCTTGGATATGGTGATTACGAAAGATTCAGGGGATTTTTTGATTTAAGTTACAGAAATCTCTGGGGCATGAACAGACAGTCCTCATTCAGGTTTGAGATGAGCTCTCTTGAGAAGAGATATTTATTTCAGTACCATGATCCTTGGTTTTTTGATGTCCCCATACCGTTCAGGGCATTCCTCCTTTATGAAGATAGAAAAGAAATAAATATTGATACCAGAGAGACACGGTATAGGCTAAAGAGGTATGGCACTTCAGCCGGACTGGAGAAAAAACTGAGTGACAGCCTGAAGGCAGAACTTTATTATGAACTCTCTCTTGTCAAAACATTTGATGTAAAACCGGATGTGATACTGAGCAGAGAAGATACCGGTACACTTATCATAAGCGGCATAAGACCCGGAATCGCATATGATACAAGAGACAATCCCTTTGACCCAAAGAAAGGAATCCTTTCTGGAGTCTCGATTAAGTTTACTTCACCTGTTTTTCTCTCAGAGACAAATTTTGTAAAACTTGTATTCCATGGGAGTACCTATCATGAAATTACAAAGGGAATTGTCCTTGCGTTGTCGCTCAGGGGTGGCGTTGCTCAGGGATACCATGATACCCAGGAACTCCCGATTGTTGAGAGATTTTTTCTTGGTGGCAGGACGACTGTAAGGGGTTATGAGCAGGATATGCTCGGTCCTAAAGGATCAGATGGAAACCCAACCGGTGGTAATGCCTTTCTCTGTGGAAACGTTGAGATAAGGTCATCTCTCGGCAAAGGTATAGGAATCGTTGCATTCCTCGACGGAGGAAATGTCTGGTTGAAGGCAAAAGATATGGATCCTGCAAATCTTAAATATACTACAGGGCTCGGGTTAAGGTATAACACACCTGTTGGCCCTATTAGGATTGACTATGGGCACAAACTTCAGAGGGAGAAAGGGGAAAGCAGTGGCGAACTGCATTTCAGCATAGGCCAGGCGTTCTAACTAAAAGTGAGAAGTGAAAAGTGAAAAGTGAAAAGTTAAAGAAACAACAAAAAACCTTATCCATATTTTTTAACTTGTTGCTCGTTACTTTTTTACTGCTGTTTGCTCTTTGTCCTCTGCTCTCTGCTGAAATGAGAGATCGGGTGGTTGCGTTTGTGGATAATATTGCAATAACCCTGAGTGAATTAGAGGAAACATATACAAAGACACAGAAGGTAACCCCAGGTATCACAAAAGATGAAGTCTTCAATACGATGATCAACAGGGTGCTCCTCCTTAGAGAAGCAAAAAAGCTTAAATTAGAGGCACATTCCGAGAATGAGATGCTCAGAGATTATTTAGATCTTAAAATAAGACCATTTATAAGAATAAAAGAAGAAGAACTGATAGATTTTTATGAAAAGCACATCAGGGACTTTTACGGCCAAGAATTTGAGCAAGTAAGAGAAAAAATCGAAACCTATCTTACCGAGAAAGAAATGAATGAGCATGTGAAGATGCATATTAATGAACTTAGGGGAAAAGCATATATTAAACTACAACTAAAATAAATAAAAAATATGAAATAGGAAATTAACAGTAAAAGCGATTATCACTTCCAACTTCTTACTTCTTATCTTTCAGTTCTATAATCACTGCGTGTTCATCACACTCGGGAAACTTAGGACACCGTAAACAGTCTCCCCATATCTTTTGTGGAAGGCGTGATTTATTGATATCAACAAATCCTATCTTTTTAAAGAAACCCGGGTGGTAGGTGAGTGCAAACACCTTTTTTAGACCCAATACCTTTGCTTCTTTAAGACAGTGTTGAACAAGATTTTTACCTATACCTATTTTCTGATATTGTTTATCTACTGCGAGAGAACGTATTTCTGCAAGATCCTCCCACATGATGTGCAGCGCACAGGCTCCGCATATAATTCCTTTATCTTCACATACAAAAAAATCTCTCAGGGTTTCATAGAGTTCATTAAGGGATCTGGGGATCATTGCCTCTCTCTTCGCAAACTCATTGACAAGTTTGTGAACCTGTCTTAGATCAGATATTTTAGCCTTTCTTATCTTCAATGAACTTCATCCCTTCAATAAGAGCATTTTTATTTACCCCAATGCTTTTCTTCTTTCTATCAGGCACAGTACTTTCAAGGGCATCAAACACATAGTTCTTCTCCAGCAGCCCGGTTTTTGCAATGAATGCGCCGAGCAATACCATGTTTGCAGATTTCGCATTCCCAAAAGAATGAGAAATTTCTGTTGCAGGAACTCCAACTATTTCTATATCTGTTCGTAGTTCAGGGTCTTTGATAAGAGATGAATCGAATATGAGAAGTCCTTTTTGTCTGAGCCTTGCCTGAAATTTCTTGAGTGATGCCTCGTTCATTACAATAAGTATATCAGGATTCGTCACAATAGGTGAGCCGATAAGTTCATCTGAGACGATCACCGTACAATTCGCAGTTCCTCCCCTTATTTCTGCACCATAAGAGGGAAACCACGTTACCTCCTTGTTTCCGAGCATACCTGTATACGCGAGGACCCTTCCGAAAAAGAGTATACCCTGACCGCCAAAGCCTGCTATTAAAATCCTGGTTTCCAGTTATTTCGCCTCCTTGGAACGTTGATATATATTATCTACGTTCCTTGAATTTATCTTTAAATGTTCCAAGAGGGTACACAGACATCATTTCTTTTTGAAGCCATGTGATCGAATCACGGGGTGTGAGTCCCCAGTCAACCGGGCATGGTGAAAGTATCTCGACAAGACTGAATCCCTTGCCTTCTATCTGATATCTGAATGACTTTTTTATTGCTCTTTTTGCATTCATGAGATTTTTATATGAATCTACTGATGTCCTGACAATATATGATGTACCGTCAATTGTGGACAAAAGTTCTGATACATGGAGAGGATAACCTGCTGTTTCAACATTTCTTCCTAAAGGTGTCGTGGTTGTCTTCTGACCGAGGAGTGTCGTTGGGGCCATTTGTCCTCCTGTCATCCCATAGGTAGCATTATTTACAAAAAATACCGAGATGTTTTCCCCCCTGCTCGCTGCATGAATGATCTCAGCTGTTCCGATAGCAGCGAGGTCACCATCACCTTGATAAGAAAAAATTATCCTGTCAGGCATCACACGTTTAAGTCCTGTTGCTGCAGCAGGAGGCCTTCCATGTGCAACTTCGAGTACATCAAAATTAAAATAATCATAAGCAAATACAGCACATCCAACCGGAGCAATCCCTACAACCTTCTCCCTTATACCTAAATTGTCAATACATTCCGCAATCAGCCTATGAATTAGACTATGTCCGCAGCCAGAACAAAATCTGAATGGTGCCTGTTTAAGGCTTAACGGTCTCTTGAATATCTTTTTCATTCGTCTCTCCAATAGTCTCAAGGAGCACTCCCTCGAGAAGTCCGTAGTCACTTACAATTAATTCATTAAATTTAAAACATTCCATTATGTTCATTGTAAATTGTATTCCAGGTATTATCAAGTCTGCTCTCTCGGGTTCCAGTCCTTTAATCTTCTTTCTTTCCCTCAAGGGAAGGGCAAACAACGCCCTCTTTATATCACGGAGTTTTTCCAGAGATATTCTATGGAGATGTATTTTTCCCCTTGAATAGGTCTCGAGTTTTAAGTCAATAGAGGCAAGGGTTGTGAAAGTTCCCGCAGTTCCTATCAAGCATGTATCCTTGTCAATCCGATGCTCAATCCTGGAGCTGAGACTGTCTAAAAATAAGGCAATCCCTTTTCCCAATTCTGCGATGTCTGCCTCTGAGAGAGGGTCGGTCGTTATAAAACGTGCTGCAAGTTTTATAACCCCAATAGGGATACTCCCCTTATCAACTACCTGTTTGTCTTTATAGAGAATCCACTCTGTACTCCCCCCTCCTATATCAATAATCAATGAAGAAAGAGCAGTGATGGATAAAGAATCATGAAATGATGAAAAAACACCTTTTACTATCAATTCTGCCTCTTTTTCGCCAGAAATAACTTTTATCAAGATTCCTGTATCATCAAATACCCTTTTTATAAATATCTCTGAGTTGGATGCCTCCCTTAAAGCGCTTGTTGCAATTGCACCGACAAATTTAACCCCATATCCTGAAATTATAGAGGAGAATTCCTTAAGTACTGCGATAGAGGATGCACTATTTTCATCCCTGAGTTTCCCGGTCTGACCCACGCCATCGGCTAATCGTGTGATCTTTCTCTTATAAAGTATATGCTCAATCTTTTTATTCTTAACACTGGCTATCAAAAGTCTGATGGTGTTAGATCCTATATCCATAGATGCACGTAATGACATAGTGTATTATAAATGACATCGATTACGCACCTCAAACTCTTTAAATGAATCAGAAGGGGGGCACCTTAAGAATTACCTTGATTTTTATAAGTAGACGGTTATAATATTCTCTAATTTAAAGTTGACAAAACCGTTATGGTATACTATTGTTTTAGCATTTCAACTAAAGTACTCTAAGTACTCTTGAAAGGAGGTGACAGTTTAATGAAGAAAGTTTTAGCTATACTTCTGTCATTGGTGCTTGTTGTCGCATTCTCGTTCACCGTGGGCTGCAAGCAGGCTGAGCCACCAAAACCGGCACCAAAGCCAGCTGAGGCACCACCAGCACCACCAGCACCAGAGAAAGCACCTGAGGCTCCAAAAGCACCAGAGAAACCAGTAAAAAAGTAGAAAGGGAACAATTCAGGGATGGGCATCCCCCATCCCTGAATTGTTCTGCAATAGTGAAACCTCAGTTATGCAGCTATCGATCTTGTTATCCCGCACAAGATTTTAAGAGGATAGTTGCGTCCATTTCTAAAAAACTTCAGAGATTAACTTTTATCGTAGCTCTCGAATAATTCATAAGACAGGCAGAGAGTATTTCCGCACTCTAAAGGTGAGAAATAATGAGGCAGTTGTTTCGATCGCCCCTAAATCATACAGCAAGCTTTAAAGCAATTTCTTTTGCATGCCATGCGATGCTTTTTATTATATCAAGCATGTATATATAAATAGCTGATGCTACAGGAAGGCATGAACCTTCAATTAAGCGTTCCTCATGTAATGTTGCATGTACCCTCCCCTAAAATTAGTACCACCCATAGTGCTAAATTTTCCGTAATATAACAGACATCATCATCTGGGACATGAGCCCTTCAAAGGAGGCTATGATGATGTCTGAAAAACATGGCAAGAGGTATACGTCAAGGTTCAAATTTCAAGTAGTTTTAGAAACACTTGTCGTTGCAAGTTAAAGACTTTTGCGACATTCCTTTATTTTCGAATGAACTACCCCGCAGCAGAGCAGGCTGTCCGACAATTATTTCAGCTCCTTACTCATAATACTTACTCTCAACAAAGTTGATACTCGATTCTTCCCATTTGGAATAATCGAGAGACACAATCACTTATATCTTCCTTTTTCTCCTTGA
>Ga0194125_10007240_pt1 | contig 16061 bp, 16 predicted proteins | sample TA2KigC250mmetaG_FD_148626 | JGI IMG/M metagenome (GOLD analysis project Ga0194125, IMG submission 148626) | Freshwater microbial communities from Lake Tanganyika, Tanzania - TA2015034 Kigoma Deep Cast 250m | ecosystem: Environmental > Aquatic > Freshwater > Lake | place: Tanzania: Lake... | reverse complement strand
AAACCCTTTTCGTCATTCTCATCGCTGAAGTCGAGACGCGACAGGCTGCCAGCGTAGACGACGGGCGGGCTTTCGGACAGGACCTGGTGGCGGTGGATGTGGCCCAGGGCGATGTAGTCAAAGATGGGATTGGTCACGTTGCTCAGCAGCAGCTCGTGCTCCTGCCCGATGGTCATCTGTTTCTCCGTGCCGACCCGGGCGCCAGTGACCCAGACATGGGCGGCGAGGATGGCAGGCAGGGCCGGGTCCAGTTTTGAAATGTGGTGCTCAATGGCCCCGGCGAGCGTTTGCTGCAGTTTTTCTCGCATCTGCTCAAAGTCCAGGTTCTTGGTCTCCTCGCGGCTGCCCAGGACTCTTCTCGTCAGCCACGGCAGCGAGGCCACCTGCACCGTGCCGCCGCGGGTGGGAATTTTGAAAATATCGGGGCGGTTTGAGACATAGACGTTCTTCACCGACAGCGTATCAAAGATTTCAGTGCTGGTGGCGCGGCCGACGGCATTGGGCAGGTCGTGGTTGCCCACCAGGAGAAAGATGGGGATATCGGCGGCGGAGAGGCGGCTGATGCGCTTGGCAAACTCGCGCTGCTGGGTCTGGGTGGGCTCACGGGTCTTGTAGGCGTCCCCGCAGAAGATGACCAGGTCCACGCTGTTTTCTATGGCGTAATCAACGACCTTGTCCAGTGAAGCCAGGGAATCAAGAAGGCGTGTGGACAGCCCGGTGGCGGTGTCAGTGCGTCCATAGGTCTCAACGCCGAGGTGTAAGTCGGCGAAGTGGAGGATTTTCATCAGATTTTAGCCCCATCCCCTTTATCCCCTTCCCCTTCAAAGGGAAGGGGAAAGATTTTGGGAAAGAGGGGCTAGCGCCCCTCTTAAACTCCCCTTTAATAATGGACTTGTCTGGGGCTCCCCTCTTTATTTTCACGGGGCTTCGCCCCTCTTAAATACCTATTTCCCTTCTTCCTTCCATATTTGGCCGCCCTCTGGCAGAATGAAGAGGTCTTCGCCGGCCAGCTTGGCGGCGAGCGTATTCTTGAGGGTGGCGATGGGCACGCGTATCTGGTTCATGCTGTCGCGCTCGCGGATGGTAACCTGCTTGTCCTCCAGCGACTGGAAGTCGATGGTGACGCAGAACGGGGTGCCGACTTCGTCCTGGCGGCGGTAACGCCGTCCGATGCTCTGGGTATCATCGTAGTGGACCATCCAGCATGGTCGCAGGATGTCGTATACCTCCCGGGAAACTTTCACCAGATTTTCCTTCTTGCTCAACGGGAGAACGGCCACTTTGTAGGGGGCCAGGGCGGGATTAAGATGGAGCACCACCCGCAGCTCGCCCTGGGCCATTTCCTCATCATAGGCGTCGCAGAGGAAGGCCAGCACCGAGCGGTCCACGCCTGCCGATGGCTCAATGATATAGGGCACAATGTGCTCGTTGGCTTCTTCGTCAAAGTATCTCAACTCTTTGCCACTGTACCTGGCATGCTGCGTCAGGTCGTAGTCGCCGCGGTTGGCGATGCCCTCCAGCTCGGCCCAGCCCATGGGAAACTTGTAGTCGATGTCAGAGCACTTCCGGGCATAGTGGGCCAGCTCCTCCTTGCGGTGGGGGCGCAGGCGCAGGTTCTCCTGTCTGATGCCCAGGTTCAGGTACCATTTTTGTCTTTCCTCAACCCAGTAGTTGAACCATTCATCGGCCGTCTCCGGCCGGACGAAATACTCTATTTCCATCTGCTCGAATTCACGACTGCGGAAGATGAAGTTACCGGTGGTGATTTCATTGCGGAAGGCCTTTCCCAGCTGGGCGATGCCGAAGGGCAGCCGCTTGCGTGTCGTGTTGAGCACGTTCTGAAAATTGACAAACATGCCCTGCGCTGTCTCCGGCCGCAGGTAGACCACGTTGGCTTCTTCCTCCACCGGCCCCATGAAGGTCTTGAACATGAGGTTAAAAAGGTGCGGCTCCGTCAGTTCCCCACCGCAGGCGGGGCAGTTTTTATCGGCGACCTCGTCGCTGCGAAATCTCTGATGACAATTTTTGCACTCCACCAGCGGGTCGGCGAACTGCTCCAGGTGGCCGCTGGCCGCCCACGTCTGCGGGTGCATCAGGATGCTGGCGTCAAGCCCCACCATATCATCTCGCTCGTGTACCATGGCGCGCCACCAGGCCTGTTTTACGTTCTGCTTCAACTCCACCCCCAGCGGCCCGTAGTCCCAGCAGCTTGACAGCCCGCCATAAATCTCGCTGCTCGGGAAGATGAAGCCCCGCCGCTGGCTGAGCGAGACTATCTTCTCCATGGTGACGCCGCCGGGTATTTTTTCCGCCATTACCGCTGCTCCTTGGTGTTCGCTATACGGTAAATTATTATTTCCTCGCCAGGGCCTGCCGCAGAGCGAGGAAGAAGAGTACCCCCAGAATGATACCGCCCAGGCCCATGACGATTACGGCCAATATCCATAAGGGCATGAGGTATACCCCGTAGGCATTGTAGCTGAAAATGGTCAGCATTGCAAAGGTCAGGACTAGCTGTGGCAGGGCAACCATATTGCCCATGAGCAGCAGCATTGTTTCCGCGCGTTTATCTGCCGTCAGCTGAACGCGGTTTTCCAGCTTCATCACGCCCAGGACCACCGCCGCGCCCAGCCCGGTCAGCAGGGACTGTGGCGCCAGCAGCCAGGCGATGACAGCGCCACGGTTTAACCACCGGTCGGGCAGGCCGTCCTTAAAGTGATAGGCTAAGTCCTGGGGAAGCCGGGGGTAGAAGTAAATTATGAGGCCAATAGACAGAATCAGTAAGACCAGCGGGAGGGCAATGTATCTCCAGCGGAAAGGCATCATTTTGCTTTGTGGGGACGCCCGCGTTTTTTCCACCCCAGTATCTCGAGAAGATAGCCAACTGCCGTCTCCTCCAGTGCGGGGTGTCGCAGCGGCAGGTCGGGATTGATATGATAACGGTTGCGTCTGCCTTCCAGGTCCTTGCTTATATAGCCAGCCTGGAGCAGGTCGGCGATTATTTTACGAGTCGCCCTTTCAGTGATGCCAATAGCACCAGATAGTTCCCGGCCGGTTATCCTGGGATGGATTGAAATATAGCTGAGGACAACGGCGTGGTTGGTTAAAAATCTCCACTCAGACATATCCGGTTAAAAAAACGAGAAATGAATTAAAAATCATCATTGCCAAATCATACCAAACGCATTGCTCACTTTATAACACAGGCGATGATGATAACGCAACCCCCCTTTAGCTTTGTCTTAAAATAAAGATTTTTACTTAAACTGAAAAACCTTTATACCGGTCAGGTCTGAATAGTGTGACAAAATATAAATCTCAATCTATTGACAGCAAAAAGGCACGGATTTATAATACATGTAACACAAATCATCATTTATAAAACATAATTTATGTTACATGATAAGTTTGTTCAAGTCAAGAGGAATGTCTCAAAAATAAAGAAGGAGGTTTGTTAGATGTTCTGGAGGAAAAAGAAAATTGTGGCAGCTCCCACTGAGGTGAGCACCACCGGCACTGGTACTGCGGCGATGGGTACGACGCCGCCTGCGGCTTCAGCGGAGAAATCAGCGGCAGCCAAAACTGAGGAAAAGAAAGTTGAAAAATTGCCCGGCCCCAAATTTCTCCCCGATATTCTGAACAATTATCTGATTAAGCAAATGCAAAAAGAGACAGGCTGGCTGCGGGGACTGTCAGCAGTGATGCGCCCGAAGCCGGGTACCGAAAAAGGGGTTGAAGTTAGAGTTTTTTCTGATTCTGAGGCAGCCACCAGCAACGTGAAGGTTAAGAACTATAACACGCTTGACCAGTACCCCAAATTGATTCTTTTCGAAGGCTGGTTCGATAAAGAATCGAAGAAGGTGGAGCTCGTGGAAAAGAGGGTTATACCCAAAATCCCCATTTTCACGGAGAAGGAGATACAACAGCAGGTTGCCGAGCTAAACGAAGATAAGAAAAAAGTCCATTTCTACCTGGCGGCCAGCCCGGCAGCGGGGGGACCGCTGGGTAGAGGCGCGGCTCTGGTGGAGCTTAACCCCGATTATCCGGCAAAGGGGAAGAAGTATATCCTGACGGCGGTTGCCGTGGATGAAATGGAACCGGCCGGCAAGGGTATCAAGATGTTTGATTCCAACGACCCTAAATATGTAGCCCGGTGGGTCAAGGAACGTCATTTCAAGGCCCCAGGGTAAAGACAAGCTTATTAATTAGCTGGTTAAACAAGGGGGGTATGATTTAATGGTGAAGAAACCGAGCAAACCGGGTGGTGGCGCCAGTAGACCACCTTTTATCACCAAGAAGTAAAATAAATAGCTAGCTGGCACGCATTTACGAATGGGAGGAAATTGGCTCCTCCCATTCGTTTGTTTAGAAGAAGCGGTGGCGTGGTTGAAAGGACAAGCATAATCCGGGAGGCTCATTATTACATTATATTAAACTTTTCAAAAAGCCAGTTAGCACCTGCATTTGGCATTTAGGACAGGCCTTTATTTTACAGGCTATCAAAAGCACGCATTGACAACGTAAACAGGACTATTATTTAATTCTCTCAAAATTGTATAACCTGAATGGAGGTGAGCGATGTTTTATAGTTATGGCCATCAGGGCTTCAAGGTATTTGAGCCAGCGCCAGGGTTCTCAGTCCGGGCCATTTCGGGAAGGAACGTCATGCTCTGTGACGTCGCCCTGCAACCTTACTCAGAATCGCCTTTACATAGCCATCCCTGTGAAGAGCTGTCAATAATTATTGAAGGCGAATTTGACATGAAGATTGGTGATGAGAGCCAGTTATTAAAGAAGGGTGATGTCTATCATGTTCCTCCCTCCGGGCACTGTTCACGGAGGCGTGACTCACGAGGATGGGACGGTGATGATAAGTGCCTTCAGTCCGCCGAGAAAAGACTACGCGTGAGTGCTCAAACCAATGATTTGGGACGGCGCACTGCCAGGATAAGGGGAACGGCCACGGCATACAGGCATAAGAAGACGATAAAGGCCCAGAAATAAGTGGTCATGGTGTCAAACATAAAGCCGCTGAATAGAGGACCGGCTGAGCCACCAACTGCCTGAAACAGTGATACCATGCCGAAGATGGCTCCGTAGTAAGCCAGGCCAAAATTACGGCTGACCAGCATGGTCATGGTGGGTAGCCAGCCCCCCGCCCCCAGTCCAAGAATGAAGGCGGCAAGCCAGGCTACTGCCAGGGGTGTTGTTGCTTTGACCAGCATCAGTACAACGGCGCCTGCCGACAGGAAAATGAAACTGAGGGCACAGGCCTGTTTCGCTTCAATTTTGTCGCAGAGCCAGCCGAAGCCAAATTTACCGATGGCGCTGCCCAGTCCGATGAGTGTCAGAGCGCCGGCAGCCAGAGTCCCCGGAAAGCCCGCATCCTGTAAATATGGTACTATGGTCTGGATAACTCCCAGTGAGCCGAAGGCGCTGATGAAAAAGGTGACTGACACCAGCCAGAAGGCCATGGTGCCCATGGCCGCCTTCAGGGTTAATCCCTTTGAGTCCGTAACGGATGCATTTGTTGCTGACAACTCTTCAGGGCGGGTGACACCGTCGGGGTGAAGCCCCATATCGGCGGGCCTGGTCCTGACCACAAAGACTGCCAGCGGAATTAAAGTCCAGGCTATCAGCCCCAGCGTCAGGTAGGCCGCTCGCCAGCCGAAAGCGGGGATGATAAAGCTGCCGACCAGTGGCGCCACCGCGAAGGTGCCCAGACCGACACCAGTACCCATGATGCCGATAGCCGTGCCGCGCTTTTTGACAAACCAGTTGGCGACCATGCCACTCGCCGGGACCTGGCCAAAGGCAGCCGCACCGGTGCCAATAAAAAAGTAGGCGAGATAAAAGTGCCAGAGGTTTTGCAGCAGGAAGAGCGAGGCGAAACCGAGCCCCGTAACCAGAGACCCGATGGCGATAACTCCCCTCACTCCGTACCGGTCAACGATGTTGCCGACCAGTGGCGAGGCCAGGCCGGTAAGCAGAAAAAAGATGGTGAAGGCAAGCATTATCTCGCCACGGCCCCAGCCGAACTCGGGTTGCAGGGAATTGACAAAGAGGCTGAAGGAGCCAACCCCGCACCCGGAAAAAATGCCCAGGCACAGCAACGCAATGGCAATCATCCAGTAGCCGTAAAAGACTCTTGGTCTTCTTTTGGCCGGTGCTCGTCCTGTATCACTCACTGACTTGTTTTCCCCGGATGGGTGCCCGGCTCTTCGGACTGGTTTGTTTTGGAGATTGCACTGACATAAGCAATGGCATATTCCTTGGAGTGGGAAAGGCTGACGGCAATATCCCTGATGCCCAGCTCATCGGCTTTAGTTCTGGCCCTTCCGTACAGATTCACCAGTGGCTTGCCGCTGGGGTGGGATAGCGTCTCCACCTCCCGCCAGTTGATGCCGTATTTGCCCGTGCCCAGGAGCTTCATGACCGCCTCTTTGCAGGCAAACCGTGCTGCCAGCGATGCGGGTTTGTGGCCGTAAGCCACCATTTCCGCTTCAGTGTAGACACGCTTGAGAAACCTCTCTCCCCAGCTGTCTACCGCCTCTTTGATGCGACCTATCTCAATGATATCGATACCGATATACTGGGACATGTTGGCTTACACGGTTGACCCGGTCAGTTTCTCAAGCAGGCCGGCACAGAGGTTATGAAGCAGCAGGGATAATGTCTTGGCCGGGAGGCTGGAAAAAAGCGGGGTCACCGATATATTGCCGTGGTCCACGGCCCAGGCATCCGTATTCCGGTCATGGCCCTTGCCCTGTCGCCGCCGCACCAGCCAGTAGTAATTACGTTTGCCGTCATTCCCCTCGGTGACGGTGTTGAGGTGGCTTTCATTGGCCAGCTTGGTGACCTGAATGCGACCGATTTCAGTCAATGGCAGATTGGGCACATTGATGTTGAGAAATAAGTTGTTTGGCGGCGGGCTGGCAGCGATTCGTTCCGCCATTAAGGTGGCCAGCCTGGCGGCGGTCTGAAAGCAGGGTTCACTGTTTCGTTCCGAGGAGACGGCGAGGGCGGGACAGCCATGCAGATAGCCCTGGAGCGCGGCGCTGACCGTCCCCGAGATATATATGTCATCGCCCAGGTTCATTCCCCAGTTTATGCCCGAAACCACGAGGTCGATTTTGCCTTTAATCAGGCTGCCCAGCGCCAGCAGGACGCTATCTGATGGCGTGCCTTCTACCGCATATGTTTCCACCCCCGGCACCAGCGGCACGGCCTTTCTGGTGCGCAGGGGCTCCCACAGCGTCACTGAAGTGCCGGTGGCGCTCTGTTCCCGGTCAGGAGCCACGACCACCACCTCTGCGATGCCGGTCAGTTCCCGCACCAGCCACCAGAGGCCGTCAGCCGTTATACCGTCGTCGTTGGTTACCAGAATCTTCATATGGGACCCTTAAAAAGTTTATCACAGTGCCGAATTGAACGGCAAACGCTGCGATATTTAAAAAACATTAATTTTTTAGGCATTAGGTACTATTAGCCAATGGTTGTTCTTTTACTCACCCCCTTGGTCCCCCTCTCAAACAGGTTTATCTTAGGCGCTCCATTTTAATAATGTTTGAGAGGGGGAAAGAATTGGAGAGGGGGCGGAGCCCCCCTCTCCTTTGAACTCCCCTCTCCAGCCATTAATGCCTACAGACTTTTACCTGTGATTCTGGCTGGAGAGGGGGTCAGGGGGTGAGGCGTCAACTGCCAATCAAAGGCAAATAAAACCCGGTATTTTGCCAAAATATTGATTTGTATGAGATTATACTTGTTGAATGTTCACCTGTGTGGTAACATAGTGGTGGCAACTTAAACAGGGGTGCAGTTATGTGTGCGCCCCCGACCATTCAAAAAATATCAACCGCGTCGGCTTGTTCAGTTATCTAATCGTGGAAAAAAAGATAAGCCTGAATATAAACGGCATAAATGTAAGCGCTCGTCCTGGCCTGACCATACTGGAAGCCGCCAGGGAAAACGGTATTGATATTCCGACCCTCTGCCATATCCCGGACCTGCTGCCCATCGGTGCCTGCCGATTATGCGTCGTTGAGGTGGCAGGCTCCCGGACACTGGTGGGCTCCTGCCATACGCCGATTGCCGAGGGCATGGTGATACAGACCCACTCGCCAAAAGTGATTGCCACCCGCAGAGTGCTGGTCGAACTCATGCTGGCCAGCCATCCTGATGCCTGCCTTATCTGCGACAAGGCCAACATCTGTGAGTTGCGGCGGATTGCCGCTGACCTTGAGGTCGGGCTGCCCCGTTTCCGGGCGCGCAAGCACTACTTTCCCGTAGAGGACGAGAACGACCGGATGGTTCGCGATATGTCCAAGTGCGTGCAGTGCCGGCGCTGTGTCATGGCCTGTAAGAGCCAGAGCGGTCAGCCGCTTTTCAGCATGGCCTACCGGGGTTTTGACAGCAAGGTGATTTACGGCAATGACCAGCCGCTGGACCGGGATGCCTGCCGGGACTGCGATGCCTGTATTGAGATATGCCCATCGGGGGCGCTCAGAAAGCCGAGAAAGCCGGGAGAAGAGAGAGCGGATAAAGCGCTTTTTATCAAAGGATGAGCCAGCGGAGCAGGTTATATGACGAGTAAAAGGGTCAAAAAACCATCGCAAGAGCGGGCTGAGCTCGTGGAGCGCCTGAAAGAGGCGCAGCGCCACCATGGCTGTGTTTCCGAGGAGGTTATCGCGGCGCTGGCCGAATCACTGGCCATACCGGTCCATGAGGTCTACGGCGTCGCCAGCTTTTATTCATTCCTGACCACGAGGCCGCTGGGCCGGAATGTTATCCTGGTCTGCAAGAGCCTGCCCTGCCATCTGAAGGGCGCGGAAATGATAATGGAAGCGGTGGCCAAAGAGCTCGGCATTGGCCCGGGGGAAACGACGGCCGATGGCCGCTTCTCGTTTGAGCTGACCAACTGTATTGGCCTGTGCGACCATGCCCCGGCCATGCTCATAAACCAGGACCCTCATCTTGACCTGACGCCGGAGAAAATAAAGCAGATTCTGAAATCGTATAAGTGATTGGGGAGGCTATTTCGTGCCGCAGCAACGGGTGGTGCTGAAAAACTGCGAGGTGATTGACCCGGAGCGGATTGAGAGCTATCTGGCGAAAGATGGCTTCAAGGCGCTGGCCAAGGCCCGCCAGGAAATGACGCCGGAGCAGATTACCAACGAGATAAAGGCTTCCGGGCTGAGAGGCAGGGGTGGGGCCGGCTTTCCCTGCGGCATCAAGTGGGAGGGGGCCCGCACCGCGCCCGGCGATATTAAATACGTTATCTGCAATGCCGACGAAGGCGAGGTGGGCACATTTAAAGACCGCTATATTCTGGAGAAAGACCCTTTCACGCTTGTTGAAGGGATACTCATCGCCGGCCATGCCATTGGGGCCAAGCAGGGGTACATCTACCTGCGTGCCGAATACCACCATCTACTCCAGCATTTACAGAGTACCATTGACCAGGTAACGCAGAGGGGGTTTTTAAACGGCTTCAAGCTGGAAATCCGCGAGGGTGCTGGCGCCTATATCTGCGGCGAAGAGTCGGCATTGATGGACTCAATTGAGGGCAAAAGGGGAGAAGCGCGCTATCGGCCTCCCTTCCCCACCACCTCCGGCCTGTGGGGCAAGCCGACCATCATCAACAACGTGGAAACTTTAATGAATATCCCGCCGATTATCTTAAACGGCGCCGCCTGGTTCAGCCAGATGGGCACGGAGAGAAGCAAAGGCACCAAGGTATTTTCCGTCAGCGGCGATGTTGAGAAGCCCGGCGTCTATGAGATGGCGCTGGGCAGTCCGCTGCGGGAACTGGTTGAAGACCTGGCCGGGGCCAAAAATATCAAGATGGTTCAGATTGGCGGCGCCACGGGGAGGGTACTACCCGCCGAAAAATTGGACACGCCCCTGGCTTTTGAGGCGGTGCTGGGCGCCGGCGCCGTTACCGTCTACAACCGGAGCCGGGATGTCATTGATATCGTCCACCGCACCATGGAGTTCCTGGCCGAGGAGTCCTGCGGCAAGTGCACGCCCTGTCGCCAGGGGACCGAGGTGATGGCGGAGGTGCTGGCAAAATTCGCTAAAAATGAAGGCTCACTAAAGGAACTGCAGAACCTGGCCGACCTCTCCAGCGCCATGATGCTGGCATCAATGTGCGGCCTGGGACAGGCGGCGCCCAATGCGGTGATGGACAGCCTGCAGTACTTCCGCGGCGAGTATGAGAAACGGGTCGCCAGCTAAGGAGGGACAAGGATGAAGACGATTACCAGCCAGAAACCGGCCGAAGAGGTGATGGGCTACCTTGAGAAGTGCCAGAAAGTGTATATCATCGGCTGCGGCACCTGCGCCACCATGTGCCATACCGGCGGCAAGTCTGAAGTTCTGGAAATGAAAAGGAAAATCGAGAGCAGTGGCAAGAAGGTCACCGGCTGGATGATAATCCCCACCGCCTGCGATGAACTGACCAAGTATGCGCTGGAGGAGGAGGCGGGGCGGATTAAAGAAGCCGATTGCGTGCTGGCCATGACCTGTGCTGTTGGCGTGCAGACCATAGCCCTGCACCTGAAGGACAAAAAGCCGGTATATCCGGCGTTGAATACGCTGTTTATCGGTATGGAAGACAGCCCGGGGCATTTCACCGAGGTCTGCTTGCAGTGCGGCAGCTGCGTGCTGGGGAAAACAGCCGCCATCTGCCCGCTGGTGCGCTGCTCCAAGAGCCTGCTCAATGGGCCCTGCGGCGGTTCTTCGGGGGGCAAGTGTGAAGTTTCGCAGGATATTCCCTGCGCCTGGCAGCTGATATACGACCGCCTGTCGGAGATGGGGCGGCTTGAAGAGATGGAGGCGATAGAGCCGTTCAAGGACTGGAGCGTGAGCGTTAGCGGTGGGCCCCGCAAGATAGATGTCGAGGCGGAGTGCACCACCACCTCATAGGAGGCAGAGATGAAAGCCGGAACGAGACTGGAAAGAATACTGACCAGTGGCCAGTTTGCCGTGACCGCGGAAGCCGGGCCGCCCAAAGGCACCGGCGCTGAGGTCATACGCAAGAAAGGGGAGCTGCTTCGCCACTGCTGCGATGCGGTCAACGTCACCGATAACCAGACGGCCATCGTGCGCATGTCCAGCCTCGCTGGCTGCCTGCTCCTGAAGGAGCAGGGCGTTGAGCCGGTGATGCAGATGGTCGTCCGCGACCGCAACCGGCTGGCGCTGCAGAGCGATGTGCTCGGCGCCGTCGCCCTGGGTATCGGCAACATCCTCTGTCTTTCCGGCGACCACCAGAAGTTCGGCAACCACCCCGGGGCCAAAGGCGTCTTTGATATAGACTCGATTCAGCTGGTTCGGACCCTGAAAATGATGCGCGATGAGAAAAAATTCATCGCCGGCGAGGACATCTCTGGAGAGGTGCCCGTGTTCATCGGGGCCGCTGCCAATCCCTTTGCCGACCCGTTTGAATACCGGGTGAGCCGACTGGCCAAGAAAATAAAAGCCGGCGCTGATTTTATTCAGACGCAGGCCGTCTATGATGTTGACAAGTTCGCCAGGTGGATGGAAATGGTGACGGCGCGGGGGCTGGATAAACAGGTGCACATTATGGCCGGCATCATTCCCATACGGTCGGCCGGTATGGCGCGCTACATGCGCGACTCTGTTCCCGGCGTGTACGTACCCGATGAAGTCGTGACCCGGATGGAGAATGCGGCAAATCCCAAAGAAGAGGGCGTCCGGATTATCCTGGAAATCATCGAGCAGCTCAAGGATATGCCCGGCGTGCACGGCATTCATATCATGGCGGTGGGCTGGGAGGATATCGTTCCCCAGGTCGTGGAAAAGTCAGGCCTGATGCCGCGGCCGGTGGTGTAAAACGACTAAATTCTGAATCGGCGAAGTGTTAAAAAGTTGGGCGCTGGCGAGCGTTAAATTAAGGCGCTAGCGCCGATTTAATTTTTAAGCTATATTATTTTAAGCCAGAATAGGGCCGTTTCATGGGCAACTGGAAAGGGAGGTATAGACTGTGTTTGCACGCTTGGTAAGCTTTCAATGGCAGAGGAGCAGGCTGGATGAGGCAATCAGGGCTTATAGAGAAAATGTTGCCCCGGCCCGCAAGGCTAAAAAAGGTTCCCGTGGCGGCTATTTCCTGGTTGACCGGAAGACGGGTAAAGGTGTGGTCATTACGCTTTGGGATAGTGAACGGGATATCCTCGCCACTGAGGAGAGCGGTTTCTTCAAAGAACAACTGGCTAAATTCCAGGAATTCCTGACGGCATCACCGGTTCGGGAAATATACGAGGTCGGTGCGCAAGATTAGATGAAGGCTTGAATGCGCCCCCAATCTCCCAAGCATGGCAAAGCCAGTTTGCCGAAGAGGTAACGTGTACCTGTGAGGACAGCTGATTTTGATTATCTTTTACCCCCGGAACTCATCGCCCAGACGCCGGTTGAGCCCAGGGATAGCTCTCGCCTGATGGTGCTGAACCGCGGCCAGAGCTCCATTGAGCATCGCCGCTTTCATGACCTTGCGGATTACCTTGGCGATGGCGACGTCCTGGTTTTCAACGAGAGCCGGGTTATCCCGGCCCGACTCCACGGGCGCAAAGTTGATAGCGGTGGCCGGGTGGAGATACTGCTGCTGCGACGGCTGGAGAACGGCATCTGGGAGGCGCTGGTCAAAAGGGGCAAACGACTTCCCATCGGCGGACAGGTGGAGATAACGGATGAATCGGAGGCGGCTGCCTCTCCGTGCCTTATAGCGGAAGTGGTCGGTCAGGGGGAGGGTGGCGTCAAGGTAATCAGGCTCTCCGATGAAAGGCTGCTTGCCGAACTGGGCAAGGTGCCGCTGCCGCCGTATATAAGCACTCCCCTCTCCCGCCCCGAACGCTATCAGACGGTATATGCCCGGGTGGCGGGCAGTGTGGCGGCGCCGACCGCCGGCCTGCACTTCACGCCGGAGCTGCTGGGCAGTCTGGAAAAGAAAGGGGTGCGGCTGCTCTTCGTCAGCCTGCACATCGGCCTGGATACCTTCAGTCCGGTACGGGAGGAAGACCCCAGAGAGCATCGCATCCACCGCGAGTATGGAGTGGTAAGTACAGAAGTGGCTGAAGAACTATCCGCAGCCAGACGGCAGGGAAGAAGGATTATCGGTGTGGGGACCACCACGGTGCGCCTTCTGGAGCAGGTGGCGCAGCTCTTTACGCCACAAAGCATTCCGCCGTTTACCGGCTGGGTAGGCCTTTACATCCTGCCCGGCTACCATTTCCGCATGGTAGATGCCCTGGTCACCAACTTTCACCTGCCCCGCTCCACACTGCTGATGCTGGTGACCGCCTTTGCCGGTAAAAAATTTATCGCTAACGCCTACCAGGAGGCCATCACCGCTGGCTATCGCTTTTACAGCTTTGGCGATGCCATGCTGATTCTCTAAATACAAAACCTGTGGCTATGGCGATAATTTTTTATATTTTTATAATCTCTATTTTACCTTTTTATTTCATTAGGCCGGCCAAGCCGAGTTCTTTTAGCTTCTTGGCACTGGGCCTGGTGGTCGCGGTATCCCAGTCCATGGCCTTGAGATAGTCCCGGACCATGGTCTCGTCATCCAGCGTTACGTCAGCTACCGGGCCCTTTTTCAGCGGCGGTCTGCCCAGAGCCCTTGGATTAAAGAAGTATTTCAGCGGATTGAGACCTTCTCTCAGGTTGAACAGGTGCCGCATGTTGGCGATGCGCTCGCCGATTTTCAGGCATGCGTCAATGTCATATTTCTGGCCGGTGACCGCAGTCAGAAAATCAGGGATGAACTGCGTGGGATAAGAGAGGTAGGCAAAGAGACATATGCCAGCAGCATTGACTACGTGCACCATATTGGTCGACATCTTTTGCAGCTCGCCGGTATTGGTATAATCGTATTTGTTCTCACGGGGGTCGGTAATCCAGTCGGTGCCCATTAACCAGGCCCGTCCTCCCTGGGTATGCCGCCCTGGTGTGCCGTCCATGCGGTAGGTTGCGGACAGAGCCGGTGTGAACCTCGGGTCGTGAGCCGGCAATTCCTGGCCCTGCACGTGCACGGCAAACTGCTCGGAGCCCTTGCCTATTTTCTGCGCGGCGCGCATAACGCCATCGGCCAGTAGCGCACCAATACCTTCCCGCTTGGCAATCTTATCGGCGAGTGCCACCACGGCCTTGCCATCCCGCCATTTCAGCGCCATGCCGGTATCGGCTTTGGTAAGGATGCCATTCTCATAGCACTCTATGGCGAAGGCGATTGCAGAGCCAACGGAGATAGTATCAAGGCCATAGGCATTACAGATATCGTTGAAACGAATGATTGACTCCAAATCATCGTTGAGGCACAGGGTGCCGGCCATACACAGCGTCTCGTATTCCGGCTTGTGGCTGACACGGGCGCGCCCTGGCCTGGCCTTCATGTGGCCGCCGCAGCGGATGGGGCACTGCCAGCAGCCATATTTGCGTTCCTGCTCGGCGATGACCGCATCATCGCTGACTCGCTTGGCAGTGGGAAAATCATCGGGCCCGGACCCCGCCCAGTTCTTCACCGGGGAATCTCCGCTCATGGCGCTGCTCTCGGTAAGGCCAGCGGTGCCGTATTTTACGAACGTTGGCCCCGCGCCTTTCAGTTGACGGGTCCATTTCTGCCTCAGTTCCTTGGCTTTGGCTTCATCGGCCATGGGAATCTTCATGTTGCCCCTGACCACCACGGCCTTTAATTTCTTGGCGCCCATCACCGCTCCCAGGCCTGACCTGCCGGCAGCACGGCCCTGTTCATTAATGACGGCGGCCGTTAAGGCCAGCTTCTCCCCGGCCGGGCCGATGCAGGCGACGCCGGCATTTCTGCCGTAAATACCTTTTAAATTGTCCTCCGTTTCCAGACAGTCTTTGCCCCAGAGACCAGCGGCGTCTTTGATTTCGGCTTTGCCGTCCACAATGGAAAGATAGACTGGTTTTGTGGCCACACCGCTGAAGAAAACGCCGTCAAAGCCGGCGAATTTCAGCCTTGGACCAAAGTCGCCGCCGCAGTTAGCATCTCCCCAGGTGCCGGTCAGCGGCGATTTAGCCACCACCACGAATCTTCCGCTGCTCATGGTTGGCGTGCCGGTAAGCGGTCCGGTCAGGAAACCGAGCATATTGCCTGGGCCCAGCGCATCGGCTTTGGGCTTCATCTGCTCGTAAAGAATCCGGGCGCCCATGCCATAACCCCCCATAAAATCCCGGCACAGCTCCTCACTCAACACTTTTTCCTGACATGCCCCCTTGGCCAGGTCAACGAATAACAGTTTTCCCATGTAACCTTTGACCATTATGTTCCCTCCTTTATGGTTAGAGTGGTATTTTGGTTAATATTTTATATATTGTGCATCAGTCCAGCTGAATTTTCAAACCCGACCAATAATGCTGCCGAGCATTATAACGGATGCATCTCAATATTTCCAGTTCAGGCTGGTGTGTCCATATATTTTTTAAGGTTCTGTTTGCCTTTGGTTGGCAGTTGACGCCTCACCCCTGTCCCCTCTCCAGCCAGAATCACCGGTAAAAGACCACAGGCATAAATGGCTGGAGAGGGGAGTATAGAGGAGAGGGGGCTCCGCCCCCTCTCAAAAATCCCTCCCCCTCTCAAACATTATTAAAATGGGCATAAAAGACAAACCTGTTTGAGAGGGGGATAAAGGGGGTGAGTAAAAGAACAAACATGGGCAAATAGTGCCTTTAAAAAAACGGGTGAAGGGGAAGACTAGGTAGAGTATAATAAATTAAACAAAATTTTAAGCAATGTTCAGCCTGATGAAAGGAGGTCAATAAATGGATATTGAGAAGAAGAAATTGCTGGACATGTACCGGATGATGGTGCGCATCCGTCTCTTTGAGGAGCAGATGGCCAGAGACTTCGCCGATGGTAAAATCCCCGGCTTTCTTCACCTGAGCGTGGGGCAGGAGGCCAATGCGGCCGGGGTATGCGCTAACCTGAGAGGGGACGACATAATCACCACCAATCACCGCGGGCACGGGCACGTTATCGCCAAGGGCGGCAATGGATACTCCCTGGGGCCGCTTGTCGCCGA